>Ga0209562_1000151_pt1 | contig 30438 bp, 25 predicted proteins | sample WorMetvacBELIZE2_FD_187399 | JGI IMG/M metagenome (GOLD analysis project Ga0209562, IMG submission 187399) | Marine gutless worms symbiont microbial communities from Max Planck institute for Marine Microbiology, Germany - Olavius vacuus BELIZE.2... | ecosystem: Host-associated > Annelida >... | reverse complement strand
TGGACGGATCTTTGGAGTCTTGTACACGAAAATGACCAAAAAATTCTTAAACTTTGAACTCGTTTTTTAAAAATACTTAGATTTTTCTGAATGAAACCAGACGGTTAGAGGTTATGCAACGGTCTTACCTTACCATATTCACCGCCTTGAGAAGGTTAAAACAGATCGATTTCAATCTCAATTGAGCCTCAACCTTAATTCTCGTCATCGTATAGCTCGCTCGAAAAAATCTGAGCCGCCTCTTCAAAGTCCCAAACCCCTGCTCTATTTTAAATCTTTTTTGAGAAATTAACCGGTTAAGTTTCTTCTGAGAAGGTCGGAGCGGATGGATTTTTCTTGCCCTGTACATGATTCCATCTTTTATCGATCTACTTTTCAAAAATTGTCGATTTTTCTCGGAATCATATGCTTTGTCAGTCATTAGTCTTTTTGTCTCAACATCTTCCATCATATTCGGTAATTCAGGACTTTTCCCTTGATTTGCTGGAGTCACATGTACTTTCGAAATAAACCCCTTGTTTGCGTCAGCCAAAACAAAACTTTTATACCCAAAATAATATTTTCCTCCTTTAATCAACCATTCAGCATCGGGATCTACTGACTTTCTAAGAGTGTGGGAGGAGGAGTGCTTTGTTTCTTGACGATCTTTCTCGGGGACAACGAGTGTTTTCTTTGGTCTTGCTGAGGATTCAGTGATCGTCGCATCCAATATGGCCCTGTTGAAAAATGGGAAAGCAGTGATAAAAACCTTCGAAACTTGCCTAAAATAAAATGGCCGATCTACATCATAAATCACTGAAAATAAAGAATAATGCAATTTAAAGCCTCCTATTGAGGATTTAGTGCATATAGACCACTTGCATCGAAAAATACCATTTTCTCAATAGGCCCTTAGATGTGATACTCAGAAAAATTTCCTTAGGAAGTCAATCGACTTGGGGAGCTAGACTGGTCGAAAGATTGATGACCGTAGCCGTCACTTGCAACAAAAACGGTTTCGAGAAAGTGAAAAATGGAAGGCCTAGTGGTGGTTTGCTGGTTACAAAGAAGGAGGGGTATCGGTTTATTCCGCTACCCCCGTGAACGCGTAACAACATACCGATTGGGCCTCACTTAACCTGCTTTTCTTCATGTGTAGATCTCCTGTGCAAACACATTAACAGAAAATTCTACTTACTCGCAGTCTTAATTTTAGAGGGGTTACCATTGGAGGTACATTATATCCCCTTCGTGAACGAGCGGCAACTTACCCATTAAGTAGCTAATAAAAGTCTTCAGATTTTTTCGTAGCTTAACACTTGGGTATTTGTTCATATGACACAAGACAGTTTCGATTGTCGCTCCAAAAAGAGGGCAAAACGCGGTCCGATCATTTGTAACTTCGCACAATTTTTTAGACAGAGATGAGAAAACCCGATTCCACAGCTCACCCCGGGCCTCTTCTTGTTCAATTCTAAGTAATATCACCTCAAGACGGTTGGCCAATTCGTTACATGGACAACACTCCAGCAAAAAAATCGAATCCTCTAATGAATCCAAATGCGAAACGAAACAGCTATCAACAGACATCCCCCCGATGGATCGAACTCCCTCCATGACTTTCCCCCTTAATCTAAAACACCATTTAAGAGATGATGATATCATTCTTGAGATTTTTTGTCAAAAGGGGATACAAGAGTACAGGGCCGCATAGGTACGCGTTAGTGGAACGGATAAATCGATACTCCTCTTTCCTTACAATGAGCAAACCATCATTAGACCTTCCCTCTTTTGCTTCCTCGAGGCACGTTTCTCCAAAAAAATTTCTGAAAAGGAGGGAAACGTTGTAGAACGCGACCCACATAACTCCCCTAAACTATACCTAACGTACGGCGTTCACGGGGGTAGAAACTATATCTAATTCACTTGATCGCTCCTCATTTAGCTTTTGCGAATTTTGTTCATATCTGGTTCATAACCAAAACTTTGCATCAAAAATTCCAGGGATAAATTAAGACATTCTCAAAGAAACCTTCTCTTGTTAGGGTCGTAATCAATTTTGTGTTTAAACATCTCAAAAAAGAATTGTTTGTCATGGACCTGTTGAGAAAATGGTACGCGTTCACGGGGGTAGCGGAAAAATCGATACCCCTCCTTCTTTGTAGCCAGCAAACCACCACTAGACCTTCCATTTTTTCACTTTCTCGAAACCGCGTTCCTACAAAAAATTCTGAAAAGAAAAGACCGTTGCATAACCTCTGGTTGGTCAACTTTATATGAAAAACCATAAGAATTCGAGTGAGAAATCCGAGATTTGTAATCATCATAAAATATTAATTACAAATGAGTTAGATATATTCCCTCCTTTTCTATTTCCGTTGTATTACATAGCTTGGTAGTCAACAATGAACTTCAAGAGAAGTTATGCAACGGTCTTAAGAAGGCCCTGTTGAAAAATGGAAAGGCAGTGATAAAAACCTTCGAAACTGGCCTAAAATAAAATGGCCGATCTACATCATAACTCACTGAAAATAAAAATAATGCAATTTAAAGCCTCCTGTTGACGATTTAGTGCATATAGATCACTTGCATCGAAAAATGCCATTTTCTCAACAGGCCCAGAAGGGAGACACTGCAGAGCACGATTCATGTTGCCCCCTGAAGTATACCTAACTTAAATTATAGAACTAAGGAAGGGGGAGACCTTATCTCGTAGAAAGATTCAAAGAGCTCAGTTAGGAAGAGAAACACATTTTTCGATCTTTGTTGCAAAGTGACGGTTACGGTCATCAACCTTTCGATCAGTCTAGCTCCCCAAGCCGATTGACTTCCTAAGGAAATTTTTTGAGTATCACATCTAAGTATCACACAGGGGCGAAGAGCTCTTTCAGCCAAGCGATTCGTAGGCTCGACTCCCTCTTCATGAAGGAAGGTCCACAGATGTGAAAAACATTTCAACAGATTGCAGGCTAAGGATTTGCTTTGACGAACTTTTGCCTTTTCCGCTGCAAACATAAGAATCGTTCTAGGCCCTGTTGAAAAATGGGAAGGCAGTGATAAAAACTTTCGAAACTGACCTAAAATAAAATGGCCGATCTACATCATAAATCATTGAAAATAAAAAGAATACAATTTAAAGCCTCCTATTGACGATTTAGTGCATATAGACCACCTGCATCGAAAAATGCTATTTTCTCAACACTCCCTTCTAATGTTTTCGATAGGATCTTTTGCCCCCTCCTGTCACTCTTCTCTAGAAAGTTTTCCCGCTTTGTATTCGTGCCACAGTGCGAATATCTTCCCTAACTCCTTTCTTATGAAGGTAGAGAGCTGGTAAAATCTTTTCAGACATACGGAGAACCGAAAGCAAGGAGATATGAAATGTCATTTTTTCTTTTAGGAGTGAAAAAAGGAAGGTCTAGTAGTGGTTTGCTGGCTACAAAGAAGGAGGGGTATCGGTTTATTCCGTTGCCCCCGTGAACGCGTACAAACATGAATAAAATTGTACAAGGTATTCTCAATAATGTAGCAGATATAAGACATTCACTTTCAACAGAATAATCTTATCTTCAAAAGTTGAGCCGAGAACAGATTAGCAAGATGTGTTCTTCATAAACGCATACCCTCTGTGCGGAAATGTGATAAGAAAACTTACAAAAGCACGCACTTGTTGACAAAAAATTACATTATCATGTAAACTGCGCCGCAATAATGTTAGTAAAATGCTGGCGTTATATGCGATAAAAACAATAGGGGGTGTACAAAATGGTTGGGAAAACGCAAGGTCTGTCGGACAGTGATCATCAAAAGCAGGCACAACTGGCAGCACAGCAGGTACAACAAGCGAAGGCAGGGAGACAGGCCGGATGTATGGTGGGGTTGCGTCAAGTTGTCGACTTGGCAACCTCCCCCCTTGCATTCATCGCGAGGATAATCATCAGCTTCTACCGTTTCCTGCTTAATTCTCTAGGAAAAGAGAAAGGGGGGGAAGCGCAGCCTACGGATACAGGTTCACAATTGCAGTTTTCTGTTCGGAAGGTGCCCAGTAGTGGGCAGCCGGTAGCACCAGTCAAAAAAAGAGAAGTAGAAGGGGTATACACCTTGGAGGGGACAGACGAATTCGAGGCTGAGTTAAAAAAATACAGAGCTGAGAGCTTAGTAAGGACCACCCCGGACGGGTACAGTGTTCTCCATGCTATGGGAATAAAAGACTTTTTTCAAGGAAAGAAAGTGGGTCGAAAGTGGGGGCTTGTACAAGAAGCGTTCGAGGAATATATAAGGAAGTTCGCCTTGGAGGCACAAGAGAAGGTGTCGATTGTTCTAGAAAAGTTTATAGACAAGATAACTCCGGCCCAACTTTGCAATGCTCTTAAGCAAATAGATGGGCAAAAAGGCGCAAAAAAGGAAACGGACATGCTCGAGGTAGAGGTAAAGACAGATGAACCAAAATATGGGTTTAGGAGGCGGGTGGTTATGTCATGCGAGACGTTGTTAGAGCAGTTGCTGAAAGTAGCCGATGAATCAGAGATCAGAGACAGTGCAGACTGCCCAATCGATCAGAGGGACAAAGAGCGGCTCCATCTTCAGAGGCCAGTATTTCAGGAGATTTTAAGTGATCTGGAACGAAGTGATCTGGAACGAGAAGGATGTCCTCTGTGGAGGGAGAAATTGAAAAAATTCGTTGCATGTCGTAGAGATCTGAAGTCCGTTCCTCCAAAGCTGGATCTACTGGCACTCTCTCAGATTATCGGTGAACCAGTTTGTTATCTCACTCGCCTCTGTGAAGATGAAGATGGCGTGCGTTATGTGTGGCACCAATATACCGAGGATGGTCGAATAGAATTCACCAGCGTTGATCAGACGTCGGAGCAGTGCATCAAAGGTCTTGGCACAAGTTTCCTGTGTCAGTACAAAGGGGAGGCACACTTTGATTGTGCGACAGTAGGATGGGCGTCAATGGTTTGCGCTCTGTTGGATGAGTGCAATCCGCAAGAGTTTGACGTTAAACAGATAGTGGGAGGCGAAACCGTAAGATAGGGGTCTCTCATCTCCTTTGCTCCGCCGAGTTGTCCTTAGGCCATTCTTAAACTTCTTTTGAAGATCGCGGTCCCGGAGTCCCCTTCCTTCCCCGAGGGGGAGGATGGTGGTGCGGGATCGATCCCTCCCCGCTCAAACGGATTTTTGTGTTCCACTTTTCTCCCGCTGTCATGCGTTACTTCGATAGAAAAACTCCACAACCTCCGCGTCTCCATCTCTCGCTTTACCCGGTTGTATCACAAGATCGCTGCACAATCTTTGGTTTAATGCCATTGTATCATCCCTAATTGATTAACTTGATGTGAAAAAATCAATGGTTTTTCACATTAAGTTGGTTAACCAGGGGTTATGCAACGGTCTTGATATTAGATATATTCTCCCTTTTCTGTTTTCGTCTAGTTCGGTGGTCGACGATAAGCTCCAACAGAAATTGTGCTACGGTCTTGATTTATGTACGCGTTCACGGGGGGGTAACGGAATAAACCGATACCCCTCCTTTTTTATAGCCAACAAACCACCACTAGATCTTCCATTTTTTACTTTCTCGAAACTGCGTTCCTCTGACTCAAATCACTCAATCAGTGGAGGGCCGTGAAGGGAATCGCGGGAGTCATCACAACCTTTCTGTTGAAGAGGGATAGAGGCCTTACGCTGACTGCCAAATCAATGTCTAAAGCGCATCATCGAAGGGACGTGATAAACAAGCTTGCCCATTTGTGCACATCGTGGAAAATGTGACCTTGTTGACTTTCTAGCTGAAAAGTTGTTATGCTCCCGCTCGAGCGTGCTGCACAGCGATGATGCGGATGTTGAAGTTGAGCCATGGTAGATGAAGTTTTCTATTCCTAGAGGGACTTTTGACCTTCTTCCGGAAGGGATGAAGAGTGGCCAGAAATGGCGGGAGTCCTCTCGATGGCATTTCGTGGAAGAGCAAATGCGTCAGTTGGCCTTCGATTATGGATATCAGGAAGTTCGTACGCCCATTTTTGAATATACTTCCCTTTTCGTGCGCGGCATAGGCGAACATTCCGATATCGTTTCCAAGGAAATGTACACCTTTGTCGACAAGGGATCGCGTTCGCTTTCCCTACGCCCCGAGGGGACCGCTTCAGTGATGCGCGCCTTTGTGCAGGGAGGAATGCAGAGTCGAGGGGTCTTTCGCAAACTCTTTTATATGGGCCCTTTTTTTCGTTATGATCGCCCTCAATCGGGTCGCTATCGGCAGTTTCACCAATTTGGAGCCGAGATGATCGGCGACCCCCTGCCTATCAGGGATTTTGAGTTGATCGAGATGTTGTGCGAACTCTACCGTCGATTGAATGTGAAAATTTCTCCGGTTAAAATCAACAGTTTGGGGAACGCTCAAAGTCGAGAAGCTTATGTGCACCATTTGCGAGATTATCTCTCTGCCCACCTCGATCAACTAACCCCAGAGGGTCGGAAGAGGGCACAAAACAACCCTCTACGCTTTTTGGACTCTAAGGATCCCAAAGAGAGAGAGTTGTTGAAAGGGGCTCCCTCCCTTCTCGATTTTTGCGATCACGAAAGTCGGCTCCATTTTGACATTCTATGTGGACTATTGGAGAAAGGAAACATTCCCTTTTGTATCGACTCTCAGCTTGTGCGTGGGCTGGATTACTATTCCCGCACGGTGTTTGAGGTAGATACCGAGGATCTGGGTGCGCAGAACGCGGTAGGAGGGGGAGGGCGATATGATGGGCTGCTCGCCAAGTTTGGGGGGTCAGATCTCCCCTCGATTGGGTTTGCCGTAGGGATGGAAAGAATCCTCTCCGTTATGGAGTGTCAGGGATGTGAGATTCCCCCTGCTCCTGTTCCTTTTGTCCTTTTTATTCCCAAAGGTGAGCAGGCGGATCAATATGTTCTCTCTCTCCTCTATCGATTGCGTTGTCAACATATTCCCAGCGAAATGGTAGCGGCTAAGACCCTTTCTAAAGCATTGCAAATTGCAAATCAGTTACGCGCGAGGATGGCTATTGTCATAGGAGATCGCGAGCTTGAAGAGAGGCGGGTGTGCCTCAAAGAGATGCACTCTGGAGCAAAAAGTGAGGTTGGGATCAGCGACCTGTTTTCTTTTCTGATTCAGCGGTGGGAAGAAGATGGATTATAGAAGGACACATAAAGGCGGTGAGTTGAGAGAGAAACAGGTAGGGGAGGAGGTGACCCTGTCGGGGTGGGTCTACAAAAGAAGAGATCATGGACAACTCATCTTTGTTGATTTGCGCGACCGTTTTGGCATCACTCAGTTGATTTTTGATCCAGATTGTTCTAGCGAGGCATACCAAATTGGATTTCAAGCGCGCTCTGAGTGGGTGATCGCGGTCAGAGGGATCGTGACACTGCGAGAAAGAGGGATGGAGAATCCCAAGCTCGCCACGGGAAAAATAGAGGTGAGGGTGCAAGAGTGCATGCTGCTGTCAAGGGCGAAGACGCCTCCCTTCTCTCTTTCTAGAGATCATTGTGATGCACATGAGGAGATTCGCTTGAGATACCGCTACCTCGATATGAGAAGGGGTCCTCTTATTGAAAATTTTATCATGCGCCATCAGGTGATGAAGGTAGCCCGCGCTTTTTTTGATGTGCATGGCTTCATTGAATTGACCACTCCTCTTTTAGGGAAGTCGACTCCGGAGGGCGCACGAGATTACCTCGTCCCTTCGCGCATCTATCCCGCGCATTTTTATGCCTTGCCGCAGTCACCTCAATTGTTCAAACAACTCTGTATGGTTGGAGGAGTGGATCGGTATTTTCAAATTGCCCCCTGTTTTCGCGATGAGGATCTGCGCGCAAATCGTCAACCGGAGTTTATGCAGATCGACTTGGAGATGAGCTTTGCTTATCCCGAAGATATCAAACAGTTGATCAATCAATTTCTGACAACCTTGTTCAAAGAGTGTATCGGTTATGATCTTTCCTCTCCTATCCGAGAGATAGGCTACCAAGAATGCGTGGAACGGTATGGGACAGACCGTCCAGATCTTCGCTTTGACCTTCTCCTGCATCGCCTGGATGAATGGATCGATCGCTCTCAGGCCACTCTGTTTCGAGAAGCGCGTTCCGAAGGGGGGGTGATTAAGGGTGTATGTGTGAAAGGAGGGAGTCGATTCTCTCGCAGAGAATTGGAGTCCTACCGAGATAGTTTGCTCCCATTTGGAGTGTGTCGATTTGGATGGATCAAGAGAGAAGAGGAGGGATTTGTATCTGGGGTTACAAAATATTTTACGCAAGAGGAACTCGAATGGTTGGCGGAAAAGATGGAAATGAGAGCGGGGGATTTGCTTTTTTTAGGAGGAGCAGCAGAGCCGTTGGTCAATCATGGTTTTGACCATTTGCGTCGCCAGTTGGCAAAAGATTTGGGCTTAATCGATCCTCGGGACTACGCTTGCGTATGGGTCACCGATTTCCCTCTGTTTGAGCTAAGTCAGGAAAAAGAAAAGTTGCAAAGCGTGCACCACCCTTTTACCCATCCCCACCCTCAGGATTTAGTCCGACTTTCCACCAACCCTCTGAGCGTGCGTTCGTTAAGCTATGATCTCGTCATCAATGGATGCGAAGTAGGAGGAGGATCGCAAAGGATTCATGATCAAATGTTGCAGAAAGAGATTTTCTCTTTATTAAAGCTTACCGATGAGGAGATTTCTGACCAATTTGGCTTTTTCCTCCATGCACTGCAGTATGGGACTCCTCCTCACTTGGGGATCGCATTCGGGCTCGATCGGCTGATCATGCTATTGCTAGGAACGGAACAAATACGAGATGTGATCCCTTTCCCTAAGACACAAAAGGCAAGTGATTTAATGATGCAAGCTCCCGCCCCAGTCTCAGCAGAGCAGTTGGCGGGGTTGAAAATTGTCGCCCAAGAGGCAGAAAATCTTTGGATTTAATTCCATTAAGCACTACATTATGAGGTGTTTAAGGGAACTCTATTGTAGGAGAATTTATGGCCGGTTTTTTCAAGAAAGCCTTAATATGCTTGGTGGGTCTGTGTGCTGCGTTGTCCCTTTCAGCGGATCAAGAGAACAGATCGGGGGCAACGACACAGGACAAGCAAGTGGAAGGAAATGGGGGAGAGGTTCAGTCTAGTTCTTCCTCCGCACAGGGAGTGGGGAATAAGGAGGAGGGAAGGAACACTTACAGTGTGGGCGTAATCTCTGAAGGATTAGGGCACATCGTCTATGGTAATTTATCGAGGTTTAGCCTGGATCTAGATTATCAAAGGTTAGCCAAGGGAGTGGTTGAAGCGTCAGAAGGAAAGCCTGCTCCTATTTCTAGTGCTCAGTGTCTCGAGTCTTTTGCATTTATGCAAAAGGCGCAGGCGGAGAAGGTTGCAAAGGAGAACCTTGCAAAGGCAAATAGTTACATGGCCGTGTTGGAAGAAAAGGCAAAGCCATTTCAGGAAGCTAAGGCCAACGATTGGATTAGGGTAGAACCTAACAAGCTCTACTGCCAGGTACAAGCATTCGGTGATGGTCCTGAGGTGAAGGAAGGGGATTCTCCGCTCCTCCGCTATCAAGGAAGAACGCTTGGCGGCCAAGAATTGCATCAGGGAATGCAGGAGCATGTGATCCCTCTCGAGGAGATGCCTCCCGGGCTTAAGAGGGGTCTTCTCGGATTGAAGGAAGGTACAAAATGTGCCTTAAGTATGCATCCTGAACTCGTCGGATATGGTCTCTCTGTCGATTTTCCGCCCAATAGCGCAATGATCTTTGAAGTGGAAATCTTGAAAGCAAACGATGTCGATCAGAGCGATGGGCAAGGAGATTCTGCCGAGGTTTCTTCTTCGAAATAAGGCGCGAGCAGCGAGATCGATGCGGGGATAAGAGAGGAGCAAGGAGGAAGTTTGGGCAGCTTGCTAACATGTGTTTCTTTGTTCAAGGTTTCCTCTTTCTTCCTCCGGTCAGACTTCTTTGAGGGGAGTAACCTCTGGGGCTCCCTCTTTCTTCGTCCCCTTTGCGGATGGCGGCGAGGTAGGTTATGAAAATATTCTAAAAAGTGTTACCATTCAGAGTGGTCTATTAAACGAAATCTAAGGAGTGATCGATGGCGGAGCAACGATATGTTGAAGAATGGGATGATCATAATTTTTCAGAAAAGGTGAAATCGGGCACGGTGTTGGTGGATTTTTTTGCAGACTGGTGCGGTCCTTGTCGGCAGTTTGCCCCTATCATAGAGGAAGTAGCCGAAGCAATGAAGGGTGAGGTTACCGTAGCTAAGATGGACATTGAGAAGTCCTCGGAAACGGCGGGGAAGTTCAAAGTTTCTTCTGTTCCAACCGTTGTCCTCTTCAAAGAAGGATGTGAGGTGGGACGGTTTGTTGGGTTGCGTCAGGTGGAGGAGATTAAGGCTTTTATCGCCGCCTCCTAGCCGATGGCCGAATGGTTGAGGGAAGTGTGAGAAAATAAGGGGGAGAGGGGGTTTTGGTTCATGGGGGATGTCTTCCGTTGTGGGTCGCTTTGCGGTCTGTCCTGAGGTGTGATGAAACAGGGAAAGTATCCTCATCGTGAGATTGAGAGGAAGTGGCAGCGCTACTGGCTCGAAAACAAGACCTTTCGTTCAGAGGTCGATTATAGCAAAAAGAAATATTACATTTTGGATATGTTCCCCTATCCTTCCGGAACCGGATTGCATGTGGGACATGTGACCGGATATACAGCGACCGATGTGGTGGCGCGTTACAAAAGGCAGAAGGGGTTTAATGTATTACATCCAATGGGATGGGATAGTTTTGGGCTGCAGGCGGAACAATATGCGATTCGTACAGGAACCCACCCTAAGGAGAGCACGGCGACCAATATCAATACCTACCGGCGTCAACTTCAATCATTGGGGTTTAGTTATGACTGGGACCGTGAGATAACGACGAGCGATCCCTCCTATTACAAGTGGACACAGTGGATTTTCACCAAGCTGTATGAAAAGGGGCTAGCTTATGAGGCGGACGTGTTGGTCAACTATTGTCCGCAGTTAGGTACGGTTTTAGCTAATGAGGAGGTTGAAGAGGGAAAATCCGTCGAGGGAGGATATCCTGTCATTAGGGCTCCTCTGAAACAGTGGGTTTTAAAGATCACTTCCTATGCGGAGCGTTTATTGGAGGGGTTAGAGCATCTGCACTGGCCGGAACATTTAAAAACATTGCAAAGGAATTGGATCGGGAAGAAGAGTGGGGCAAAGGTAATCTTTAAAACGGAAGAAAAGGAGATGGCCATCTCCACTTTCACTACTAGACCAGACACGATTTTTGGTGTGACCTTTCTTGTATTGTCCCCTGAGCACCCCTTGATTGAGCAGATCGTTCTTCCCCAATACAGGGAGACAATAGACCGCTTTAAAGAGGAAGTCGCTCGAAAGAGTGATTTTGAGCGCACGGAGGGTAACCGTGAGAAGAGAGGAGTATGGAGCGGGGCCTATGTTCGCCATCCTCTTGAGACTCGACGGATTCCCATTTGGATTGGAGACTATGTATTAATGGGTTATGGCACGGGAGCTGTCATGGGTGTTCCCGGGGGAGATGCGAGGGATTTTGACTTTGCCAAGCGATACCATCTGCCCATCATTCCGATCTGCGATCCACTTTTTTCTGGGGCTCAGTGCAAGGAGAGAGGAGAAAGAGAGAAAATTCGATCAGAGGTGTTAAGAGGAGAAAAGTGTTGGGAGGGAGAGGGACGAGCTTGGCATAGAAAAGGTTTGCCTCTAGACATTAATGGGTTAGAAATCGAGCAAGCGAAGGAGAAGGTCATCGGTTGGTTGGAGGAGCACCAGTGCGGAGGACGATTCACCACCTATAAGCTGCGCGATTGGATTTTTTCTCGCCAACGCTATTGGGGGGAACCCTTTCCCATTATTCACTTTGAAGATGGAAGCCAACGGCTTCTCGACCTCGATGAACTTCCCCTCTCCTTGCCCGACCTGTCATCATATCACCCACAGCAGGGGTTGGGGAGGACCCCGTTGCACAGCGCAGAAGAATGGGTCAACCTGTATGATGTCAAGAGGGGAAAGAGAGGAAAGCGTGAAACGAACACCATGCCTCAATGGGCAGGATCCTGTTGGTACTACCTTCGTTTTTGCGATCCTCACAATAAAGAAGAGGGGTGGAGTTGTTCCGCAGAGCGTTATTGGATGCCCGTCGACCTCTACGTGGGAGGAGTGGAACATGCCGTTTTACATTTGCTTTATGCGAGATTCTGGCATAAGGTTCTCTACGATTGTGGACATGTCTCCACCGAGGAACCCTTTCACACTTTGCGCAATCAGGGGCTGATTCTCGCCCAGGCTTATAGGCTGTCGAGCGGGGGGTATGTGCCACTAGATCAACTCTCGAAGCAAGGGAAGGTATGGACCTATCAAGGGGAGGAGGTGGTTCCCTCTCTTGAAAAAATGTCTAAATCAAAGTGGAACGGGGTTACACCTGACGAGATCGTAGAACAATATGGGGCGGATACCCTGCGCATCTACGAACTGTTTATGGGACCTTTTGATAAGGAAAAGGTGTGGGATAGCCAATCGATTCATGGGTGTAGGCGTTTTTTAGATCGGTTTTATGGTTTGGTTTACTCTAACCGTGTGGTGGATCAACCTCACCTCGAGGGAATGAAATTGGCACATCATCTCATCAATGGTGTAGAGAGGGATATCGAGGGAATGTTGCTGAACACGGCGATTGCCAAGATGATGGAATTTGTCAACGCATTTTCCCGGTTGGAATGTTATCCCAAGGAAGGTTTGAAAATGGCGGTTCAAGTCCTCTCTCCATTCGCCCCTCATTTAGCGGAGGAGTGTTGGCAATTTCTCACAGGAGGGACAACATCTCTCACCTATGAGCCTTATCCGGTTGCAGATCGTGATCTTCTTATCGAAGAAAAGGTGACCTACATCATCCAGGTGGACGGGAGGTGTCGAGGCAAGTGGGAGAGCTCTAAAGGTCGATCTCAGGAGGAGGTTTGGGAATTCGTACAAAGCTCTCCTCTTTATGCGCGTCATTTGGAGGGAAAACAGATCAAGCGATGCATCTTTGTTCCTAATAAATTGATGAATATCGTCACCTCTTCATAGTGGAGGCCATTGCATCACCTCCTTTAAAATATGTGGGGAAGGAAAGGATGTGAGAGACCCCCACTTATGGTATCCTCTCCATCATCTGGTTAACGTCAAAATAACCAAAGTATCGCCCTTCATATTGATATAGGAAACCTTTGCCGCTATCTTTGATGTGCTGCATCAACGTCTGGTTAACGTCGGCGGATTCTATTTGACCATCCTCGGTGTATTGGTGCCTCACATAGCGCGCTCCATTTTCATCTCCACGGAGGCGAGTGAGACAACAAATTGTTTCACCGGTAATCTGAGAGAGTACCAGTAGGTTCAGCTTCGGAACAGACTGCAGATGTCTACGCTGTGCAACGCATTCTTTCAAGATATTCCTCCCCCGATGATCCAAATCCTTCCAAGATGCTGGCCTCCTCTGGGTATTCACAACCTCTTTCAAATATTCCCCATATTGCTGGCAAAGGTTGTTGATCACTTTTTCAATGGTCACCCTTTCATTGCAATTTGTGGCCCTCCCCATAATCTCGTTCATTGCTTCCACCTCCTTCTTCAATATTCGATTTAAAATAAAGAGGAATTTTTCTACACCCACTTCGTGCTTGTTAAGCATAGAGTCAAGGATTGTACGAAGAAAATCACATCTTTTCTCACACCAGAGAACCTGTGATAATAGGTCGTCGTGTAACCCGGTGGGCACAGGCAGGATCTGCTCTGAGAGAAGAGTGTTCTCTATTTCTTGAGTATCCCTCTTTCTCAAAAAAATCTCTTGAACCCTCTTTCTTTCCGCTTCAGAGCTTAGTCGATTCCACAATAGATTCACCTTTTTTCTGAGCTCTTCCACTGACTCTGATGGCTGTTCCTCTGCTTCTAAACACTTTTCCCTTGTTACAACTTTGTGGGTTTCGCACCACTGATTGATATAATTCTCTGCCGTTGTGTCGTCCCTCAGCCAATCTGGCATGTGAACGTTATTGTCTATGGCATCTAATTTATCGGCTATTTTCAGAAGTTGCTCCAACAGCATCTTGCATGACATAACCACCTGCCCCTTAGAGATAACCGCCCGCCCCTTATGTTCTAATTCAGCTGCCTTTACCTCGAGCCTGTCCGTTTCCTTTTTTGCGCCTGTTTGCTCCCCTGTTTGCTCAAAAGTATTGCGGAGTTGGTCCAAAGTTATCTTGTCTATAAGCGCTTTTAGAACAGTCGATGTCCTATCTTGTGCCTTCTCGGCGAACTCCCCTATATATTGCCTGCGATCTTCTTGTGCAATCTCCCACTCTTGACTCATTGTCTTGTTTCTAAGAAAGTCTTGCGTTCCCATAGCATGAAAAACACTATTCTCGCTCGAGGTGGTCTTTATTAGGCTCTCGCATTCTTTTAACTTAATTTCGAACTCGTCTGTCTCCCCCAAGATGTGCACCCCGTCTACTCCTTCACTTTCGATTTTTTTAGCTGCTGCCTGCGTCTGCCCCCTCAAGATGTGCACCCCGTCTACTCCTTCACTTTCGATTTTTTTAGCTGCTGCCTGCGTCTGCCCCCTACTGGTTACCTTCTGAGTAGGGAACACTTCCTGCGATTGCGAGCCTGTGTCCACCCCTTTAGACTGCCCTCTCTCTCTTCTTCGAAGACCAAGAAGGAGGTAGAGGAGATTGATGATTATTCTCTCAGGGCAGAACACAAAGGGGTAAACAAGGCAGAACACACAGGGGTAGATCGCCAAATGGATAACTCGACACAACCCTGCCATACATCCGGCCTGTCTCTCTGCCTCTGTTCGCTGTGCTGCTAATTGGGCTTTATCCTGTCTCTCTACCTCTGTTCGCTGTGCTGCTGGAAGCATATGCATACCTTACTTGGCCGTTCTTATATCATGAAAATGCTAATATTTTATCAACATTATTGTCGATCAAATTTTTTTAAAGTTTTAAATACTTCTTGCAATGCATTCGCATAGATCTTTCACCGAGGGCCTGCCGTACATCGCGCAGAGAGAGGGGGGGTGGTAGTTAATTCACGGTTTTTTTAATTTTGAGTCTGTAGTAACTAAACCGTCAGCGATATTTCCCCATCTTTGGCTACCCCCTATGTTTTTGTCTTTCGTCTCCGATTGTTCTGGCAACCCCCTAAAATTAAGGCTGCGAGTAAATAGAATTTTCCGTTAGTGTGTGTTTACACATGAGATCTGCACATGAAGGAAAGCAGGTTAAGTGGTACGCGTTCACGTGGGCGGAAACTATATCCAATTCACCTGACCGCTCCTCTATTTAGCTTTTGCGAATTTGGTTTATATTTGGCTCATAGCCAAGTTTTTGCATTAAAAATTCCAGGGACAAATTAGGACATTCTCAAGGAAACCTTCTCTTGCGAAATTGTCATCAATTTCGTGTTTTTAAACATCACAAAAAGAATTGTTTACAATGTTTCGCATACTATTGGCATACTATTGCGCAGGTCGAAAAAGCGGAGTGCACATAAAATTTCGCAATGTTTTCTCAAAAAGAATGAACATAAGACGTCGATTTTTAAGAATATAAACCTATAACTGAACAGTTACATTGGGGGCAAATTCGTACGACGCACCCCCCGTGAACCCGTATGAGTGAAGCTGCTGCGGGTATTTCACCCAGAGATCTTTGTCGACGATATCAAATCCCATTAGCTATATATTACAATCCAAAAAACAAATATTCTGGAATGATGATTTCTGATTTGAAAAGACTAAAAGAACTTGAGACCGAAAAAATTGCAGATTGGAAACAATGTATGCGGATATTGATTTGGACAATTAACTTTTAAAGGCGCTGTTTGAAAAAAGCTCCCAGGGCTAACAGACGACAATTAATTTCTGACCTGCAACAACGTCATACCATTAGTGTTAGTCGTACTTGTAAATTAATGTCTGTTAGCAAAACTATGGTGTGCTACAAATCAAAAAAAGAAAGCTGATGATCTTGAGATTTCTATATGCTTGACGTCGCTTGCAGAACTGCATATATGTTGAGTCTTTGATAAGATGGTGCCAAAAGGTAAATTAGAGAAAAACCATGGAATCACAAGCGTGTTTATCGAGTTTATTGTAAATTGAAACTAAACATTCGCATCAAGCCAAAGAAAAGGTTGCCACTAAAGCAAGCTAAGCCTCTTGTCCAACCGATCAACCCAAATGTTTGTTGGTCGATTGACTTCATGTCAGATGTTTTATGTAATGGCAGGAGATTTAAAACATTTAATGTAATAGATGATTATAATAGAGAAGGACAATTAATAGAGCTAAACTATTCTTTGCCTACGAAATAGGGCTTACGAAACAGGTCACTCGATTATTAGACTGGGTTGATCTGGAACGAGGAAGTTATCCAAATATAATCAGAGTAGATAATGGACTAGAATGTATTTCAGTAGAACTTAGGGGATGGGCCGAACAACATCAAGTGGTACGCGTTCACTGGGGGTACGTTGTACGAATCTACCCTCAATTTAATTGTTTTGAGAAAACGCTGCGAAATTTTGTGCGCACTTCGCTTTTTCGACCTGGCAATAGTAAGCCAATAATATGCGAAACATTATAAACAATTCTTCTTTGTGATGTTTGAACACGAAATTGATTATGATCCTGCAAGAGAAGGTTTCTTTGAGAAAGTCTTAATTTGTCCCTGGAATTTTTAATGCAAAGACTTGGTTATGAGCCAGATATGAACCAAATTCACAAAAGCTAAATAAGGAACGATCAGGTGGATTGGATATGGTCTCTACCTCCGTGAACGCGTACTCATGAGCTTTTAACCTTTAGTACGCCTTACAAAAATTCTTTGTAAAATTACATGTTCATCACCACCCTGGGGGTGAATTCTACTTATGAGCGGCCTTATGAATGGGAGGCCTATCAGGTGGAGTCATATATAAAGCAAGACAAAATCATCTGCTCCGACCTTCTCAGCAGAAGTTTAACTGATGAATTTCTCAGAAAAGATTTAAAATAGAAGGGGTTTGTGACTGTGAAGAGGCGGTTTAGATTTTTTCGAACGAGCTGTATGACGAGAATTAAGATTGAGGTTCAATTGAGATTGAAACCGAGTTGTTTTCACTTTCCCAAGGCGGCAAATATGATAAGGTGTGCATAAAAGAGTCAAAAAGTAGATCCCTCAACCTGGATAAGCACAACAAATTGTTGAAACGATGAACGGATCTTTAAGTTTTTTACATGAAAAATGACCAAAATTTTTTAAACTTCGAGCTCATTTTTTTAAAATAACTAGACTGTTCTGAATGAAACCAGATGGTTAGAGGTTGTGTAACGGTTTCCCAGGAAGGTTACGCAACGGCCTCAAGTTTAGCGATGAGGATTTTATTCAACAAATGTTGTCCCATTTCTTCAGTGGTAGGTGCGAAATCGGATGACCAAAAAGAGGAGGTCCAAGGGGCTGGCCTTAGATTCCCCCATTCATTCAGGATATATTTTGTCTTAAATTTACGCTCAAGCGATTCTTTCTCGGTGACCTCCAACTTGTTTTCCCATACTTCGTCCCACACCTTGTCAAACTCAAAAATCACCTTAAACCCTTCTGTGGTTAATGAGGTCTTTAACCTTGGACAAGAATACAACATCATTGTTGCGTTTGAAAGAGGTGTTGATAACCCCTTGGATTCGAACTCCTCTTGCAATATCTTGTTCCACCCTTCTGATGTTCGGGCCATTATATTTCTTCCCCCCTCTTGTTTGAAGAAGGGCCAACAAAGTTTCATGCTGGCGTTTGCCCCCGATTCTAAAGTTTGACGCATTGAGTCAGAGACTGAGGGGGTTCTTGATTCTTCCAATAGACCCAACCATAAATCTGCAGAAATCGCTCCCAACAGAGAACGTCCAAAATCACTATTCCAATCCAATGAGTTATTCTCTAGCTGATTGAGGAATTCGTCTGGGTTGATTCCACGAGAAGTCAGGTCATTTTCCAATTCTTTCCGATAACCATAAAATAATCGATCGCGGAGTCTAAGAAGAGCTCCTTTCTCCATATTGCGATATAGATTTGGCAGGTTTTCTCTTAAAGGTTTCACCAGATTCGACAAATCCTGCCATAGATGTGGAGGAACCGTCTGCAATAGAGAACGTCCAATATCGGACTTCCAGTCCAATGGATGGTTCTCTAACTTATCCAGGTGTTCCTTCACATTGGTGATATCGTGCGCGGTCAGTAACCTTTCAAGTGTTTCCCGATATTCAAGAAAAGATTGACGCGCCTGACTGAAACGAATCCCCTCTTTCACATTGTGATGTAGATATGGCATGTTCCTTAAAGGTTCTACCAAATTTGATAGCTCTTGCCATAGGTGTAGGGGAATCGCTTGTAACAGAGAGAGCCCAACATCGGAACTCCAATCCAGTGAATGATTCTCTAGCTGACTCAGACACTCTTTGAAACTGGTGTTGTTGTGCTCGAATAGCGGCTCTTCGGGTTTTTCTCGATATTGGTGAAGCAGTTGACACATCTGACCCAGGCGGATGCCTTCTTCTATGTTTTGGTGCACGTAGGGGAGGGGCAAACCTTCTATTGCTCCCAGTAGATCGTGCCATAGAGAAGGAGAAAAAGAGAGTTGTAGTTGCTGCCCAAGGTCAGAATCCCAAATAGGCTGCTTGCTCCCTAAATGGTGCAAGAACGCCTTCAGGCTGACCGCATGACTGGACAGCGCCTGTATGAGTTGCTCTTCGAGGGCCTGATTTTCAACCAAGAGGGATAACAGAAGGCCGAAGAAGGGTTCTGTACGGTCATTCATCTCGCAGAGCCAAATATGGTTGGGGTTGTCTCTGCTCTGATTAGAACACCTTTTCAAAAGGTCGCCCCAATCTTCATTGAAGTCAAGTAGGAGCATTTCCTTACCCTCCCTGATCTTCAAAGTTTTGAACTGCGGGCAGGAATATTTCAAGAGTTTGTCGTCGAGAGGACACCCATACTTTTGTTGCAGGGTATAGGCCCATTCCCTAAATGTAGATAGATCGCTATTTTCTGCTTCCTCTCGGCTGGGGAGAGACCAGCTGAGATTCAAGCTGAGATTGGCACCCTTCTCTATGTTTCGGTACACTTCTGGGGGAACAGAGAATGTGTTTGACTTTTCTAACAATTGCAACCACCAGCCTGGGGGAATGAGGGTCAATAGGGCTTGTCCAGTGGGGGAGTTCCAATCAGGCTGATCGCTTACAAAATGTTCTATACATTCTGTTTGTCCTATTTTTTCCTTGAACTCAAGGGTTTGCCATTGATCTCGATTCTCTTCTAAGAGATGAGAAAAGAGGGCATGTAGTCCACCTACTTCTTCCTTCTGTCCTCGGTCGAGAGGTTCGCTTGACGCATCTGGGACTGCTTCCAGTTTGGGTTCATCCTGGCGACAGGGTTCCTTTAAGCTTTGTCGATTAACGGCAGGGTTTGAACTCTCTTCTTTTTTGTATGAATTATCTGAAAATAAGTGAATTATATCTAAAAAAAGTTTGCTGAGAATCAGATAAGAGACAAGGCTTTCATGAAAGCGAGTCAGTTTATCAAACATCCCCTTGATGAGTGTCAAAATCCCCGAAAACATCTCATAAATTTCAAGATGTTCTTCTATTTGTTTGTTCGACCTCTCTGCTATGAGCAAATTTGCTTTAGCGCCAAGAAACCTGTAATGAATGGATCCCATTGGATACAAAACTAAAAACCGAACTATTTTATTGATTAATCCTCACAATTCTCATTATAAGTAAAAAAGCTTTTCAATAAAAAATAAATTACATGCTTTTGTTTCAAACAGTTAATTATTAGCGAGTTAAAAAGTAGAATAAGGAAGAATGAAGGGGATTTACATAGCCTAACATAAAGACTTGGGAATGGTAGGGCCCTCCTCCGAAAATAGTTGCACAATTAAAGACCGTTGCATAACCCTTGGTTAACCAACTTAATGTGAAAAACCATGAGAATTCAGGCGAATAGCCCAAAATTTACAGCATAAGCAAGGTTTTTATTATAAATTGCTTATACATATTTTCTTCTTTTCTATTTTCGTTGTGCCACATGGTTTGGTGATCAACGACAAACTCTAAGGGAGGTTATGCAACGGTCTTGATTTAAGGATATGTTCAGGTCACATCCCTTCTAGTGTGCTTCGTGAAATACCCCCATAGGGCACACTCCTCCCGTGCGAGTAAGTTTCCCTTGAGCAGGGGTTAGATGATTTCGAAGGAGGTGTGCTTAGCCGGCTGCGTCACCTGTTTGATCGAAATCGAGAGGATGTGAATGGGAGGGGGGGACTGAAACATTGCCTCCAGGAGCGCAAGAGCCTCCCCCTCTGTCCCAGTAATGCAGAGTTCGACAGTACCGTCTGACAGATTGCGTACAAACCCATTTACCCCCAGCCGATCAGCATGCTGCTTAGCTGTTGCGCGAAAACAGACTCTCTGTACTTGGCCAACAACGGTATAATAGCGAGACAACCTCTTGAGCTTATCAGATGGCATGAAACCCTTCCTATTTGGGGATGCATCCCTTAAGTGTCTTCCGTTTTGCTTCTCCGGCTTCTTGCGCCAATTGCGTAGCACAAGCCGATTTTAGAGGATAGGTGATTTGATCCCAATGATATTTCTCAATCATCGAACGAACGATGTCGATGTCCAACGTATGATTGATCGCCATCCGCAATGTTTTGGCTCCACTACACTCCTTCAAATACCAGTTGGCGACGCGGCGTAAGCTTGCGAGCGCCATGGCGGGGTGGGCGTAATAGGAGGTGATCTCATCGAGGTGTTGTAGTAAAGATTGCTTTAAGGTGAATCCAGATCGGTGAAGAGGGGGTTGTTTCTCTGCTTTCCTTCTAATCTCTTCAGCAATCCAAGGCTGCCCTATGACCCCTCTCGCAACAGAAATGCCATCACAGTTTGTCCGCTGCAACATGGCAATACCCGCTTGCGCGTCGAAAATGTCGCCATTCCCGAACACCTTGATTTTTTTGGCCACGGAACGGCATGCTTTTATGTAATCCCAATTCGCGGGGCCCTTATACTTTTGGGTACGAGTCCGGCCATGAATTGTGATAGCTTGGGCTCCGGCCTGTTCGGCTATCGAGGTGATGAGAGGGCTATTGATCGAGGAGAGATCCCACCCTGCACGAATCTTGACGGTGACGGGAATGTTGACCGATGCGGCCATATTGGCTAAGATGTCGCCAATCAACTTCGGCTGTTGCAACAGTTTAGACCCGCTCTGGCTTCTGACGACCTTATTGACGGGGCAGCCGCAGTTTAGGTCCACGGTGTCAAATCCAAGCGACTCGATAATCCTAGCGGCAGAACCCGCACACTGGGGAGAAGAACCGAAAATTTGCGCACCAATGGGCCTCATCGTGTGATGGTAGTCCAGCAGGTGATAGGTCGATGGTCGATGTTTGAGCAATGCTTCCATCCTAACCATTTCACAATAGATCAATCCTGGTTGAAATCGGGAGGCTATCTGACGAAATGGGTAGTCCGAAAAGCCCGATAAGGGAGAATACACAACATTTGAGGAGAGCCACAGCTTGCCCAATCTCAGAGGGCGAATGAGAGAAGTAAGGGATGCGGGTGGTGTCACATTCTAGCCAATATTTTGGTGATCAATTGATCTAACAGGGTTAATAAAACTAAGCCGACCAAAAAACTGAGATCTAAAACCTTTCCCCTAAGGAAAGGCATATAGCGATGAAATAGGTGAAGATAGGGGTCGGTATAATGTTGAATAAAACGTGTAAGGGGCGAAGAATGGAGAGAGGGAAACCAGGAAAGGAGGGCTCTTAGTGAGAGTAAGATAAGGTAACAAAGACAGAAAAGGTGAGCAAAATAGAGAAAGTAACGCATATCAACCAGGAGGATAACAATTTGCTGTTTAAGAGAAAAGGGAGAAATGGTAAAGTGGAGGCCGTTCGCGGATGATCATTTTTGACACGAGAGGGACATTCTACCCTTTTCGCCGAGTTGCGGTTGAAGGGGGCGCGGGCGAGGAGAGATGAGAATGAAGAAGATGGTAGTTGGCATAGAACAGGATGGAGGAGGGTTTTCCGCTGCATTTATCTCTGCGTGTAGGGGAAAATATATTGCCGATCGTCTAGAAACAGTCTCTACGCCTTCTTGTCTTTCGCTTTCTACATCCCACCTGATCGCGACTGGAGTGGAAGGTGGGGAGGTTTTAGTCCGTCATCTTTGTTTTCCCCTTAAAAAAAGGTCGGCCATAGAAAAAACCCTCCCCCTTCAATTGGAGTCGATCATTCATCAATCATTAGATCCCTTCATTGTTCGATCCCTTTATCAGCCTCAGGGTGCGCAGACCAAGGTGACCGCATTCATCATTGCTAAGAAGCGGGTAGAACATTTTTTGCGTCATCTCCCAGAAATCTCTCCAGATTGGATCTCCTGTCTTCCCGCAGCACTCTGCCGGTTTGGCCAGTGGACGTTTCCCTCCCTCCCCTCCTTTCTGATCTTTCATCTGGGGGAGAACCTCGCCTCCTTTGTGGGAGTGAAGGAACATTCTGTACATGCTTACCTCTCCCTTCCTATGGGGATGCATGACCTTACCTCAGCATATCAGGAAGGGAGAAAAAAAGAGGGGCAAGAAGTTTTTGCATGTGAGGAGGGGAACAATCCGCTCTCTTCCTGGGATAGGAAGCGAGATTCTTACTTTGCTCAGAAGTTTGACCAGTTCGTAAAAAAGGTAGACCATCTTTTCTGCGCTCTAACGAATGGGGAAGAAGATCTTCCCTACCCTTACCTGATCTGCACGGGGATGACTGATAGGGTGTGCTCTCTAGAGGCCGAACTGTTGGCTCTTCCCAGCGCGCCCCCAAATGGTCTGCCACAGGAGAGAATAGTGCAGGAAAACTTTCCCCTTCTCAAGCGCTATGCAGTCGCGATCGGATATGGATTAGAGGCTTGGAAAGATGACAGGAGCAGTGTCCAATTTTTGACCAAAGGGTTGGCGACAGAAAGGATGCTTGGCAAGATGAGGCGAAAATTCTTAAAGGGCGCTGCTCTATGTGCAGGGATCTTTCTTTCTCTCTGTATAGGGGCTTTGGTCGCCTTAAAGAGTAAATCCACTGGTTTGAGCCGGATGCTCGAGAACAAAGGGCCCCTTTCTGAACAGATGGTTGCCGAAAAGGGGAGCCGAATGCTTCCCCTTGACCAGAGGGTACGGAACTATGTCAGGGGGATCGATCGGCTAAGACGGGTCCATCCATATTTTGTCCCCCCTCCTTTGGTTTCTCATCTTCTCTCTTATCTGGAACATCATGGGACGTTGATGCAGGCCGTTCGAGAGAGCCAAGTAAGGGTGGAAGAATTGCACTATGCTTTAGTCGATTATCCTTCGGCGACAAACACTCAAGCCCGTTATGTAATCAGAGTAGAGTTGGTCTTGCATTCGCCTAATGAGGATTGGCCTCTTAAGTTGTACCAGGCCCTATCCAAGGGAGATCATTACATCGATTCCCGCAGCAAGGTTGAGTGGAGTAAAATCGGTGAAGGGCAGCATCGGATCATTTTCTTCGTCAACCCGTCGGCGGTGGGACATGTTTAGATTTTGGCACCGTTGTAAGGAAAGGTTGCGCTCTCTGAGATGGGTGCGGTGGCCTTATGTGGTGTGGGGGGGCTACTCTCTATGTTTATTGCCCTCTTTTGCGGTGCTCTTTCTTTTTTCTCTTCATTACTCTCGTTTGGAGGTATTAGAAAAGAGTATCAACACAGCCAAAGCGGAGAGTATGAAGGCGTTGCATCATCAAGAGGCACGCGCTCTCTTTCACAACCACTATCAAAACGTCAATGTAGCCCAGTTTCTTAAACGGCTGGAGGAGCAGCGATTTTTGTGCCGGGAGTGTCAAGAATTGTCTTTGCTCTCTCTCGATCCTGCATTTGCCAAATGCCAACGGTTAGTAGATCGCAACCAGGAGCTCTCTCCTGCAGAAAATCGGTTGAAGTTTGTCGAGGTCAAACAGGATCGATCTGCCCTGCTGCATGATCTAGACTATGCTCAAGGGAAGGATGTGGAGTTGAATGGTGAGGATCTCAGGGTGGTCCTGTCTCTGCTGGAGGGCTCTTCATCCCCCGTCGACCCATCTTCTCCATGGCCTCAGGTAGTCATTCGTTCTCTTTCGCTTCGTAGAAAAAGAGGGCGTGGAATGGAAAATTACCAGTTGCAGCTTGGCCTCATTTGTCGGGCCTCCTCCTTCGCTGAGGGGAATGTGGATAAGGGAGAGGGGGAACGGTGATGGGACAAAAAAGATGCATTATCTGGCTGGGGTTTATTTTTTTATCTATGATTTTCTCCGTAGGTTGCTCTCATCGTACAGAGAAGGCACTGGTAGCAATCTACATGGTGGATCGTAATGGGTTTAAGGAAACCATTAGCCATAAGGAGAGGTTATCCACCTATGAAAAAGTAGATTTTTTGATCGCTCAGCCCTACGCAGAGGTGACGAGAATCTACAATAGGAATGAACAGGGACAGACAAGGGCTTGCGTTACCTCCTATCACGAAAATGGGGAGCCTTGGCAATATCTGGAAGTTGTCAATGGCCGTGCCCGCGGTCTTTACAGGGAGTGGTACCAGAATGGGCAACTCTCTATTGAAGCCTTTGTTCTTGAAGGGCTGGGCCTTTTGCAGCCCGATGCTCATCTCTCCTGGGTCTTCGATGGTATAAGCCGGGCATGGGATCGCTCTGGGCAGTTATTGGCGGAGATATCCTACGTGAAGGGCTTGCTCGAAGGAGATTCTCTCTACTATCATCCCACTGGCCATTTGGCCAAAGTCATTCCCTACAAAAACCATCAAATCGAAGGGACTCTCATTCTCTATCACACAGATGGTGAAGAACGGGCAAGGATCCCCTTCGTGAATGGGATGAGGGAGGGAGAGGTGAGGGGCACGGAGCGGGGGAAGGAACCCAGTTATGTCGAACGGTATAAGAACGATCGTTTGATAGAGGCCACTTATTATAACCTGAACGGGAGGGTAGTTTCGGAAATCAGGGAAGGTGTAGGAAATCGACCTACTTTTGTCGATGGCCGATTGGCCACTCTGACCGAATATCATCGCGGCGTGCCTGAAGGCCTTGTAGAGATGAGAAATGAGGTGGGACAGGTGGTCCATCATTATACTCTCAAGGATGGGTGTAAACATGGGGAGGAGTGGTTCTATTTTCCCTGCGACGAAGAGAAGAGACCAAGACTCTGTCTCTCTTGGTGTCGAGGCATATTGCATGGAGTGGCCCGTTCTTGGTATGAGAATGGCTCCTTGGAAAGCCAACGAGAGATCTACGAAAATAAAAAGCAGGGGATTTCCTCCGCATGGTATAAGGATGGTTCTCTGATGTTAGTCGAGGAGTATGAACAGGATCTTCTTAAACAAGGAAAGTATATGCGCAAGGGAGATCTAAGCCAGGTTTCTGAAGTTCGAGATGGAGAAGGGGTGGTGACCATACATGATGGTGACGGGTTTTTTTTATCTCGCGCACATTATAGGGGTGGACGGCCAAAAGAAGATGCGTAAGCCTGCTTTTCGTTCCCACTTTTTGGACAGGCGGCATGTTCTCTCTCATGCGCGGCGACAGGCGGCACGGATCCATCTTCTTCGCTATCTTTATCCTTCGCTATCTTCTTTTCATTATATCCTTTCCTTCATCAGTACAGGGGAAGAAATCGACCTCTCCCTTCTTAACGCGCAACTAGCCAGAGAGGGGCGACTAGCATTGTTTTATTGTTTTAGGGAAGAAAAACGTCTTATTCCCTACCTCGTCGATGATCCCGAAAAACAGTTGCAGTCACACAGTCAATGGCAGATCCTTCAGCCCATCCCACATCGGTGTTCTCCCTTAGCATTGGATCATATCGGAGCCATTTTAGTGCCTGGACTTTGCTTTGATTTACACTATCATCGAATCGGGTATGGCCAAGGATATTATGACCGATTTTTACGCTCCTGTTCTGCCCCTCCTCGTTATGGCATTGCTTTTCATGAACAATTATCTCTGTGTAGGATACCTGTGGATTCTCATGATCAAGCCTTATCCAACCTCTTTTTTTTTTAATGCGATCATATTGTGCAGCAGAGGGTTGGCCATGAACGTTCATTGGGTAGAGAAATTGTAGCCATAAGACCGTTATTCGACGCACAAATAGCAAGCCTCTTCTTCTGTGCGCAAACGGGGATCATGAAAAACAATGACATTTCTTTTTTTTGTATTATCAGGATCTTTGACTGAGTAACTATAATAAAAAATTGGTCTGTTACGATAGAGGAAATGTTCGTCAAAAGATTGGTCATATCCTCTGATTTGAAGGCGCTTATAATTAATACAACGATGGTTGAGCTTCAATGGGAAAATATAATCAATTTTAGCCTCAGATGAAAACCCTTTATCACCGACGACACAAGCATTTTTTATTCCCGCCTCTTTGATCACAATCTTCAAACCTTAACCTCCTGAGGTGATCACAAAAAATGTTAATAATAAAGGTCCCTATTGTAGCTTCCTTTAAGTCATATCGCTGGTAACCAAATTGTGCAACATGGCACGAACGACAGGCTATGAAAAATTCGTTATCTCGTTCGCATATAACGGATTAGCCATAGGCTCCACATTCCTCACCTGACAATTCGCGATTTTATCCAAACATACCCTCCTGTCAAAGGTTGCACGATGGTTGTAAGCCTCCCATTTAAGACTACCCATAAGCAAAATCCGTTTCCAGGGTGGTGATAAGCATTTAATTTTACAAGGAATTTTTACAAGGCGCATCAAAAAAAAGACCGTTGCATAACTTCCCTTAAAGCTTGTCATTGATCACCAAGCCATGTGGTACAACGAAAATAGAAAATAGGAAAATATGTATAAGCAATTTGCAATGAAAAAACTTACTTAGATTGTAAATTTTGGGCTCTTCGTTTGAATTCCAATGGTTTTTCATATTAAGTCGGTCAATCCGAGGTTATGCAACGGTCTTAAAAAAGTTAAAAGCTCGTGAGCGAGCGCCCATAAAAGCTGGCGAATGAACGGGCTTGATGAAAATAGCAAAATTACAACCCTTTCATTTACAAATGTTTTCATTATTTGCTAGCAGTTATGCTCGTTGTCTAGCAAACCTTTCTGGCGACAATTCTCCCAATGATTCATGAGGCCTATCTTCATTATAGGATTTTAACCATTCGTGGGTTATCTCCTGCACTTCACACAAACTAAAAAACAAATTCATATCCAATACATCTTCGCGATACGTTCTATTGAACCTTTCAATAAAAGCGTTTTGAAAGGGCCTGCCAGTTTGTACGTAATGAACAAGCACTTGATGTTGTTCAGTCCACCCCTTAAATTCTACTGAAATAAATTCTGGTCCATTATCTACTCTGACTACATTTGGGTAATTTCCTCGTTCCAGAGTAACCCAGTCTAATAGTCGAGCGATCTGTTTCATAGGCAAAGAATAGTTTGGTTTGATTGATAGCCCTTCTCTATTATATTAAATATTTTAAACCTCCTGCTATTACGTACAACATCTGACATGAAGTCAATCGACTAAAAACGTTTGGGTTGATCGGCTAGACAAAAGGCTTAGCTTGCCCTAGTGGTAACCTTTTTTTCGGCTTGACGCGAATGTTTAATTTCAATTTACAATAAATTCGATAAACACGCTTGTGATTCCAAGGTTTTTTCTCTAATTTAACTTTTTTTCATCATCTTATCAAAGCCTCAACATATATGCAGTTCTGCAAGCGACATCAGGAATAGAGAAATCTCAAGATCATCAGCTTCCTTTTTTGATTTGTAGTACACCATAGTTTTGCTAACAGACATTAGTTTACAAGCACGACTAACACTAACGGTATGGAGTTGTTGCAGGCCAGAAATTCATTGGCGTCTGTGAGCCCTGGGAACTTTTTTCAAACACCTCCTTTAAAATTTTATTGTCCAAACTAATGTCCGCATACATTGTTCTTAATCTGCAATTTTCGACTTCAAGTTCTTTTAATCTTTTTAAATCATAAACCGTCATTCCATAATATTTGTTTTTTAGCTTGTAATATGTAGCTAATGATTTTTGATTATCATCGACAAAGATCTTTGGGTGAAATACCCGCAGCAGCTTCACTCAACATACCGATTATTTGGGCCTCACTTAACTTACTTTTCTTAATGTGTAGATCTCCTGTGCAAACACATTAACAGAAAAATTCTACTTACTCGCAGTCTTAATTTTAGGGGGGACATCTTTTAAAAGTGGTTGCAACTTTAGCAATCAATCCTGATTTCATACAAACGGCTATATTAAGACCATTGCATAACCTCTGATTGACCAACTTAATATGAAAAACCATTGGAATTCAAGCGAAGGGTCCAAAATTTACAGTCTATGTAAGTTTTTCATTATAAATCGCTTATACATATTTTCCTCTTTTTTATTTTCTTTGTGCCACATGGCTTGGTGATCAACGACAAGCTTTAAGGGGAGTTATGCAACAGTTTTATATTTCTTTTGTACCCTTACCAAAATTTAGTACGCGTTCACGGGGTGTGTGTCGTATGAATCTGCCCCTAATTTAACTGTTCAGCTATGGATTTATTTTCTTGAAAATCAACGCCTTATGTTTCTCTTTTTTGAGAAAACGTTGTAAAATTTTGTGCGCGTTTTGCTTTTTCGACCTGCGCAATAGTAAGCAAATAGTATGCAAAACATTACAAACAATTCTTCTTTGTGATGTTTAAATACGAAATTGATTACGATTTTACAGGAGAAGGTTTTTTTAAGAATATCTTAATTTGTCTTTGGAATTTTTAGCGCAAAGACTTGGCTATGAGCTAGATATGAACCAAATTCGCAAAAGCTAAATGAGGAGCGATCAGATGAATTGGATATAATCTCTACCCTTGTGAACGCGTACCCACCTTCGCTTGTTTGTCAGTAGCCACTTTTTTTGCTGTTTTGTTGTTAAAAATTTTTAAGTCCTTTTTCTACTGCTTCATCTCGTTCCTTTCATAGATTTGTCTTTGAAATAATCTGTGACGCTTCTACAAAACTGAATTCTTCTGCAATGAGTCCTTGTGCTTTCAATTGAGCGTTGAATTTTCTAAATAATTTAGCCAATCTTTTTTGCCCAATCTTAAATCTTAGGTGTGACAAATAGGTATGATCTGGAGTTTTTTCTAACAGAGAAAAACCGCAAAAAAATTTCCCCGAAACGTTTTCTCTAAGAAAACGCTCAAGTTCTCTATCGTTTAAATTTTCCATCCACTGTAACATGAAAGCCTTAAAGCCTGACTCAAAATGAACACCCTTACGACCTTTATTTTTACAAAATAGCACCTTCAAAAATGCACAATACGTAGCAATTTTCGATAAGGGTGATCTTTACACACTAAATCATCAATGGGTGTCTCAAACATATCTTGTTCCCGTTTTCGTATGGATTTAAACATAGTCTTTGTGCTCTGATTATGAACGAGTTATATCTCTCAAGCCCTTTTATTTTAAGTTGGTTTTGAAAAATTTTGTCGACATCTCCCATTTCTCAACAGGCCCAGCGAAGGGCCCAAATTTTACAGTCTAAAGTGAGCTTTTTCATCATAAATTGCTTAATGCATATGTTCCTCTTTTTTATTTTCGTTGTGTCACATGGCTTGGTGATCAACGACAAGCTCTAAGAGAAGTTATGCAACGGTCTTTTCCTATACCAAAGAGCCATAGCATGTAAATTTTTTATTTTCTTTTAGAAAATTTAACAAGGGCAACAAGAATTAAGACTAGATTAGTGCTATTTACTGATCGAAACCAGAAGAATAACGGCCTGGCCGAATATTTCAGATCGATTTGCAACCCTCGTGAATGCGTACTTACAATCAATTCTCTAAAACTTCAAATTTTTCGAGAGATAACGATGAGTGGCGTCTCTTCGGGGGGGTGTTGATCAAACCCAGGGATGAAGATTGGTCAGGCATGTTTTCTGTCGCCTATTTCGTTCGAGATGAAGTGCTCTTTCGCAAATGTGTGTGATTAAGCAGCTAGGTTATTAAAAAAGATTTTTTTAGTAGAAACGGATCTCTTTCGATTTAACGCTATGTTTGAGCCCATTTTCGTTTGAATTAGTGAAAGATTTAATGAGACAAGAAACGGGAAAGTCGCTGGTAATGAGTTTTTCAATAAGGAAAGGAATGGTTTGGGGAATTGAGCTTAAGGGAGCACATCCCAAATAAAGACTGTTGCATAACCTCTTCCTTATGAAGGTAGAGAACTGGTAAAATCTTTTCAGACATACGGAGAACCGAAAGCAAGGAGATATAAAATGTCATTTTTTCTTTTAGGAGCGAATGAGCGAATTG
>Ga0209562_1000150_pt1 | contig 30602 bp, 25 predicted proteins | sample WorMetvacBELIZE2_FD_187399 | JGI IMG/M metagenome (GOLD analysis project Ga0209562, IMG submission 187399) | Marine gutless worms symbiont microbial communities from Max Planck institute for Marine Microbiology, Germany - Olavius vacuus BELIZE.2... | ecosystem: Host-associated > Annelida >... | reverse complement strand
AAAACTCTCTGGAACCGGGCAAAAACTCTACCAAAAGCGGGAGTTTTCGTGGGGTGAAATCGAGGTTATCGCTTTGATTTATATGAGTGGAAGTGGTTTTGCAGGGGTGACTATTTAAGCTTAGCAATTAAAAACCAATTTAATCTGCTGAGTAAATATCCGCTGGAGTGCATTTTCAAGAGGATTTTTCAATAACCTCAATCAAACTCTTTATGATTTTGGGGTGCAGTATTTTGCCGCTATGGAACGGAATAACAAACCTGTTGGATCCTTTTACATATCCGATGACTGCCTTTACTTCTTGCATGCTTATAACCAGCTTCGAGCAACATTTTTTCCGTCTGTTCCGCTGTTAACCTTGGAAGTTTAGGCAATGGAAACCTCAAACGAAGTTGTCAGGATTTCTTTGCTCAGGTAAAGCTCTTTTTCTTCGCTTGATAAAGTTTCCACATAGAGTTCCGCTGCTTCCTTGATATTGGCCAACACCTCATCAAGCGAATCACCCTGCGATTGGCAGCCCTTCATTTCGGGGCAAAAGGCGTAATAGCCGTGATCGTCTTTCTCAATTACTATATTGACTTTCATACATGCTCCTGAATCTATGCAGGGGAGGGCGCAATCCTCACCCGGCCCTTTGTTGCAGCATGGCGACCGCCGGCAGTTCCTTGCCTTCGAGCATTTCGAGGAAAGCGCCACCGCCGGTGGAGATGTAGTTGATTTTTTTGGTGATATTGAAAGCTGCGATTGCGGCCAGGGTGTCGCCGCCTCCGGCGATGCTGAATGCCGGGCTGGATGCGATGGCCTCGGCCACTAGTTTAGTGCCGTTGGCGAATTGAGGGATTTCAAACACGCCGACCGGGCCGTTCCAGACTATGGTTCCCTGGCCGCTCAGCTTATCCGCCAGGGCTTTGGCGCTGTTCGGGCCTATGTCAAGAATCATGTCGTCGTCCGCAACATCGTTAACGCCCACAATCCGCGCTTCGGCCTGGGGTGAGAATTCTTTTGCGACCACCAGGTCGGTTGGCAGGGGAATGTTTGCGCCGCGTTCCGCCAGTTTTTGCATGATGGTTTTGGATTGGGGGACGAGATCATGCTCGGCAAGGCTTTTGCCGATGGGATGACCGGCAGCGAGTAGAAAGGTGTTGGCTATGCCGCCGCCAACGACGAGGAAGTCCACCTTTTGCGCCAGGCTTTCGAGGATGGTCAGCTTGGTGCTTACTTTGCTGCCGCCCACTATGGCGGTGAGGGGGCGGGCGGGATTTTGCAGCGCCTTGCCTATGGCCTCTATCTCGGCCGCCAGCAGCGGGCCGGCGCAGGCCAGCGGGGCGTAATGGCCGATGCCCTCGGTGGTCGCTTCCGCCCTGTGAGCCGTGGCGAAGGCGTCGTTGACATAGACATCGCAAAGCCCGGCCATGCGCCTTGCCAGCTCTGAATCGTTCTTTTTTTCGCCCTTGTTGAGACGGCAGTTTTCCAGCACCACGACTTCGCCAGGCTCAATCGCTACGCCTCCAAGCCAGTCGCGCTCCAGCCGCACCGGTTTGCCGAGCAATTCGCCCAAGCGCTTGGCTACAGGATCAAGGCTGAATTTTTCCTCAAACGCACCTTCGGTCGGACGACCAAGGTGCGAGGTGATCATCACTGCCGCGCCAGCGTCGAGCGACATCTGTACTGCCTGGATTGAGGCGCGCACCCTGGTGTCGTCGGTGATTTCCAGGTTGTCGTTTTGCGGCACATTCAGATCGGCGCGGATCAGCACCCGCTTGCCTGAGCAGCGGCCTTCGGCAACCAGTTGGCTCAGGCTGTGCATGGTCAAGCTATAACCTTAACCATTTCCAACACCTTGTTGGAATAGCCCCATTCGTTGTCGTACCAGCTGACCAGTTTGACAAAGGTCTCGTCCAAGGCTATACCCGCTTCGGCGTCGAATACCGAGGTGCAGCTTTCACCGCGAAAATCGGTGGCGACTACTTTGTCTTCGGTATAGGCGAGAATGCCGCGTAAAGCGCCATCCGCGGCTTTTTTCATCTCCTCGCAGATTCGCGCATAGCTTGCACCGGTTTTCAGTTCAACGGTCAGATCAACCACCGATACATTTGAGGTGGGAACGCGAAACGCCATGCCGGTGAGTTTGGTGTTGAGTTCTGGTATCACCTTGCCCACCGCCTTGGCCGCGCCGGTGGAGGAGGGGATGATGTTCTCGAGAATGCCGCGTCCGCCGCGCCAGTCTTTCATACTTGGGCCATCGACCGTTTTTTGCGTGGCGGTGGCCGCGTGGACAGTGGTCATCAGCCCTCGAGCTATGCCGAAATTGTCGTTTACCACCTTGGCAACTGGCGCAAGGCAGTTGGTAGTGCAGGAGGCGTTGGAGATGATGGCTTGGCCATCGTAGCCCTGGTGATTGACGCCATAGACAAACATGGGGGTGTCGTCCTTGCTGGGCGCGGACATGATTACTTTTTTCGCCCCGGCTTGCAGGTGCGGCTCGGCGTTTTCCTTGGTCAGAAATAGGCCGGTGGATTCAACCACAATATCAGCGTCGACCTCATTCCACTTAAGTTCCGCGGGATTCTTGACGGCGGTAAGGCGAATTTTATTGCCGTTGACCAGCAGTTTGTCGCCTTCCACGTGCACATCGCCTTTGAAACGGCCATGCACCGAATCGTACCTGAGCATATAGGAGAGGTAATCCGGTTCAAGTAGATCGTTGATGCCGACTATGCGGATGTCATCGTTGAAATTCTGCGCTGCAGCGCGGAAAACCATTCTGCCGATGCGACCGAATCCGTTGATGCCTACATTGATTGTCATTGCTTACTCCATATTGGTGATAAAAAAAGATTACGCACTTGCGGTTCGCGCCAGCAGCGCGGGTATTTGCCCAAGGTTGTCGATCAGCCTGTCGGGATGTTCGTTGGCGATTGGCTCGCCGCGATTATAGCCGTAGGTACAGGCCCACACGGGCATGCCCGCCGCACGCGCCGTCGCCACATCTACCCACGAATCGCCCACAAAAACGGTTTCTTCAGGCGTTGCGCCAAGTTGTTTTGCGCAATAAAGCAACCCATCTGGATCCGGTTTTTTAGTTGCAAGGGTGTCGCCGCACACCAACGGCTCAAAACAATCGGTAATACCGAGATGCTCGAGCACCTTGTTGGTAAACAGTCTTTCCTTGTTGGTCAACATGGCGCAGCCAATGCCTGTTTGGGCGAGTTCGTCCAGCAGCTCGCGGCCGCCGGGATAAAGGCTGGCGCGGGTGCCGCAACGCTGGTGGTAAAAGTGTTGGAACTGTTCCGCTTGGGCGGGGTAGGCGGGATCCGCTAAAATTTCTTCCTTGCCGAGGCCGCGCGTTTGCGCCAGTGCGGTGATAAATAATTCTTTGGCGCCGTTGCCGACCCAGCTCGCCACCAGTTTCTCGCCCGCAAGCGGCAGACCGAGCGCGGAGAAGGAATCGTTGAGCGCGTCGGTCAATTCCGGGGCTGTGTCGGCAAGGGTGCCGTCCAGATCAAACACCAGCGCTCGCACGGACTGGTCGCTCATGCTTTTATGAGTCGCTCAACCGAGGCAACCAGGGCCTCCGCAGTTATCCCAAAATGTGTGTACAGCACGTCCGCCGGGGCGGATTCGCCAAAGCGGTTGATGCCGATAACCTCACCTTCCAGGCCGACATATTTGCGCCACAGATCAGATTGGGCGGCTTCAATTGCGACTCTGGGCAGATTGGCGGGTAGAACGGCGTTTCGGTATGCCTCGCTCTGGCGATCAAACGCCTGGGTACAGGGCATGGAGATCACGCGCGTCGCAATGCCTTGTTCCTTGAGTTTGATTTGAGCTTTGAGCGCCAGATGGACTTCGCTGCCGGTGGCGATTATTACCGCTTGGGGAGCATCGGCGTCGGCAAGCACGTAGCCGCCTTTGGCGATGTCGTCCAACTGATCGGCGTCCTGGTGAAGGTTGGGGAGACCCTGGCGCGAGAGGGCGAGGGCGCTGGGACCATTCGCGCGCGCTACGGATGCGTGCCAGGCGACAAGTGTTTCCAGCCCGTCCGCCGGGCGCCAGACATCCAGGTTGGGGATAAGGCGCAGCGATGGAATCTGCTCTATGCTCTGGTGGGTGGGGCCATCCTCGCCAAGGCCAATGCTGTCGTGCGTGAACACATGAATGACGCGGCGTTTCATCAACGCCGCCATGCGGATGGCGTTGCGGCTGTAATCACTGAAGGTCAGAAAGGTGCCGCCATAGGGCAGGTAGCCGCCGTGCAGAGCCACGCCGTTAAGCGTGGCGGCCATGCCAAACTCGCGCACTCCCCAGGAAATATGATTGCCCCATTCGCCAGGTTTGAGCTGGGTGCAGGTCTTGAAATTGGTTAGGTTGGAGCCGGTGAGATCGGCCGAGCCGCCAAGAAATTCCGGCAGGTGAGGGGCTAGGGCGCTGAGAGCGGTCTGGCTGGCTTTTCGCGTCGCCACCTTGCTGTCGTCCGCAGCTATGGTGTTGGCGGCTTCGCGCACTTTTTGCGCCAGATCGGTGGGGAGTTCGCCCCGCATGCGGCGGGTGAACTCGCTTGCCAGATCCGGGTGCGTTTTGGCGTAGGTGTCGAAGGTCTCCTGCCAGGCGGCTTGCGACTGCTTGCCGCTTTCGCGCGCGTCCCACGCCTGTTTAATCGCGTCCGGAATCTGGAAGGGTTCGGCGTCCCAACCCAGCGCCTTGCGCGAGGCGGCGATTTCTTCCGCACCCAGCGGCGCGCCGTGCACACTGTGGCCACCCTGTTTGTTGGGGGCGCCTTTGCCGATAATGGTTTTACAGCAGATCAGGGTGGGTTGCGCGGTGTTGGTTTTGGCGGCGTCAATGGCGCTGTGCACCGCGTGGGTATCGTGGCCGTCCACGCCTTCGATCACCTGCCAGCCGTAGGCGGCGAAGCGTTGCGGGGTGTTGTCGGTAAACCAGTCCTCGACATGGCCATCTATGGATATGCCATTGTCGTCGTAGAAGACAATCAGTTTGCTCAGCCCCAAGGTGCCGGCAAGTGAACAGACTTCGTGGCTTATCCCTTCCATCAGGCAGCCGTCTCCAGCGAATACCCAGGTGTAGTGATCGACTATGGCGTAGCCGTCGCGGTTGAACTCCTGCGCAAGCAGTTTTTCCGCCAGCGCCATGCCCACCGCGTTGCCTAGGCCCTGCCCAAGCGGGCCGGTGGTGGTTTCCACTCCGGGGGTTTCGTCCACCTCTGGGTGACCGGGTGTGCCGCTGTGCAGTTGGCGAAAGTTTTTCAGCGCATCCATGCCAAGGTTGTAGCCGGTCAGGTGCAGCAGGGCGTAGATGAGCATGGAACCGTGGCCGTTGGAGAGCACAAAGCGATCCCGGTCGAACCAGCCAGGATCGGTGGGGTTATGCTTGAGGTGCTCACCCCAGAGCGACACGGCGATTTCCGCCATACCCATGGGTGCGCCGGGGTGGCCGGATTGCGCTTGTTCGACTGCGTCCATCGACAGGGCGCGAATGGCGTTGGCCATCCCGGCCAACAAGGTTGGGTCCTGTGGAAGTTTGCTGGAAGCGTTCATGGAGTATTCAGTTGGTGTAATTACAAAACAATTGGTGATTCCTGGTGGTATTGCTCGATGCGTTCTACCTCCTCGCGTGAGCCAAGGGCAACGCCTATGCGCTGGTGTAGCGAAGTGGGGATTACCTCAAGCATCGGGCCGGTGCAGTCGCTGGCCTTGCCGCCCGCCTGTTCAACCAGCATGCCAATGGGGCTGGTTTCGTATAAAAGGCGTAGACGACCGGGCCTGAAGGGTTGCTTGGTATCCTGCGGGTAGAGGTAGGTGCCTCCCCGGGTGAGGATGCGTTGGGTTTCGGCCACCATCGAGCCAACCCAGCGCATGTTGAAATTGCGTCCGCGCGGGCCTTCCTTGCCTGCCATGCATTCCTCAATGTAGCGCTGCATGGGCGGATGCCAGAAGCGTTGATTGGAAGAGTTGATGCCGTATTCGCCGGTTTGTTCAGGAATGCGGTAGCCAGGCTCGGTTAGGATGAACTCGCCGCTGTCCGGATCCAGAGTGAACCCCTGAGTTCCCTTGCCTATGGTGAGCACCAGCATGGTTGCCTGACCATAGACGGCGTAACCAGCGGCAAGCTGGTTTTTCCCCGGCTGGAAAAAGTCCTCGGCCACTGCTACGCGCCCGGCGTCTGGAGCGGGAAGGATGGAAAAAATACTGCCGACAGGGATGTTGACCGAAATGTTTGATGAACCGTCGAGCGGATCGAAGGCCATTAACAGTGCGCCGCGCTTGCCTTCGGGTTGAATCAGTTCCTCGATTTCTTCCGAGGCCATGGCGGCGAGCAGACCGCAGGGGGCAAGTCGTTTCACAAACAACTCGTTGGACACCAAATCCAGCTGTTTCTGTTCCTCGCCCTGCACATTGGTGTTGCCGATTTCCTCGCCCAGGTTGCCACCCAGAGCGCCGCGACGGGTGATGGCTGAAATTTCGCAGCAGACTCCCGCTACTGTTTCGATCAGGCGTCGGCAATCCTCTCTCAGATCTTCGTGTTGAGCGAGAAATTGCGACAGGGTTGGTTGATTTGTCATGGGATTACACCGAGTGAACAAGGGAGGCGTTAGTTCTAAGCTGGTTAATGACGCCGGCATAGCCGCCGTCCGGGTCGGGCGCGCCGAATACGGCGCTGCCAGCCACAATGGTATCGGCGCCAGCCTTTACCACATCGGCAATGTTATCCGTTTTTACGCCGCCATCAACTTCCAGCCAGATGGGGTGCCCGCCTGAGGCCTGATGGGCGTCGATCATGGCGCGCACTTTTTTCAACTTGGGCAGGGTGGAAGGGATGAATGACTGCCCGCCAAAGCCGGGATTGACGCTCATCAGAAGAATCATGTCCATCTTGTCCAGCACATGCTCGAGGACATCCACGGGTGTGGCCGGGTTGAGCACCAGACCCGCTTTGCAGCCGTGGTCGCGAACGAGCGCCAGGCTGCGGTCTATGTGTTTGCTGGCTTCGGGGTGAAAGGTGATGATGCTTGCGCCTGCTTTGGCGAACATGGCGATTAGCCCGTCGACTGGTTCGACCATCAGATGCACATCTATGGGAATGCTGACATGGGGCTTGATCGCTTCGCACACCAGCGGGCCGATGGTTAGATTGGGGACATAGTGGTTGTCCATCACATCGAAATGGACCAAATCGGCGCCCGCTTTTTCTATGGCCGCGACTTCCTCCCCCAGACGGGCAAAATCGGCGGATAGGATTGAAGGCGCTATGCGTACCGCCTGCATCGAGTCCTCCCGTTTTTTATCCTGCTCAGACCCGGCGTGCGCGGGCCGCGAAAATGTTGGATTTGTCAACCCGTACCAGTCGGCAAGGCGCAAACAACACACCCGTGCGCCGTTTGTAAACAAGCCAACGATCAATTGAACTGGAGGGGGAGGGCGGCTCCAACAGCCACCGCGCCGAGAATCATAGCAACAACAGCGCCGTTCAGGAAACAGTTTTGATTGCCGCCAGTGTATAACTCAATCGGTTTTGTCGATAGTGATAGCGCCCGAGCCTGTGATTTATGCTGAGGTTCCTTTACAATGACGCCGTGATTATCCAGGAGTACCTATGTCCCGCGTCAAATCTTCCTCTCTTGATCGTCGTCAATTTCTCTGGCTTGTATCCTGCGCATCAGGAAGCCTCGCGCTCAGTCAGGCCACCGGCTGCGCCACCAACCCGGTTACCGGCGAAAGCCAGTTCATGCTGGTTAGCGAACAGGAAGAAATCGCCATAGACAAGCAGCACGCCCCGCACCAGTTCTCTCAGGACATGGGCGTTACCCAGGACAATCAACTCAACGGCTATGTCAAACAGGTCGGCGCACCCATCGCTAATGTCTCACCCAGAAAGCATATGCCGTTCAATTTTCAAGTGGTCAACGCCAATTACATCAACGCCTACGCCTTTCCGGGCGGGTCGATTGCGGCAACACGCGGCATCATGCTGGAAATGAAAAGCGAAGACGAGCTCGCCGCCCTCATGGGGCACGAGATTGGCCATGTCAACGCCCGCCATTCAGCCGAACGCATGAGCAAGGGTGTGTTGGCGCAGCTTGTCACCCTTGGACTTGGCGCCTATATCGGCAGTCGCGACGAAAGGCTGGGGCAGGTTGGGCTGCTGCTGGGCGGCATAGCCGCAGGCGCGTTGCTGGCCCACTACAGCCGCGAAAACGAGCGTCAGGCGGATTCGCTGGGCATGCTCTATGCGGATAAAACCGGCTACAACCCCCAGGGTATGGTCAGCCTTATGGGCATGCTGCGTGACCGCTCCAACCACAAGGCCAACGCCGTCGAACTCATGTTTGCTACTCACCCCATGAGCGACGAACGTTACAACACCGCGCAAAAAACCTCACAGAAAAATTACCGAGGTTCGCTCAAGCGCAAACTCAAGGTGCAACGCTACAACGACAACATCGCCTCACTACGGAAAATCGCTCCTTCCATAGAAGCCCAGCAGCAGGGCGAAGCTCAATTGGCGAAAAAGGATGTAGCCGGCGCAATTGCCTCCTATAAGCAAGCGCTATCCGTCACACCCAACGATTATCCAGCGCTGGTGGGGCTCAGCCGCCTGCAGATGGTTGCCGGCAACTCAAAGGAAGGCGAAGCCTTCGCCAAACAGGCGACGCGTGTTTACCCCCGCGAGGCGCAAGGGCACAATCTGTTGGCCGTCGCCAGTCTGGAGCAGAAAAAACCGGAACAGGCGCTGACTGCGCTTTCCAACTACGACAAAATCCTGCCAGGCAACCCGAACAGCGAATTCCTGCGCGGCGTCAGCTTTGAGCAGATGGGCAGAAAAAGCAACGCAGCCCAGAGTTTCAACCGATATCTAAAAAAGGCGCCAAAGGGCGACCAGGCCAGTTATGCACGTAGCCGGTTGCAGCAATTCAGCAGATAAATCAACGGGAAATCACTGAAAAACCAGTTTTTTTCAACCTCAATGGCCATACATTGGCCGACACTCATTGACAACTCACTACAGGGAGAAAGCAATATGCTAAAGCAAATCATACTCGCAACCATAGCGGTATTCATCGCCTGGAGCGCGCTGGACTTTGTCATTCATGGTCTTTTACTTCAATCCACCTACGAGGCGACCGCATCGCTGTGGCGTCCCATGCAAGAGATGAAAATGGGAGTGATGTACGGCGTCGGGATAGTCGGCGCGGCGACCTTTGTCTACCTCTACGCCGCACTGGTGAAGCCAAAATCAATGGCGGCGGGGCTGAAATACGGCCTGTTGTTCGGTATTGCCACCGGGTTTCCCATGGGCTTCGGCACCTATAGCGTCATGCCGATCCCTGTTAGCCTGGCAGTCGTCTGGTTTTTGGGCAGCCTCGTCGAATCCATTGCAGGAGGCGCAATTGTCGCCGCCATTGTTAAACCAGTTGACGACAGAGAATAGGGTTGTCCACTAGCGGCAAATAAAGGAAAGCATGCTTTTCAAGACAGAGGCCATCCATAGCAGTTCTGTTAAAACTCTGACTATGGATTCTAATGAAGCGAAAATGACAATATGAAGCTGGCGAAACGTCAATTTTCAGTTATATAAATGAACATGATTTAGTATGCTGGTGGTATCAATATTCGTGATTATCCTAATAATCACGAATGTAAAATTAGTTCAAAATTAAGCCTCAATCGGAGAACTCTGCCCAGATTGGCGCATGGTCAGATGGTGAAGGCATGCCGCGAATCTCATAGTCAATGCCTGTACTAGTCAGTCGTTCGCTCAGGCTTTGTGTGGCGAGTTGCAGGTCTATGCGTAATCCGCGTTTTGGGTTGTCTTCAAAGCCTTTGCTTCGATAATCGAACCAGCTGAAGGTATCGGCGCAATCCGGGTTAAGTTTGCGGTAGCAGTCAATCAGGCCGAAATCGAGCAAGCGCGCCATCATCTCGCGCTCTTCGGGCAAAAAGGAGCACTTGCCTGTTTGCAGCCAGCGTTTGCGGTTTTGCTCGCCTATGCCGATATCGATATCTTGCGGCGAGATGTTCATATCACCCATTGCCAGCAGTTGTTGTTGCGGATTGCAGGTGTTGCGAAGAAAGTCTGTCAGCCTTGCATAGAATTTTTGCTTGTAGGGGAACTTAACCGGATGATCTCGGTTTTCACCTTGGGGAAAGTAGCCGTTGATCAGGTGGATGGGAGCCTCGCCATCGTGAAGGTCTGCGCTGATCAAACGGCGTTGTTCGTCCGGCGCATCGCCCGGCATACCGTAAGTGACATTTTTCAGCACTACACGACTGACTAGCGCTACGCCATAGTGGATTTTTTGCCCATACACATAGCAATGCGGGTAGCCGAGCGTGGCGAAATCCTGGTGGGGAAATTCGTGGTCTTGTACCTTGGTTTCCTGCAGACCAATAACCAGAGGTTGGTGCTTTTCCACCAGTCTGGCGAACTGGCCTGATTCGAGCCTTTTACGTACGCTGTTGCAGTTGAAACTGACAATGGTTGGCATCAAGCCGCCTCACGGATGCGATCCTGCAACGCTGGTGCGAGTCGTTCTGCGCATTCAAGCAGCAGATGTTCGGTAGTCGCCCAGTCTATGCAAGCGTCGGTTATGGATATGCCGTACTTAAGCGGCTTTTGCAGGGGTTGATTTCCCCAGCCGATATGGCTTTCGAGCATTGCTCCGATGATGGAGCGGTTGCCCGCCGCTATCTGATCGCATAGATTGCGCATGACCAAGGGTTGGCCGGCCGGGTCCTTGTTGGAGTTGGCGTGACTTGCATCTACCATGATGTTGGCGGGTTGACCTGCTTTCGCCAACGCAACTTCGCAGGCGCTGATGTCCTCGGCCTGGTAGTTCATTTTCCCCCCTCCTCCACGCAACACAATATGGGTGTGGGGATTGCCGGTAGTGTGTACGATGCTGCCCTTGCCTTCTGCGTTGATTCCCAGAAAGCTGTGCGGCGTGGAGGCGGAGATCATGCCGTTGATCGCCACCATCAGATCACCGTTGGTCGCGTTTTTGAATCCTAAGGGAGTGGACAGGCCGCTTGCCATTTCACGATGAGTCTGGGATTCGCTGGTGCGCGCGCCTATGGCTGTCCAGCTGATCAGTTCCTGCAGGTATTGCGGTACTATAGGGTCTAGCGCCTCGGTGCCGGCCGGAAGGCCGAATTCGGCGATATCGAGCAGCAGCTTTCGCGCGATTTCCAGGCCTTCGGATACGGCGAAGCTGTCTTCCAGGTGCGGGTCATTGATCAGGCCTTTCCAGCCGGTGGTGGTGCGCGGTTTTTCGAAATAGACGCGCATGATAATCAAGAGTTGGTTTTTTACCCGTTCGCGCAAAGCCAGCAGCCGTTCAGCGTAATCCAGCGCAGCCTGTGGGTCGTGAATGGAACAGGGGCCGACTACCAGCAACAGGCGGGGATCTTTGCGGGTGAGCACATTGACTATACTTTGGCGGGCGTCTTCAATACCGCCGGCGACGGAGTCGTTGACCGGCAGCCTGGCCTTGAGTTCCGCCGGCGAGATGATTGGTTCGAACCTGTTTACCCGCAGGTTTTCTATGCGATGCGACATCCATTCCGTCCGGTTAAAGCGGCATTGTAGCCGCAGCTACCAATCCGGATTTCAGAAGCTAACCGCCCTTCTTCCGCCAGGATTATTAAATATCCAAGCAGGCAATATGTTCCAGCGGGAACGCGCATGTTGCAAAATGCGGGGATGTTTTCCCCGGATGCCGTTATTGGTTTGACCAGCGAGCTGTGCCGCGCCATGCACGATTGCACGTTGGTGTTGTGCATGAGCAACCGACAGCGTCAATGGTGCCTTGATCTCTGGGCGCAATGGCTGAACGATCAGGCAAATATCGCCGGAAAAAGCGAGCTGGCGGCACCACTTCCACAGGTGTATACCCTGCATGATTGGCTGTGGCGCGAAACACAATTTTGCGACGAAGATATGCCCCGCCGCGCCGACGAGGCCAGCCAGCAACTGGCGTGGCGATTTACCCGCGAACAGGCGCTGGCGGAAAAGTCGCTGGAAATGCCGGGATTGCTGAACGATCTGGGTGCTGTCGCCAGGCGTTTTGCCCGCGCCTGCGAAGAATGGCGCATACCGCTTGCCAAACCCTTCCCCAACCACGACGGCGCCGACTTTTTTCGCCGCTGGTATCACAAAACAAACGAACTGCTGGCGTACAAGAACCTTGCCAACGACAATAATCTAATCGAACGATTCGGCGATAATCCACCCATACCGTCAGGCAGGGAAATGATCCTGGTCGGCCAGGTGTTCATCAATCCACTGTTGGAACGGCTCTTCAATGCCTGGCAAAAAAAGGGCGTGACGCTCACCTTCTGGACCCCCCCCAAAGCCGACAAGCAGCAGTATCACCTCATTCCCGGCGGGAAGGCGAACGACGCACTAAGCTACGCCGTACGCCAGGCGTACGAATTGCATGGAAAAAACAAACGTGTACTGGTTGTGGTGCCGCATTTGCTTAGTGAGTGGCACAGGGTGTTCGAGAACTTTCGCCAAACCTTTACTCCCAATCAGGGAACGCATGATTGCATGCTTGATGGTGAACGACCGTTCAACCTTTCCGGCGGGCTGCTGCTGGCCGATCTACCGCCAATCTCCTCCGCCATTAGCCTGCTTGGATTGGATGGCCGAAGTCAGGTAATGACCCTAGCCGAATTGCTGCATAACCCGACCATCGACCCGGATATGCCGCGAGCACTGTTACTTGCGCGACTGTGGCGATACGCTGGGCATTTAACTCTGGGCGAACTTGCCAAGCTTGCTGTTACCAGCCAGTTGCAAGACTGGGACTGGCCGCGCAAGCTGCTGCGTATGTTGGACGAACAACCCGACATCGCCTGGCCGAGTGAATGGGCAAGGTTGTTCGACGAACAGTTACGCGATTGCGGGTGGATGCGTCGAGTCAGCCAGGATTCCTATGACTATCAAGTTATTCAGGCATTCACCGGGCTGCTCGAAGAACTGGCGAGGCTCGACAGCTATAGTGAACCTATTGGCAGGCGAAGCGCTCTGTCGATCCTTTTAAATCTGGCTGGAAACAGGTTGTTTCAACCCAGCCCGGACGACAGCAGGCTTAACCAGGCGCCTGTGCAGGTGTTGTCGCCTTTCGAGGCCGTCGGGCTTGTCTTCGACCACACGATAATCTGCGGTCTGGATGGCGACAGCCTCGCGGCAATGCAACGGCTTCACCTCCCCCTGCCTCGGACAATCAGCGATCAGTTCAATCTGCCCGGCAGTAACGCGGAAAGAATTCTCCAGGACTCGCACCTTTTCTGGAATGCGCTGGCCGCCACTGCGCCCGCCCTCACCCTTTGCCATGTCAACACGGAGACACCGGGCGGCGAGGATCCGCTCCCACGTAACCATTTCTGTGAAAGCGAGCCGCGTGAAGTGCAACCGTTGCAACATGAACAATTTCCAGCCGACTACCACATCAGCAGTGTCGAGCAGGCAACCCCCCTGCCCGACCCGCGTGTCACCAGCAGCAGCGTCAAGGCCCAATCCCTGTGCGGTTGGCAGGGTTGGTGGGCCTTTGCCGGTTTAGATACCCAGGAAATGCAACCAGAGCACTACCCCTCCCCTGCCTGGCGCGGACTGGTGTTGCACGAAGCCATGGCCGAGTTGCTTGGCAAACAAGCCGCCAGGGTATTGGCTTGTGCGTCCGACGAGCAAGGAGACGATCGCGCGCTGGGAGAGTTGGTGAGACAGGCCGTCAAGCATGCCATGCAAAGCCATGCGCAAGACGCCCCAATGCTTGGTCGAGCGGCACGGGATTCCTGTGTCCGCATTTTCAGCGATGCCTTGTTCACTTGGATGAAAAAACGGGAAACCGGCGCTACTCCGCTCGCCTGCGAACGGGAAATGACGGACATCGCCATTGGCAAGCTGCGAGCGCGCAGGATTCGTCTCGATCGCGTTGATAGAGTTGGTAAAGGAGTAGCGGTTATCGACTATAAAACCGGCGCCCTGCCCTCGCTTAAACTGGACAACGAGAACGAGGCCAAGGCAGACGCCGCCCGTGTGGAGGATCCGCAGTTGCTCCTCTACGCCATCGCTTTGCGACAGCAGGGCGAACCCGTCACCGCGATTGCCTATGCCAGATTGTTGCCGCGATACCAAAGCGGGTGGCGTGTCTGGGGAACGCCCGAGGCTGCCGAGTATTTCCCCGTCAAACCAAAAAAGCTGAACGGCGAATGGCAATTGCTTCTGGATTGCGCCATCGCCAACCTAGAGGAGCGGGTGAATCGCTATGTGCAAGGGCAGGCCGCCCTCGATCCGCTGGAAGCTGACAAACTCGCCTGTCGCTACTGCGCCCTGCACGCAAGTTGTCGCATTGTGGCTCAGAAAAGCGCCGTGCGTCCGCATCCACCAACCAAAGATTCGCCCGAGAGTATCAATTCGTGGGCTGCGAGTCACCAGCAATATGGCTGAATCCAGCGTCGCGCGCGGCAGCTTCACGTTTGGCGTCACTACCCTCTCCTCCCGCCTTTTGGGCATGGTGCGTGACATAGTGGTTGCTGGAACATTTGGCGCCGGGGTTGCGGCGGACGCCTTTTATGTTGCCTTTCGTTTCGCCAATCTCTTTCGAGCCTTTTTTGCCGAAGGGGCCTTTACCCAGGCATTTGTTCCCAATCTGGCGCGTGTGGTGGAGCGTGACCCTTCCCATGAGCGATTGTTTGTCGGCAACATGCTGCTCGTGCTTGGCGCCAGCCTGTTGGTGCTGGTAGTGGCGCTCGAACTCGGCGCCGATCTGGTGGCCGGTTGGTACGCTATCGGCTACAAGGATAAACCTCACCAACTGGCGCTGGTGACTGACCTGCTGCGCATCACCCTGCCCTATGCGTTGCTGATTAGCCTAGCCGCCTTGTTGAATGGTGTGTTGCAGAGCCATCAACGCTTTTTCATTTCCGGTTTTTCACCGGTGGTGCTCAATCTGTGTCTGATAGCCGCCGCGCTTTTTGCCGGGCATTTTTTTGCCGTGCCTGTGTATGCGCTGGGCTGGGCAACCCTGTTGGCAGGTGGTATGCAATTGCTGATGCCGCTGGCCCAACTGGCGCATCTGCGCAAGCTGCCGAGCCTGTGGCATAAAGGGTTTCACCCAGCCGTCAAACGCACCCTGTTGATGTTTGGTCCGGTGGTGCTCGGTGCTTCGGTCACCCAGATCGCCCTGTTGATCGACACCCTGCTGGCCACATTTCTGGAAACCGGCAGCGTCACCTGGCTGTATCTGGCCAACCGGCTGATCGGTTTTCCTCTGGGGATTTTCGGTATCAGCATTGCGGTTGTTATTCTGCCAGCCCTTTCGCGCGCGCGCGCAGGCGAGGACGCCACGGGCGCGACACGATTGTTTGGCTGGGCGGCGCATTCCATCTGTCTTATCGCCATCCCCGCAAGTTGCGCATTGATGCTTGTGCCTGAGCCAATAGTTGTTACCCTTTTCCACTATGGAGCTTTCAGCCTTTCAGATGCGCATAACGCAGCCGCCGCGCTACGCATGTACGCCCTTGGTTTGACGGGGATGATGCTGATGAAGATTCTGGTGAATCAGTTTCTTGCCGTGGGAGACGCGAAAACACCATTGCGTGTGGCTATGTTGACCACCTGCCTGGGAGTGGCGATGAGCCTGATTCTGATGCAATTCATCCAGCACCGGGGAATTGCGCTTTCCACCGGTCTGGCGAGCCTGGCCAACGCCGCGCTTTTATATCTACTTGCCTTCCGGCGCGGGCTGATTGGCTGGTATCGCGGCATATGGCGCGCAGCGTTACGTATTTCGATCGCCAGCCTGGTGATGTCAGGCTTGTGTCTGTTGTTGTTTGACGAAACGGCTCTCTGGGCCGACTACGCCTTGGCGGAGCGGGCACTGCGCCTGGTTGGATATATCGCGCTTGCCGTCGGAGGTTATGCCGTTTCCCTGCTTGTACTCGGCTGGAGGCCGAGCCAATTGCGTTCGCCCTGATGCGTCCCTGCGTGCTGGCCGTAGGCAATTTCGACGGCGTGCATCAGGGGCACGCCGCTTTGTTGACTTTTGCCCGCGAAAAAGCACACACACATGGTTTGCCGCTGGTTGTATTGACCTTTGATCCCCTGCCCGGTGAATATTTTGCCGCTCGCGCTTCTATCGGATCCGAATCGAAGCAGTTGAACCAAGAGTTGCACCGTATCTGCACGACCGACCAGCGTGTGCGTCTGATCACCTCGTTGGGTGCAGACGTGGTGGAAATTGAGCCATTCAACGTTGAATTACAACAGCTTGCGCCGCAGGATTTTGTTACCGACACCTTGCATACCAGAGAACAGGCGCGCGTGGTGGTGGTGGGTGAGGATTTCCGCTTCGGGCACAAACGCGCTGGAGATATCGCCCTACTGCAAAAACTGTGCATCAAAGAGCAAATCGAGTGTCACGCTTTATCCCTGGTGCGTGAAACAGGAGAACAACCAGATGGCGTCAAGTATTCGAGCAGCTGTATTCGTGCTGCGTTGAGGAACGGCGACCTGGCGTTGGTCAACAACCAGCTAGGCTACAGCTGGCAGATGACCGGCCTGGTGCAAAGCGGTGACGGTCGCGGCAGCGGTCTAGGATTCGCCACCGCCAACCTCACCCCAGACCTCCCCCTGCCGGGTTTGCGTGGGGTATTTGTCTCCAGCCTCTACATGAACGGCAAATGGCTGGATGCGGTCACCAATATCGGCAGTCGCCCAACTTTTGGCGATGGCCGGGTGCATTGCGAAACCCACTTGCTGAACCCGCCAGGTGTGAGCCTTTACAACCAGCGAGTGACTTTGGCGTTGCACCAAAAACTACGCGACGAGGTGCGCTTTGCCGAGCCCGAAGCACTCATAGCGCAAATCACATCCGACGTTGAGCAGGCGCGAGTCTGGCATGCGGCCAATAGCCCGGTTTTTACCCCACACCTTGAGGTATTGGTTGTGACCCAGGAATCGGAAATTGCGAAAATTTGATCTTGCCGCCCCAATGGACGCAGTGTGGATTCGCCGCTACCTGTGCGACGGCGGTATAGTCGCCTGCGCCGCGGAGGGCGTGTGGGGCCTGTGTTGCGACCCCTTCAACCCGCATGCTGTCGAAGCAATAACCCGCCTCAAAGGCCGGGCAGTGGGTAAGGGCTATATTCTGGTCAGTGGTCAACGACGGCATTTTTCCAATCTCGAAGGATTGCTGGACGAGAAACAGGTCGCCCTGCTTGATAAGCACTGGCCCGGCCCGACCAGCTTTGTATTCCCCGACCCTGAATGCTGCTTCCCTCCCTGGGTGGCAACAGCCGCTCAACAGGAGGGACAAAGCGTAGCCCTGCGGCACACCAACCATCCGCAAATGGCTGCATTGAGCAACCTGCTGGCCAGCCCGCTTGTATCAACCTCGGCAAACCAGGCCGGCGCCCAACCCGCAATAAGTGAACAAGCCGTCGTCGAATTTTTTGGCGACGAACTTGTGATAGTACTGAGCGCGCCTTCCCAACCCGGGCAGGCCTCGACCATTATCGATCTGAAAACTGGGGAGAAAATCAGATGAAGCCAAGCGAACACGTTGACGCTTTCGACGCCTACCTGCGCGAATTACAAAGCAACATTTGTAATCGTCTCGAACAACTCGACGGCAAGGCCGTTTTTCAGATCGACAACTGGGAAAGCAGGTTGGGCAAGGGAAGCACCAGGGTTATCGCCGACGGCGCTGTCTTCGCCAAGGGCGGGGTCAACTTCTCACGAGTATCAGGTGAGCGCATGCCGGCGAGCGCGACCAACAACAGGCCGGAGCAATTGGCGAACAAGCCCTTTCACGCCCTGGGAGTGTCGCTGGTGATTCACCCCATCAATCCGTTCATCCCCACCACCCACATGAATGTGCGCTACTTTGAAGTGCAGGCGGATAGACCGGTGTGGTGGTTTGGCGGCGGTTACGATCTGACGCCCTACTATCCTTTCGATGAGGACTGCGTCGAGTGGCACCGGACGGTACAGGCGGCGTGCGACCCCCATGGGAAAGAGTTTTACCCCAGGTTCAAGCGCGATTGTGACGAGTATTTCTTTCTACCCCACAGGGACGAGACGCGCGGTATAGGCGGCTGTATTTTTGACGATCTCACCCTTGGCTCCTTTGACAATACCTTTGCGCTGGTGAAATCGGTGGGCGATTCATTCATCCAGGCCTATGCGCCTATAGTCGAGCGTCGCAAGGACACGCCATTTGGCGAGCGGGAACGCAACTTCCAGGAATACAGACGTGGCAGATATGTGGAGTTCAATCTGCTGTATGATCGGGGCACACTTTTTGGCTTGCAAAGCGGCGGACGCACCGAATCCATCCTCATGTCACTGCCGCCTCACGCACAATGGCATTATCAATGGCGGGCGCAACCGGGCTCACCTGAAGCGCGTCTGCAAGACTACCTCAAACCCAGGGATTGGGTGTAACCAAAAAAACAGCTACCTACCTGGCTGTTTAAGGAAGTACAAAGTTCAAACCATCTTATTGAAAAATAAGTATATATTTTAAGGCCAGATTGCAGCAACCCTTTGTTGTAACGAAAAGGCGTTGATAGATCACCTTTTTGTTGCACCGCACAAAAAAGCGCTTGCATTCGGCGCAATCGTCCGCACAATACCCCCATAACGCAATGCAACATAACTTGTTGCAACAAACCATTCACTAAGAGGTGACACTATGAACGATCTGTACACAAACGTGCAAAACAGCACAAAAGCCGCTATTGAGTTTGCTGAAATCAGCACTCATGCCTTTACCGAAATCATGAACAACCAAGTTGGCCTGCTCAACGAGGTGCTGGGGGCCAGTCTCAACCAGGCCAAGAAAGCGCAATCAGCCAAAGACTTGGGCGCTGTGGTTGAAGATGGCAAAAATTTCAGCGCCGACCTTGAGGCTAAAACACGCAAGGTTGCCAGCGCCAACATGAAGGTGATTGAAGACACCAGCAAAAAAGCCTACGAGCTTTTTGCCAAGTCCGCAACCAACGCTGCTTCAACAACTTCCTCCAAGTAAATAAGGTGGGCGGGGTTCGCCCCGCCCGCCTTATTTTTATGCATTCTGCAATATCTATGCCTATTGCGCAATCCATCAACAGGCATAGCATGTTGCCTTCATTTCACTAACGCGAGGCAACTGTTATGAACAACCAAACCACACCCGTCTTAGTAGCCGCAAAAAGAACCGCTGTCGGCTCATTCAACGGAACTCTCGCCAACACCCCTGCCCACCAGCTCGGCGCCACCTGTATAAAGGCAGTGCTGGCCGATAGCGGCATTGCTCCGGAAGCAGTCGAGGATGTCATTCTTGGTCAGATTCTCACGGCAGGCGAAGGGCAAAATCCGGCCCGTCAGGCAGCACTCAAAGCGGGTATCCCGGTAACCACGCCGGCAATTTCCATCAACAAGCTCTGCGGCAGTGGTATGAAGGCCATTCATTACGCCGCGCAGGCAATCAAGCTTGGCGATGCCCAGGTTGTAATTGCAGGCGGCCAGGAAAGCATGAGCATGGCCCCGCACCTTTTGCCCAAATCACGCCAGGGTATGCGCATGGGCGACTGGAAGATGCTCGACAGCATGATCGTCGACGGCCTGACCTGCGCGATGAATGAATACCACATGGGCGTCACCGCCGAAAATGTCGCGCAGAAGTTCACCATCAGCCGCGAAGAACAGGATGCCTACGCCGTAGCCTCGCAAAACAAGGCCGAAGCCGCGCAAACCGCAGGCAGGTTTGACGCTGAAATCTGCCCGATCGAAATTCCGCAACGCAAGGGCGATCCGATAGTCTTTGGCAAGGACGAGTTCATCCGTCACGGCGTCACCATCGAAAAAATCTCGGGCATGCGCCCTGCATTTAACAGGGAAGGCACAGTCACCGCAGGCAACGCCTCGGGCATCAACGATGGCGCGGCGGTGGTGATTGTCACCAGCCTGGCCAAGGCTGAGGAACTGGGGCTTAAGCCCATGGCGCGCATAGTCGCCTACGGCACAGCAGGGGTAGACCCAAAAATCATGGGCACTGGTCCCATTCCAGCCACACGCCAATGTCTCGAACGCGCCGGTTGGAGCCTGAAAGACCTGGATCTGATCGAATCCAACGAAGCATTCGCCGCACAAGCGCTGGCGGTCAACAAGGAGCTTGGCTGGGATATCAGCAAGGTAAATATCAAAGGCGGCGCTATCGCGATTGGCCACCCTGTGGGCGCATCTGGCGCGCGCATTGTCACCACCCTTCTCTACGCCATGCAGGAACAACAGGCCAACAAAGGCCTGGCGACCATGTGCATTGGCGGCGGCCAAGGCGTCGCCCTGGCTGTTGAACGAATGTAGGCAACCACCTACTGGGCGCAACCTAAGACAACTGGAGTTTTTTCATGCAACGCATCGCTTTGGTAACCGGTGGCACCGGTGGGATAGGAACAGCCGTTTGCCGAGTTCTGGCCGACAAAGGCCACAAGGTGTACGCCAACCACCTTGGCGATGTTGAAAAGAATATTGAATGGCAGTCTGAACAGGAACGGCAGGGCTACAACTTCAACCTGGTGGATGCTGATGTGACCCATATGAAAAGCGTCAAACACATGGTCGACACTATTGTCGAACGCGAAGGCCGAATCGACATCCTGGTGAATACAGCCGGCATCACCCGCGATAAGGTATTCAAAAAAATGGACCCGTGCGATTGGGAGGCCGTAATCAATGTCAACCTTATGGGAGTATTCAATGTCACCAATTTGGTGAACAAATTGATGCTTGAACAGGGCTATGGCCGCATCATCAATGTCTCCTCGGTCAACGGACGCAAGGGCCAGTTCGGCCAGACCAATTACTCGGCCGCCAAGGCGGGCATCCACGGCTTCACCAAGGCCCTGGCGCAGGAAACAGGGCGCAAGGGTGTGACTGTCAACTCCATTGCCCCCGGCTACACAGACACCGAAATGGTGCGCGCGGTTTCAGACGAAGTGCTGGACAAGATCATTGCCGATATTCCGGTTGGCAGGCTGGCCAAGCCGGAAGAAATCGCCCACGCCGTCGCCTTTTTGTGCGATGAAAACAGCGGCTATATCACCGGCATCGAACTCGCGGTAAACGGCGGGATGTATATGTACTAGCGCCGTATTCGGATCGCGGCGCACCAAACAAAGAGAGACCGATGTTCAATTTTTCGCAATTCAACGATCAATACCAGAATTGGCTCAAGCAGATGCAACAGATGCAACAAATGCAAAGCGGTTGGGCCAATCAGGGCTTTTCGGCTGCGCCTTTTGGCGGCAACACGTTCAACCCCTTCGGCGCCATGCAACAAGCCTGGGACGCCATGCGCCAAATGGGTCAGCAGCAATCGCAAAGCATGCCCTGGCTGCACATGTTCCCGACCTTCGATCCCACCAACTCGGCCGCGCCAAACCTGCGCTGGCCTTTCGGATTCAACAATCTGTCCGATCCATCCTTTTTCAGCGCCAACCTGCAGATGATGAGCAACAAGTTCAATCGCATGCAGGAAGTTGCGCTCCAGATGAGCAGGCTGGCCGCCGGCGCAGCCAAACCCGAGGATGTACGTAGCGAACTGGTGCAACTCAGCCGCCGCCTTTCCGCCACCCTGGCCGAAGAGGTCAACGCCATAGCAGGGAACCTCTTTACGGTGCAATTCATCAACAATGTGCGCGCCGGACTGGACCTCCAGCGGATGATGCTGGAAGAGCAAATGGTGCATTCCGCCATGACCCCCCAGCATAGCGATTTTGAAGGTTACATTCGCAGCTGCAAACTCTGGCAGGAGGTATGCGACCGCAGCCTGGGGATGATCGACGTCTTCCAGCAATTCACCGAGCGCTTTGGCGAGCAATTCGCCAACGCCTTCATATCCAAACTTGACAAGGAAGACTTCAAGGCGCAATCAGCCGAGCAGATAATGGATTTTTTCGTCCAGGTATACGAAAGCGAGTTTGTCGTTTTCCTGCGCTCGGACAACTTCAGCCGCACCTACGGACAACTGGTCAACAGCATCATCGCCGTACGCGAAGACCAGCAAAAATACATAGATAAAACGGTCGAAGCCTTCGGCCTGCCTTCCAAGCGCGAAATGGACTCCACCCATCAGCGTCAGCATCGCAACACCAAAGACCTGCGCGAGATCAAGCGCTGGATAGGCGCGCAAAACACAAGCGACACACAAGACGCCATGGCAAAAATGGAGGAGCGCCTGGCTTCCCTCCACGACCTGCTCGAAGCCCAAAGCAAAAAAATTGACGAATTACAAAAAACCACCGCCAAACATTCAGAGCCGAAAAAGCAACCAGCCGCGCAACCTGCTCCATCAGTGGCCACGGCGCCAGCCGAAAGTGCTGAACCCAAAGCGAGTAAAGCCAAACAAACTGCGGACAACAAGCCTAAAACAACCAACCCCGCAAAGAGCGCGCCTCAAGCCGCCAGGCCAAAAGCCGTAAAAGCCAAAACAACTGCAAAAGGAAAATCAAGAATTGCCGCAAAACCGGTGAAAAAACCCAAAGCCGAGCAATCGAAAACAGGCGCAGCTAAAAAGACAGCTAAAGCCAGACCAGTAAGCACAACCGGGTTGCAAGCATGATCGACTTCAGTCACATGAACACCTTTGCCGGCAAGGTAGCCGCGTCGGCCAACACTATTCGCTCACTCGACTCGCTCAAAGTGGGCACGACCGAAAAATCCGAGATTTTCCGCTCGGACAAAATGCGCCTTTACCGCTACCAACCCACCTGTAAAAGCAAGATCAAAACCCCGGTGCTGATCACCTACGCTCTGGTCAATCGCTATTACATGATGGATCTGGATAAAAAGCGCTCGCTGGTGCGTCGACTGCTGGCCGAGGGTGTTGATCTGTATCTGATCGACTGGGGCTACCCTGATCCGTCCGACCGCTTTCTTGAGCTCGATGACTATATCAACGGCTATATGTTCGACGCGGTGCAGCAGGTCAAACAACAAGCCGGAGTGGACAAAATCAATCTGCTGGGTATCTGCCAGGGAGGTTTATTCAGCCTGTGTTACACCGCCCTGCACCCGGAAGACATAAAAAACCTGGTCACCATGGTCGCGCCTTTTGACTTTCATACAGAGAATGACACCCTGAGCAAAATGTCGCGCCATATCGACGCCGAAGCCGCGCACCGCGCGCTTGGCAACTTCGACGGCGAGCTGTTGAATGTCAACTTCTCCATGTTGAACCCCATCACGCTTAACATGATCAAGTACATCAAAGCGGTTGAAACCCTTCAGGAAGAAGAAAAAGCCGGTTTCTTCCTGCGCATGGAAAAGTGGATAAACGACAGCCCGGATCAGGCGGGCAAAGCCATGGCGGAATTTGTCACCAAGCTGTATCAGTCAAACCAGTTGAAAGACGGCGAGCTCACCATTGGCGAGAAAAAGGTTGATCTGGCCAATGTCCAACACCCTGTGCTCAATATCTTCGGCGCTCTGGACCATATAGTGCCCCCCAGCTCCAGCCGACACTTGCAACAGCTTGTTCCTGCAGCGGATTACACCGAGTTGTCGGTCGAAACCGGCCATATCGGCATGTACGTCAGCGGCAAAAGCAGCGAGATCCCCCCCAAAATGGTCAAGTGGCTGAGCAAGCTCGACAAATAGACGATAACTACCCCCGCTGTTGTAAGAGTAAAAGAACTCCACTGCTCGCAAATCAAGCGGCTGGTAAAAACAGCGTGGCAAACTCACTTTAGGAATTGCTTTACCATAGGCATCATCTTCTGCACAAGGATGGAGCCCTTGATGCTGATATTTTTGTGGTTGGCTTCTGCCCTTCCCCATCACAAACGAGCAAAGCCTGTAACTCCCCTCTCGTCATAATGAACGAGCGTGGCCTGTAATTCTCCCCCTTTGTCATCGCGAACGAGCGAAGCGTGTGTGGCGAACCTGCCTCATTTGCCACCGCGAGGTTGCCTTTGGCAGCCGTGGCGGTCTCGCAGTTACAAGAGAGACGGGAGCGGCTGCGCAAGCAAAGCATTGTCGCATACCGATTCCCGGCAAGCGGGAATGACGCTACGCGTGGTGTGCGCGTCCCTTGTCACTGTGCCTCCAATGTCCTTGCGAGGAGCCTGACCACTCAAGCTGTTGCTCTTGATCCTGCAGTTGGTGTTATTCACCCAATAGCCATTACCACTTGAGTGGTCGGGCGACGAAGCAATCTCTTCACCGGTTTTTTTGTTATGTGTGTGCTATGGCGACTTGTGTGGTTGTATCCAGCTATGAGATCACCACGACCGCTGGACGGTCACGCGGTGACAAGGGGGCGGGCAAGGCTGCCGCCCTACCCTGCCTGGTCCTCTGATTTCGGGATAAAACACAACACCGCGCCGTTGTTGCAATAGCGCAAACCCGTTGGCTTGGGGCCGTCTTTGAATCTATGCCCATGATGGCCACCGCACCGCGCGCAGTGATATTCGGTGCGCGGGAGCACCAGCCTGAAATCCGTCCTGGTTTCCAGGCTGCCCGGAAGGCAGTCGAAAAAACTCGGCCACCCCGTGCCGCTGTCGAACTTGTGCCCGGAACTGAATAATTCCAGGCCGCAACCAACACACGCATAGACACCCTCGCCGTGCGCTTGCAACAGATCGCTGCTGAACGGGCGCTCCGTACCCTCCTCGCGCAAAATCCGGTACTGCTCAGGGGTGAGGCGCTCGCGCCATTCCTTGTCGGTTAATTGCATCAGCTTTCCTTGAAAATATCCCGCTATTATGGCGGCAAACAGGACTGCAAATTGATGACGGGCTAAGACGGTTACAATAGCCCGCCACTCGTATTCACAAGCGCGCAGCGTAACTTTAAAACTTCAAAACAATCATCCATGCCGACTGAACCAAACCTCACGGGAATCGCCAACCAGGTATGCCTGAACGGCGAACTGGTGGAAAAGCATCAGGCGCGCGTGTCTCCCTTTGACCGGGGTTATCTGTTCGCCGATGGCGTCTACGAGGGAGTGGGGTTCGCTACAGGACGCATGCTGGATAACCCCGGTCACTTCGCCAGGTTGAACGACTCGCTCAAAGCGTTGGGGATTGCCAATCCTTGGAGCGATCAGCAGATAGCCGCCATGCAGCAGGCCCTGCTCAAGGCCAACGAATGCGACGAAGGATTCTGCTACTACCAGATCACACGCGGCGAAGCGAATCGTGATTTCGCCTTTCCAGAACAGACGCACGCAAGGCTGCTGATGTTCCTGCAACCCAGGCCCCTGCTCGAAACAAGAGAGGCGGAACAAGGCGTGCAGGTTGGTTGCGTCCCGGAGCAGCGCTGGAAGGCGCGTTCGATTAAAAGCATCGCCCTCCTCCCCCAAGTTCTAGCCAAACAACAGGCGCGCGATGCAGGCTGGTTTGAGGGCTGGATGGTCGAAAACGGCGAAGTAAATGAGGGATCATCAACCAGCGCCTTTATTATCAATCAGGCGGGAGAAGTGCAAACTGCACCGCTATCCGAACGCATCCTGCCGGGCGTCACCAGGCGCGCGGTGCTCGAGCTGGCCGGAGAACAGGGCTTTGCGATTCGCGAAGCCCACTTCACCCCGGAGCAAGCTCACCAGGCGCGCGAGGCTTTTCTCACCAGCGCCAGCCAGCTGGTCACCCCCATAGTCGGAGTGGATAATCAGCCAATAGCCAACGGCAAGCCGGGGGAAATCACCGGGCTGCTCAGAAGGCTGTATATCGAGCGCTACCTGAGTGGAAAAAGCTAACCGCAACTCGCTAACCGCAGTCCACCAAAGGGTAATTCGCCCATACATGCCGGGCCGGGCAAAAGATTGATACCAGGAAAGCGCAGGTTGTAGCATACGCGCTGATAACGCGTTGGCATATCGCAGCGTGAACTTCTGAACCCCGTCAGGTCTGGAAAGAAGCAGCGGTAGGGAGCTAGCGGGTGCCGGTACACCCCAGCGCGTTATCGCTTTTCCCGAACTGCGTCACCCGCCCCGCCCTTGCCGATACGGCTTTTCTCGCTGCCTGTGGGTGCTATATGAATCTAAACTTGTCTGGACAGATCACCCCCTCAATCGATTTTGCACACGACGGAGTGCAACACGGCTTTTTACGCCTGCCGCATTCGCGTAACGACTCGGCTTGGGGCGCCATTCTCATTCCCATTTTCCAGCTTAAAAACGGCGCAGGCCCAACGGCGCTGATTACCGGCGGCAACCACGGCGACGAATACGAAGGCCCCATCGCCCTCTTCTCCCTGGCGGTGGAAGCGCAAATTGAACGCATACGCGGGCGGGTGATTGTGATTCCGGCCATGAACTACCCAGCTTTTTGCGCCGCTACCAGGGTTTCGCCGGTGGACGGACACAACCTCAACCGCATCTTCCCCGGCAACCCAAGGGGCACGGTGACCGAGCAGATTGCCGATTACTTCACCAGCACCCTGTTGCCTTTGGCCGACTTTGTCCTGGACATCCACTCGGGTGGCAAAACGCTCGACTTTGTTCCGTTGGCCGCCGTGCATCGGCTCGAATCGCAGACGCAATATGACGCATGCTTCGCCGCCATGCGGGCCATTGGCGCGCCCTACCAGTTGATTATGCACTCAATGGGCGTTGCCGGACTCTACGACAGTCAGGCAGAGGCAATGGGCAAGGTCTTTGTCACCACCGAACTGGGGGGAGGAGGAACAACCACCCCAGCCAGCGTGGAAATAGCCGAGCGCGGGGTGCGAAATTTCTTGATTCATGCCGGCATCCTTGAGGAGGAACCAACCCTATCGCAGCAAACGCCGATCCTGCTCGACTCCTCGGTGGAAAATTCCCATGTCTACAGCGAAAACGCTGGATTGTTGCGCCCCTTGGCAACCTTGGGTGAAATGGTAACCAAAGGACAACCGCTGGCTGATGTCCACGAGCATTCGTGCACCGGAACGCCCCCCAAACGCTATCACGCCAGCCGCGACGGCATGCTGATCTGCCGCCACCTGCCCTCCCTTATTCAGCCCGGCGATTGCATGTACGTGATCGCCAAGGTGGTGCAATAACCCACTTCAAATAGTTAGTTTTTTAAAAAAATCAACCGGTTGCGAACTAGCAAAGGCGGTATTCGCTCGGAAACGACAATCTCATACCGGATTGAGAATTTTCCCTCTCTTTTGGGTTTGTGATTGTTTAAAGATTTTGCGGTTGGCCATAACGACGAAGCGTGTCACTCATCAAGCTTGAAATGAGTTGCAAACACACCTGTATTATGGCTTGGCAGTTGCTGCGAGCTTTAGACAAGATGGGTACAGTAACTAGCAGTGAGATTTAGCGCACACAATCATCTCACTCGCAAACAACTATGGCTCCTTTATGCTCAGAAACGCTTTGGCGCTAGCTATAGCTCTCGGTAAAGAGGACGGAAATCTTGGTTTTTAACGCCCCTTTTCACCACTCCGATATGACGGATTGGGAATTCCATAACAGCCAATCAAGACCTGGGCTTTAGATTTTCCGGGTCGTAGAGGGGCTGGTAGCCGACGGCTTCGATCACCAGCGGGTATTGCTCGCCGAAGTATTCCATAGCAAAACTTGCGCCTTTTTTGGCCTGGTCCCAGGGAATGTAGCCGAGGGCGAGGTTTTTACCGACCGAGGGGCCGTAGACGAGGCTGTTGGTGTAGGAGCGACGGCCCTGGGAATCGACCAAGGTTGCGCCGCTTGTCGCGTCCATGATCGGGCTGGTGTTAACCGGGTAGCGCTTGCAGCCGTTTTTGTCGGTGTGTTCGGCCATGGACAGGGTGCAGAGTATGGCCGCCTGCTCTTTGTGCTCGCGTTGGCGCAGATAGGCCTCCTTGCCGTAAAAGTCAAAGTCCTTTACCTTGGGGCGCGCCAGATCGGCTTCAATGAGGTTGTAGTTGGTTTCCAGATCGGCGTTTTGCAGGCGCAGGCTTTTTTCCAGCCGCCTGGAGTTGGCGTAGGTTTCTATGCCGACCGGAATTGCGCCCAGGTCAAACAGCCTGTCCCAGATGCGCAGCCCGATATTGAAAGGAAAGTAGAGCTCCCAGCCCTGCTCGCCGACATAGGAAATGCGAAAAGCCCAGACCGGCAAGCCATCGATATAAATGGTTCTGGTGTCGGCGAAGGGAAAGTTCTCGTGCGACAGGCAGGCTGGATCATCGACCAATTGCGCGAGGGTTTCGCGCGCCTTGGGGCCCCACAGGCCAAGGGTGGCGATATTATCGGACTGGTCGGTCAACTCAAGGTCGAAATCGCGATCGCGCAGGCGGGTTTTCATCCAGGCCAGGTCGCGGTGACCGGTGGGGCCGCCGCTGACCATACGAAAGCGGTTTTCGGCCATGCGGATAACCGTTACATCGCCGCGTATACCGCCACGCAGGTCGAGAAAGTGGGTATACACGCCCCTGCCGATGGGCGTAGCGCCCCCTACCCTCGCAACACAAATGTATTCGAGATAGGCCTCGGCATCATTGCCGTGAATATCGTAGATGGCGAAGTGCGACAGATTGATCATCCCCACGCTGTCGCTCATCGCCAGCTGTTCGGCGTTGGATACGCGCCAGAAGTGGCGGTTGTCCCATTCGTGCTCGCGCACCGGAACCCGCTCCATATAGTCAGCCAGGCGCTTTTCGTTGGCTGCGTAACCGTGCGCCCTCTCCCAGCCCGCCACTTCCATGAAGTAGCCGCCCAGTTCCTGTTCGCGAACCCAGAAAGGCGAGCGCCGCAGGTCGCGCCCGGTGGCGTAGGGCTCGCGCGGGTGCACCGCCGGGTTGTAGATCTTCTGCGCCGATTCGTAGCAACGCGAATAGACGGTTGAGGGGTGCATCTGAACGGGATAATGGCGCGCTATGTCGGCGCTGTAGGCGTCCATTGGCGGCGCGCCGTCAGTCATCCAATCAGCCAGCACCTTGCCTACCCCCGGGCCATCCTTGATCCACACGGCTTCGCCAATCCACAGCCCCGCCACGTCAACCGCTTCGCCCAGCTGCGAGCCGCCGTCCGAGGTGACCGAGAGCAGCCCGTTGAAGGATGCGTGCTCTTCCCAACCAAGTTCGCCGAGGAGGGGCACAAGTTCGATCTGGCGCTCGTAGGCGTCCATCACCTGGTCCATGCTCAGGTCGTTCATCGATGGCGAGAGGCGCGCCTGTTCGGGTTCGAGTATGTCTTTGGGCCATACCAGACGTGGTTCCTTCTCCTCGTAATAGCCCCATTCGACTTTACCGCCCTCGGTGGTTGTCGGATCGCCCGTATCGCGCACGTAGGAGGAATTGCCCTGATCCCTGAGCAGTGGATAGACAATCTCCTTGCCCGTTCCCTCGAGCAGATCACAAGGGCCGAAAAAGAGCAACGGATGTTCAGTGGGCATTAGCGGCACGCGCACTCCGGCAGTTTCAGCGAGTATCGGCCCCCAGATGCCTGTACACAACAATACCCTGTCAGTCTCGATATACCCCTTGCTGGTGTGCACGCCGCGCACTCTGCCGCCTTCGACTTCGATTTTTGACGCACTGGTGTTGGCGAAGGCGTTGAGCTTGCCGGTGGCCGTCGCCTCGTCGATCAAATCGCCCACCACTTTTTGTGAGCGCGGCGCCACCAACCCGGCGTCCGGATCCCAGAGAGCGCCTTGAATCAGGCTTTCCTCAAGCAGCGGGAAAAGCTCTTTGGTTCTTTTTGGTGAAATGATCTCAGCGCGGGTGCCGAAGGCCTTGCCCGAGGCTGCCTTGCGCATGAGCTCGCCCATGCGTTCATCGTCGCCCACGCGCGCCACTTCCAGCCCGCCGACGCGCGCATAGCAGCCACGCGCCTCGTAGAACTCGCGGCTCAGCCTGGTGGTGTAGACATTGAACTTGTTGTGGTCAGTCATATAGCAAAAATCCGAGGCATGCGCGGTCGAGCCGATGCTGGTCGGCAGGCTGGATTTGTCTATGCCGACTATGTTGCTCCAGCCTTTTTCGATCAGAAAATGCACGGTCGAAGCCCCGACTATGCCGCCAAGCCCAATGACGACCAGATCGGCCTTTTGTGGAAATGCAGCCATGATTATTTCTCCTGCTTGCAAACAATATAAAACGGATTGAGTTGTTTCCCCTTGGGATGCGCCCTACATGCCCTGGTAGATGGGGCCTTCGCCGCCCTGGGGCGCTGCCCAGTCGATATTCTGGGTTGGGTCCTTGATATCGCAGGTCTTGCAATGGACGCAGTTGGCGGCGTTGATCTGCAGACGCAGCCCATCGTCGCCCTCGACGATTTCATAGACTCCAGCGGGGCAATAGCGCTGTTCAGGGGCGTCGTACTGCGCCAGGTTTATCGCAATCGGCGCATCCATATCGCGCAAGCGCAGGTGGCAGGGCTGGTTTTCCTCGTGATTGGTGTTGGACAAGTACACGGAACTTAAACGGTCAAAGCTGATCACCCCGTCGGGTTTTGGATAGTCGATTTTCTGGCATTGTTCCTTGGGCAATAGCTGCTGGTGATCCGCCTTGTTGCGCAGCGTCAGGGGCAGCTTGCCGGCAAACAACTGATCCAGCCAAAACAGAACCGAGCCCATCCGCAAGCCGTACTTGAACCAGGGTTTGAAATTGCGCGACCTGTGCAGTTC
>Ga0209562_1000149_pt1 | contig 30732 bp, 28 predicted proteins | sample WorMetvacBELIZE2_FD_187399 | JGI IMG/M metagenome (GOLD analysis project Ga0209562, IMG submission 187399) | Marine gutless worms symbiont microbial communities from Max Planck institute for Marine Microbiology, Germany - Olavius vacuus BELIZE.2... | ecosystem: Host-associated > Annelida >... | reverse complement strand
GAGCAGACGCCCGACCTGCACGAATAGGGAACATCCAGCCTGTTTTCCAGCGCGGTTTCCAGGATGCTCCGGCTTTTCTCCGCCTGCAACTGGATTGAAGCGCCGTCCAGTTCGACCAGCAGTTCGGCAACTTGCCGGTCACTCTCCGCCCTTGCGGCGGTTGCTTTGCGTTCCAACCGCCCCGGCTGGGCGCTGAGGAAGAGTTCGAACTTGATCTGTTGCTCCTTGAGCCCGGCTTCGCGTAACGCGGCTTCGATTTCTCTCATCATGGGTTCCGGCCCGCAAATAAAGGCGGTATCTACATCTTCGACGGCTATCCAGTGGGCAAACAGGGCCTTGCACTTTTCCCTGTCCACGCGCCCGGTGAACAGGTCGATCTCCTGTGCGTCCGTCTTCAGCATATGCAGCAGGGTGAAACGATCCATATAGCGGTTTTTCAGGTCTTCAAGTTCCTCGCGAAACATAATGGAGCCAACCGCGCGGTTAGCGTACACCAGGGTGAAGCTGGAAAGAGGTTCTCGTTGCAGGGTTGTTTTCACGATGGACAGCACGGGCGTGATGCCCGAACCACCGGCGAAAGCCAGGTAGTGCCTGCGCGCATCCTTGTCAAGCGGAGTGAAGAACCTGCCCATAGGCGGCATGGCTTGCAGCCTGTCGCCGACCTTGAGGTTGTCGTTGATCCAGTTGGAGAAGGCGCCGCCTTCCACCCGCTTGACGCCTATGCGCAGCCTGTCTTCGTCCACCCCCGCGCAGATCGAATAGCAGCGCCGCAGTTCCTCTCCGTTGAAGTCGCGGCGGAAGGTGAGGTATTGACCCTGGGTGAAACGAAAGGTCTCCTCTTCGCCCGCCGGGGGTCGTAGAGTTACCGCCACTGCGTCTTTGATGGTTCTGTGGATGTCGGTTACGGTGAGTTCGTGGAACTGGGTCACTGTTGTTCTCCTTGAAATCGTTTTACAAACACTTGAAGTAATCAAACGGCTCCAGACAATCTTCGCATCGCCACAGAGCCTTGCAGGGGGTGGAGCCGAACTGGCTGACTTTGCACACCCGCCTGCTTTGGCATTGCGGGCAGTGAGCCGGGCCGCTTTTGTTATGGGGAGGGGCTATGCCGTATTTCTCCAGCTTTTTTTTGCCCGCCTCGGAAATCCAGGCCGGGGTCCAAGGTGGGGTAAGGGTTTGCCTGACCTCGAATTCCTCCACCCCTTTTTCCCGCAGGGCCGTCTCAATATCCTGCTTGATCCGTGCGGTTGCCGGGCAGCCGGAATAGGTGGGGGTGACGGTCACCAGCAGCTTTTCGCCCTGCCGGTCGAGCTTGCGGATGACGCCCAGATCCACCAGCGACAGCACCGGGATTTCCGGGTCGGGTATGCCCCCCAACCATTGCCAGACCTGCTCGAGCGAAGCGGCCAGCATCACCAACTCGCGCCCGGATAGGCGCGCTGCAGCCATTGCATCTGCGCCAGCAAGTGGCCCAGATGTTCGGTGTGGTGCGTTCCCGCCTTGCCTCCCTGGTGGGTAAAATCGTCCTGCGGGCGCTTAAGCCCAGCTCTGGTCAGAGCGCCGTTGATGGATTGGTCGTAGGCGTCGCGCAGACTGGAAGGCATTGGCGCAACGCCCGCCTCGGCCATGGCTGTATCAACGTCGTCGTCCGTAAACAGCTCGCCCAGATAGGGCCAAAGCCAATCGAGCGCTGCTTGCATGCGTTGGTGCGATTCGTCGGTTCCGTCTCCCAGCCCGATGACCGTATCCGACGAGCGCTCCAGATGGTAGGCCACCTCCTTCGCGGTTTTTTCCGCAATCTCTGCAATACGCTGGTCGCTGCTTTCTTTCAATTTGTCGAGCATCAGCGCGGACCAGGCATCGTAGAGGAACTGGCGCATGAGCGTTTGCCCGAAGTCGCCGTTGGGCAGCTCGACCAACAGCAGGTTCCGGAATTCCCAGGCATCGCGCTGACTGGCCAGGCAGTCGGCGTCCCTGCCCTTTCCTTCGACTTCGCCAGCGAGGTTGAGCCAGAGTTGGGTCTGACCAATCAGGTCGAGGGCGGTGTTCGCCAGGGCGATGTCCTCCTCCAGCACCGGCGCGTGTCCGCACCATTCCGAAACGCGTTGCCCCAGCACCAGGGTGTTGTCTCCCATACGGAGCAGAAGCGCAAACAGGTTTTCTTTATCAACTTTGGTCATTACATCGGCCCCGCTTCATCCGGGATATCGTAGAAAGTGGGGTGTCGATAAATTTTCGACTGACTGGGTTCAAACAGCTCACCCTTTTCGTCGGGCGAACTTGCGGTCAGGTGTTTGGCCTCCACTACCCAGATGCTCACCCCTTCGTTGCGTCTGGTGTAGACATCGCGTGCATTCCTGATCGCCATGGCGGCGTCCGGGGCATGCAGCGAACCAACATGCCTGTGGCTCATGCCGTGCTGTCCGCGAATGAAGATTTCCCACAGGGGCCATTCGTTTTTCATCGTGCTTCCTCCTTTATCAAGCTGCTTTGTGTTGCGCTGCCCGTTGCTTGCGCGCGTGTTCCAACAATCCTTCGCGCACCCAGGCGCCTTCCTTCCAGGCCCGGTTGCGGTCCCTCATACGTTCCGCATTGCAGGGGCCTTTGCCCTTGATTACATTGAAAAACTCGCTCCAGTCCGGCGCTGAGAAATCGTAGTGACCGCGTTTCTTGTTCCACTTGAGGTTTGGATCGGGAACGCGCAAGCCCAGAAACTCCGCCTGTGGGACAGTTTGATCGACAAACTTCTGGCGCAATTCGTCGTTGGTGGCCACCTTGATTTTCCACGCCATCGACTGGGCCGTGTGTACCGAATCGCCATCCGGCGGCCCGAACATCATCAGGGCGGGATACCAGAAACGATTGAGCGAATCCTGCGCCATGCGCTTTTGTTCCGGCGTTCCTTCGGCGCATGCGCGGATGGCGTCGAATCCCTGGCGCTGGTGGAAGGATTCCTCCTTGCAAATGCGCACCATCGCCCGGCTGTAGGGGCCATAGGAGGTGCGTTGCAACGCAATCTGATTGATGATGGCGGCGCCGTCGACCAACCAACCGACCGCACCTATGTCCGCCCAGTTCAGGGTTGGGTAGTTGAAAATGGAGCTGTATTTCATCGCTCCCGAATTGAGGTCTTCGGTCAATTCATCGCGACTGATTCCCAGGGTTTCCGTGGCGGAGTAGAGGTAAAGGCCGTGCCCGGCTTCGTCCTGCACCTTGGCCAGCAGAATGGCCTTGCGTTGCAGGGTGGGCGCACGCCCGATCCAGTTGGCTTCCGGGAGTTGGCCGACCACCTCCGAGTGTGCATGCTGGCCGATCTGGCGAATCAGGGTGGCGCGGTAGTCTTCGGGCATCCAGTCGCGCGGCTCGATTTTCTCCCCGGCGTCGATGCGATCCTGAAAACTGGCTTCTTCAGGGGTCATTTGTTCGCGCGGTTTGACTCCCGTCGAAGCGGTTTTGATCATTTGTGCATACATGACTCGTCTCCTTTTAATTAAACGCGTTCCAATAACAGGGCGTTGCCCTGCCCAACCCCGACGCACATGGCGCAGAGCGCATAGCGCCCTCCCGTGCGTTGCAACTGACGGGCGGCGGTCATGACCAGGCGCGCGCCGGTCATGCCCAGGGGGTGGCCCATGGCGATCGCCCCGCCCTGCGGGTTAACATGCGCGGCGGTGTCCGGCAGGCCGAACTCGCGCAGGCAGGCCAGCGCCTGAGCGGCAAAGGCCTCGTTCAGTTCGATTAAATCCATTTCCTTAATTTCCAAGCCAGCTCGCGACAACAGCTTGCGACCGGCCGGAACGGGGCCCATCCCCATAATACGCGGCGGTACACCGGCGGCAGCCATGCCGACTATCCGGGCCAGCGGGGCAAGGCCGTGCTTAACCGCCGCTTTTTCCCCGGCGATCAGCAACGCGGCCGCGCCATCGTTGACGCCGGAGGAATTGCCCGCAGTCACCGTTTTGTCCGGCCCATTGACCGGGCGCAGTTTGGTCAGTATTTCAAGCGTGGTATCGGGGCGGGGGTGTTCATCCACTTCCACCCTGAGCGGTTCACCTTTTTTTTGCGGCAAAACTACCGGAATGATTTCTTCGGCAAAATGGCCGGCCTGTTGCGCCGCCGCCCAACGCTGCTGGGAACGCAACGCGAAGGCGTCCTGATCGGCGCGCGATATGTTGTAGTCCTCCGCCACATTGTCGGCGGTTTCAGGCATGGCATCCACGCCATGGAGTTCGACCATGCGCGGATTGATGAAGCGCCAGCCAATGGTAGTGTCGTACACGGCGTTGACGCGCGAAAATGCTGAAGCTGCCTTGGGCATAACAAAGGGCGCGCGTGACATGCTCTCTACCCCGCCGGCCACAACCAACTCGTAATCGCCCGCCTTGACGCCTCGGGCCGCCATCCCCACTGCGTCCATGCCGGAAGCGCAAAGTCGATTCAGCGTGGTTCCCGGCGTGCTCACCGGCAGCCCGGCCAACAAAGCCGCCATACGCGCAACATTGCGGTTGCTCTCGCCGGCCTGATTGGCATCTCCCAGAATCAGGTCGTCAAGCTGCTCCCAGTCAAGTCCGGGATGACGCTCCATCAGGGCCTTGATGGGCGCTGCGGCCAGATCGTCCGTACGCAAGCCTGAAAGCACGCCGCCATAGCGCCCAATGGGTGTGCGCACCGCGTCGCAGATAAAGGCTTCCATCGTGTCAGCTTCCTCGCAATTTCATGACGGCTTCGTGACGATCAATCAATAGGTTCATGATTATTAACCGAACGACCGTTTGGTCTATTATTGAAATCATAACCATGGCGCTCCAACAGTCAAGACTTTTTTCGGACAGGCTTTCAGGCCGTTTGATATGAGTGGTTACAGCCTGACGAAAGTCACCGTGCTCAGGGCGGCCACCTGCTGCTCCTCGCCCTGAAAGAACTCAACCTGCCCCATGACAAGCCTGCTCCCCGCCTTAACCACTTTCGCTTCTATCCGGATATCGCCGCGCTTGAGGGCGCGCAGGAAATGCGTATTGAGATAAGCCGTGGTCATGGGTACAAACTGCCCCGTCTCGGCGGAGACGGTATAGGCAAAACAGGTGTCGGCCGCAGCCATAACCGCCTGCCCGCTCACCACCCCGCCATCCCGGCACAAGATCGTGTTTTCCGGCATGGTGAAACGGCCATAGTGGGGTTCCAGATGCTCAATTCTCAATCCCAATTCCCGCACCCAAGGAGCCAGGATGTGCTCGTTCATATAGGCTATGGCGGCTGCATCCACGCGAACTCCTTACAATAAAATGAAAGCAAGTATATACGCGAGAAGGCGGTTCACGCATGTGCTCCCCGCCTGGAAAAAGTCGATGCGCGTGACCTGTGTGTTCCTTGGCATTCGCCCCCAAAGATACTATAGTATGCTGCTTTTACGTATTTCCCAACCTGGAGAGATCATGGACGCCAATATACTCACCTCCCGTTCCCTACCCCTCGCTTCGGCCAACAAGCTGGTGCGCAGCACCTATCAACTGCTGGCGCTGGCTCTGTTTGTCGGCGGCGCCACCGCCATGTTGGCTACCGCGCTGCAGGCCCCGCCCATGCACTTCATACTGCTGCTGGTGGGTTTTTACGGCCTCTACTTCGCCCTGATTAAAATGCGCAACAGCGCCTGGGCGCTGCTGTTGATGCTTGGCCTGAGCGCATTTCTTGGCTATTCGGTCGGCCCGATTCTCACCTACTATCTCGCCATGCCCCAGGGGGGGGAGTTGGTCGCCACCGCGCTGGGGACAACCGGACTGGTGTTTGCCGGCCTTTCCGCCTTTACTCTGATCAGCAAGAAAGATTTCAGCTTTCTGCAGGGTTTTCTGGTCGCTGGCGCGTTGATACTGCTGGCGACCATCGTCATAGGCCTGTTTGTGGACCTGTCCGCCTTCAGCCTGGCAATTTCCGCAGCCTTTGTCCTTTTTTATTCCTGCATCATCCTGTATGAAACCAGCCGCCTGATGCACGACCCGAACGCCAACTACGTGCTTGCGGCGGCGAGCCTGTTTGTATCCATCTATGCGCTTTTTCTCAATTTCCTGCATCTTTTTGCCGCCGGGGGGGAATAAAGTTCGGGTGTTGCCGTGCGTTCGGCGCAGTAATAAAAACGTGTGTAAAACCTGTGGAAATTGCTTTCCTTTTATCCGCTGGTGTTGCTATAATCGCCACACAAGCCGGATTTTTTGAGCGGTCGGGTGGCTGTTCAACCTCCAAGCAATACATAAAGCAACGCCCGGTTCAACCCTGATTATTTGTTTGTCCTCGCGAGGAGTGCATGTTCATGCGTAAACTGGTTCTTGCCGCTGTGCTGCTTTTCGGTGCCCAGCAGGCTTCCGCCGCCGTGGTCGATTCCATAGGTCTTGGTTTTTCTCCTTTGACTCTCTATACGCGCTCCTCTCTGCGCGATACCGGATTCCCCACCACCATCTACATGCTCGGAGCCACCAACCGTTACCGGGTGGAATACACCGAATACAGCAATGACCTTCCATCGGACGTCCGCACCCGCCAATACAACAATTCAGCTCTGCTCGGTTATTACAACATGGAGTTTCTGCTCCGCGCACGACGCGGCAGCATACTCGGGCGCACCAGGCTCTACCTTGGCGCAGGCGGCGGTCTGTTCCGCTCGCGGCTGAATGAGGTTTCCAATGTCAACGAAAATAATGTCGGCTGGGGCATCCTGTCCGGCTTCCGCTACTTCGCCAACAAAAACTTTTATGTTGGCGCCGAGGCCAAGTACCTTTCCGCCACCATCACCTACGAGCAAACCAGCGCCAATACTTACGAGGACGCCAACATAGGCGGCCTCTTCCTCACCCTGCAGATAGGCTTCCGCTTCAGCGAATAAACCCAACCCACTCCTCCAAAAAAGCAGCCTTCGGCTGCTTTTTTTTTGCCTGTTCGACGAGCAACCAAAACTGCGGGGGTAAAAAAAACAATAACTTGCGCCTGCTCCCTAGGGGAAAAACAAAAAAAGCACCAAATTGGTATAGAATAAGTAGTATTCTGGGCTACGCAGGTAGTACAGCTATTATTTCAATGATCTTATTCTCCGGCTACAACCCCGTGTCTCTCGATTCGCAGAAACGACTGGCGGTGCCTTCCTGCTACCGCGATGCGCTGCAAACAGAGTCGGACAACAGTCTTATGGTCACTCTGGGGCTGGATGCAAAAAACCGCTTTCTCGAGCTTTATCCCCTGCCGGAGTGGCAGCGCAAACTGGAAAAAATCAGCAAGCTGCCAAGTCTGCACCCCACAACCCGAATACTGCAAAGGAGGGTGGTGGCCCACGCCAAGCCGCTGACGATCGACAAGAGCGCCCGCGTGCTCGTACCCCAGGCCTTGCGCGAACTTGTCGACATAGACAAGGAAGTTGTGCTTGCCGGAGTGGGCGAAAAATTTGAACTGTGGAACGCCGAAGACTGGAACAGGGTGCGCGACAGCGAGCTCGAAGCCATCGATTTCACCAATCTGCCGGATGAGTTCAAGGACCTGTAGCGTGAACGCACACACCCCGGTACTACTCAACCAGGCGATTGAGGCGCTTGCGATTCGCCCCGACGGACATTATCTCGATGCCACCTTTGGTCGCGGCGGACACAGCCGCGCCATACTCTCACACCTGAATGGCGGTAGCCTGGTGGTCATGGACAAGGATCCCGACGCCATTGCCAATGCGCGCGAGCTTGCGCTCAAGCACCCAAATCTCGAGGTTATCCAAAGCGATTTCGCCCAACTTGGCGATTGGTTGACCGCCCACGATATCAAGCTCAACGGTGCGCTCTTCGACCTGGGGGTTTCCTCAGCCCAACTTGATGCGCCCGAGCGTGGCTTCAGTTTTTCCAAAAACGGCCCGCTCGACATGCGCATGGATAACGACAGGGGTGAAACCGCCGCCGAATGGATCAACCGCGTTGAGGAACGCGAACTTGCGCGGGTTCTGCGCGACTATGGTGAAGAGAAATTCGCCTTGCGAATTGCGGCTGCCATCTGCCGTGAGCGCCCGCTCCACACCACTGGTGAGCTGGCCACAATCATCGCCGCGGCCCAGCCGAAACGCGATCCCCACAAACACCCGGCCACACGCAGTTTTCAAGCCATTCGCATTGCCGTCAACAGAGAGCTCGACTCCCTTGGCCACGCGCTTGAAGCGCTCAAAAGGGTCATGCTCACGGGCGCGCGTCTGGTGGTAATCGCCTTTCATTCGCTTGAAGACAGACTGGTAAAACGCTTCATCAACGCCAACAGCGGCGAACAATACCCGCCCAGCGTGCCAAGCATGAAGTGGCGAACTCCCCCGTTGCTGCGCGCCGTTACTCGCTGCTTCGCCGACAAGGACGAACAACAGAGCAACCCACGCGCACGCAGCGCAGTGATGCGGGTGGCGGAGTTTGTGCAATGAGCAGTTTTTTTCTGCGTCCACTCAACCTGCTGCTGGTCGGTGTGTTGCTGTTGCTGACGCTGACCATTGTCTACAACACCCACAACTACCGCCAGCAAACCATCCAGTTGCGCAACGCCGAGCGGATGTTGAACCAGCTCAAAATTGAATACGCCAGGTTACGCCTTGAAGAAGGCGTTCTGGCGGATTACCGCAAGATTAAGCAGCAGGCGGAAACCCGCCTGCGCCTCAGAACACCTTTGCCTGAACAGCACGTTCGAGCAACACCGTGAGCGACAAGCATGTAAAGCGGACAGGGATGTTGATCAGAGAAAATCTGGTCGGCGTCCTGTTCGCTTTCGTGTTTGCTTTCTTTATTTTTCAAAGCGCTGGCTACCTTGCACCGGAAAAACGCGAGTTTCTGCTCGACCAGGCGCAAACGCGAAGCCTGCGCACCGAATCAATCGACCTGCCGCGCGCCAGCATAGTCGACCGCAACGGCCAACCGCTGGCGGTCAGCAGCGAAACCTTCACTCTGGGGGTGGACGCCGCAATCTACGGCAATAACTTCACCAACGCCCGCCGGCTGGCAAGCGTCACCGGTCTTGAGCCGCGCGACATCATTGCCAGGGTCACAAAAAGACCAGACTCCCGCTATATCCGCCTGAGCCGCCGCCTCACCCCGGCCTATGCGGCGAAGGTACGCGAATTCGCCATACCCGGCGTCAGCCTGCAAAGTCGCTTTGAGCGTTTTTATCCAACCCTGGAAACAGCGGCGCAGCTGGTCGGTATCACCGATACGGCGGAGCAGGGCTTAAGCGGCATGGAGCTTGCCTACGACGAGCAACTTCGTTCCCAACCAGGAAAACGACGTGTACTGGTCACGGCTTCCGGCAAGGTGATAGAAAATCTTGATGAGATTGAGCCTCCCAAACAAGGGCGCGAGTTAGCGCTTTCGATTGATATTCGGCTGCAGAACCTTGCCTATCAACTGCTCCAAGAGCATGTGGATAAGGTCGGGGCGGAATCCGGATCGGTGCTCATGGTCGACAGCGCCAGTGGCGAATGTCTGGTGGTCGCCAACTATCCGGCCAACAACCCCAACTACCGCCAATCCTTCGATCCGGTTCTGGGGCGCAACCGTGTGTTCACCGATCTGTTTGAACCGGGTTCTACCATCAAGCCGCTCTCGGTCGCTGCTGTGCTTGACAAGGGTAAATGGCAACTGGATAAGCCAGTGCCGATTGGAAAAGGCGTGCTTGAAGTCGACGGTTACCGGATCCGCGATGTCGGGCGATACGGCAAAACTATCCCTGTCAGCAAGGTGCTGGTCAAATCAAGCAATGTCGGCGCGGCCACGCTGGGACTTGAACTCGGCGCGAAAAAACTGGTGGAAAGCTATCTCGATTACGGCTTCACTACCACCACCGGCAGCAATTTCCCCGGCGAAGCCAACGGCAACCTGCCGCTTGCCGGGCCAATCAGCAAAAGCCGCAACGCGACCATGAGTTACGGCTATGGCTTCAATCTCACCCTTGCCGAACTCACTCGCACTTACCTGGCTCTGGCCAATGACGGTGTACTCTTGCCGCTCAAATTGGTGCGCGGCGTTCATGGTCAGCAGGCGCAACGCGAACGTGTGCTCAACCCGGATCTAACCCGAAAATTGCGCGACATACTAACCGGCGTCACCCAACCGGGGGGCACCGCCCCCAACGCCGCCATTCCCGGCTATAAAGTGGCTGGGAAAACCGGCACGGTGCACCTGGTGAAAAACGGCAGCTACAGCAACGACAGCTACAACGCCCTCTTTATCGGCATGGCGCCCGCCGCCAGCCCCAGGTTGGTCACGGCGGTGATAGTGCGCCAACCACGCGGTGATAACTACTATGGCTCGGAAAGCGCCGCGCCCATCTTTCGCGAACTCATGACTCACAGCCTGCGGGTATTGCGTATCACCCCAGAGGTGTAACATGCGGCTCGCTCGGCTTCTTTCGAAGTGGTATCCAACCGGGGATTCGCCTTGCGGGGAAGCTGCAATCAAGGAACTGGTGATTGATTCGCGCCAGGTCCGCGAGGGTGACGTCTTCTGCGCGCTTGCACCACAACCCGAAATACGCAAGGCCCACATCCACCAGGCGCTGGAAAAAAAAGCCGCCTGCGTGCTGGTCGACGGTAAACACGCCAATGGCGACCGGCAGGAGGCGCGGGTCATCAGTGTGCCGGACCTTGCCGCACAACTCGACGTCCTGGCGAAAACGCGCTACGGCGCGCCCTCTATACCCCTGTTTGCTGTTACCGGCACCAATGGTAAAACCAGCGTCGCCTGGATGGGCGCAAGGTTGTTCAGCGAATTGGGGCTGCGTTGCGGCTATATCGGCACCCTGGGCGCTGAACTGGACCAGCGGCAATGGTCCACACAACACACCACCCCGGACCTGTTCACCCTCTACCGCCTTATCGCAAGCATGCAACAGGCCGGGGCAGAAGCATGTTTTCTCGAAGCATCCTCCCACGCGCTGGCACAGGGGCGCCTGGCCGGGCTCTCGTTCAAGCTAGGCGTGTTTACCAACCTTAGCCAGGATCATCTCGATTACCACGGCGATATGCAGACCTACCGCGCCGCCAAGTGGAGCCTCTGGCTACAGTGCGAAACCCTTATTGGCAACAGCGATGATCCGCACAACGTCGATCTGCCGCGCGAACCGCCGCGTCTGAATTACGGCAGCGATGAGAGGGCTGATCTCGAGCTATGCGATTACAAATCGATCCCAAAAGGGATTGAATGGACGGTCGCCTGGCGGGGTGAAAAATTCTCTCTCCGCGCACCACTGGCCGGGCGTTTAATGCTCGATAACCTGCTGGCGATCCACGCGTGCGCCCTAACGCTTGGCTATAGCCAACAAGCCATAAAGACAGCCTTGCGCAGTCTCTGCGCTCCACCCGGACGAATGGAAATGGTACACCGGCAACCCAAAGTGATCGTCGACTATGCTCATAGCCCGGATGCGCTCGAACGGCTGTTGCTCAGCCTCGGCGAGATGCGGGGCGACCGGCAGCGCCTTGGTCTGGTATTCGGTTGTGGCGGTAATCGGGACGCCGGCAAGCGCCCGCTTATGGGCGACATTGCCGCCAGGTTGGCCGACAGGGTGTTCATCACCAGCGATAATCCACGCGACGAATCGCCCAGAGCGATTGCCGACGCCATCATTGCCGGGGTAAAACCGGCATTGCTGGACAAACTGGACTGCGAACTTGATCGCAAAAAAGCCATTTATCTGGCGCTCGACTGGTGCAAGCCTAACGATTGCCTGGCCATAGCCGGGAAAGGACACGAAACCACCCAGGAAATCGCCGACGTAAAGCTGCCGTGCAACGACAGCCGGCTGGTCAGGGAATATTTCGACCATGCTGGGTGATTGGGACTTGGCAACCGCCGCCGCCGCTGTGCATGGCAGGGTTGCAGGTGCAAACCAGCCATTCAGCCGTATTGTCAGCGACAGCCGGGCTGATTGCAGTAACAGCCTGTTTGTCGCGCTCAAAGGCGAGCACTTCAACGGCCACGACTATCTTGCCGCCGCCGCCGGACAAGGCGCCGTGGGTGTGGTTGTGTCTGAAAACGCCCCAACCCGATTGCCGCGTATTCGCGTGGTTAACACCACCCGGGCACTGGGATTACTCGGCGCGCACAACCGTACGCGCAGCCGGGCAAAAGTCATAGGCATAACCGGCAGCAGCGGGAAAACCACTGTCACCAATATGCTCGCCTCAGTGTTGCGACAGGCTGTCGGAGCACCAAAAGTGCACGCCACTACGGCGAACCACAACAACGAAATCGGCGTAGCCCAGACGCTGCTGGGGATAGACGCCGCTCACGACTATGCGTTGGTGGAAATGGGTGCGCGCCATCCGGGCGACATAGCATTACTGGCCGGGGTTTCCGCACCCACCACCAGTCTTGTCAACAACATAGGCCACAGCCACCTCGCGCTGCTTCCCAACCTCGAAGCGGTCGCCAAGGAGAAGGCCGCCATCTTCGGCGAGCACCAGGGTCGCGCGCCTGACTATGCCCTTGCGCCCCATCAGGCAGCGAGCGCCTATGACCTTTTCCAGCGGGCAGGTGTTCACACCAATACCCTGACTTTTGGCCTGCTTGAAGAAGGCGCCGACGCCTCACTCAGCAGTATTTCCCTTGCGGCGAATCAAACGGAGGCCTGTCTTGCTTTGCCATCGATTGCCGAACGCAAAAGCGAACAAATCCACATTGCGTTGCAAGTGGGCGGCATGCATCAGTTGCACAACGCCGCAGCGGCGGCGCTGGCCGCCTGGGTCAACGGTATTTCCGCAGGAGCAATCGAGCGGGGATTGAGCGCCTTTCGCGCTCCACCCGGCCGTCAGCACACCAGGCAATTCGGCCAACTGACCATAATTGACGATTGCTACAACGCCAACCCTGATTCGACCCGCGCCGCGCTTGAACACCTGGCGCTGCACCAGGATATTGAGCGCACGGCGGTGCTCGGCGATATGCTTGAACTGGGCGAAGCAAGCGAGTCGTTGCACAGGCAAATCGGCGAGGTTGCCGCCGATTTGGGAATTGAACGGCTGCTTACCTATGGGGCAATGGCCGGCCTTGCGGGAGAAAGCTATAGCCACGGGCAAGGCCAATGGCGGCACTTCGTCGATAGCAAAACCCTGACACTTTACCTCCTCGCGCTGCTCAAAGAGACAGACAAAACGGCGCTGTTGATAAAAGGCAGCCGGGGTATGCGCATGGAAGGCATAGTCGATGCTGTGGCCAAGCGTTTTTCTCAACCCGTTTCTCTGTAAGGATAGACCCATGCTGCTATGGCTGACTGACTGGCTGGCGCAATTCGAGGCCGGATTCGCCGTCTTTAACTACCTGACCCTGCGCGCCATTGTCTCATTGCTTTCCGCGCTGTTGCTTTCGCTCGTATTCGGCCCCTGGGTGATCAAAAAAGTGTCCAACCTGCAACTTGGTCAAGTGGTGCGCGACTATGGCGTGCAGGAACATCTGAAAAAAACCGGCACCCCAACCATGGGCGGGGTGCTAATCATACTCTCCATCGCCATCGCCACCATCAGCTGGGGCAACCCCGCCAATCGCTACATCCAGGTATTTCTGCTGGTGCTGGTCAGCTTTGGCCTGATCGGTCTGTACGACGATATTCGCAAGGTTCTCTTCAAGGATCCGGAGGGCATGCGCTCGCGGATCAAATTCCTGTTGCAAAGCATTCTCGCCCTGGTGGTCGCCATCCTGCTTTTCACCGGCGCAACCGATCCCGTGCATACATCGCTCATCATCCCCTTCTTCAAGGATGTGCTTGTTCCCCTTGGCGCCTGGTATGTGCTGTTCACCTACTTTGTAATAGTCGGCAGCAGCAATGCCGTCAACATGACCGACGGACTCGACGGGCTGGCGATAGTGCCCACTATCGGCCTAGCCGGAGCACTGGCGATTTTCGCCTATGCCCAGGGAAACTACCAGATTGCCAGTTACCTCAACATACCCTACATCGCCCAGACAGGCGAGCTGGTGGTCCCCTGCGCGGCCATAGTGGGAGCAAGCATCGGGTTTTTGTGGTTCAACACCTACCCGGCGCAGATTTTCATGGGTGATGTCGGCTCGCTGTCGCTCGGCGCGGCGCTTGGCGTGGTGGCTGTCATGATCCGACAGGAAATTGTTTTTGCCTTTATGGCGGGGATCTTCGTGGTTGAAGCTCTGTCAGTCATCATCCAGGTCGGCTGGTACAAGTATTCGGGAAAGCGCATCTTTCGCATGGCGCCCATCCACCACCACTTTGAACTGCTGGGTTGGCCGGAACCGCGGATCATCGTCCGCTTCTGGATAGTCACCATCATTCTTATCGCCATAGGTCTGGCGACCCTGAAGATACGCTGAGCGGCTCCTTATGGCCCAACCGCTGATACTGGGACTCGGGCAAACAGGGCTCAGTCTCGTGGCGCACTTTTCGCGCCTCGGGCAGCGCCCCCTGGTAGCGGACACCCGCTCCGCCCCGCCGCTGGCGAAGGAATTGAAACGCACCCACCCGGATGTCGAACTGCTGCGCGTGGAAGAAATTGAACCGGGCCGGCAAACATTGAGCAGCGTTTGGGCCAGCCCTGGATTTCCGCTCCATCACCCTGTACTGGAGCAATTGCGTTGCCAGGGACTCAGCATAGACAACGATATTGAGCTATTCGCGCGCGAACTCGCTGCCGCAAACAAAGGCGCCCGGGTATTGGCGGTCACTGGCACCAACGGCAAATCCACCGTGTGCGCCATGCTCGGCCACGCGCTCACACAGGCCGGGATACGTACCCAAGTGGCGGGGAATATCGGTCTACCAATAGCACAACTGCTGGCGCGACCGCTGGACGCTCAAGTATATGTGCTCGAACTTTCGAGCTTTCAGCTTACCTATGTGCATTCGCTCGCCGGGCACAGTGGCTGCATCCTCAACCTGGCAGAGGATCATCTCGATCACCACGGCTCGCATAACGAATACGCCGCCGCCAAGCAACGCATCTACACCACCAGCGAAGCGCAGATTGTCAACGCCGATGATCCCGCCACTTGGGCAACCGGCAAAGACCATAGCGACAACCGCTACTGGTTCGGCCTAAACAACAAGCCGCCGCATGGTCGGACCGAACGCTTTGCCGGGTGTGAACAAGGCCAACTGTATTTCGGTGCGCGCAAGCTGCTGCACAAGGAATCCCTTCCCGATTCAACGGAACACAATCTGCTCAACACCCTGGCAGCCATGGCATTGCTGGCGAGCATTAACCGGCTCGACGTAGCTATGCATCTGGCAAGCTACAGCCACCTGCCCCATCGATGCCAGGCGCTGGGAGAAAAACTGGGACGCTGGTTTGTCAATGACTCCAAGGCCACCAACCCGCACGCCGCAATCCATTCAATGCAAGGGATGGCAAAACAATACAAAAAGCTCGTGGTCATTGCCGGGGGCGACGCCAAGGGCATAGCGCTGGATACGCTCGGCGCGGCCATTCGCCGCCACTGCCGCGCGCTGGTGGTTATGGGAAAGGACGGCGCCGCCCTGGCCCGCGTGTGCCAAGGCATGCCAATCCATCAGGCGACAAACATGCAACAGGCGCTGAACTCTGCGCTGGCCCTGTCCGAGCCGGGCGATTGCATAACCCTCTGCCCCGGCTGCGCGAGCACAGACATGTATGCCGATTACACCTATAGAGGCGATGCCTTTATGACCCTGGTTGCGAATCTCAATGGAGAAGCGGGTTGACGGCATTGCATCCATCGCGCCTGCTCGCCCAGCTTGGCTCACCCCTCGCCCTGCCTGCGCTGCTCATCTCACTCTTCGGTATAGTGATGATTCTCTCCGCCTCAAGCGCCATTGCCCTCAAGTACGAACTCTCCCCAATCGCCTTCGGGGTGCGCCAGGTTGTGTACCTGCTGGTGGGAGTGCTCGCCTTTCTCGTTATGACGAACGTTCCACCTGGTTGGTTGTGCAAATTGCGTTGGTGGATTTTGCTGCTCGTCATGCTGTTGCTGATACTGGTGCTCTTTCCAGGCATAGGGGTGGAAGTCAACGGAGCGCGCAGCTGGCTGGATCTGGGGGTGGCGAGGCTGCAACCGATTGAGTTCGCCAAGGTGGCCCTGATTCTTTACATAGCCGGGCAATTACGATTGCACATGCCGGTCGGCGCCAGGTTGTTAGACACCATACCGCTCGGCGCGCTCACAGGGCTGGCGGTGCTGTTGATTATTCAACAACCAGATTTCAGCGGTGCGTTGATCCTGGTGCTGGTGTGCGGCGGCATGTTATTTATGGCCGGGATGGCCTGGCGTGTGAGCCTGGTGCTGTTAGGCGGTTGCGGCATCCTGCTTGCGCTGCCTGCCTATCTGGCGCCCTATCGTCTGGCGCGATTGACAGCTGCTCTCGATCCCTGGGCCGACCCCACCGGCAGCGGCTATCAAATGGTCAATGCCATGATCGCCATAGGCCGCGGTGGCTGGTTCGGCGTGGGACTTGGTAAAAGTGTGCAGAAATATCTCTACCTTCCTGAAGCTCATACAGACTTTCTGCTCGCCATCACCATAGAGGAACTCGGGTTGCTAAGCCTGTTCGGGCTGGTGGCGCTTTATTTGCTGCTGCTGTGGCGAATAGTTCACACAGCCAGGCAATGTCGGCGTGCTGAAAACAATTTTGGCTATCTGTGTTGCTGGGGAGTTTTCTGGATGCTTGCTGGACAAAGCGCCCTAACCATGGGCGTGAATCTTGCGATACTCCCCACCACCGGTCTGCCCCTGCCCTTTTTCAGTTTTGGCGGCAGCAGCCTGGTGGCGAGCTACCTTGCGCTGGGGCTGGTGGCGGCCTGCTCCAGGGCCAACCAGCGCCTCGTCCCCGTAGACGCGCCAATCATCGCGCCTGCAGAGGCCGGGCAGAATCCATGAAAATAGTCATAGCTGCCGGAGGCACGGGCGGCCATGTTTTTCCGGCCCAGGCGCTTGCGGCTGAACTGCTCGCACGCGGCCACACCTGCTTCTGGATAGGCAGACCCGAAAGCCTTGAGGCGCGTAGCGCGCATCAATGCGGCATCCCCTTTCACCCGGTGCGTATGAGTGGCCTGCGCCGAAGACGAGTGGACAAACAACTTTACGCCCTGTGGCAAAGCCTGACGGCAAGCTGTCGTCTGGCGCTCTGGTTGCACCGCCTGGCGAAACGCGAACCCACCCTGGTGGTTACTTTCGGCGGCTATACCAGCGTCGCCGCCGGCATAGCGGCGTGGTGCACCCACCTGCCACTGGTCATCCACGAACAAAACAGCTTTGCGGGGAGCGCCAACCGCCTGCTCGCGCGCTGGGCCGACGCCGTTTGCTGTGGTTTTGATACTGTGTTCCAAAACCACCCACGCAGGCACTACCTGGGCAACCCCATTCGCGGACAGCCCCAACCCTGTTACCGCAAGGACAAGTGTCCATTGCGTATTCTTGTACTAGGCGGCAGTTTGGGCGCCGCCTCTCTGAACCGCGCCATAACCACGCTGCTTGCCGAACATCGGCTTGAACAACCACTGCATCTGGTGCACCAGTGCGGGGAAACCACCCATGCAGAAACTCGTACAGCCTATGGCGACATGGAGCTGCCTCTGTTTCGGCTGCGGCTCAGGGCGTTTCTCAAACGGGTGGACTGGTACTATTCATGGTGCGATATGATTATCTGTCGGGCGGGAGCGATCACCCTCGCCGAGGTCTGCGCCTCGGGAAAACCCGCCCTGCTGGTTCCATTCCCCCACGCGACCGACGACCACCAATACCACAATGCCTGCGCGCTCGTCGAGGCGGGAGGCGCACAGGTCATTCGCGACGATGGCAACCTGGTTGCCCAACTGGCGCAAACGCTGCTGCCGATGCTGAACCAACCAGCGGCGAAAATTCGCCCCGAGTTGCAGCGCCTCGGCCAACAACTGACAAGACTTGCCAAACCCCAGGCGGCCGGCAGAATGGCGAGCCTGATAGAAGGGTTTGGCTAATGCAATCCAAGAGAAAACAGGCAATGATGCAATCACGCTTCGAGCGGGTTCGGGGAATCCACTTCATCGGCATAGGCGGATCCGGCATGTGCGGCATCGCCGAGATACTTCACCGCCTGGAGTTCACCGTCACCGGCAGCGACGCCAACGAATCCGCCAACACCCTGCGACTGAAAAACATGGGCATAAAAGTGCACATGGGGCACGCCCCCGAGCATGTGGCGGGAGCGGATGCGGTAGTGGTGTCGAGCGCCATAAACGAAAGCAATGTCGAGGTAATCGAAGCGCGCGCGCGTCACCTGCCGCTGGTGCCCCGCGCTGTGATGCTGGGAGAACTCATGCGCTACCGCGCCGGCATTGCCATAGCCGGCACCCACGGCAAAACCACCACCACCAGCATGCTCGCCACCATCTTCGCCCAGGCCGGGCTGGATCCCACCTATGTCATAGGCGGGCAACTGCGCAGCATCGGTTCCAACGCCTACTTGGGCAAGGGTAGCCATCTAATCACCGAAGCTGACGAAAGTGACGCCTCCTTTATCCACCTGCAACCGGATATCAGCGTAGTCACCAACATAGAGCAGGATCACATGAACCACTACGGCAACGATCCGGAAAAACTCCATGCCATATTTTTACAGTTTCTACACAATCTGCCCTTTTACGGGCTGGCGGTGCTCTGCGCCGACGATGCGGTAGTCCAAAAACTCATACCGCAACTCGCCCGTCCGAAGGTGACCTACGGCTTCAGTGAGTCCGCCGACTATCGACTCAGTGATTACCGGCAGGAAGGCGTGAGTTGCGCATTCAGCCTGCACTGCCCCGGGGGCGACAGGCTGGAGATAGACCTGTGCACACCCGGTCGGCACAATGCCCTGAACGCCGCCGCCTGCATAACCATAGCGCGCGATATCGATATCCCAGACCAGGCCATATGCAAGGCGTTGGCCGGATTCAGCGGCGTGAGTCGCCGCTTTGAAGTACTGGGTAACTATCACGCTCCAGGCAAAAAAAAACTCGCGCCGCCGGTAACCCTGATCGACGACTACGGCCACCACCCGACCGAACTTGGTTGCACAATTCAGGCGGCGCGCGACGCCTGGCCCAATCGACGGCTGGTAGTGCTTTTCCAACCCCATCGTTTCAGCCGCACGCGCGAACTCTTTGATGAATTTGTTCAGACGCTCATAAAACCGGATGTGCTGATTCTCATGGAAACCTATCCGGCGGGCGAAAAAAGCATTCCCGGTTTCGAAAGCAAACACCTCGCCACCAACGTTCGCGCCCTGGGTAAGAGCGAGGTTTTTCTCGCCTCAAATCTGGAAAAACTGCAAAGCATGTTGCACGACGTACTCAAGCCAGACGACCTGCTGCTCACCCAGGGCGCCGGCACTGTCGGCCAGGTGGCTGCGGCGCTGGCCGCGTCCTCCCTCGCCAGAGTGGAAAAGGCATGAATTTCGACAACCTCAAAGCCGAGCTGGCGAACTGGCGGCCAGAGGACTTCGGCAAGGTTGCAGTGCTGATGGGCGGCGTCAGCGCCGAGCGCGAAATATCACTCGAAAGCGGGCAAGCGGTGCTTGAGGCCTGTCGTGAATCGGGGATGAACGCTACCGGGCTGGAACTCGGAGACGACCCGGTCCGCCAGATCGTCCAAGCTGGGCCGGACTGGGCCTTCAACATAATCCACGGCGGCTATGGCGAAAACGGTCTCCTGTCCGGATCGCTTGAACTGCTGGGCGTCTACTCACCGGCGAGCGGCGGACGCTCCATGGCGCTGGCCATGCACAAACACCGGGCCAAGGCAATCTGGCGTCAGGCCGGATTACCAACACCCGACTGGCGGTTGCTGGTGTGCAACAATCTCAAACGACGCGCCTCTGGCGCGCACTCCCTTGTGGAACTTGCATGGCAGGAGATAGCGGCAGCCGGATTACGACCACCGCTGGTGATAAAACCAACCTGCGAAGGATCGAGTGTTGGTCTGTATCTGGCCCACACCCAGGAGCAACTAAACCAGGCGCTTGCCGCCACTCTTTCAAAGTTTGAAGAACTGCTGGTCGAATCGCTCATCACGGGGACTGAAATCACCATGGCCCTGCTTGGCGACACCGCCCTGCCGGTGATAGAAATCCAGCCAGACAGGGGCGTGTACGACTACCACGCCAAATACCAGAGCAACAATACCCGGATGCTAATCCCTACCAGCCTAGGCGAAGAAATCGAAGCCAGGGCGCGTGAACTAGCCGTGGCGGCTTTCGAATCTCTGGGCTGCGGCGTGTGGGGAAGGGTGGACGCCATGGTTGACAAAGCGGGCGCCATCCACCTGCTCGAAATCAACACCCTGCCGGGCATGACCAGTCACAGCCTGGTCCCCAGGGCGGCCGCTCAAGTCGGGCTGGATTTCTCCCAACTGGTGCAGGCGATATTCAGCGTCGCAAAGAGGGGCCAATGAACGGGGCGAATCGAACCCCGCCATGCGCAAGTCAGTAATTGTCGCCTTGTTCTGGTGGCTGTTGTGCCTGTCGGGCGTGGCTGCCCTGCTCATCACCGGGGCGCGCACCTTTGCGCCGCACACTCCACAACTCAACTGGCGGGTAGGCAATTTCGACCAACCACAGGCGGCACAACTCAACCGCGCAAACCTGGAGAAACAACTCAACGCCATAGCCGTAGACCATGCCGGAGGACGCAAAGCATCGCTCAAAGAACTTGCGGCCCGAATCGCTGAACTGCCCTACGTCAAACAGGCCAAGGTCACCCAAACCACCGAGAACATACGCCTTGCGCTGGTGCTCTATCAACCCTTCGCACTGTTGAATGACAAGGATTACATCAATCTCAAGGGAGAAATAAAACGCAAGCAGGCCAACAGCCCGTATAATCCCGAACTCGCGCTCTATCTGCCGCGAAACCAACTCCAACAATTCCTTCCATCAATCCTGTCGCTCGCCGCAACAACAGCGGACGAAGGGCTGACGCTGCAACGCATACAAATAACTCCCAGCGGCATTTGGACAGTCACCCTGACCAATGGATGGGTCATGCTCTTTGGTCCCGAACCTGTATTTCCACACCTTTTTGATCAACTCAGGCTAGTGCTTGACGCCATCTACCAACGCGGCGTGCCGCAGCGTTTCGATTTCCGCTACGAGGCGTCCGTAGCCGTTACTTACCAAGGGAACAACTGAACCATGCCCTCCCCCTCCGACAAACTGGTCGCTGTTGACCTCGGCACTGCAAAGACAGTCGTCGTTGTGGGCGGAGTTAATGACATTGGCGAAATAAAAATCGATGCAGTCGGGCTTACCGAATCCACCGGCATGGAGGGTGGGGCCATTGTCGATATAGACGCCACGGTCGAGTCGATCAAAAAAGCCATCGACCACGCCGAACTCGTCTCCGATACCAAAGTAGTCAGTTGTTATGTTGGCATATCCGGCAACTCAATAAGCTGCGTGAACAGCAACAGCATGGTTACCCTGGCGCGCCAGGTGGTGCACGAAGAGGATATATCACGCGTTATCGAAGCGGCCAGAAGCACCGCCCGGGTATCCAAGGACACGCGCATACTGCACACTATCGCCCACGGGTTCACCTTGGACAGCAGTTCTCCAGTGCGCGATCCAAAAGGCATGTCCGCCCTCAGATTGGACGCGGATATTCAACTCATCTGCGCCAACGAATACACCCTACGCAATATCGAAACCTGCTTTTCCCGACTCGGCATACAAATCGACGGCATTGTCCTGAACCAGCTCGCTGAAAGCTACGAAGTTCTGGACGAAAGTGAGAAAAAACAAGGGGTTTGTCTGGTAAAGATCGGCGCTGGCACTACCGATGTCGGCATATATCTCGACGGCGCGCTGCGTTACTATGGCTACCTGCCGGCGGGCGGCGATCTGGTCACCGAAGACATGCTCTCGGCCATCCACACCAAAGCCTCCAACGCCGAAGAAATAAAACAGAAATACGCCTGCGCCAAAAGCGACTTGGCGCGCGGCGACCAGCTCATCAACATTCCCGAAGCGGGCAAGCACTCAACGCGCGCAATGCAACGCTCAACCCTTGCCGATATCATTGAACCCCGCTATACGGAAATCTTTCACCTGATCGACCAGGAAATCGAAAAAAGCCGCCTGAAACGCCGTTTATACAGCGGCGGCATAGTACTCACCGGGGGCGGCGCCAAAATTGAAGGCGCGGAAGCGCTGGCGGTAGAAATCTTTCGCATGCCGGTTCGTTTAGGGTATTCTGACGCATTCCAGGCCAATGGCCTATCCGGCCCGGAGTATTCAACCGCTCTTGGCCTGCTCAAATACGCAATCACCCACAATAAAGCGTCACCAAAAAGCCACAAAACAACCACTTCCATTCTTTCCGTGCTCAACCGCTGGTTCAAGTGAGCCTGCCCGCTCGCGCCAGTACAAACTCAGGCATAGCCATGCATCAAGACAATCAGGATTTTGATCGCGCGCTGGATTTTTCCGCCGACAGCGATTCGTTCGCAACTGATGCAATCAACGACGCCTTAAGTGAAGCATCAGATGCATCCGGCGCTTCAAAGGACATCTCTATGCAGACGACGTATGCACAACCCGAGCAGCAGGAAAAGGGAATCGAAGTTGTTGAATTCAACCTGGACGAAGAACTGCCCGCCTACGAACACGGCGCCAGAATCCGCGTTATAGGCGTGGGCGGCGGCGGCTGCAAAGCAATCGAATGCATGGCCAAAAGCGACATGAATTCAATCGACCTGATCGCCATCAACACGGACGTCAAGGCGCTCGGCAGTCTTAAACAGAAAGCCGGCCCGTGCAACAACCTGCGACTTATGCAGCTAGGCCCAAAAACCACACGGGGACTGGGCGCCGGCAGTATGCCGGAGAACGGCGCAGGGGCGGCGCAGGAAAGCGAGGCCGAAATCCGCAAGGTGGTGAAGGGCTGCGATATGGTGTTTGTCACCGTTGGTCTTGGCGGCGGCACCGGAACTGGCGCTTCACCGCTGGTGGCGCAACTCGCCAAGGAAGAAGGAGTGTTGACGGTCGCTGTCGCCACCCTGCCCTTTTACAGCGAAGGTAAGCGCCGCTGGAAAACCGCCATTGAGGGTATGGAAAAACTGCTCAAGGAAGTGGATTCCCTGATTCTGGTGCCCAACCAGAAATTACACGAAATGTATGGTCAACAATCGGTGGTCGACGGCTTCATGCATTCGGACCAGGTGTTGGTCGACGCGGTGCGTGGAATTTCCGATCTCATCCACAGCCCCGGCGATTACGGCGGGGTAGACTTCGCCGATGTCCGCACCTGTCTGCTCAACAAGGGGCTGTCGGTGATAAGCGTCGGCTTTGCCAAAGCCTCGCCCAAATGCGCCCAGGAAGCCCTGGCTGCCGTGCTCAATAATCGCATGCTTGAAGACTGCGACATCTCCGGCGCCAAGGGGATACTCGGCAACATCTTCGGCAACCACAACCTGAAAATGAACGATGTGCAGCTGATTACCGACCATATCAACTCACTCGCCGACGAAGACGCCATCACCAAGATAGGCACCATCGCCAACGAAGAGCTTGAGGACGGCATACGCCTGGTGCTGGTCGCCTCAGGCATCAACATACGCGGACTTGATGTGGACGCCATAACCCAGGCAAAAACCGAACAGGAGCGCAACAAAGCGAAAGAGCGCTCCAACAACGGCGAAGCCGCCGGCTCACACCCCGCTGCCGGCGCCGCTGCACGCGGCGCCTTGCTCAACCGACCAAGCAGGCTGGGCAACGCCTATGGCAACCAGCCAGGCGAGGAGGGTCTTCGCTACCAACCGCAACGCGAAACGCCCCACCAGGCGCCACAACACGAAACACCGCATCACAAGGGAGAGGAAACAGAAAGCAAGCCAGGTGAAAGTTACGGCTACGGCGAGCGCAAGCGCATCACCCGCGTGATCGAAACCACTGAAGAACCACTAACCAGCAACGGCGACAACAGCGAAGAAGACCTGAAAAAACCCGCCTACCTGCGCAAACCAAAATACACCCAACTGGGCAGATTCGCTCGCTTGAACCCGTTTCAGGACTGAGGTTTTCGACTCGGCCCGCAAACGCGCATACCGAGCTACCATAAACCGGGCGCCGGGAAAAAACCGACTAAGCAGACCACCGGGTTGGGATTTCCAGACCCTACGCAGGCCATTCCGTTACCATAGCCATTTTTTCTGCCTGGCATGCTTAACCGCTGCCAGAAGCGACGCCCTCTCCCGGCATTCAGGATGATGAAACTCTTTCAACGCACCATACGCAATCCCATCCATGCTTCGGGTGTCGGGCTTCACAGCGGCGCCACCATCAACCTGACTATCAACCCAGCCAAGCCAAACACCGGGATAGTTTTTCAGCGCACCGACCGCGACCAACCAGTCATCATCAAGGCAAAAGCCGAGAATGTAGGCGACACCACCCTTTCCACCACTCTGGTAAAAGGCGAGGCAAGAATTGCCACCATAGAACACCTTCTCTCAGCATGCGCCGGATTAGGGCTGGACAATCTGCTGATCCAGACGGACGGCGCCGAGGTGCCAATCCTCGACGGCAGCTCATCCATTTTTGTTTTCATGCTGCGATCGGCCGGAATTGTCGAACAGAAGGAAGCGGAAAAGCGCTTCATCCTGGTGAAAAAATCAGTGGAAGTTTGTAACGGCGATAAAAAAGCGCGTATTTCCCCCTATTCCGGTTTCAAAATCAGCTTCAGCATCGACTTCGATCACCCCTTAATCAATGTTGAAAACAACACCTTGTGCATCGACTTTTCCTCCACCACCTACATGCACGAAGTGGCGCGCGCGCGCACTTTCGGCTTCGAGCGGGATATTGAATACATCAAATCCAACAACTACGCCCGCGGCGGCTCGCTGGATAATGTGGTGTACATCGACCAGGAAAAAGTCGTCAACAAACACGGCCTGCGCTACAAGGACGAACTGGTAAAACACAAGGTGCTGGACGCCATAGGCGACCTGTACCTGCTGGGGCACAACCTGCTGGGCAGTTACGAAGGCCACAAATCCGGCCACCACCTCAACAACCAGTTATTGCGCAAACTGCTGCAAACCAAGGACGCCTTCGAAATTGTCGGCGCCGACAAACTGGTCAACCCCCCCATTGTTTTTGCCCCGGCGATAAACCTGGAGGAGGTCTCCGGGTAGTGAGCATAAAAGCCGATTGCTGGATTCGCCGCATGGCGCTGGAACACGCCATGATTGACCCTTTCAGCGACAAGCAAGTTCGCAAAACCGAAACGGGAGCGCCGATTATTTCCTACGGCCTGTCGAGCTACGGCTATGACGTGCGCTGCTCCAACCACTTCAAGGTATTCACCAACATCCACTCGGCCACAGTCGACCCGAAAAACTTCACCGAGCGCAGTTTTGTCGACATCACCGCCGATTGCTGCATCATCCCGCCCAACTCTTTCGCCCTGGCGCACACCATCGAATATCTGCGCATCCCGTCGGATGTCTTAACCATCTGCCTGGGAAAATCCACCTACGCACGCTGCGGGATAATCGTCAATGTCACCCCGCTGGAACCAGAGTGGGAAGGGCATGTCACTCTGGAGTTCTCCAACACCACCAACCTGCCCGCCAAAATCTACGCCGGTGAAGGCGTGGCGCAATTTATTTTCCTTCAATCCGACACCCAATGCGAAGTCACCTACAAACAACGCGGAGGGAAATACCAGGGACAACAGGGCGTCACTTTGCCGAAACCCTGAAGCGGCAATACAGTCTCTGCCTTGCGTCCAACGCCACACAAAATCGTGTGTTCGCTCCTAATTTTTTTTGCCCGGTTTCCTGTTTACCGCGCCCTGAGCGAGGTAGATGACCAGTCCGGGAGCCGCCGTGGCAATGAGAATCAACCCATAGGAAACCGACATGGCGAAGGATTCAGCCGCCGGTACGCCCACCAACGCAAGCATGGTGACGGCGCCTGTCTCGCGCAGCCCCCACCCGGCCAGCGACAGTGGGATGAGAGCAAATAGCATGAGGGGCGGAACAAATGCGAAGTACACAGCAAGGCCAATTTGCATACCCAGGGCCTCACCTATAGCGATAAAGGCCAGCACTACGCCAGTATGAGTGATCAACGCAAGCAGGAGCTGCCTTATCAGTCGCCCCGGAGCAAGCAACACGCCACGCAGATAGTCCGAAACTATCCAGGCCGGCTCCAGCAGCGCAATCCTCCTGAGCGGCAGATTGCGCAACCAGGGTAGCGCCCCGCCAACCGCCAGGACGACAATGGCCAGCAAGGCGCCGCCGCAGATAAGATTGACCACCAGCACAAAGCGCGCGGAAAAGGCGTGTGGCATGAGATTGGCGGCCGCCAGCGCGAGCAATAGCAATCCACTGACGCCGAACACCCTGTCCAGAAGTATCGCCGCAATGGATTCACGTTTGCGATACCCCAGGCGCACAACATCCAGCACCCGCATTGCGTCACCGCCAATGCTTGACGGCAGCCCCTGGTTGAACAATATGGCTTTCAGATAGGAGGCCTGGTAGAAACTTGTCCCGGCGTCAAACCCCAGCGGACGCATCAACATTTGCCAGCGTATTGCGGCCACCAGGCTGCTGGTGAGTTGCGCGACAAAAGCCGGGATTAGCCACCTGAGGTTGGCTGAGGCCATCAGGTTGGTGAGGTTCTCCGGCTCAAACTGGTGGAAAATCAGATAAATCAACCCGAAGGCAATGACGCAGCGCAGCAGGAAAAACAACCAGGGCCTGGCTTCAATCACGGCGTGTGCCCTTGTTGTTGATCAGCTTGTCGAAAAAAGGATAAAACCAACCAGCCCTTTCGTTGGGTTTATGCGCGTGTCAGCGCTTCATCGACTCAAAGAAGGTGGCGTTGGTTTTAGTCTGGCGCAAGCGGTCGAGGAGGAATTCGATCGCGTCGATATCTTCCATGGGATGCAGCAATTTGCGCAGTATCCACATTTTCTGCAGTTCGTCGGCGGCGGTAAGCAGGTCTTCGCGCCGGGTGCCGGAACGGCGAATATTGATGGCCGGGTAGACGCGTTTTTCGGCTATGTTGCGGTCGAGGTGCAGTTCCATGTTGCCCGTGCCTTTGAACTCTTCGTAGATCACCTCGTCCATTTTGGAGCCGGTTTCGACCAACGCGGTGGCGATAATGGACAGGCTACCGCCTTCCTCCACATTGCGCGCTGCGCCGAAAAAGCGCTTGGGGCGCTCCAACGCGTTGGCGTCCACCCCGCCGGTGAGCACCTTGCCAGAGGAAGGCACGGTGGTGTTGTAGGCGCGCGCCAGGCGGGTGATGGAATCGAGCAATATGATCACATCGCGCTTGTGCTCGACAAGACGCTTGGCCTTTTCAATCACCATTTCGGCCACCTGCACATGGCGTGAAGGCGGCTCGTCAAAGGTGCTGGCAACAACTTCGCCCTTGACCGAGCGTTGCATGTCGGTCACTTCCTCCGGTCGTTCGTCTATCAGCAGAATGATTTGAGCGCACTCGGGTGAATTGCGCTCGATGGCGTGGGCAATGTTTTTCAGAATGAAGGTTTTCCCCGCCTTGGGAGGGGAAACAATCAGGCCGCGCTGGCCCTTGCCTATGGGCGAGATGAGGTCGATGATGCGACCGGTCAGGTCCTTGCCGCTGCCGTCTCCCGCCTCGAGCTTGAGGCGATTATCGGGAAAGAGCGGAGTGAGGTTTTCGAACAGCACCTTGTTTTTGGCGCGCTCGGGCGGCTCGAAGTTGATGTGTGAAACCTTGGTGATGGCGAAGTAGCGTTCGCTTTCCTTGGGCGGACGAATCTGCCCGGCCACGCTGTCGCCCTTGCGCAGCGACATGCGCCGAATCTGGCCTGGGGAAACATAGATATCGTCCGGCCCGGCAAGGTAGGAACTGGAAGCGGAACGCAAGAAACCGAAGCCGTCCGGCATGATTTCAAGCACCCCCTCGCCGTAAATTTCCTCGCCGTCGCGGGCGTGTTTTTTCAACAGGCTGAAGATCACATCCTGCTTGCGCATGCGCGCCATGTTTTCAAGCCCGGCGGCTTGCGCCATCTGCATAAGCTCGTTGATGCTCTTGGTTTTCAGTTCAGTCAGGTTCATGGGGTTGTCTGGGTATGAATTAACAGGCGCTCGTGCGCGCGCCGGGCGGAGAGAGGTTCTGCTTGTTTTGCCTGGTTTGGAAGAGAAGCAAAAATGCCATGCCGGGGCAGGCGCTTTACTTCACCTCGGGAGGACTGATTACCCTGATTTCGTGGAGAAGGTTGGGATGTGCACCGCACTGTCGGCGTACTTTTAACCACTCCGGATGAAGCGGCTGCCGGGGAGTATAGCCTTTTTGCATAGATTGTCCAGTGTGGTAATTATCAATTTGTAATCCTGCTTCCACGCAATAGGTATGGGCTCGCATATCAAATATTTAGAGTTACAACTCATACAAGTCAGGGGCTTATTCAGCTGCATGTCAGGCTCAACCATAAGCAACTCACTTGTAAGCAAACGCCAGGCGGTTTGCCGGTGTTTTTTTCCTGCCAACAGGAGAATAGACGGAAAGATGAAAAAAACCATGACCACTAGCGCCAACAATGAAGCCACTGGGGTTGCTTGCTCCCTCACCGTAGCGACTAAGCGCGCCCTTCTCTTGCCTGCCGCTCTTGTAGCAGCGCTCGCCTTGAGCGCCTGCAGCGAGGACATCATCTTTGATGACCCCGATTTTTTTGGAAAACAGGTTAAAGCCCTGGTCACCAAAGGTCCGATCAGCGGGTCTTCCTGCAGGTTGTACCGACAAGATGATTCTCAACTCGCAGGACCGAAAACCACCGACTCAGACGGCAGAGCCGATTTCGGCTATTTTGCCTCCATAGACGATACAGACATTATCTATGTCCAGTGCACAGGCGGGCAATACACAGACGAGGCCACCGGCAGCACTAAAACCGCCCCCTCAGGCGGCATGCGTAGCGGCGCCAGGGCTCGCGCCTCCACTATCACCCTGGTGGTTACGCCAATTACCGAAGTCGCCTTTCGTGATGCCTCAACCGACGGCAAACTCGACGACCTGGAAACCTACAACCAAAATGTCGCCAAGGCGCTCGGGCTTGGCTCGGGTTTTCATCCCGCCGCAACCGAACCAACCGATCTAAACAATGCAAGCGCCGGCATCGACTCCTCAGGCCAATACGCCGGATTACTCGCCACCCTTTCGCAACTGCATATTGGAGGCGGGCTAGGTAACGAGTTGGACAAGATTCTCGACAATCTCGAACGCTGCATAGACGGCGCCAAGGGCACCATAGACAAAACCTGCGCACAGGTTCTGATCGACTCAGTCACCGAGCTTGAAGACAACGAAAAGGTGAAAGACAAGGTGTCGGACACGGCATCCACCAAAGTAAAAACCAATCTTGATAGCGTTGACGTGACTTCCGACGACACCTTTGTGATCACCGACGCCTCGCCGGATGCACTCAACGTCCCGGCGGCGATTACCACATCCATCACCCTAACCGGCGAAGGATTGGACAATGTAACCACTGTAAACCTTACCAATGGCGCCACAACCAATGGCTCTTGCTCCATCACCAGCAAGAGCGATACATTGTTAGTGCTTAACTGCTCCAGCTTTACCACAGATGGAAGCGCGGATGCTGTCACGCTTGAGCTCGTCAACGCCGCCGGCAACAAGGTATACAACTCAATCACCCTTTCCACCTTGCCAATCAATCAACCTACCTTCGCCGGCGGCGCCAACAAAACCCTTGCCTATGCCGACACCAGCACCGACGCCGCCACCTGCACCAGCGGTTCACCCAGCTACTCCTCCAGCGACACATCCAAAGCAACGGTGGATGCTTCCGGCGTCGTCACCGCGCAGGGCGTAGGCTCGGCCGTGATAACCGCCACCTGCGCCGCCGTTGCCAACAGCTACCTTGAGGGTATCAAGGCCTATACGGTAACCGTCACCAAAGCCTCACCCACCCTTACCTGGAGCCCTGCCGGTACTGACACCAGCGACGACTACACCACCGACACTGCTCCCCTTACCCGTACCGCCGCCCCCTCAATTGGGACGTGCGCCGGCACAGTCACCTACGCCAGCGGCGACAGCGCCATTGGTACGGTAACCAGCGGCGGCGTGGTTCAGTACAAAAACACCGGCACGGTCGCCATAACCGCCAGCTACCCCGGCGACACTAACTGCGAGGCCACCAGCGATAGCTACAACCTCACCATCAATACCGTACCCAACACCGTTGTCTCCGTCAGCGGCTCGAGCAGCGCCGCCTACGACGCCACCTTTGATGTCTCGGTGGATACAACCATAGCCTGCCTCACGGACAGCGATCCCAGTTATGACAGCGCTTACAGCTTTTCGCACGCAACAGACGATAACACGGGCGCGTTAACCCTTGTTTCCGGCACAACCTACCAGGTATCCGGGGTGGGCGATGGCACCGCCGATATGCTCATCACCTGCGAAGACACTGGCCCATATACCGACGGCACGGCTGATTACGATGCAACCGTCACCAAGGCGCAGGTGGACCTCACCTGGGATGGCTATACCGGCACTACCGGCGCCCTCGGCAATTCGTTTACCGACCAGACCGGCGATGTCACCATAGACGTCTCCTACCGGCTTGATTTCACCACCCTTACCCAACCCGCCAAAGTGGTGACGGGAACTCCAGCTGGTTGCCTTTATACCAGCGCCACCGACATAACCTACGATGTCTCTTCGGATCCAAACAATATCACCGCTGGTACGGTC
>Ga0209562_1000147_pt1 | contig 30875 bp, 24 predicted proteins | sample WorMetvacBELIZE2_FD_187399 | JGI IMG/M metagenome (GOLD analysis project Ga0209562, IMG submission 187399) | Marine gutless worms symbiont microbial communities from Max Planck institute for Marine Microbiology, Germany - Olavius vacuus BELIZE.2... | ecosystem: Host-associated > Annelida >... | reverse complement strand
AGTGGCCACTTTCTTCGCTGTTTTGTTGTTAAAAATTTTAAGTCCTTTTTCTATTGCTTCGTCTCGTTCCTTCCATAGATTTGTCTTTGAAATAATCTGTGACGCATCTACAAAACTGAATTCTTCTGCAATGAGTCCTTGTGCTTTCAGCTGAGCGTTGAATTTTCTAAATAATTCAGCTAGTCTTTTTGTCCCAATCTTAGATCTTAGGTGTGAAAAATAGGTGTGATCTGGAGTGTTTTCTAACAGAGAAAAACCGCAAAAAAATTTCCCCGAAACATTTTCTCTAAGAAAACGCTCAAGTTCTCTATCGCTTAAATTTTCCATCCACTGTAATACGAGAGCCTTAAAGCCCGATTCAAAATGACAACCCTTATGACCTTTATTTTCACAAAATAGTACCTTCAAAGATGCACACAATCTTTCAAAATTCACAATACGTAGCAACTTTCGATAAGGGTGATCTTTACACACTAAATCATCAATGGGTGTCTCAAATATATCTTGCTCCTGTTTTCGTATGGATTTGAACATAGTCTTTATACTCAATTGCTTATGAACGAATTGTACCTCTCAAATCCTTTTATTTTAAGTTAGTCTTGAAAAATTTTGTCGACATCTCCCATTTCTCAATAGACCCTTAAAAGAAAAGACGACATCCCATATTTTCCTCATTTTTTGTTCTCTATGCGTATGAAGGGATTTTACCAGATCCTTACATTTAAAGACAGATTGTGAGGTACGCGTCCATGGGAGTAGAGACTATATCCAATTCACCTGATCGCTCTTCATTCAGTTTTTGCGAATTTGGTTAATATCTTGCTCATAGCCAAATCTTTGCATTAAAAACTCCAGGGGCAAATTAAGGCACTCTCGAAGAAACCTTCTTTTGTAGAAGAGAAATCAATATCGTGTTCAAACATCACAAAAAAAAATTTAAGACCGTTGCATAACTTCTGATTGACCAACTGAATGTAAAAAACCATGGGAATTCAAGCGAAGGGCCCAAAATTTACAGTCTAAGTAAGTTTTTCATTATAAATTGCTTATACATATTTTCCTCTTGTTTATTTTCGTTGTGCCACATGGCTTGATGATCAACGACAAGCTCTAAGGGAAGTTATGCAACGGTCTTAACTTTGCCATCTCAACCTCTATTGCACCTGAATTCTTTGCCAAAGCAAGCTGGGTAGACACTGGCAAGCCTGGCACCCACGCCTTACTTCCGTCCTCGTTACTTCCCCATTGTGTTGATCTTTTCCTCTCCGCACTCGCATATGATCTTTTCCCAATCTTTCCCCTACCTCCGGAAACACTATGTGAGGTCCCTATCGATACAAAGTCATCCTTCCCTGCACTGTCCCAACGTAGAAAATTAGATGAGAATATAGAACCATTAGTTCAGTCCTCCCCCACCACCTCTCAAAGAACCATGTACCTCTCTAAGGATTCACATCTTCTAAGGCAAACATTCAGACCCATTTTACTCACATAAGACCGTTGCACAACTTCCCTTAGAGCTTGTCGTTGATCACCAGGCCATGTGGCACAATGAAAATAGAAAAGAGGAAAAGATGTATACACAGTCTATGATGAAAAACTTACTTAGACTGCAAATTTTAGACGCCTCATTCCCTATAGTTTTTCACGCCAAGTCGACCAATTTGGAGGTTAAGCAACGATCTTGAACTGGCCAAATGTCGCGAACCGATTTGCTACCCCATGAATGCATGCTCATCGGTGCCTTCTTACTCTCTCAACAAGCACCAAAACAGCACCTTTCCCCAAACCTGTTCTTAAACAAGATCTTCGATAGGTCCATGATCGTTTCAGAAAGGCTCATGTATGTTAAGGCTAAGCGACCTTTTCTTTGTCCAACCTCCCAAAATTTTGTCACGAAAAATTCCGCTTTTGAATCTGTTGGTGTGTAAATATTAATCACAGTTAGACAAAAACTCACACTTCTCGGAGGAAATGACTGCCATAAATTCAGACCCCTGCAAGAAAACTTCTATAGTATTATCCTGCCGCGAAAGGCAGCACTTACAAAATTCTGTCCACGATTCCTTACCATCCAGAACGATATCTTCTAAGAATTCGTCTCCAGACGAACGACACAATGCGCTGCGCATATCATCCTCTATTTTGTCTAAGAAATGATTTTCAATCGTTAATATTGCATCCACAAGAGAATGAAAACACACCGTTTCTTTCGAATCTTTCGAAACAGTTATCATATACCTTTGAAGCTCTATGAAAAAAGCCATACAATAAAGGAAATTTCTCATCCTTTTGAGAAGATCTTTTTCTGCATCTGCTACAAGATACAATTGGTAAAGAGGGTCTAACAACGCAATATTTGCTTGCACAAAATGTGTGTCATGTTGCTGCAAGACCTGTACACCTGAGAACGTAAAATCTAACCTCTGTTCAGAATGCGATCGAAAAGAATTGAACAACAGACCACCCCCTCCCCCAGAATGCTTTGCATGCGACTGCGATGCCCTTGAACCACTCTCTTTTGATCTCCGAGCAGAAACCTCTTCTAGTAGGCACAAAAACAACTCCTTCACTACCAGTTGGGGACACTCCGAAAGATCAATCTCTTGCGATGCAATTCTCTCAGCGAGGGCATCCCCCATTGCTTTTGAATCCACCCTCGTCTCTGTTATTGCCCTCACTATCTCTGCTGCTTCCTCCACTATCTCTGCTGTTAGACTCTTTTTCTCAGCGACGGCACCCTTCTTTGTTTCTGAATTCGCCTCCATCCTTGTCGCTGTCTTCACCCCCTTTACTACTCTGTCCGTAGACTGCTTCAAAAAGGATCCTACCTTGCGAAAACTTAAATGTATACGTTGCGAGCGCAGTGTAGAGAATCCCTCCTCGCATGTACGCTCTACCTCATTTGTGTAAATGTTCTCTTTGGCACACCGCGTCTCCCTTTCCAAGAACGATTCGAAGATCCTATCCAATCGTGGCCGCAATGAATCCCGGATCTGAGAAAAGATCCCTTGATGATAATTGCCGACTGGAACAGAGATGTGCCACTTGGAGAACAGCCCACCCCCTGCTACCGTCACTTGTTGCTCCTCTTGTTGTGTCGCTGCAGCCTTTAATGCTTCCTTAGAGGCTGGACCTGATAATGCACGTTGCGCGTTTATCCGCTGTCGGAGGAAAGGATATGCTGCCTGCGCCAAGGCAATCTGGACATCCGTTGGCAAGCTTGGCACCCACCACATCCTACATTCTTCCTCAGTCCCTTCCCGGGATGGCTTCACTGATATTTGCATTTCCTCCCCCGCATCCACACGTGATCCTCCCCCATCCTCTCCTTCACTCAATGCATCACACGCGTTGCCGCATGAAAGATCGAACGAGGATGTAGCAAAGTTGTGCAGATCAACATCCTCATTATTGAGATCAACCTCATTATTGAGATCAATTTGGGCAGAACTCCGAGAGAAATCATCCCCCCTCCCTTCTAAGTTGTCCTCTTCCAGTTCTGATTCCGATCGAAGTGAACTTTCCTCACTAAATCCAACTTGAACTGGAACTGCACTCAATGAAAATGCCCCCCCTGTTATCTCCTCCGACACATTATACTCGCTCTGTGCCTCCATTTGCTGAGGTGCACTCTTGCCCACAGGGCCCTGAAAGAGACCATCCCCCTGCCTCTCTGAGGTAACCTCTCCCGGTTGAGGTAAATCTTCCTCATCAAACCCAACTTGAGCTACATCCGGTGAATATAACGCCCTCGCTTCCTCCGTATGCTCTTCCTGTATCCTCCCCTGCTGGAGTCCATTCTCGCTCACAACACTCTGAGAGAAACCGCGCTCCACCTCTCCTCCATCTACGTCATCCTCTGGCGATTGAGGTGGATCAACCAATCCTGTTTCTAACGATGTACTCTTCTGCGTGGAATTACTTCTCGACCTCTCGTCCAATGGCAAAGAATCCCCACACAGAAAAGCATTTTGACTTGTGGAATCACCTGATGCCGAACTCGTTGTACCCACATCAGCATCATCACCCCCATTCTCTATTTTTTCTTTTTGAGATCGGTGAGTAGAGAGAAAAAAAATAAGCCGATACGCTGAAAAGGTGAGAACACCTAAGGCTGCGGCGCCCGCTATCAATCCTGTCAGACGGCCATTGTCACGAAGCCCCCCCCACAGGCCCTCGGCCCTCTCCCACCACCTCTCAAAAAACCACGCACCCTTCCAAGGATCCACATCTTCTAAAGCAAACATGTTCTCAGATCCATCTTACTCACATAAAAGCCCCACCTAAAAGTGGGCTAATTAACCGTCCCGCACCTTGTTAGCCACAGGCTACTTCAAACCCCGCCTCAATAGAGCATCGTCGAGTACGCATTGCATCCCCCCCCACATCTCCCATCTGAACCATCCCCCAATGAGGCCCATACCCCTATCTCATCGGGGTCAACCATCCACAACCGGGCCTTCGTGTAAAGAAACTTACAACCCTCTCTGTCTCAGCTCCCACTGCATCCGTGCGAAGCACCCCACAACAATAAGACCCCCCCCCTCACTCATACAAACTTGGGCCATCCCTCTCTCTCTAAAACCGCCCTCCTTCTGAGGGGGACACCACCTAATTCCCACAGGTCGCCCGTGTACAATCGCACATGCCCCTGAGCACGCTTTGGACTTTCTCCGCAAAGAGCCACCCACCACCAACAACTCCAGCCTCAAGTTAACCCCCTGACAATCCTCTCGGAAAGGGCTCATTGTACTTTTTTGTTAAAATCTTGTCAAAGAATGTATATCTGCAAAAGGATCAAATTGCAATACGTTAAGATCATCTCATCATCTTCGATCAAGGAGGGTCACGCAATAATCCCTGTGCCTAGCGAACATATGATGATTTTATTCGAAAACTGTCAGATTCTTCAAATCGGGTTCAAACGGGCCAAAGGCCGTTTCACTTCACGAAGCCGGGGATGATACCATGATTTTACATAAATAGGAATAATATTAAGTTTAAGTTGAATTATGTGTGCAACATATTACGACAATACTCTTACACTTTGTATTGCATCAGTTTTATCTTTTTGCTTACAATGTGAAGGCTTTCCATTCTTCACTAAAGCTTAATAATACAATGTTTAGTGATTGTGGCTTAAATTCTATTCTCCTCAACTCACCGACAAAACGAGAATATAAGGGAATTCCCCCACTATTTTTTGGCTGCAACTCTTCTCAGATCCCTTCCGCTCTAACATATTGTACGACAACATCTTTACCCAACCCATTGTCTCTCTAGCCAATCACCACTTCTTCCGAAAAAAGTGATGATCTGACTTCATGCGTCTCATGAGAAGATTCTGTTTCATCCCCTAGTATTCTGAGGGTAGGATTTCCCATGAGGCAATTGCACATTTAACCTATGTTTGCTACATTCTCCCGTGTGATAGATTTTTTGATCTAAAGGGTTTCTTTTGAAAGATTCTGGTGGTAGTTTTTCCCAGGACGGGGATCATGATTCTGATGATCAGCAAGGAGAGTTGGAATCATTGGTAGATGGGGAAACAGAGGAAGCCCAATATTTGCGAAAGCTTGTGAAGAAAGCTCCAAAAGAGAGCAAGGGGCAAAAACATCCCAAAGAGCTCTTTGTTTTACCCCTGTCGAGACGACCCTTCTTTCCTGGAATGGCTGCCCCTCTGGTGATTGAACCAGGCCCACAATACGAAGTATTAAAGATTGTTGCGAAATCCCCTCATAAAATGGTTGGGTTGTTTTTAACCCGATCGGAAGAAACTGACCTTTGTAAGACAGATTGGCCCGATCTCTTCGATGTAGGAGTCTTGGCAAGTATCTTACGCATCGTTCCTCTGGAACAGGGAGGAGCTCAGGTCGTGTTCAACATGGAACATAGGATCAAGTTGGAACGACCTATCAAGAAGTCAAAATATTTGCGTGCTAAGGTCCGTCACCATGAAGATGTGGTTCCCCCTGAACAAACGAGGATCACCAAAGCCTACTCTATCAGCATCATCACGACGATTAAAGAACTTTTGAAGTTAAATCCTCTGTTCAAGGAAGAACTGCAAATTTTTTTGGGCCATTCCGATTTTACCGAACCTGGGAAACTCGCAGATTTTGCGGTTGCGCTAACAACGACAGGTCGGTTGGAGTTGCAGTGTATTTTGGAGACCTTTGACGTCCCGGAACGTATTGATAAAGCGTTGGTCTTACTGAAAAAAGAGTTGGACCTGAGCAGACTTCAAAACAGCATCAATCAAAAAATTGAAGCGACTATTTCGAAAACGCAGAGAGAGTTTTTTTTACGAGAACAGCTGAAAACTATCAAAAAAGAACTGGGATTGGAAAAAGATGACAAAACATGCGATATAGAAAAATTTCGGATTCGATTGAAGGATCGAAGCCTTCCTGAAGAGGTTGATAAGGTTATCCAGGAGGAACTAGGCAAGCTCAGCGTGTTGGATATTCAATCCGCCGAATATACGGTCTCCCGGAACTATGTTGATTGGTTGACCATAGTACCTTGGGGGATACATAGTCGGGAGGACCATCAGATCTTTCGCGCAGAAAAAATCTTAAATGAGGACCATTATGGCCTTGAAGATACCAAAGAAAGGATTTTGGAACTTATCGGAGTCGGTAAGCTATCCGGCGGGATCAAGGGAAGCATCATTTGCCTCGTAGGTCCTCCTGGTGTAGGGAAAACGAGCATCGGAAAAAGTATCGCTCGTGCGATTGACCGAAAATTTTTTCGCTTTTCCGTTGGTGGAATGCATGACGAAGCGGAAATTAAGGGGCATCGAAGAACCTATATTGGTTCAATGCCTGGCAAACCGATTCAAGCTCTCAAATATACACAGGCGATGAATCCCGTGATTATGATCGATGAGATCGATAAGATGGGCACGAGTTATCAGGGAGACCCAGCTTCTGCATTGTTGGAGGTCCTCGATCCTGAACAAAATAATGACTTCTTAGATCACTATCTGGATGTGCGCGTGGATCTTTCCAATGTCCTGTTCATTTTGACCGCAAATATCTTAGACACCATCCCCACTCCCCTTCTCGATCGCATGGACATACTTAGGTTGCCCGGATACATCAAGGAAGAGAAGGTAGCCATTGCAAAGCAATATCTCATCCCTCGTCATCGAAAAAAGTCAGGCTTAAAGTCCACACAGATTCGCTGGACAGATCGAGCAATTTCAGAGATTATCGACGGCTATGCCAGGGAGGCTGGAGTTCGTGGTTTGGAGAAGAGCATTAAACAAATCATTAGGAAGGTCGGATTAAAGATCGTTAGGGAAGAAGAAAAGAAAGGGCTTCCTTCAACCGAAGGGGAAAAGGGAAACAAGGTTTCTCAGAAAAAGCTAGTGACGAAGTTGACCACCATCACCGATAAAAACTTAGTCCGGTATTTGGGCAAACGTGCTTTTACTACGGATCGCTATTACACTCACACTCCAGTTGGGGTATGCACGGGATTAGCTTGGACTTCCGCAGGTGGAACAACCCTATACGTGGAGACCATAGAGACCACTTCAGATAAAACGGAGATGAAATTGACAGGTCAAGCCGGAGAGGTGATGAAAGAGTCCGCGCAAATTGCTTGGAGTTATGTGCAAAGCGCTTCTGAGCGCTACGCCCCCGACATTCCTTTCTTTAAGGGCAAAGCTGTCCACATCCACATTCCTGAGGGAGCCACACCCAAGGATGGCCCCTCCGCGGGGGTCACCATGGTGACAGCCCTGCTCTCTTTGCTCAAGAAGGAACCTGTATTTCCAGATTTGGGGATGACGGGAGAGTTGACCCTAACGGGAAAGGTATTACCCATCGGAGGGTTAAAGGAAAAGTGCATTGCAGCCTCGCGCGTCGGACTCGGAACGGTGATCGTTCCTGCGGGGAATCGTCCCGATTTTGAAAAGTTATCCGATAATGTGAAGAAAGGGTTAGAAGTACATTTCGCCGAGACCTACGCAGATGTCTATCGTATCGCTTTTCCGTCTAAAAAGGAAAAAAGTCAAAAGGTTCACCAGAAGCAGAAGCCTAAGAGAAGGGTCCGACGCAAGGGAGGTGTGTCTTGACAAAAAGATCAATCTTTATTAATGGGAACAGAATAGAGAGACGGAATCGGTCCTTTGTAGTTCGAAGGTCTATGGCAGTAATCAACTGAGTGTGCAAGGACTTAGATATGCGTTCAATAGGGCAGATACAGGATGAAGGGTATGCCTACACCTTTGTAGATTTTCTACGTCGAGAGGGAATTGATTGTCGGTATGAGTGGAAGGATCAGGAGAAGGAAGCTTCTTTTGAAATTTGGGTCTTCGATGAAGACGATATAGAAAAAGCCACCCACTGGTTGGAGCGTTATCGCCACCACCCGGAGAACCCTCTCTTTGCTCCAATAACCGCCTCCTCTGAGGCGGAGTGCAAAGAAAATCTTCAACCTACTTCTCGGGTTGGACAGGAGAAGATAGTTTCTTCTCTTCAACGGTTTCTGCCACGCCTCGACAAAATCGCACGAGCTAAAGGGCCATTGACTCGTTTTCTGATTTCCCTATGTGTGATTCTCTACCTATCGGCTCTGCTACAAACTTCTTCGTTCACGCCTCCTTATCGACGGGTTCAATCTCTGCTCTTCACCCCAACTTTTTTAGCCCTATCTTACGATCTCCCTCGGACACTCTTTCCACATTCCCATTTAACGCAATCCCACGAGGTGGATGACTCCCCTGAAGATCAAGGGGATGAAGCTCATCATGGTGAAAACAAGTGGCAAGATTTTCATCAACATCCCACATGGATCGGGCTTTATCGAGCCATATTGTACCAAGTTCCCCTGAAGGTATTGTTCTCGGCCCCGATGTTTGAGAAAATCGCTCAAGGTCAACTGTGGCGGCTATTTTCTCCTGCTTTGTTACATGGTGGTTTGTTGCATCTTCTATTTAACATGATGTGGCTATGGATGTTAGGATCCCAAATTGAACGACGTATTGGAGGCTGGCGCTATTGCTTGCTCACCTTGAGCATTGGGGTGATCTCTAATACTTGCCAATATTTGATGGGAGGCCCGATCTTCATCGGATATTCGGGGGTGGTTTGTGGCCTTGCAGGATTTGTTGGCACGCGCCAGATAAGAGCCCCCTGGGAGGGGTATCTACTCTCTCGATCCTCTTTCATTGTGCTTTTCGTGTTTGTTGCTGTGATGGTATGTCTTCAAATCCTTTCCTTCATCCTCATTCGTTTTCAACTGTCTGACTTCACCGTTTATATAGCGAATAGCGCGCATCTATCTGGGGCCGTAGTGGGAATAGGGTTAGGGAGGATCTCTTTCTTTGCCAAATGATAGGGTCGCATGGCACGGAGTTAAGCTAGCATGACGGAAAAACGCGATGAGCGTGCGTGATCTCGTTATCTTGGGCTGTTCTGCCCAACAACCTACTCGGTTCCGGAATCATGGTGCCTATCTTTTGAGGTGGAACCAGGAGGGTTTTCTTTTTGACCCAGGAGAGGGGACTCAAAGGCAATTTATCTATGCAAATGTCTCTCCCACATCGGTTACGCGCATTTTTATCAGCCACTTTCATGGAGACCATTGTCTTGGGCTGGGTTCGATGTTCATGAGGTTTAACCTCGATCACATCAAACATCCCATTCACTGTTATTATCCCAAAAGAGGAAAACCCTATTTCGATCGACTGCGGTTTGGCTCTATCTACTTTGATCGTATCGAGATCATCGAGCACCCCGTCTCCTCTCCAGGCATTGTCCATCAAGATGAGAAATTTGTGATCGAAGCAGATTTTTTAGATCATGGAGTGGATACCCTGGGATGGAGAATTACGGAAAGCGATTCAATTAAATTTGACCCCGTTGCCCTTCAACAGCGAGGAATCAGAGGGAGAAAGGTCAAAGAGCTTCAACAAAAGGGAGAATTGATAGTGAGTCACCAACGGGTACTACTGTCAGACTGCAGTTGGGTCAGAAAGGGAGACACCTTCTGTTATATCGCTGACACTCGGTTATGTTCCAGTGCAACCCAGTTGGTTCGCGGAGCTAAGCTTCTTCTGTGTGAGAGTACTTACTTGGAAGTTCACCGAGATTTTGCCCGTCGTTATGGACACTTAACCGCTAAACAAGCAGCTACACTGGCTAAGGAGGGAGGAATTCACCAGCTTGTGCTCACCCATTTTTCCGCTCGATATCGAGACCTTACTCCTTTCAAGCAAGAAGCCGAAGAGATTTTCTCTCCTACGCAAGTTGCAGAGGATCTGAAAAAAGTGCCCTTTTCTAGGTAAGTCTGATCGGTAACCTCCCCCTCCCTCAAGACCATTGCATAACTGCCCTTAGAGCTTGTCGTTGATCATCAAGCTATGTGGCACAACGAAAATAAAAAACAGGAACAAGATATGTTTGAGGCACCCATTGATGATTTAGTGTGTAAAGATCACCCTTATCGAAAGTTGCTACGTATTATGAATTTTGAAAGATTGTGTGCATCTTTGAAAGTACTATTTTGTGAAAATAAAGGTCGTAAGGGTTATCATTTTGAATCGGGCTTTAAAACTCTCATGTTACAGAGGATGCCTTACGAGAGGGTGTTTTCTAAACAAAGTAAGAAAGGACGTTACATAGGGATTGCCAAGAATCAGTTTCAGGGCTTTATGCAAACTCTTGTTCATAATTTCAAACGATTGATTAGTATACATGACACAGTTTTGCAAGGGTTTTAAACAGCCCCCCCTGCCCTAATTTTGCAAAAAACACAAAATCAGGAGTAAAATAATCAAATCAGAGACGGGGGCAAGCATAAATCTAGTCGCGATTTCATCAAATACCTCCTTTACACACCATTCCAGACGAGATCCTGGGTATAACAACTTCGTCCCCAGGGGATATAACATTTCAATCAAACATCACCCACCATCCATATCGACAAAGGTAACGCATCATCGATAGCAGTGTGAGAGGATCTTCTCGGCTAGAAGAAGAAAATCAGGCCCTCAAAAAGATAAAATTCTACCTGCTCGCGGCCTTGATTTTAGGGGGGGTACCACTGCAGTGTTAAAGAGACGATTTTTTTGAGAAACATTTCAATTTTCCCCAGAAATTTTTGATGTGAAATGTAGTCACGGGTTGGATGCAGGTCAAATTCGCAAAAACTGCATTAGAAGTGACCAACATGGAATGTCACCTCCACCCCGTGAATGCATACTTCCCTAAAGCTGGTACTTGGCCTTTAGTCTTGCAATTTTTCCGGATCGCTTGAGAACTTCGAGAGCGTGATTAACCTGATCGGTCAGAGGAGAACCCTTCCTAAAAGCCATGGCATAACCTTCATCGGATTGAGCTAATGCACAAAAAACCAGCTCTGGATATTGGCGATTTAGAGCTCTCCCTTGGGCCAGGTCCACTAGAACCCCGTTCGCCCGCCCTGACCTCAGAGCTTCTATTGCCTGTAAATTATGGTCCATCGAGAGAATGGTAGCCTGAGGAACATGAGCCTTTAACCATATTTCCATCGTCGTCCCCAACTGACAGGCAACGATTTTGCCTTCTAATTCTTCTAACGAGGTTAAAGGATGTCTCCTGGGAGTGACCAGAGCCAACTCATCGTAGTAATAACGTTGAGAAAAATCGACCACTTTCTCTCTTTCCGGGGTCACAGCGATCGCAGAGACTGCCCCGTCGACTCTTCCATTCTCCAGAGCCAACAGTATATTGCCAAATGACATGTCATGAAATTCTGCCTCTCTCCCTAACTCGGCAGCCACCATGCGCGCTAATTCGATATCAAACCCGCACAGTTGACCCTTCTCCTGATACTCGAAAGGGGGATAATCAGCCGAGGTAGCAAATTTCAGCCCTGTCTCCTTTTTTCCCGAACTACAGGACGAGAAAAACATGACAAGGATCGACAACAGACAGAAACGTAAGCCGTAACCAAACTTCCCCTTGCTCATCCCTTTTCCTACTCCTTCACTGCCTATCGAACCACCCATCCCATCTTCACTTTCTATCCACTTCCTAGGAGAAACCATTTCAAATTATCGAGTAAGCACACCCCTCACGATTTGCGCCAAATCCGTCACAAAAGAACACAGAACTTACACTTACCTCCGACAGCCACCCTATTACCCCCAGGATGCTACCAAAGCATGCTATCAAATCGAGATTTTCAAAAACAAGAAAAAATCACCCAAGGTAGATGCTACTGGCATCTCTCGGTAACCCTCCTAAAATTAAAACTGCGAGTAAGTAGAATTGTCTATTAATGTGTTTATACAGGAGGTCTACACATGAAGAAAAGCAAGTTAAGTGAGGCCCAAATAATCGATATGTTGAGTGAGACTGCTGCGGGTATTTGTACGCGTTCACGGGGGTAGCAAATAGATCCGAAATATTCGGACAAGCCACCATTTTTTTGGTTAAGACCGACAAACAGCACTAACTGAGTTTTAATAAGACCGTTGCATAACCTCTGATTGACCAACTTAATATAAAAAACCATGGGCATTCAAGCGAAGAGCCCAAAATTTACAGTCTAATTAAGTTTTTCATTATAAATTGCTTATACATATTTTCTTCTTTTCTATTTTCGTTGTGCCACATGGCCTGATGATCAACGACAAGTTCTAAGGAAAGTTATGCAACGGTCTTTTAATTCTTGTCACCCTTGTCAAATTTCTTAAAGGAAGATAAAAAAATTTTATATACTGTGGTTCTTTGGTGTAGGAAGGTTAACTCTGAAGGGCGGCCCAGATGACGAAAAAAAGGTTGTGTAAGCCTCCCGTTTATAAGACCACTCATTAAGTAGATCTTTTTCTAAAAGAGTGTTCGGGCTGTCATAACAAAATTTTTGAAGAATCAAGACTGTTGCATAACCTAAGACCGTTGCATAACCTCTGGTTGGTCGACTTTACGTGAAAAATCATAAAAATTCGAGTGAGAATTCCAAGAGTTGGAATCATCATAACATTTTCATTACAAATGATTTAGATATATTCTCTCTTTTTCTATTTCCGCTGTATTACACAGCCTGGTAGTCATCGATGAACTCCAAGAGGAGTTATGCAACGGTCTTAACCTTTGATTGATCAACTTAATGTGAAAAACCATGGGAACTCAAACGAAGAGCCCAAAATTTATAGTCTAAGTAAGTTCTTCATTATAAATTGCTTATACATATTTTCCTCTTTTCTATTTTCGTTGTGCCACATGGCTTGGTGACCAACGACAAGCTCTAAGGGAAGTTATGCAACGGTCTTGAATCTGTTACATCCGTTCAATTGCATCAAGTAGCAGATATATCAGCAATTTCTCTAAACGTGACTCAATATCGAATACACACGCTTAAATGTGCACATTGTGGCAAAAAGGTGCAAGCTTCAACTACCCAGCGAAACCTCTCCTACAGGCTTTTTTAGCAGCACAATCAGCTGGAAGGCCTTATCAGCAGAAGAAAGCTCAGCGCTTCGGCAATCTATTTTAAGACCGTTACATAACCTTTGATTGATCAACTTAATGTGAAAAACCATGGGAACTCAAACGAAGAGCCCAAAATTTATAATCTAAGTAAGTTCTTCATTATAAATTGCTTATACATATTTTGCCTCTTTTCTATTTTCGTTGTGCCACATAGCCTGGTGATCAACGACAAGCCCTAAGGAAAGTTATGCGACGGTCTTATATCTGGCTCATAATCAAGTCTTTGTATTAAAAATTCCAGGGACGAATTAAGACATTCTCAAAGAAACCTTCTCTTGTAGAGATCGTAATCAATTTCGCGTTTAAACATCACAAAGAAGAACTGTTTATAATGTTTCGCATACTATTATCTTACTATTGCGTAGGTCGAAAAAGCGAAGTGCGCAAAAAATTTCGTAACATTTTTCTTAAAAAGAATTAGGGTTAAGACTCGTTTAGTGCCATTTACTGACCGAAACCAAAAGAATACCGGTTTGGCCAAATACTTCAGGTCGATTTGTTACCCCCGTGAACGCGTACATCCGAACAGCCCTTCAGAATTGACCCCCTTACACCAAAAAACCACAATATGTAAAAAAATCTTTTTTGTCTTCCTTTAAGAAATTTGATAAGGGTGACAAGAATCAAAGCTCAGTTAATGCTGTTTACCGGTCGTAACCAAAAGAATACACCGGCTTAACCGAATATTTCAGGGCCTGTTGAGAAAATGGCAATTTTCGATGCAAGTGGTCTATATGCACTAAATCCTCAACAGGAGGCTTGAAATTGTATTATTTTTATTTTCAGTGATTTATGATATAGGTCGGCCATTTTATTTTAGGCCAGTTTCGAAGGTTTTTATCGCTGCCTTCCCGTTTTTCAACAGGGCCTTCAGATCGATTTGCTACCCCATGAATGCGTACCCTGTAGAGATGCACATGGTTTTGCAGAGACTACAACACGTAGCAATTTTCAATAGCCGACATCTTCCGTTAGGGTTGCGCCCTTCTTGAAGTCAGCCTTCTTCCAAAAAAAATATGCTATCTATAAATGGAAAAATATAGACACTGAGGGGAGAGGATTCATACATCGAAAAGACCTATGCAAGAAGGATTACCAGCTGAAATTGAAGCAAAAGCGAAGGAATGGCTGCAATCACCATATGATGAGGAAACACAAATAGAAGTTCGCCATCTTCTAGAAGAGGACCTTAAACAATGTTTTGAAGCCTTTTATTCCCATATCTCCTTTGGGACCGGGGGGATACGCGGGGTGATGGGAGCAGGAACAAACCGATTGAACCGCTACACAATCGGCATGGTCACCCAGGGACTCGCTCATCATATTCTCGAACAGTCTCCCCATCGACCACGGTTTTTCATCTCCTATGATTCCCGCCATCACTCTCGCTCATTTGCCGAAGAATCAGCCCGTGTCCTGGCTGGTAACGGGATCGAGGTATTGATCACCAAACAACCCTACCCCACCCCTTTTGTCTCCTTTGGATGCCGCTACCACCACTGCAGCGGAGCCATCATGATCACGGCCTCTCACAATCCCCCGGAATACAACGGATATAAGGTATATGGTCAAGACGGGGGGCAAGTAGCCCCCCCTCACGACGCAAAAATCATGCATCAGATCCAGTTGGTAACTCATCCGCATCAGGTCAAAAAGGTCCCTCTTAACCACCCCTCCATTCGACAAGTGGGGGAAGAAGAGGAGAAAGCTTACCACGATGCCCTTTTTTCCTTACAACATTACCCCAAAGATAACCAAGCCCTAGGAAATAGGTTAAAATTGGTCTATTCCCCTCTACATGGAACGGGAATGATGACGGTGCCATCCGGGTTGCGCAGATGGGGGTTCACCTCTATCCGCTACGTGGAAAAGCAAAAAAATGCAGACGGAGATTTTTCCTACGCCAAAATCCCCAACCCTGCCTATCCCCCCTCTTTAGAGATGGGGATCAAACAGCTTCAGGAGAGCGAAAGTGACCTATTTTTGGCCACAGACCCCGACGCAGATCGTATCGGAGCGGTCGTCATACACCAGAATCAGCCTATAATCCTCTCCGGTAACCAAATTGCAGTATTGACCGCCTACTATTTGTGTCAAACCCTGCAAGCCACACACAAGACGGTAGCCAATGGAGCATTCATTTCCACCATTGTCACAACGCCACTATTCAAACGGATCGCAAACTCTTTTCATTACTCTTGCTTTGAGGTTCTTACGGGGTTTAAGTACATTGGAGAAAAAATCCATCAGTGGGAAAAGAGCCGTGCACATACCTTCATCTTTGGAGCCGAAGAATCTTTCGGATATCTTTATGGCACACACGCAAGAGACAAAGATGCAACGATCATGGCCTGCCTTCTTTCCGAGATGGCACTGCAACAAAAAAAACGGGGGAAAACCCTGGTCGATCTTTTGCATCAGATCTACCGTCAATTTGGTCTTTTTCACGAACAGCAACGCTCCATCTCTTCCTCTTCTTCTTCCCAAGGCGAAGAGAGGACGGAAAAAGTGATGTCCTCTCTTCGCCAACGCCCACCGCTATCTGTTTGCGGACAACGCGTGATCTTGATCCAGGATTATGAACTGGGGTACCAAACTGAGATCGATACAAAAAGGCGAAGCGCGCTCTCTCTCCCTCGATCCAATGTGCTCTCTTTCCTGTTAGAAGACCAGAGTGTGTTCATTCTTCGTCCTTCAGGGACTGAAGCATTGATCAAACTCTATGGAATGATCCACCTTGAACATTATGACTCCGTTGAAAAGGGCCTAAAGTGGTGTGAACAACTTCTAACGGACAGGATGGACTGGATGGAGAAACAAATGACCCTTTTGTTATGACTCCTTCATATTGTGGAATAGCGCTTCTACATCTTCTAACCCCTCCAACCATTCGATCAATGCTCGATTTTTTTCCGCGGTCTCCTGATCACACATTACACAATGTTTAGGTCTCCATATAGTATAGAAATCCTCGCATGGAAGATTGTGAGAACTGAGAAATTCACCTACTTCATAAAGACGTTCCGGAGGCGTAATGATCTCATAGTGACCTTCTACAATCCGTAGATCTTCCGCTCCCCCATCCAAGACATACCCCAAAAGCTCATCTTGCTCTACGCTTCCCGCGGGCAGAAGAATGATTCCTCGGCGCTCAAAGGTAAAGGTGACCGCCCCTTTCGAAGAGATCGTTCCCCCCTTTTTATTAATCGCAACATAGATATCCGCAAGCGTGCGCTGCTTATTGTCCGTCGACGCCTCGACGATGATTCCCACCCCGCCATGGCCATATAGCTCATAGACCATGGAGAGGGTCGCCTCCTTTGAGTCAAGGCCCATTGCCTTTTTAATATTACTTTCGATCACTTCCGAGGAGAGGTTAGCCGCCTTCGCCTTCTGCACAACTAAACGCAACCTGGGATTACTATCAATCTCTCCTCCCCCCTGCTTAACCGCGCTGATGATTTCCTTGACAAGACGGGTAAATAACTTTCCTCGCTTTTCATCCGCTCGCGATTTTTTATGCTTAATATTTGCCCACTTGCTATGACCAGCCATATCGACCCAAGACTGCGATGAGGATTAAACCAGCCACTTCTGCATCAACACCTTATCATAGTAGGTACCATCTGCCCCTTTCAGGTAACTTGGATGCACCCCGTAATAGACAAAACCCCTCTTCCGGTATAGATGAATCGCCGGATTATCCGAATAGACCTCTAAATGCAATAATTCGATATGAAAAGTCTCCTTGGCCAACCTTTCCAAATGCATCAGCAGAAGACCCCCTATCCCCTGATTTCGGTAAGCTTCGTCGATAATGATAACAAATAGACACTGATGCTTCAGCTTTTTCACCGTCTGCACATAGAGAGTAGCACAACCACACGGCTGCTTTTTATAAAAAGCGGTCAACGAGCACCCCTGTTTGGCATATTCCATCCAAACTTGTACTGAATGATCAATTTCCCTCCGGTCACTCATGGGAAACCCTCGCAATACACCGGGCTGCATCAGCCACTTTTCAATATATTCCCCATCTGTTTTAACAGTAAACTTAACATGAACGATCGACTTTTTTCCCATAGTTACATTTGCAATAATGAATATTCTAATATCAAACGACTCAAATAGCGCTGACCCTCTTTGACAAATTTCTCTTGGCGTACGACCTCCTGATACCCCAATTGTTCTAAAAAGTGGATCGCTGGACACCCCTCGAAAAGTTCGGCAACAACCTTTTCCAGGGAAAACTTATCCTTAGCAACCTGATGCAGGCGGCGCATCAAATGACTACCTACCCCCTTTCTTCTAAACTCAGGATCAATCACAAAATAGACCATTGCATGATGTGCCACCTTTCGATAGGGCATTAAAATCAAAGTCGCTATTCCTATCGGTTTCTCTTGGTAAAAGGCAGTTAAACTTGCACTAAATCGAGCAAAGGCGATCCAATTCTTTGCTACACAAGAGGCATCCTCCTCGGTGGATACGGGAAGCCACATCATTGCCTCCTCCCCCATGATCCACTCGCGCAGATATGTAATCTCAGATTCCTTCGAGCAGCGAAGCTCGAAACCTTCTTCTTGCGTAAAATTCACCTAACCAAATTCCTTTAAAAAGGCATGAATGAACCCGTCCAACTCCCCGTCCATGACACGATCTATTGCTGCACTCTCATATTTTGTACGCATATCTTTTACCAAAGTATATGGATGAAAGACATAATTGCGAATTTGAGATCCCCATGCAATCTCTTTCTTTTCCCCGCTCATCTTGCGCAACTCTTCTTCCCTTTTTAATACTTGCTGCTCATGAAGTTTAGACCGTAGCATCTTCAAGCAGGTTGCTCTGTTCTGTATTTGGCTTCGTTCTCCTTGGCAACTTACAACAATCCCTGTGGGAAGATGGGTAATGCGCACGGCAGAATCTGTTCTGTTCACATGTTGTCCCCCCGCGCCAGAAGCACGAAAGGTATCCGTCCTTAAATCTTCGCTGCGCAATTCTACCTCCCCCTCTTCCTCCAACACAGGAATCGCTTCAACCGAAGCGAAGCTCGTATGTCGTCTCGCTCCACTGTCAAAAGGAGAAATGCGAACCAAGCGGTGCACCCCCTTTTCTGCCTTGCAGTATCCATAGGAGAAGGAACCCTGGATGCACAAAGTCATGCTTTTTATCCCTGCAACCTCTCCAGGAATCAGATCGACCACCTGACATGTCCATCCCCTGCGTGCAACCCACCTTTGATACATCCTGCCCAACATCTGTGCCCAATCACAAGACTCAGTCCCCCCGGCTCCAGCGTTGATGCTCAAATAGCAATCCTTTTCATCTAACGCTCCGGACAGCATTTTACAAAATTCGAGCTCTTCAGCCTCTTTTTCTACAGAAGCCAATTCACCCAATAACTCCTGAAAAAAGTCTCCCTCTTCTCTTTCATCAATCTCACACAAGCACTCCTTCGCATTTACAAATCTCTCTTCAATCCTCCTGTAGGGTACCACCCATTTTTTTAAAAGGTTACACTGTGAAATGACCTTCTGAGCAGCCTGCTGATCCTCCCAAAACCCCCCCACCATCATCTTCTCCTCCAGCTCAGCAACTTGGGCTTCCTTAGCTTCCAAGTCAAAGATACCTCCACATATGAAGCAGTCTACCCTCCATCTTGTCTAAACGATCTTTCAATTCATCATTCATACTTAACCTAATCTCCAACTCTTGACGGAACAAAGGGAACACCACTACCCCATCTCTCAAAAAAAGCATAACAGAATTCAAATAAACGATCACTATGAACTTTAGAAGAGATGAGGTCCTTCTTCGAATCCTGCTCGAATCACATTTTCGTCTCAGGATCGTCTTCTAACATGTAACACTTCTTATGGCCCTGTTGAAAAATGGGAAGGTAGTGATAAGAACTTTCGAAACTGGCCTAAAATAAAATGGCCGACCTACATCATAAATCATTGAAAATAAAAAGAATACAATTTAAAGTCTCCTATTGACGATTTAGTGCATATAGACCACTTGCATCGAAATGCTATTTTCTCAACACTCCCCTTATATCTGGGATACATTTGCTACATCACTCCCCCAAGATTTAAGCATGTGAATAAATAGCATTTTCTGTTAAGGGCCGTTGTATCGCTTCCCTCGAGAGGATATTGTTGACGCACGCGTTCACAGGGGGTGAGCCGTACGAATCTGCCCCCAATTTAACCGTGCAATTATAGGTTTATTTTCTTGAAAATCAACATCCTACGTTAATTATTTTTGAGAAAATATTGCGAAATTTTGTGCGCACTTCGCTTTTTTGACCTACGCAATAGCAAGCCGACAGTATGCGAAACATTATAAACAATTCTTCTTTGTAATGTTTGAACACGAAATTGATTGCGATCCTGATAAGAAGAAGGTTGCTTTGAGAATGTCTGAATTTGTCCCTGGAATTTTTAATGCAAAGACTCGACTATGAGCAAGATATAAGCCAAATTCGCAAAAGCTAAATGAAAAGCGATCAGGTAAATTGGATATAGCCTCTACCCCCGTAAACGCGCACGCCGGTGTAGAGTTTCTTCTTAGGAAATTCATTTTCTTCTCACTTGAAATACTGTTCTGCCCACTGGAAACACTGCTTACCCCGCCCGAGTCACATGAGGCGACGCCCCACCACAGGCCAAAACTTCTGCTTTCCTAAGGCCGTTGCATAACCTTTGATTGACCAACTTAATATGAAAAACCATGGGAATTCAAGCGAATGGCCCAAAATTCACAGCCTAAGTAAGTTTTTCATTATAAATTGCTGATACATATTTTCCTCTTTTCTATTTTCGTTGTGCCACATGGCTTGATGATCAACGACAAGCTCTAAGAGAAATTATGCAACGGTCTTTATCCTGGGAATCCCAACGGCAAAAAGATTGCTGGAGAAAGGAATTGAACCCTCAACCGTCCGATTACAAGTCGGATGCTCTACCATTGAGCTACTCCAGCAACAAGGAACACCCCTCCGCTTCAAAGATAAGGTCCTCTCTAAACAGAAAAAGCGCACCCACCACACCCATTCTCATCGGAAAATGGGGGCGGCCAGACTCGAACTGGCGAAGACCAAGGTCGATGGATTTACAGTCCATTGCAATTGCCACTATGCGACGCCCCCAAGAGATCACACATATCCCATCGGAGAGACACACTTGTACCAAATGTGCCATTTGAATGCAAACAACACCTGTTCTTCCCAAAGAGGGAGATATCCCACCCACTTGTACACTAGAAAAGCTCAAGAATAACGCCATCGCACTATCTTCTTCGAAAAGATGTGCCATCGGCAACTAGTGTGTAACGATAACCAAGAATTTGGAAGAAAAAACCCAAAACACAGGACCGTTGCATAACCTCTGGTTAACCAATTTTCCTAAATTGCTATTTTGCGACAGATCAACACGCGTCACAACAATGCCTTCATGAATGGAAAACCTTAACCACCCGCAATTTTTCACTTGATGAATTAAGGCACAAATAGATAAATGATGGGAAAATAGGATCCATATCTTCGTAGTAAACTAAAAGTTTAAGATGAACACCCAGGGGATGAATATGAGGCAAGAACAAGACTCGTTAGGAATGGTAGAAATAGAGGAGGACAACTATTGGGGGGCACAAACGGAACGATCTCGAAGGAATTTTCCCATCGGCCAGGAGACCATCCCCATTGAGGTCATTTATGCACAAGCCCTGATCAAAAAAGCCGCGGCGATCGTCAACCATGAACAAAACACACTTTCCTTCGACAAAAAAGAGAAAATCTGTGCGGGTGTGGATGCGATCATTCGAGGAGAGTTAGATCGACACTTTCCTCTATCTGTCTGGCAAACCGGATCGGGAACGCATACCAATATGAATGTCAATGAGCTCATTAGTAACTACGCTTCCTTGAGAGAGGGGAAACCAATAGGATCTCATAACCCCTTACATCCCAACGATGAAGTCAACCTCTCTCAGTCTTCCAATGATACCTTTCCCTCCGCGATTCGGATCGCTTCGGTACAGAAAGTGACGGAAGAACTGCTCCCCAACCTTCAACAGCTAGCGGATGCATTCCAAGAAAAATCAATAGAATTCAAAAACATCGTGAAAGTGGGGAGAACCCACCTCATGGATGCTGCTCCCTTGACCTTAGGACAGGAATTATCCGCCTACTGGTCACAGCTACACACTCATTCTCAGAAAATTAAACAGGCAATCGATCATGTGGAGCTGCCTTTGGGGGGAACTGCAGTAGGTACAGGCTTGAATGCGCCCCCGGGATATGCTGAAAAAGTCATCTCTATGTTGAACGAATGGACCAGATGCCAATTCACCTCTGCATTGAACAAATTTTCCGCGCTGTCCTCAGCGAATGATCTCGTACGCGTGAGCGGAGAGTTGAAAAATTTGGCCGGAAGTTTGATGAAAATAGCCAACGATCTACGATGGATGGCCTCCGGTCCACGTGCCGGACTCGGAGAACTCATTCTTCCCTCCAATGAACCAGGTTCTTCTATGATGCCTGGAAAGGTCAATCCAACACAGTGCGAATCGGTCACGATGGTGGCCGTCCAGGTCATGGGCAACGATGTAACCATTGGCATGGCCGGATCTCAGGGAAATTTTGAACTCCTCGTCTATCAGCCCGTGATTGCCTACAATTTGTTGCAATCTATTCAGTTATTAAGCGATGTTTCCAAAAATTTCTGCTTAAGATGCGTTAAAGGGCTACGCCCCAACAAGGAAAGGATAGCCTGGAATCTCAACCATTCCTTAATGTTGGTAACCGCGTTGACTCCGGTCATCGGATATGAAAAATCAGCGCATATCGCCCAGGTTGCCTATCAAGAAAATCGAACCCTAAAAAAGGTCGCCCTTGCGTTGGGCTATGTGTCCGAAGAGGAGTTCGATAGGATGGTTGACCCTAGAAAGATGTGCGGACTGTAAAAAATGTATCATCTTCTCTCAGATGAGAGAAGGATCTCCACCTTGACGCTTTTCATCAGTCCCCCATATAATCTACTCTATGTGTGCATATCTGGTTTGTTCTTTCTATTTGCTTACCCCGATCCATCATCCCCAAGAAGAGGTGAAGAGGTGGCAGGCGTTCTTCTTCTCTTCCGATATAAGGGGCCGTATCTACCTGAGCAAAGACGGGGTGAATGCACAGGTGAGTTTGCCAGAACAGGAAGGGAAAAATTTATCTCGATGGTTATGGTCAGATCCCCGCTTTGCCTCCGTCGACATCAAAACACAGCGTTGTTCTACACATGCCTTTCCCAGGATGACAGTGAAACATCGAGATTTAGTTGCTTTGGGAGAAGAGGTGGATCTCTCCGATAGAGGGGAATCTCTTCCTGCACAGCTGTGGAAGGACCGGTTGGCCAGTCGAGATGCACACACTCTGGTTCTTGACGTGCGCAACGATTATGAGTGGGAAGTTGGTCACTTCGAAGGAGCTATGCGACCGGATTGCAAGACTTTCAAAGATTTTCCCCGAATGGCGAGGAGACTAAAGGAAGAATATTCCCCTCAATCCACTCAGCTGCTGATTTATTGTACAGGGGGGATTCGCTGCGAGTGGTATGCCCCCCTTCTCAGGCGGGAGGGGTTTGAGCATATCTATCGATTGGAGGGAGGGCTTCTCAGATATGGATCGGAGGTGGGCACAGCCTATTGGCAGGGAAAGGTTTTTGTATTCGACGATCGTTTGGTCGTACCGATCTGTGAGGAGAAGGAGACAGAGGTGATCGGTAAATGTTGTCATTGTGGAAAAGCAACGGAGAACTGCTATAATTGTACAAACATGTCTTGCAATAGGTTATTTTTGAGTTGTCTGCGTTGTTCCACCCATCTTGGGGGCTGCTGTTCTCAGCATTGTTGCTCTGCACCTAGAAAAAGGGAATTTGTCCCCACTGAACATCCCAAACCCTTTCGTAGGCTATCTCAAGAAGAGAGAGGTCGCCTTATCTCAAAGTAGGGTCGGTTTGCGAACCAAATAGGTGACCACCCGCATGAGATTCACTTTATTTCTGTCAGACACTACCCTTCAACAGACTACATGGAAGATTTTTTCTTTGGAAAATATTTTCAAATCATTATCTAATGATAGTTAGAGCTCGTTTTACCTTTGGAAAGGAAAATTGCTTCTTTTCTCCTGGTTGTTGTGTTCTATTAAAATTTGGACCATAAGGGAGGATTGATAGTTCATAATGAGTACATCCCCCTCCTCATCATTTCGAGATTTTTTTTGGAGACGTCTACATTCGCTCCTCGGGCTGTGGTTAACCATCTTTTTGATCGAACATTTGGTCACTAACTCACAAGCCGTACTGCTCCCCGGAGAAAACGGAGCGGGGTTCATCCGTGCAGTAAATTTTCTTCAAAGCCTCCCCTTCTTGCCCATCGTCGAGATAGTGTTGATGGGTGTGCCCATCGCCGTGCACGCCATCTGGGGCGTGAGGTATCTGTTGACTGCTAAGTCCAACGTGTACTCTAAATCTTTCTCCCGTCCCTCCTTCTTTGGCTATCCACGCAACCACGCCTATTTCTGGCAGCGATGCTCCTCATGGATCCTGGTCCTCGGATTAATCCTGCATGTCGTCCACATGCGATTCCTCAGATATCCTACCAAGATTCCTTCCCCATCATCGGTGACGGAGAAAATCTGCTTTATTTCTCTGCGCGCCGATCCAAAATTATATGTACTGGCCAATCGATTAGGAGTCGCCCTTTACAACAAGGGAGAGATCGAGCAGATTGAAAAAGAAGGGAAACGGGAAGATTTTCTTCCCCTTAAAACCGATCTGACCGCGACCTCTGCCGACCTTCTCTCCCACCAAGATAGAAAAAAGATAACGCAAAAGTACCAAAAAGATCTTCACAACCGGAATTGGATAAAAGGGCTAACTTCAAAACCGCTAAAGGAGGGGGAAGTGATGGCAGAAACCAAAGACTTCGGGACAGCAGCTCTTTTAATGGTTCGGGATGCTTTTAAAAATATTTGGGTTGTCCTCCTCTATACTCTTTTTTCACTCGCGGCGGTCTTTCATGCCTTCAATGGGTTGTGGACTTTTCTGATCACTTGGGGGGTCATTCTCAAAATGAAGACACAGTCTCGAGCCGCTGCCTGCTGCATGGGACTCGCAGGGCTTTTTGCTCTGTTAGGCCTATCTGCCATTTGGGGTCCTTATATTATTAACTTTTGCCGTTAAGAGGGATATGACCAAAACACAACAATCTGTGCTTGTCATCGGAGGAGGACTCTCTGGGTTGGCAACAACAATGCGCCTTTGCGAACAGGGATGTTCTGTCTCCTTGGTCTCTTTGACTCAGGCAAAGCGTTCTCACTCCGTTTGTGCGCAGGGAGGAATCAATGCTGCCATTAACCTCAAAGAGGAGGGAGACTCCCCCTTGATCCATGCCTACGATACGATCAAGGGGGGAGATTTTTTGGGAGAACAACCCCCCATTTTGGAGATGTGTCTCTCCGCACCTGCAATCATCGAGATGATGGATCGGTTTGGTTGCCCCTTTAACCGCACCCCAGAAGGAAATATTGACTTTCGTCGTTTTGGAGGCACCCTTTACCACCGCACAGCTTTTTGTGGTGCTTCGACAGGACAACAACTTCTCTACACCTTGGATGAGCAGGTACGCCGGTATGAAACCCGAGGGTTAGTTAAAAGGTTTGAACATCACGAGTTCATGCGAATGGTAATTGACGATGAGGGAAGGGCATGCGGCATTGTGATGATCGATCTTTGGGATCTGAAGCTCGAAGTCGTCAGGGCGGATGCGGTCGTCATCGCCACAGGGGGGCCAGGATTCCTATTCAAACACTCTACCAACTCCACCATCTGCACCGGGGCAGCAAATGGCAGACTTTACATGCAGGGATTGCATTACGCTAATGGAGAGTTTGTGCAAATCCATCCCTCAGCGATTCCTGGGCATGACAAATCACGCCTGATGTCTGAGTCGATCCGGGGAGAAGGAGGGCGCGTATGGGTTTACGGAGATAGTACCAAAACAATTGAACGAGGGGATGGAGAGCGTATTCCCTGCGGCGAGACGGGAAAGCCTTGGTTTTTTCTAGAAGAACTTTACCCAGCCTTTGGTAATTTGGTGCCGAGGGACATTGGTGCTAGAGAAATTTTGCGTGTGATCGAATTAGGGTTGGGAGTGGAAGGAAGGGAAGAAGTCTATCTCGATATCACCCACCTTCCAATAAAAACTTTGCACAAGCTTAGTTCCGTCTTGGAGATCTACTACAAGTTCACAGGAGAGGACCCTAAAAAAGTCCCCATGCGCATCGGGCCAGCCGTCCACTACTCAATGGGGGGACTGTGGGTTGATTGGCCTGCAGCGGATCATCCCGAACGAATGGAGAGATATCGCCAAATGAGTAATGTCCCGGGCTGCTTTGTCGTTGGAGAGGCGGAGTATCAATACCATGGAGCAAACCGCCTAGGAGCAAACTCCCTGCTCTCTTGCATTTTTGGGGGGCTGGTCGCAGGGGCGGAAATTCCGAGATATCTCGGTCAGCTCTCCAAGTCGTCTGATCATCTTCCCTCTCAGCTTTTCACACAGGCACTGGCCCGAGAGAAAGAATACAAAAAGGAAATTTTTCGCCGCTCGGGAAAGGAGAATGTACACCGTCTCCATAGGGAGTTGGCGAGTTACCTCGTCAAACATGTCTCGGTCAAAAGGAGTGATCAAGGCTTAAGAAGAAGCTTGGAGAAGATCGAAGAGATCAAGGAGAGGTTTGCATTAATTTCTTTAGATGATCGAAGTGATCACTTCAATCAAACCTATCTCTTTGCCAGTCAGTTTGGAGCGATGCTTGAACTCGCTCTAGTGATCACAAAAGGGGCCTTGCTACGCAATGAGTCTCGTGGTTCTCATTTTAAGCCAGAATGTCCGCAAAGGGATGATCAGGAATGGCTCAAAACTACAATCGCCACCTACTGCTCAGATCGAGGAGAACCTTCCATCAGTTACCGACCTGTGGAAACCCCCTATCTTTCTCCATCCAAAAGAGATTACCTCCATTCAGCAACAAAAAAACCGCAGCTCTCCAACCTTCCTCCACAAATTTCACTCCCTATTTGAGGTGATTGTTTTATGCATAACATGTTTGTAATTAAAGTTTTGAGAGGAAACCCTCAACATCAATATTGGGAGGAATTCGAGCTAAAACTGACACCCTATCTCAATGTCATTTCAGCTTTGATGGAGATTCAAGAAAATCCGATCAACCGCAAGGGGGAGAGGACGACTCCGGTCGTATGGGAGCAAGGATGTTTAGAAGAGGTCTGCGGTTCCTGTTCCATGCTTATCAATGGATCCCCCAGGCAAGCTTGTTCGGCGATCATTCGTCCCATCCTCGCACAAACCCGGCGTCAGTTTCTTTCTCTTGCCCCTCTGACAAAGTTTCCCCTTCTACGTGATCTATGTGTGGACCGCCAGGAAATGTTTGACCATCTTTGTAAGGTTCAAGCCTGGATTTCAAGCGACGGCTCCTGTGCAAAGGGACCAGGTCCAAAAATCAGTCAGAGGAAACAAGAGATCGCTTACACTCTCTCCACTTGCATGAGCTGTGGGTGTTGTGCGGAAGCTTGTCCTCAGATGAGCTCTCGTTCCCACTTTATGGGGCCTGCTCCTATTTCTCAGGTCAGACTTTGCCATCTACACCCTACGGGGCGAATGGAGAAATATCGGCGTCTTCACACCCTGATGGGAAGGGGGGGGGTCAGTGAATGTGGCAATGCACAGAACTGCGTGCGTGTGTGCCCTAAACGTCTTCCCTTAACCGAGTCTATCGCCGCAATGGGGAGAGAAGTGAGTATGCAGGCTCTGAGAGAGATATTTAGCCTTGCCGATGGAGAACAATAACGATAGCTTCAGGGGGATGGCAGGTGTCCCGCTATTGCCCTATCCTTGAAGAAAGGTCACACATTCATCAGATGATTCGAAAAGTTAAGACCGTTGCATAACCTCTGATTGACCAACTTAATGTGAACAATCATGGGGATTCAAGTGAAGGGTCCAAAATTTAAAGCCTAAGTAAGTTTTTCATTATAAATTGCTTACATATATTTTCTTCTTTGCAATTTTCGTTGTGCCACATGACTCGGTGATCAACGACAAGCTCTAAGGGAAGTTATGCAACGGTCTTAAGTTGTGCGTCTTTTTCAAGACCTTTTATAACCTGCGCACTCTGTTCTACCTAACCAATCCCTTTCAAAAGACTAGACAAGACCGTTGCATAACTTCTCTTGGAGTTCATCGTTGACTACCAAACTGGCCCTGTTGAAAAATGGGAAGACAGTGATAAAAACCTTCGAAACTGGCCTAAAATAAAATGGCCGATCTACATCATAAATCACTGAAAATAAAAATAATGCAATTTAAGGCCTCCTGTTGAGGATTTAGTGCATATAGACCACTTGCATCGAAAAATGCCATTTTCTCAACAGGCCCAAACTGTGCAACATGGCGAAAATAGAAAAAGAGGGAATGTATCCAAATCATTTGTAATGAACATCTTATGATGATTGCAAATCTCGGATTTCTCACTCGAATTCTTATAGCTTTTCACATAAAGTCGACCGATCAGAGATTATACAACGGTCTTAACCATCATGAATTTTTCATTTTGCTTAAACATCTTTTCTCTTTCTTTATTTTCATTGTGTTACACAGCTCAGTGAGTTAACGACAGATCCTAAGAGAAGTCATACAACGGGGAAGGAAAAGGCTACACGTTAGTGAGTTTCACAGGGGCAATCCCTCCTTTCAACTAGAACAGATAAAACTTGTAGCACATGGGGTGTCACTGAAACTTCTTTGCAAAGGAAAAAACACCTTGAAAAAATGGGCCATTGCATCTTACCATGAACGGCACACTTCAAATCAAATTTGAGGGTTCCAACATAAGATGTGAGTGGATCGGAGGGTAGATTATGTCTGAATGTGTGAATGAAGGGGGAGATTCATTTGGTGAGAGTGGCCATGTGTCGCACATTCTGCCTGGTGAGGGCAGCTCGGTTTTTCGTGGGCCCGACCCACCCCTTGATCAAAGGTTAACACTAAGTTCGTGCATACTAAGAAATAGTGTTTCTCATTTTTGTTCTTCTATAGCCCACCTATTTATCAAGACGGTCTTTCCATTCCATCCTTTTATTTCTTACGTGGGTGGGATTCTCTCTGAACTATGCACTCCGGAGTCATGTGCAAAGAGCCCCGAGATCATATCATGGGCGGCGCGAGGGATGGCCAATATTCTCACCCATGTAGCTGCTCTGGTTTTGTTGCGCCGCCTTTGTTTAGACCATTTCTTTTTTTCCTCTGGACCGTTCTCTTCGATCCTATCTAGCACATCTTTTTCTTATCTCTTTTACCTGATCTCAACCCAGACAGCGGTCTTTGTGTTAAGAAAATGTATGAGAGCCATGGATCAAACACATTTAAATTATTCTCAATATAGCACGTCTTTGTCTGAAGCAGCGAATCGTAGGAAACCAAGAATCTATCGAGGCGATCTCATGGATCAAACAAAGAAGATTGAGGAGGAATGTTTCAAATATCTATCACATATACGCGAAATCCTTGCGACCGCATCTATTATTCTGTTGCCGCACGCAGGGAAGAACGGACAAATGACTTCCCCCGCTGTCTCTTACCAGAAGAGGAGGATGGAAAGGTGCAAAACCAATACCGAAGAATACTTTTTACTCTTAATGGAGGAAGTCACCAAGTGTTGCCACGCTCGAAGGAGGATTAAGGAACAAAGTCAACCAGATCAGAAAACTTCACACCTCGCAAAAGATCCATGGCTAGACAGGAATGAGCTAGATTTTTGGAAAAACATCTTTAAAGAAATCATAGGGAATCTTCGTAGGTGGTGTGATGGAAGGCAGGGCCAAATCGGGAAAATCACAAAGAGCTTCTTAAAATGTATAGAGAAAAATCATAAGAAGCAATTGGAACAATTAGAGGCTGCCACACAGTGTACAGATCGTGATCCACGGGAAAGCGTCATCGGACTATTATCAGGATTAGCCGGCTCGTGTGAACTATTGTACGGAATGCATGCGTTTATGAAATCCTATGTACCATCTGAAACTGAACAGCAAACAGATGAACTTTTTCAAATATTGATATTGCGAAAAAGGATCGAGGGCGTGTATCAACGAGTTACGTTGAGCTGTCGTCTACCCACATCCACAGAATTCGATTTAGACGAACAAAAGGAAGCCCTTAATAAATGGGTTAAAGAGTTTCCCCAAATAGAAATGGGCTATAGAAAACTGTTAAAGAGTTGGCAAGATTTCTTTTCTCCCTTTTGTGATCAAACCTCTTTTTACGATTCATGGATCTCTGAGGTGCAAAATTATACAGCTTTCCAAGCGAGAAGGATGACAGAAGAGATCGGTCAGCATCTCAAATATTTGCAAAGAAGAATGAGGAAAGGCATTTTTAAAAAGTTTGATGGATATAGCGTACTCGAAACGATCGAAGAAGGGGAGATATATCATAAAGAGATAGTGTGAGATATATCACAGCGAGATAAGAAAGAAAGTAAAGAATGACAGTATGTTTCTCCACCAATAGCGCAACCACGCTGGACAGGGCGAGATCGGGAAGCCTGGGGGATAAAGCTTTTCTTTACACCATCGGATGTGTGAACAGAAAAGATTCAGCTCTGTCAGGTCCCCCTTCCTGAGGGAGATGAGACGATTGTGGACCATTTAGGGGGTCATTTGTGCGTCGGCACATCAATGGGTTTGATCGGTGGATGTATATGTGAGGCAAAAACAAGACTTTTCGCAATCGGTATCACTAACCATTTAGGTGAGATTCTCTCTGTGTTGTGTACTCCAAGGTTATATGAAAAGGATCCTACAGTCATATCATGGGCGGTGCAAGGGGTGTCTGACATTCTTCGCCTATATCTCTGTCACCATCTTTGTCTATGCAGCTTTTTTGCCTTTTCTGTGATCCTATTGCCCCCCATGAATGAATTGGGGGCCTGTTGAGAAATGGGAGATGTCGACAAAATTTTTCAAAACCAACTTAAAATAAAAGGATTTGAGAGGTACAATTCGTTCATAAGCAATTGAGTACAAAGACTATGTTCAAATCCATACGAAAACAGGAGCAAGATATGTTTGAGACACTCATTGATGATTTAGTGTGTAAAGATCACCCTTATCGAAAGTTGCTACGTATTGTGAATTTTGAAAGATTGTGTGCATCTTTGAAGGTACTATTTTGTGAAAATAAAGGTCGTAAGGGTTATTATTTTGAATCGGGTTTTAAGGCTCTCGTGTTACAGTGGATGGAAAATTTAAG
>Ga0209562_1000146_pt1 | contig 31030 bp, 19 predicted proteins | sample WorMetvacBELIZE2_FD_187399 | JGI IMG/M metagenome (GOLD analysis project Ga0209562, IMG submission 187399) | Marine gutless worms symbiont microbial communities from Max Planck institute for Marine Microbiology, Germany - Olavius vacuus BELIZE.2... | ecosystem: Host-associated > Annelida >... | reverse complement strand
GTGATTAGGGATTGCAATCCCGGGATCCCGGATCCCGGATCCCGGGATCCCGGACCGTTTTTCAATCCCGAAATCCCGGGATTATGAGAGACCAAATCCCGGGATTTCGGGATTAAAAATAGTGTATTAACGTTATTATTACGTGTGAAATGCGTGCATTAATCAGTAAATAAAACAGTGCAAACATTGATAGCAAGGGAATCGCGCGCCCCAAAATTCCCGGCGGGAATTCCCGGAAATTTCTGAAATTCTGGCGGGAATTACGGTGAATTTATAGGAGTTTTGTTTTTTTTTCAATTTTTATTGTTGATTATGACATTTGTGTTTAATTTAACGCACTGCATGTGCACGACGCACGACAGGCTTATACCGCCTTTTGAGCAAAACCTTGAATGACGTCTTTGACCCAACTTTGTGTTTATAGAGTTCCGGTATACTTTCAAATATTGATATCGAAAAATCACTGAACAGCGTCAAATTTTTGCAAACTCAGATTGTTACACGAACGAGAACGCTGAGATAATAATCTAGTAGGTTAAAAAAGGTTTTGCATTCATCGACCTGGGATTGAACTGGAAGGTGTATTAAGGAAAGTGTTCTAAGGGGAGGCAGTGTTCGGGGGACGTCTGTCCGGACGGGGGGCGCGTTTGTTGATACAACGGTGATCGATCGCTGCCGGTCAGTCTCGACATGTGGGACGGACGGAAAGCTGTTGGTGACATTGCGGTAGATTTCAAGACTTAAGACTTCCAGTAGCATGTACACTTCTGCAAACTGACCATATCATTGTAACTGATTCAAATAAATGTTGCTAGTTTGAGTGCTTATTGTGTTACAGCATGCAAAATCAAGCATTTTACCGAACGGGAATTTTCGGGAATTTTCTCTTTGGCGGGGGGGAATTTTGCGTTTTCAAAACGGGAATTCCCGGTGGCCCTGATTGATAGTCAGAAACTGAGCAGCTGAAAGGTCGTTCACCAGTGTGAACATGTTAATACACAATGGTGAACAACCTTTCAGCTGCTCAGTTTCTGACTATCAATGTTGACGAGACTGAGTTTTGTAACCTCAAACGACGCGTCGTATAAGTTGCCCCAGTATAGGATCTAGTATAGGTTTCACAAGTCACAACTTTCACGTTTCACAACTCTACATCTACGTCGTCACGTATAGGCTCAGTAGAGTTGTGAAACGTCCATTACAGTCGTTACACTGATTCAACTGTCTGTTGGAACTTGGATCCCTCGTGACGTCGCATTAATGTCGATTAATGAGACTGTACGTGAGCTTTGACCTAGCGTGACTTAGAAAGGTCAGAGGTCGATTTGCCCTCGTAAGGTCGACGCCATATCTGCACTAGCTAAGTAGCAGTTGTTACGATACGGTTTACAACACATCAGCACTAAATCCATAGCACGATCGTAGCCTAGTTCAAAAATAGCGACCCGAATACCGCAACCCAGTGAACCCACGTGGCAATTTTAGTAGTCTTGATTATACTACGCCAATCCCGACGGGATCCCGGGATCCCGGGATTGGGAATTCGACAATCCCGAATCCCGGGATTGAAAATTCAAGTCCGGGATTGCAATCCCTAGTGCCATTACAATAATCTAACCGGTTGCTGATAAAAGACATTATGAATAATACATTACTAATAGTGAACTGTCCATGGTTGCAGGAAGTTTATGATTTGATTTAAGTCTGTTGGGAGTCACTTGTACTTAAACTGCCTAACAGAGCAGCAGTTGCTAGGGATATCTGTGTTGTGTGATTGATGCGGTCGCAGTTGGTAAGTAAGTAAGTAAGTAAGTGAATTTATACACAGCGCAACGAAAAAACAGTGTCACTCGGCGCTGTAGCTGTCAGTACCCAAAAAGGTGAGTTTTGAGTGCCCTTCTAAACTGTCCTAGTGTTGTGCCCATCGCTCGCAGCTGGGTCGGCAGACTGTTCCCAACTCGTGGCCCGGCTGCAGCGAAAGCTCTATCACCAAGACGAGTATTGGTACGTTGCACGAGGCAGGTGTCGACATCCGACGAGTGCAACCGGCGGCGTCCAGAATCAGCCACAAGTTGGCAATCTGCAGCCAGGTACGAAGGCAAGAGGTTGTGCAGTGCTTTATACACCAGCACGCCAAGCTTGAAAAGCACACGCTGGCGGACTGAGAGCCAATGTAGATGCTGCAGAACCGGTGTGATGTGTTCGGACCTGCTCGTCTTTTTGATGAGACGTGCTGCGGCGTTTTGAACGGCTTGTAAGCGCCGTAAATGCTTGTAAATGGTTGCCGATCCTATACAGCAGTGAGTTGCAGTAGTACAGACGAGTTGAAGTGAACGCCTGGACAAGCAACTGACCAGTATCAAAAGACAGCGAGCGTATCACCGGACGCAACTGCCGAAGTTGGTAGTAGGCCGCTCAGCACACGGCACTCACATGCGGTGCCATCGTCAGGTGACTGTCGACGACAACGCCCAAGTCGCGCGCACTGTCCACTGGTCCCCAAAATCGGGACGTCAAGGACGTCGACCCTATCGACCTGCTGTTTCGAACCGAGCCAGATAACATGCGTTTTCGCTGGGTTCAGACGTAGCCGATTCATGCTGAACCATGTTGCGACATCGGTGACACAGTGGGATTGTTGGGTGATGGCAAAAATGCTTTGGAATTTCCAGCAAAGTGTACGTTTTAATTTCTGCACATAATTGCACTATGGTATGTAGGCCTAGTTAATGTAAATGTGTGGTCAGTGAGCTTGCACTGGCATTCAGGTTGCGGTAATTTTGAATTATGCCTGTGTCTACATGCATCAGCAGTGCATGTCCATTTGTCATGCTGTCGTGTAGTGTTAAAATGGCTGAACGTAGGCTACAAAGTGCTCTGTCTATAAACAGCTGGAGATTGTCACTACTATTACCTCCCAACCTGGGTCTGCATGCATGCAGCTCCAAATGAGTTACCATATTAACACAGCAGACACACAGACAGCGAGATACCCAGACAGGTGACTAAAATACACTATGTCTGCACACAGTATACTACAAGTCTACAATCGCTGTTAGTGTGCAACGTAATGCACGTGGTTTTCCACGACCACATGGGTGAAAAGTCAAAAAGCAGCTTGTTATATTGAATGAGAACCACACCTAGCACGTTTTGGTTAAGTTCTTTCATTGTTTGTTTTCAGCGCATTTCCACCTATGACTGATGCCGGTGGCTTTGAAATTCTGATTGCGAAAACGGGGTCCAGAAAACAGCTCGTTTCTGTATCAGTGGGCTGTGCGCCAATTCGTCGCTTGAAACACATAACAAGTGGGCGTATATACATACGCCCACTTCAGCGCGACATTTCTGTCGAGCCAACAGGAGGTGGGAATGTTACTGCACATTGTACTATACGTATTAGAGTGTAGATTACAGTTGTGATGAAGATGATTAGCTTGTGCTGTCTAGTTACATTGTGTCTATGCTGAAGAAATGTAGTATTTTCATTTACAGTTGCATAGTGTTCATATACAGGGTGGTCGGGAGAAAATGGCACAAAGTTTATTGCATCAGAACTTGTGCCATTTTTTATGACCACCCTGTGCATATGACGACATAAGAATGGCAAGATTTCTCTACAGCTTTCTGAAATTTATAGCACTGGTAACTTTTGAATCTGTCCAGTGCAATTTATTTTCATGACAACTATTCACCACTTATACTCACGTTTTACTGTGATGAGATCTTTCATACAGTTTTCTACTGCAGATAAGGATAGAGGCACTACACTTGCATCTGATCTTTTCTATTACAGACTAATGATGTATCATGTCTAGCTGCTTGCCGTACATTGGAAATAACTGCTAAGTGTTGCACTTGTTTGGATACACAGCAGCTGATGCAGAACTGAAGCAAGAATGCTTGACGTGCAATGAAGTGATGAATGTCACATTAATACCGGAACATTATCGTCTTCATCACAGGTTAGTGTAATCAATAATCAACAAGCAGTAGCAACAGTGTCTAGTGATTAGTGAGGTGACTGCTGTCTGAACAAATGGTCTCTGTTATTCACTTATGCCATTTTTATCAACGCAGAATAAATATCAGATTTACTATGCACAGCTTGGCTAGTTATTCCGTGAATAATCTACAACCGTTTTATCAACGCTGATTAAGCTTGGATTATGTATTCAGGGAATAAATACACCTGACTGACATCTATGGTGTAACTGTGTCATATTATTGGTTGCCGGACATCATGTGACAGGTCAACATCATACACTGCCTAAGTGATGTTAGCATAACATCATTCAGTTCATTACTCGATTTCCTAGCAACATCAATTACCAGGTTGTTTGCATCACAGACGATTGTCACGAAACATGAAAAATCTCCCCTTCTGTAGTGGGGTACACCTCATGAAATTTTGTCGACACCCACCAGACCTTGCACCACAATGGGGGGTGTGCACCTGCAAATCATATGCGTGTGTGATGTATATACCATTCAGCATTGAACAAAGCATGCACGTGCACTTAGCAAGTTAGGGCGCAGTGTGGTAGTGCAGCATAGACACCGAGGCCACTATGTGGGGAGGGAGGAGGGCGCGGTCATTGTTATGACACATAACGCAGACCGCGAATGCTAGGCCACACACAATCATCGTGGCTAGCCGTCCCCCTCACACTCTCCAAATCTCTCATTGCTGGGCTGTCTGGGCAACTCTGCCTATAGCTGGCTGCTTGACTGGTGTGGGTGTCACTGCAGCTGCTGCAACTCATCTTATTTCCCACCCCTTTGCCATTAAGGCAGTGCTCAAATGCGAACGGTGAAGTGGAAGCACATTGCCGATCGAATCGTCATATTTGTCTTATCAGGAAGGTCGACAAGCAAGCACTTATTTTTTCTGCAAGCAGTTTAAATGCTCTGAGCAGGGAATTATTTACACCCAAACATTTTTCAGCACACCCCCATGATCAGACCCCCAATAGGGGTGTCTAAGCAGGTGCATCCACTAGAACGTGACATTATTATAGCATGAAAAGTTGCGTGTGTGACAGTGTAGGCATACTGTTATCAACATATGGTGCTTTATACACTGTGTACTCTGCGAAATGTGGCCATTTGATTCTGAGTAAAATCATAAAATTTGTTGTCCCCAGGTGTCACATTTTAATGCTAAAATGCACCAAATTCGTGCTAACATACTAATAATAACAGAATAATAGTATGTGCACACAAATCACGTGATATGTCGTAATTTCAGAGGTGGTGTTGGTGTTATATGTCGCCAGAACACGAAGTTCACTGTAGCGTACATCATATAATGAGTTCTGGTAACAAATATTACGCCACTAACACCATTTACACTTGATAATACTGCTGTTTTCTGCTGTTTGCAGTGAGACTGTGAATATTGCAGTAAGTAGCTTGGTTGTCAATATGTTCTCCAACTTGTTACACATGAACAGCTAGTTAAGTTTGTTACTTCGTTTGGAAAGAAATGGCCTCATACTGTAATTCTTATCAATTTGTCATCAATAATGATTTGGGTATCTGCAAGATGCCATTAATGTAGTCTGTTCTATGCTGTCATGAGCTCTGTCAGTGAGTCTGTGCATCGCGTGCTGGTTTTGTACCAAATTGGCTGAACTAGGGATGTTAAACGAGTATCGATTATCCGATTATCCGAATAGTACTCGCAGTTCGAATTTAAAAATCAAAAACCGGCAATCGAAATTTTTGCAGTCACGCCCACAACGCCGGTATTGTGGTCTATTTAGCCTAATCTGCTGACTAAAACGCGCGATTCATCAACATATAGTGTTAAACTACAACTGCAGTTCTTGCATGAAAGAACTAGTAACAGAAGGAAAACTGTTATATATTCACTATTACGATCACATACATCGAATAAATGACAAAACTCCCGCCGGCGACATGTGTTTACATGTTGTTTTATTTGTATATGGTAAATAATGCAACGGGTTGATCGATGATTATGATCGTCCCGGGTACAATACTATCAATCAACACAACGCAATGAGAATTCAGGGCTGAGCTACTTGTCGTTATAGTTTAAGTATTTCATTGTAACCAACGACCACAAGATATCAAATTGAAACTCGGCAACATGTGCATTAGGCATATCCACGTTTTGTAATTGTAGCAGCGTGTGAAAGAAAAAGTTGATAGTGTGGATAATTGCTGATGAAAAGTGATTAGTCTGGTCACCATGCAGCCGCCTTCCAGGCACCGCTTCTGCTTTTTACCGCACTACAGTTATGCAGACGCGGTATTGGCTATGAGATTCTGTCCGTCTGTCTGTCTGTTAAACGCGTGAATTGTGACAAAATGAAAGAACTTTCGGCCAACATTCTTATACAGGGTTCTCACTCATCTGGAATACCTGTGAAAACTCCTGGAATTTTGTAAACGTGGTAAACTCCGGGAATTTTATGTTAGACCTGGATTTTTTTGTATAATAAGTCGATTTACGCTGGTTGTAACACTGTAACGGCTGTATTGCGTACAAGTTAATTTGTATTACAGTCAAACACAGGAATGAATGGCGAACGTCGGTTGCGAATTATGACCAAAAGCACCTGGAAAAATTACAACCTCTTTTCGCTAGGTGTTATGGGTTGTAATTATCACTAATAGGAAGCGATAATCTACTAATCCTCTAGACCGTGCAGCGGCCGCCCGTCAAATGTATACCACAGTTTCGGTCGTAGGGTAAGCTCGATCATCGCACTTAGCATTCTCCCCCACCCCTCCACTAATTTTTACAGTGGGTCAAAAAGTGCGAAATTTTGCCTTCGGCGAAACACCATCTTAGAGCCGACCTCATTTGGAAACGAAGCAACGCATCGATCGGTACCAAAGTAACGCGATTGGTGGAGGAAAACCACGGGCTTTCTAACGAGCGTAAGATGAGCCGTGTAGTACATTGCCCCTAAATCCCCCAAAGGGTGGGTCAAAAACGCAAACTTAGCGGTTTTCGACTGAAAGTATACAAACAAGCTTATAATTCACTCAAATCAGTAGTACTTATATCGGACGCTGATAAAAAAGCTGTTTTTAAACGAAGCCTTTTCGAAAGTTGGAAGACAGACATCGCGGCCGGTATGACGGCTGAGATTAAATGCGTGACTAGCAGAGTCTGAAGGGGAGCAGGGCTGCAGGGGTGTAGTATTGTAGCGTAAGCTTATAGTGAACGTTACAGTCGCCGACTTAAGTCACGAAATCTCTAAGTCAAGTCGAGTCATTACATTCGACTTAAGTCGACTTTCAAGTCGTTTGGCTGCCAAGTCAAGTCAGAAACACAAACCGAAGTGACTCCCAGGTCTACATGAAACATTACTACAAAGTCCTTGGTGATCTATCGCAATGACAATTTTCACCATCAGACCAAATTTCAGTGGGTTTGACTGTATTTACCTTTGCAGAGATGATTACACTTCTTTGTTGTTTCTCTTTGTTAATGAGTTGATTTGTTTCACTTGGTTTGTATAACACAAGTTACAGTTATGAATATTTGACATTCAGTTCTGCAGACTTATACCTTTACAATGCTTATTCAGTTCGTGACTAACATTAAAGTACAGGTTGTGATTGAAATTTCCAATGCACTAACAGTATTATTACTGTTGCACTGAGCCGCATTAATTACTTAAGAAATGACATCAAAATCTGTTACATCAGTCACTTGCTGCCTGTAATGTACAGTTCCACTTGATGGCAGTTCAACTGTTTTGAGATTGGTTTGTTGGATAGTTTAGTAACAGCATTTACTGAGCTTACTTCCACTTTGGGTATGGGACTAAATGTGACTTAACTGTAGAAAACATAATTACTTTGTGACACATGCTTAGCGTATGCCACGTAATGAACTTGTTACAGACAATCGTGGACACTCGTTCTGTCTCTCGTTGTCACACAATTAATCCCTGCCATTACTATGTCTGTAGGTTCGGCTGTCTAGCAGTGTTCTGCATAACTGTGTATGTGTGTAGATTAGTTACAGCATGGAGTATTTTGTTGTGTTCATTTACAGACAGAAACCTAGGCATTGTTGAAATTCTTATATTACACAATTTTCAGAATTCCGATCAGCGACTACTGTAATACCAGTAAGTCAGTTTCCTCATATTGGAATTGACTTAATGGTATTAAAGTAGTAGATGAAGTGTATGTGGAAGACATTGCAGACATTACAGGCATATAATTCGCATGAGAAGTGTCATTTACAAAACAATTTCAATGAAACTGATTGGATTTCTAAAATTTACATATGATAACAATTTCAACAATGCCTGTGTTTCTGTGCAGAGTGATACTGAAGGCGAGTCTGAGTTGGACATTGACCCACACCCGCCGTTACCTGAGAACCAACCGCCTACACCTTCCTTTACTGGACAGCCATTGTTCATCAACACCAGTCAAACTGACCCGGCATCGCTGTCTAACCCGGCACCGCAGTCTGACCCGGCACCGACGAATGTTTCACCACATGCAACACTTTCAGACTGTGTGACTATTGCTGCAGAACTGTGAGTATTTTTTTGTTTAGACAAACAAACAACTTGTATTTCTGTTTTCTATATATCAATGATGCTGTGTAAAGAGCAGTAGACATATGGCTGTCTACGATTGTTTAAATTACCTGTACTTGGTAATTGGTACAGTGTGTTCACTGTTGTCAGTCAGTGATATTTTAATTCACAAAATAATTCCTATGTTATTTATTATTTAGTTATCATCGAATAATTTTAGTTTCAGTTTATTTACAGTTTCACCTGACAACATATTTTTCGTTTTTATTTATTTATAGTTCTCAAAATAATTTCATTTATAGTTTTAGTTATTGCAATACAATAGTTTTATTTATAGTTATTGTAATAATAAATTTAGTTATATCTTGTCAATCCTAGTTATTTTAATATCACTGACTGTTCAAAATCACAGTACACTAGTACATCAACTGCTTAAAAAATCACTACAGACACGTGAACTGTTCAGTGTTTAAATTCACTGTTGACTGCAACATAACTTCTCAACTTCAAAACCACCATAAAACTTAAAAAGGTCACTTCAGCATCACTGTAGACTGCATCTTATGCATCGTCAACTGTCCGTAATTAGTAATTGCTGCACAGGGTAGACTAAAACAATACTGTAGAACTTAAACTGTTCAAGGTCCAATTTGGACCCACACATCGTAACTTCGCAAGTACCACAATTAACTACTGTAAGGCATTACGGTATATTGTAGTGGTGATATCAACGATTTTTACTTGGACGTCAAATTTTCATTTACGTTTCCTGCTGTGTGTACAGAATGTAGTTGCATGTGCGACAGCTGAAAGTTTCATAAATAATTTTCGTTAACGATTCAAAATAATTTTATTTATTATTTTGTTTGTCATTAATAACTTTAGGTTTAGTTAAATTTTCGTTAATGGAATAATTTTATTTATTACTTTATTTACAGTTAACTAAAAAAAATAATTTTACTTATAGTTTTCGATATCGTTAACGAATATATCACGGTTGTCAGTAGCTTTTTCATTACTGGAGTACTGTTGCAGACATTAGTATGACTGTTGTCATACTAAATGTATCACTGTGTCGCTATGTATGAACAGAGACATCAGTGATCCGGTGAAGATATTGCGGACTTTTCAAACTCAGCTGATGTACGGTCGGCAACTTAATCTGACGTCATCAGAGGCAACGATAGAAGGAGAAACAGTGGCGATATTTGTCGATCGGTTTCGTCTTCTTGCAACAACGTTTGATGAATTGGTGCAGATATACGACAACGGATGTGATTTCAGGACACCTCTGCAAGTAACATTCTACGATGAGAGGGCAGTCGATTTAGGTAACAGTTGTCATTTTTTGTCTGTCAATGCCATTGTCTGTCTGTCAAGAATGATGACAGAAGTAGTTTCAGAATATTGTAACAAATTGTTTAATAATGTACAGTGCCATGAAGTACTCTGTGTACTGTACATCGTCAGAAATTCCAGGAGAGTCCCTTAAGCGGGGGTCTTCCATGAAATGTTGATAACTAAAATGTGGTTTTGAGCAGGTTGACTGCTTGCTTTGTCAGTGACTGAAAGAGTGGCTCCTAAGTTACTCATATCTCCATGAACTTGTCTTACATGTACATTTGGTGGTATTAATCGTAGTAAGATCTCCATAGCAGCAGTCGATGTGCTATGAATGCTATTTGGCAATGCCTAGTCCCACTTATAGCCACCAAACCGGTGCTGGATATCAGCGCTCTGATTACTTCACTCCTCCTGCTCCCACCCATTATAACAGCACAGGGTGGGCTGTGGTGCACATACATTAAGGATAATGGAATAGTTTACTCAGGAATATTTACTACAGATATACGGAAAAATCTAACGGATTGATTTCTTTGGTAATGGAGTGTAGTGTTTGTTACATAGGGGGTCCACGAGTTGAGCTTCTGCAGAACTGCTTGAAGGCAATGGTGCAGGAAGAACATGGCATCTTCTTGGAAGCAGATGGTCGGAATGGCTATGATATCACGAACAGCAGAACGCAGTTTGAGAGGAGGCATTACTTTGCTGCAGGTCTTCTCTGTGGTGGGTTTCGTTAGCTGTTGTCACTGCTTTCGAGTCTTTTCACTTCCGATCTCCCCAGTGCTAACCCCCCTCTCCTCCGATAGACAACATCTGAGCTGTGATATTTTTCTGGATGTTACAGTGGAGATTAAGCACACTTAGATGAGCAGTTCTTACAGTTCTCTGGATTGGATTTTGTCACACCACGCCCATTTCACTGCGTGTAGCCTAGTTTTATTTTGTTTGCATAGCCTACATTTACGTGTTCATCTGCATGTATTTTGTGCATTTTTTTTTCATACTTTGTTGTATTATTGTGACCACAGTGGGGTGGACCTGATGGTATTGAAGCATAACCCTTAGGAACTATCTTCCTTCAACGCATTGAAATTGTTGGTTGGGTCCTTTGAGCTGTATCAACCCGTCTTTGGTATGACCTGTAATGTGCTTGCTTGGACGTTAAACATTGCTGAATGTCAATGTCCCCAGTGCTAATTCCAAAACATGCACATGTCGCTGAACAAAACCCCAAATGTTGATAAGAAAGTTGACAGATACTCGATTCAAACTAGAAAATTTTGAGCTCTTCAGTCAATGACTGTCATTGTAATTTGTTGTCGCCCACTGAACGGGGACAGGTTCAAGGGGACATCGGAACGTGAGCCACATACCTCAATAAATATGCTTACCCGTCACTAAATCGGTAATTGGGTTAACACACCAGCCATAAAACTTGGCATTGTGGGAGACCTTCAGTTGTAACTTTACTCGTTTCTTTGATGTACATATTTCATTTGTGATTCTTTTCGTAGTTGTATGTTTCCTCACACGTGTGACTTACGGTATGCATTGTAGCTCTCAGCATACTTCAGAGTGGACCATTGCCATGTTTTATGACTGAACATCAGCTGGAAAGACTACTTCTTGGCAGTCAGCTGAGTGACTGTGAGCAGCAGTTTTCAGATGGCCTGGATGTGCTGGGCATTATGGACGTAAGCAAACGTATCTATTTACGTGATCGTTCATAGTAGCCACGGTGCTTTTCGCAGTGTGATGGATGGTGCGGTAAGTGGGATTTAATGTCCGCTCAGCACGTAATATGCCATTTTCTGAGAGGGCTTGACTGGCCATTACTGCAGTATGTAGTTATTTGATCAGGTCATCACCAATTCTGCCCGACTAAGTTCACATGCGTACTGTTAGGTAAAGTTATTGAAGAAATGACTAAAACGAACGAAGAGTATAGCATGACGTGCGTAGCTACACAGATACGATGTCAACTGTCTGTTGAATAGTTCCAAGGATATGTCCAACTGACAGAGAGACAGACGGACTGTTCCATAGTGCCCATTGTATCATTTGTATGTTTACCATTTATGCTTTCGCTTTGCAGTGTTTTCATGGTCTGTTTTGTAGTTTTAATTTACTCCTCATTACTTCTTCTATTCAGTGTCAGTTTTTATTAACCAATACGTCTTTTTCGTCTTTGCAAATTTTCATTTTTGTCAATGAAATCCACAGTGGTCTTGCCTAATGTACACTGTTGCAGTGTAATTGAGCAACAATTACTGTCAGATCAGACATTGCACCTGTTCAATCAATCAATGATTTTTTTGCGCGGTGCAAACCGCGACTATTGTTATGGCAAATGTGTCTCTCCGTCTGTCTGTCTGTGCGTCTGTCAAACACGTGGATTGCCCCTAACTCCCCGAAGGGTGGGTCAAAAACGCAAAGTTAGCGATCTTCGACGAAAACTAAACTTCTGTTAAAAAAGTCTGCTCCAAAGTTTCTTCGCGTGAAAATCTTTCCTACCCTGCACCGCGCTCTCTCTGCGACAGCGGAGCTTCTTGTAATGGTATTGCAGCTAACATGCTGGATTGGTTACAGTAAACATAACATTAACAAGATAGTAAAAAATATACACAATTATAGCTAAATAAAACACAATAGGCTAGACTAGTTTTAAAAAACAATGAAAATGCAGACTTTGTTGCAATTCTATGTGCCAACAACGTAGACAGACCTATACAGCGATGTTTACACGGTGGCGTTATTGCTTCATGTGTTTTGCAGTACTTGGCTTTGTTGTCCATGGGTGCTGTTGATTTCTGTACAGTTGTTGAAACGAAAGCAGTGTATGACCTATCTCCTGCGCTCCACATCTCAAGTACAGGTGACTATGCGCAAACTGCTCCTAATCTTACATCCCAACTTCTCACCGGAAGGCAGCAACCGACGACGTCAGCAGGACATTTGCTATGGAATGTTCATCAACTATCTGCGTGAAGTCGCAAGTAAGTGCACCATGTAGCTGTGTTATGCCATCTGACCTTGTGAAATGACATCTACTGGCAGGCAGTGATGGGACAAATACTTTTTAAAAGTGTTTGAATATGAGTATAAATACCTTATCTGGAAAGTATTTAAAGTGGTGTATAAAATACTTTTTTCCAAAGCATTTAAAATATAACTATAAAATACTTTACGAAAAGTATTTACATACAGGTACAAAATACTTTATCACCTTGTCTCCATATAAAAGACAATTATATCATGGCATTAATATTTCTGAACATTATCTTGGAAACCCAAGCAGATAGTCATCCAGTTTGTGCACAATTCTTCCATGTAGCAAAGACACATTGACCCATTTTTCCACCGTGCAACTGCTGTTTGATATTTCAGTGTTTACAGTCGATACATGATGAACACATTAATGAGTCAACAGTAAAATCAAATTAGTGTTGAAAAACAGTTTGTGCTGTGTGATATATCATAGCTTATGCAGTAGGTATCCACGAACATCAGCCAAGATGCTGATGCTGTAGTCAAGACGACTTGAAATGATAACGTGTAGTAGTAACTTTGAAATACAGCCTTTTGTCTGCTGTGCAATGTTGTCTGCCCTTTTCTGTTATTGAGACTGTGATGCCATAGGCAGAGACGTCATATCAAGATAAATAAGTTGAATCCACTTTCCCATGCTGTCTGTTTAGGGAATGTTCTGTAACACTTGTAGCTGGTGTTGATCACCCAAGTGTTACACATGTCACTTATTTTTTAGTAACTTTTCCAGCCCATAACACCTGTTACACTGTGCTGTAGGTGGACGTCGGGAAGCAGTCACACTGGGGAAAGTGCTAAAGTTTGTCACCGGCTGCGAATTTGAGCCTCTTCTGGGTTACGACATGCAACCCACCATCGAATTTGATGACAATGTTCGCATGCCACATGCCAACACCTGCATCTGCCAGCTACGTCTGCCGCTGGAGTCGAATGCCTACAACTTTGACCTTCTCGATTTAGCATTTGTCAACGACTACTTCGGCATGATATAGCTTTTATTGCCAGTGTTACAGTGATGAACTGTTTAAAGTCATCCAACCCAGAACGGGGGTTTCCCTGGACACCACTAGCCATGGCGGCAGGGCCCTGTTTGGCATGTCACATGGACAGACGGACCGGAAGACCGGCCGTCATTGACTGAGTAGGTTGAGTAGCCATTGTCTGCGTTTGTGTTTTCGTGTAGGGTCAACCGGGGGAAAGTGAGCTACTTTTGACATTTTTCAATTTTTTATTTATGATTAATATTTTATTCAAAAGGTTTTGATATTCCATTTATGCATTACATCCCTCAGCTATACTGACGTGTAGAACATATTGTGGTTGCATAAGTGGAATAGTTGTACCCGATTTTTCTTAAAAACCAATTTTGAAGTTCACATTACCCCGCGTTTGGGGTATTGTGAACTGGGCATGTTAATCATATGGCAGTTCAGTTTTACCCCACTGTATAACGCTCGGGGCAATGTGAACTATCTGAAGTGTTTTTAAAAAAGACCAAAAAACAAAGCCGGTGCATTTCCGACACAAAAGACAGTTTTCTTCAGTCATAAAAGACTTCTCAAGCAAACAGAATGTCATACTGACTAGGCAGCAGCTTCAATGGGATTGAATAAGATGTTACATGAAATAACAAAATTAAGCCAACCAGTAGGCCTGCATGAATGGTGAAATAAAAAAAATAGGCCTACACCTATGCACACTTGTTAAACAGGACCATCAAAGATAGCAACTCAATTAACGACACATCACACGAGATTGTCCTACTGACTCACAGCAACTTCAACGAGATCACAATGTCACACATTGAAACTTCAATGAGATCAATCAGTTACATGTGACAAAATAAAAAAATTAGTAACATACATACATGTATGCTACATAAAAACTAAACCTGCGGCTGCTTATCAGAAAGCACCAATAAAAGATCACAAGTCAATGAATGAGCACTTTTCAACGTCACGAGATTGTCGTAGCCTACAGGCTGACCACAACTTTAGCGAACTCACTAGCCTAACTGAGATTGCTAAATGTCACATATAAATAACTGAAACAAAGTAGCCTATTAGTAGGTTATGTGAAATTTGAAGGCAGTTTGTGTTTTATGATGTAGTTCACATTACCCCATTTTGTTAGAGTAATATGAACTAATTTTGCACATGCCACTAAGCACAGAAAACTGGAAAAGATTCAGAAAAGGGTAGGTGGATAGTTTCGTCATGGACTATGCTACCAACAACCGCCATATGTCTTGTGCCATTCACAGTCAAATGCCAAAATGGGTACCCGTAAAAGTTTTTATCGCAAAATTTCTGCACGTTTTTATTGCTTCAACTTCAACACAACATCAACACACTATACAGTGAAAATTTTTACAAACATTTACAGACTCAGTATCTGTAACATATTGCCATATATTTGGGACAATAATATAAAGATTGCTTTTTTTGTTATTTTTGTACATTAATATTCAAAAAATAGTTTGCTTTACCCCATAGCCCACTTTCCTCCAGTTGACCCTATATTCACTTGTACGCAGTATAATTAGTGGTAGCTGCGGCAGTGTTTAGGCTACTGGCTGACCACGGCAACCAACCGTAACTATTAAGGTACATCAAAATCGACAAAAAAATTAAGAAGTTTTTTAGAACTGTCTGTTCCTAGTGTAAAGTTGTTCCATATGTTAACGTGAAATGCACCGTGTCTCAATAAAAAACGTGCCAACTTTTCTTTTGCTCTGTGTCTGTCAAATATGAACCGATTTCAATAAAAGTTGGTAGGCATGTCCTGGAATGAACACTGAACAAAACTGTATAAAATGCCTATTAATATTAATCGTATCCACTTAAGGGTTGTGTTGCTATTGTTACCGTTTCAAGATGGTGTTTACCATTACTGCAGACGGCAAACATTTGATTAAGAGTTTAAAACAGCTGTAATGTTACAGTTCAGGAAAGTGTCGAATTTTCACAGAGAAATTAGACACGCAGAGGACTTGACTGCTTGCTTGCAAAAATTTATAAATATGAGACGGCAGAAAGAGTTCCAGGCAGTGGGCGACCGCGCACTGCACGCGTGGCTGATAACGTTGCTACCGTTGAACAGCTGGTACAGCGTACAGTTCGTGAGACAGCGGACATTTCGATCATATGATGTTAAGATGACATGACTTACTCCATGTTGGACGATTTTTGGGAGACTAACTGCCAGTCGTGTTTGTCAGTATGTAATGATTAATTAAAATGTACATATAATTATTGTGTTGACTGCTCAATCTGTCACTTCAAATTTCCCAAGGTAGTGCTAGCACGTATTTCAGGTGAAGTGGCCACTTTATACACAGTTTTTCAAATGTTTATTCCGGGACATGCCAACCAATTTTCACTGAAATCGGTTCATATCTGATAGACACAGAGTGTTACAAGAACAAAAGAACAGTTGGCACGTTTTTCATTGAGACACGGTGTATATTGCAAAATATTATTAAATTATCATGTCATTTAGGGGGTCCACCGGTGTCTGAAAAGTTGTATATAACTATAAATATGTTATATTTTGGGAATGTGAAAAAAAATATTGAAACTTAAATTGCAAATTTTCCTGTTCTCACACTAATTTCAATCAGAACAGCTGTATAACAAGCGTACAGCACACCTAGACCAGAGTTGCCCATCTGAACTGTCTATTTTATTGTCATTTATGCAGTATGTATGTATGTAACAGTTGTTTCGTCAGAACGAGTCGGTGATGTTTTCACTTGCTATTGGCCCTGTAGTTGCCAAATGTGGTCTCTGAACTGGAGTTGACATGTATAGGTTTGGCGACAGACAGCACAGTTGGAGGTGAATTATGAATGCATGCCTGCGACCCCGGTTCTCCTGACTTGATTGAAGGTCGGTATGGGGCCTGAAAGATTTCCGCATTACCTGCATCCATTATTGGTTTTAGCATGCATGCTGGACCTACACCAGTTAACTGCGATGTTGGTACTTCAGCACATGTTAAGTCTGTGAATGACTTAGTGCCAGCGATTTCATTTGTCATGCCGACAAATGGCAATCGTGCAATGAGCTCTGTCATTGTAATTGATCGTGTCGGTGTAAAACAATAGCCATTATAGCCTACTTCTGATGATCCTAGAGTATGCCTACATGTGGGGTCTGTGAACTGTGTGATAGGCTGTGTAATTACTGATGAGTATAATGGCGGTGTATAATAGCCAGTTTCAGGTATGCCTGGTGAACTTGAGCGTGACCAGCGTTGCCGTCGGTGTTGTTATTGGCTGTTTGTGTCACTTATAACAATGTTTGCACGGATGTATTGTGGACTTGTTCGCGGAGGCGTTAACATTGTTAGAATGTCCTCAATTGTTGTGGGTGCCGGCAGAGTTACTGGTAAGGCGTTACTAGTGTTTGCCGGTATGTTTACCACTGTCAGCAGCGTATAACTGTCATGGCTATGTGTTGGTGTAACCGTGTTGCTGTGCAGTGTTGACTGTGTGTGGCGTTATAAGCTGTTGCTGTGTCCGCTCTTAGAGCAGCAGCTTAGCATAAAATTGTTAAAGTTCGACATAAAAGCATGAAATTTTGCACGTAGGTGGGGAACAAGATATGGAATTGAAGTGGATATGGAGCCACTTGTAAAAGTGACGTTTATTAAAATATTTGCAACATTTAAAATTTAAATAACAGTAATTAATTATAAGCAATATAAAAAAAAAATAAATACATAGGTAATTTTTTGGCAACATTCAGTGACATACCTTACTAGAAGACATTTTCCTTCTACTCGGTATGTCCAAAAACCCACAAACACCATGACTTGACCTTGGATGACCTTGAACTGTCCTAGTTCAAGGTTATACACGTCAAATATTTTTAAAACGGTGACAGATACGACCAAGGGGAGATCGGAAGTCGAATAGGAAACCACCTATGGGCTATCGATTGGCACCATGACCTATGACCTTGGACGACTTAACTGTCCTAGTTTACAGATCACTCTAAGAGGTAAAATACTGGTATAAGACTGAGGCATCTATTTCAGTTACATCATCATCTCATTCACCCCGCGCATGGCACAGCTGTGCAATTGTTTACATAGCGACGGACATAGTTACTGCCCATTAGTGATAGTTATAACCCAAATCCATCGGCTTTCAAGCCACATTTTGTTCGTTATTTTTTCGTTAATGAGTAATAATCCAGCGTGGCTCCATATCGAAATATGCTTATTAATGTCTAAACATTACTTTACAATATTTTGTTCACTTTTACATAGTACTTGAACAATTGTAATGTTTTTGATAGCTAAGCTGCTGCACTATGTGGTAAATGCTTCAGATGCTGATGTTGATGGACTAACAGTGGTATTTGGACCGAGAGCTGCAGCTGCCGAAATTTCTTCAATTATTGAAAATGTGTCAGTCATTGTTGTTGGCGATGTCGGTATTTTGGTTTGTTTTTCTGTTTTATCTTTCAGCTCTCGTTCCAGAAGGGCTATGCGCATCTCTGCCTGGTATGAAACATGCATATCGTCTCTGAGCTGTTCTGCACGTTCTTTTCGTCTATCATGTTCAAGTTTTTTTCTTTGAAAACGCGGTTATGTTCCGCCTCTCTCTCACGCATCAGTATTTGTTCTCTACTTAATGCTTCTTGTGACTGCATGTTTTTCTCTGGCAAAGGCCTCGTCTGCCAGTCGCTGTTCCTGTGCCAATGCCTCTTCTGTAAGGCACTGCCTCTCAGCTGCTTCCCTCTCTTCTCTAGCCTCAGTCTCAAACTGTTGCTCCCTTTCAGTGGCATCTGACGTAACCTTTTTAACTAATTCTCCGATCCAGTGTAAATCCTGAGCCAGTGACGTAACTGATGCCCTCAAAGATGCACGTGCTGATGTGGGGCTAACCCTATGCTCGAGTTCACACGGAATAGGGCGGAACATGAACGTTAAATCAGGCACATGTATTTCAGGTTGAAATGTGCTGTTTGGTGACAGGATTACCAATTCACTTGTCTGTGGCTGTATTTTGTCATTTAGTTCTATGTCTGTATTGTCAGACGTAGCAATTTCATAAGCCTATGAAGACACACATTTTATACAGCTAATTAAAGAGAATTACAACTAGTAATTCTGACTAAAATTAATTAGCATTTTGGCCAGCTTATTGAAATCCAGCGATGTAAGCAAGACCAAGACAACCGTGAGTATAGCTCTGATATATTGAACATTAGCAGATGAAACTGCAAATTTCAGTCATCTGTATGTGCTGAGCCGTTGTCGTGGAACAATCAGGAGGTAACAAGCAGCTGAGCGTAGATGTTATCGAGCAGTGGCGTCGCATAGACTTAAGCTAAAGGTTGGGCTAGGCCATGTCGATCCCTTACCCCTTTCCTTTCCCTTCCCCTAACCATCCTGAGTCTGGGGGAGTGCTGAATGCTCCTCCAGCGGGGTCTGGGGCTGAGCCCCAGTCAGTGGAATTTGGTGCATTTTTGCCTTATAATCTGACATCCAGTGGCAACAATTTTAATGATTCTCCATGCCTGACCTGGCCCAATGGACACCACGTCCCTGCTGTCGAGAGGTAAGTTGGGCGACTAGTGTACAATAATCTGAGTCTCACAAGATACACTGGCACATTCCCAAGCAAATATCGATGAACAAGCAAGCAAAGTTTATAATGGGCTTGTCAAGTCAATCTTGCTGCAACATTACATCAGCAATAGTCATGAAGCAATATTTTACTGTCTACACTGTACAACAAGAATGAACGAAGTGGCGCACGGCTATGTAAACATCTCTGCAATTATCCCGACACAGTGCATGTGGTGGGTGACGCAGTAGCAGTTCAGCATACTGTAGATCATTCAGTGCGTTGTGTACAGCTGGCAAATGACTGATATCTGGTTCATCTGTGTCGCTGTCACTGTCAGTTTCTGATACACCTAACCGATCGAGCTGCAAACAACAAAGCAAAACCTTTGGAATCAACAGTGTACTAGTAATTACATGTCGGTTGGTTAACATAATGGTGCGTTCAACACAAGCTAGGCTATACAAGAACAATATATTGAAGAGATACAAAAATTAGCAGTAACACATCACTGTGGCACATATAAAAAGTAACAATCAATCTTAAGCAACACATGGCCTCAATCTGATGCACAGCACATCTGCCGACAATTCATATAATTTCCGATATGGTATGTTAACATGGCGTTGTGGCGCTGTGGTAGAGTGTCAGACTTGCGATTGAGAGGTTGCGGGTTCGATCCCCGGCCAGGCATCACTGCGCAATAACCTTGGGCAAGTTATTTACACCTATGTGCCTCTGTCACCAAGCAGTATAATTTGGTACCGCTGTAATAACCGGGAAGGTAACGGCAGGTTATGGAAGAGGTGTGGTCTACCGTCCATAACACTGGGCCTAAAAACCCACTGCCGGCTCAAGACAATGAAACGGAGATGAGTGCCGCACCTGAATGTCGCAGGGCTGTGAGAGGGCACTGCTGACTGGGTCTCACTTACCTTTTTTTATGTTAACAACTAGGTATCAAATATTTCAACACTGTGCATAGATATGAAGCGTGTAACAGTTAGGTAAGTAAGCAGGTAGTAAGTACAGCAAGAAGTAAATAGGTATGTAAGTAGTTCAGTGGTAAGTAAGTAGGCAGTAGGTAAGTAGATAAATAAGTAGGTAGGAAACTAAGTAGGACTAATGGCAGTGATGGGCACTAGTTAACTGAAAAAGTTGCAACTAAAAGTTAAACTATTTGAGTAACTAAAAAAATTGAGGTTAAATTTTGGCTGTTATTATGAATTTTGTATATGTTAAAAAAATTTAAGTTAAACTACTTTTTCATCAACTAATTAACTCAGCAGTTTAACTACTTTTTAGTTAGTTACTAACTAAAAGTTTAAGTACTTTTTAAACAACTATTTTGTGATTAGTTAGAATAGTTAGTATAGTTACCGAATGTACCGTTACTAACTTCTAACAAGTTCTGCCACAGTGGAAAGAATTGTCAGTGCATATGCACAAGTGTTAACTGCCAGACGATGTCGTATGGAGGACAAAACGCTTGACATGCACATTTTCTTGAGATCGTTTCTGAAGCATTGAAGTATGATGTTGACAACTTGACATCACTGATAACTGTATAACATTACACTGATGATGACTTGGTGGCTTAGAAAGGCTGCATGGTCAACGCTTCTGTAATGCTGTTATTTGGATTGCAGAACTTATGCCTGTGAAAAGAAGTTGGAAATTAGTTGAAATTAGTTTAACTGCTTTATATTAGTTGAGCTAATTTTTAAAAATAGTTTAACTAAAAGTTTAACTTTAAAGTTTTTAGTTGAACAGATTGTTTAGTTTAACTACTTTTCTTGCAACTAGTGCCCATCACTGACTAATGGAAGTAATAAACTATGGAAATTAGTAGGCGATAATTAATAATTAATGATAGTGGGATTGGGAATATGAATGTAAATATAATTTGTAACGTAGCACACACACTTTACGCAGTGCGTCGTACATGTAAACTGCTTGGCACATACTGTTTTTGCACCAACAGGTATACTTTTCGCTGTATTCAGGGCTGGATTTGTCAGGTGGGTTGAGGGGTTTAACCCCCCCCCCAGGAGACATGGCTGACACCTCACTGAAGACCTAAGTAATCAGTTGGGGACCCCCAACATGTGAACCTCCAAGGACACAACTGCAAATTAAGGACAAAAATAGTGTTCCACAGTTGTGAAAATGCTTCAGCTTCTGGGGACTTCGTCCCCAGATCCCCTACTGGGGCTTTGTCCTGGACCCCACTCAGAGACTTCCGTTCCAGTCCCTACCTTCGACAATGTAATGGTGAAAAGGTCAGTAACCGGGCCAATTAGTGCTCAAAGGGACGAAAAAGTCAAATGATGCAGAGATGCCAACCTGCAAAGTTTAAAAGAAGGAGACAAAGCTGATAAATAAGGGAGAATATGGGAGGACTGTGTAGAAGGCGTTCTCGTCACTCTTATACGACTGAACAATACAACTATACTGTTTACTGTACTCATCTTTGTACTTTTGCATACATTTCTTAATTTTTGTCACTTTTATAAGTCGAATTTGCCATGTTTACAATCGTGCAGCGTTTTGTGCATCGCGAATTTGCGCGAGAACTGCATAAATAAGTAAACAAGGGTGCGCTTGGCGGTCTAGCAGCAAGATAGCAGTTCACCAGCGTGCGTGTGGTGGTCGCCGCTGCACGCGCCGTAGGTAAAAGTTGAAAACGGGAGATAGGTGCACGGGAGTCTCCCGCCGGAAACGGGAGACTTGGCATCTCTGGATGATGCATAGGGAACGGGCATCTACTATGCCTCCAGATGGTCTGCTGTTAATAAACACAAGATAAATTGCATACTGGCATGAAAATTGCATCAACATCAGTCTACAAAATCTCCATCTATTTGGCAAAACTGTCAAAGCAAGACCAGCAAAAACAACCACCTTAGCAGAGCTAAGTAGCTTATGTTACAATGTTTGAAGAAATGCATTGAAATCAACATACATCACTTGATGATACTGTGTCTTGTAAGTCTGTGTTCGTCAAACCAGTGATGAATAATTGCAATGGTGTGCAGTTGCCTTCAGTGCGTAGTTTATGTCTGTTCCACGATGTTACAAACTCCTGCACTTCTTGTTTCAGCAGTGGCATAAAGACATAATGCAAAGCAAACAAATCAGCTTCGCAGTCAGGATCAAGGTTGTGTGCAGCCTCCAATTCCCTGCAACAGTAAATGCACTTGAATGTACATTCAAAAGTAATACAAGTTCGTGTGCTCGTGTAGATTACATATCTTTGCTTGCAGTAATCTAAATTTTCATTAATACACAAAACGCAGAAAATTCTAACTACTTTTGCACTGTGCTGAATGTAGTACAGAATCTTTTCAGGTAAATGTATTTCACACGATAATGTCCTTGGCCTTGTCCTCATGGATTCCAGTCCTTAGTTTGGCCGTGAGACTTGTGTCCTTGACTCCGTCACTGGTCCCGTGGAAAGAAACCCGAAGCCCAGCACCTTACTGTATGCGAACTTCGTATGCATGAAATCATAGCAACCTGTTAAAAAGTACTGTTGTGAGAAAGATGCCAGTAATAGTTGCAACTGTTATGCTGCATGTTTTTTGTGAGGTGTCAAGCCACCTACGACCATCGTTGTCCTTGCATCAGCACAACAGCACACATTACATGTTACAACTGGCAACTCAATCTGATAGACTTACGTACCAAAACATTTTGTGAAAAGGACCGGTGCACTGATCAAACAAATCACGCCACAGTCGCTCGATACGTGTGTTGTGTACAGACTTTCCTGTGATGTGACTGCCTCGTCCAGTTCCTCTTTTCTCCAGCATGAATAGTGCCACATCAGAATTTTCGTAACCCATGTCTGATCTGAAACAAAGTTTCGACAACAACAGATAACAAAAACACAACTTTCCTGACGACAGGTAAATTGTCAAGACATCCTACAGCAAAAGATATCCAAACAAAATTCAACTGCTCATTACAGTTAATATATTACACAGAGGTAAACACCACTCGGAGAGGAAATGTGTGGGGACACCTGCGCCGAGAGAGAGGCCCACAGCAGGTCCCCCCACAGGCCCACGTCTATGAGACTCTCTCTCCGCCCAGGACTGCCCCCTATCCCCCGATTGGCTCAAGTCGCGGCAGGAATGACCGGTCAATAAATCGACCAGTCATCCTACTCGCACGACCAGCCGATTGATCAGAGCGAGCCAACTCTGACCTCCCGTCTAGCTGATTTCAGGGCCAAAGTGGTGTGTTGCCCAGAAAATCCCCGCAGGGTTGTCTGTTCTCAACCACCAGGATCCTATTGACCTGTGTCACGGGTCGTAATGCACGGCAAACACATTGCTCTTTGTTTCCTCGACTGGGCGAGAGCCAATTTGGTAGGGTGCCTCTTCCCGTGACGACCTGCTTTCTAGCCACCACCAGCCCGTTCCACCAAAGGTGGTACAGTTCAGTGATGACCTTCAGCAGTCGTCCGTCTAGAGCTGGCCTCTACTCGTTTGGCTTAGGCATATAGCGGCCTATAATCACTGTCACATTCTCATCATCATGCGTGAGGAAGTTTTATCATGTGAAGGCGCCGCCCTCACCCCGTCCTCGTCCTGATAAGAACGCCACTGTTTGTCCGCGACTGCTTATTCGTCAGGGAGAGCCCTGCTTATTTCGCAGCTAACCTCTAGTAATTCTAGAGGCCGTCCCACTATCCGCAGATGTGGACGCGGGTGGTAGCAGTTACAGCTTTGCCCCACCTTCATTGCCCTATCTAACGCTGCACAAATAATTCGTGGGGGACGCCCACTTCAACCTAAATTTTCGATCGAAATTGACCCACCCCTTCGAAAACGCTGACTTTCTAATGGATATTCGCTTGTAGCGCCTCAGCCGTAGCACCTAGCGCAAAAAAGTTCAATTATCTCTAATAGGAAGTCTACCACGGGCTTTCCAACGAGCCAAAGACGAACCGTGTACGTTGCCCCTAAGTCCCCCAAAGGGTGGGTCAAAAATGCACAGTTTGCTTTTTTTCGACTAAAGTGTAGACTTCTATGGAATAAAAGACTGCAATAAAGTTTCTTTGTGTGAAAACATTCAGCAGCAGAGTTGTAGGACATTCAATACCCTATTTAACGTTGCACAAATGGTTAATGGGGGCCGCCCCCTTCAACCTAAATTTTCCATCCAAATTGACCCACCGCTTGAAAAACGCCGAGTTCCAACGTATTTCCGCTCTGTGTGGTATGAAAAAGATCAACGTGTATATATGGTTTTCTGAGACAAGCAAAAGTTTGTATGGGTTGCCCCTTCAAAATTACTATTTCGGCTGACTGACCCACCCTGCACCACGGTCTCTGTGCGATAGCTGAGCTACTTGTTTATACTTCTTGCTGTATCAGCATGTCACATAACCCATTCACTATGCTGTGCAGTCCGGCAGATTGTTTCACTTACCTTACTCTGTAAGGCAGTCCCCACTGTGCTACAGCTTCCTTGAAGAGACGAAGAACTGTTGCAGCACGGTTGTTGTCCGATACTGTCATGTACACAATAAGTCGGCTAAATCCATCAACACCACCATGAATCACAAATCTCCACCTAGCGACAAAGTAGGAATCTAAGTATACAACAGAAATCAAGTACTGTTCAACAACCTGACATTAAAAACCAGTATTGTCGCTAATGTTGTTATTAATGTGGAATCATGAAAATGAAAATGCTGGCAGCTACGTGACATAACTCAGATACACAGACAATTAATCAATTCAGTCTCTCGGCAATGTCATGTAATTGAAATGTTTCAATATATCTATACAAACTTTTCTACCACAGTAAGTATGATGCAAAGTTGTAACATGAAGAAAATTTTCTTACCTTACCAGTTTATGATTTCCGTCGATATGCCACATATGTAAAGAGCCTGGAACACTGTATACTCGCCGGCGTACTGACCTGCATGTGACCAAACCCTGCTCACCACGTGTTTGAGTTACAATGCTCCGAACACGACTGCGTTGGACTCGCATTCCACTGGCACGTATTCGTGAATGAATGCTATTAATTCCTGTACAGAACAACATCAACTAACGGTCACTTCACAGAAAACCAACTTTCCACATGTGACGTTATACAGTTACATATTAACAATGGCAGCATTCCCTTGTAATGTTTGTAACAAGTAGCTCAGCTATCGCACAGAGACTGCGCTGCAGGGTGGATCAGTTATGGCCAAATGTGGAAGACTGGAACTGGGAGACAATATTTTATGCACATTATAGGTCTATCTTCAACCACTGTGACATAATTGGCCAGCAAAGCAATCAAATTCGGTTGAAAAACGCCACATTAAGGACTATTACGCCGTTCTAGGTCATCGAGGTTGTTATCAATCGAAAGCCTGTATGCGACTTACTATTATTGATTAATAGTTACTGAAATCCTATCTCGTACCGTTTCGGTGTTATCGCAGCTTATTGTTCAAATTTTGGATACTTTGCATTTTTGAGCCACCCTTAGGGGACAACCTACGATGATCATCTTAGGATCATTGATAAGTGCATAGTGGACTTCTTATTAGTGTTGGTTCAGGTCCGCTATAGCAAAGGTCCGCTATCACAAAGGTCCACTATCACAAACCCTAACCCTAATCCTAACCCTAACCATAACCCTAACACCCTAACCCTAACCCTAACTCTAACCCTAACCCTAACCCTAAAAACCATTCTCGTGAGGTGCGCTTCTGGACTAGACCCCCTAATGTTTGAGTTTTATATTGCTTTTTTTCCGCCTCTGGAATTTTGCGATAGTGGACCTTTGCGATAGCAGACCTTTGCGATAGCGGGCCGGTACCTTAGTGTTAATTGAACTTTTTTCGCTAGGCGTTACGGCTGAGGCGCCACGAGCGAATATCGATTCAAAATCGGCGACTTTGCTCCAACGGGCCGGTTGACCCATATTTTCATGTAGAAGGGGTCACCCCCCACCAACCATTCTTCTTCTCAGCGAACTCTAGGCTAAATGATCTTTCGTGTGGTAGAAAAATACGGACAGGTCTTTCTTCCGTTTTGTCACAATGCAATCGTTTGACCGATGGACAGACAGAATTAAGGTGTCCCACAACTTAGGACTAAGTGGGATGTTGGATGACTTGCTCGGACAGGAAGGTAGGCTAAGCAGAGGATGTCAGATGACAATCGGAATTTGCAGAGATCATCTTGCATCCGGTTCCAGACCCGTTTCAATATTCCTAGTGAAAATTCCTGCATTCATGAGCATCAATGTTTTCAGTATTGCACGAACGGCCTTAGGGGCCCGTGATTTAGGATTAGTCACAGGTGTGTGGATGCCTTGCTCGGACAGGAAGGTAGCCTAAGCAGAGGCCAGAGGATGTCAGAGATGTCTCATCTGCATTTGCAGAGATCGTCTTGCATCTGGCTCCCAACCGACTGGAATCTTCTGAGTGCAAAGTACGACACTGCTGACTGGCCACACGATTTGAGAGAAAGGTGGGCTGGGTGGAGGATGCTGGCCTGGCTCCCAGTCCACTGTAATGTTGTGAGCGAAAATTCCTGCATTTCTGAGCACAGTCATACGCGAGCAACCTCACAGTATGCCGTAGTTTATGATTAATTGGGTGCGCGTGATGCCTTGCTCGGGAACGAAGGGAGATGGGTGGACGATGTTAGTTTACAATCTGCATTTGCAGAGATCATCTTATGTCCGGCTCCCAACCTAAAGGAATTCTCTGAGTGGCAAATCCTGCATTCCTGATTACATTTCCGGTATCCTTGGTGCATGTGCATCTGGCCCCTCCCCATGCCATTCCAGGGGTGGGAGTAGGAGGAGTAAAATAATAAAAAAGCTCCAATGACAGAAGACAGTTACCGTTACACATATGATCACACATGCATCAGAGGTTTGATGGAAACAAGTGGAATCAGGCATCACCAAATAATGACTACTGGGACAACTCAGACCTCACCTGCTGTTGCTGATGCTGTGGAGAACTTTTAGTACATAATATAGCAGTTGGGACCTGATGAGTCTAGACACTGACAAACATTCCCTAAGCATTCCTTAGTGTTTAACTGGACTTTTTGGGGATGGGTAATGCGTCCATTTCGGGGCTGCACAATCCCTGCATATTTACAAACCAACCAACCAATGTCTAGTGCACAACAGTACACCTAAAATAAAAGGTTGTTACTGCTAATTAAGGTGCTGTCAACTGTGTCTACTTACCTAGTTGTGGATTGTGGATCAGTAATGGCTGCACAATAGCCTGTAAATCTATGTCACTCACTGTTGAATACTGAGCATGAATTTGCAGGTCAAACTGCTGCAATCTTCGTTCAACAGTCCTCACTGAAACGTCCAACATTTCTGAAATCTGCTTCACAGTGAAGTCATTTTCTAAATAAATCCACACCAGAAAAAGTCACACATACTTAGTGATATTTAGTGCAATAACATGTTGCTTTGGGGGAAACAACAGTCAATTAAGCGAAGAACAGTTCAATAGCATACTGCTTTATGTAGTGAGTGATACAAGATAACATGCAGATGTGCTATTGAAGCCGGCCACGTACCTTTGGAACACACCGACCTATGGCCGTTCATCCAGCGTTAATGCCACAATAAATTCACTAAGGCAACAAGCTGTCAGTGGCCTTCACCATATACCGGTAGTGCCACCATCTGAAGTGGGATCTTGAACCACCACATAGGCCTGTCATCTTGTAGGTCATCCTGCATACTGGCCACGCCCATTTTGGCGTAATTTGTTCTACATATGAAAGATGTGTCCACAGTATAGTGGTGTGGAAAATACAATTTCAATAGCTCCATCCGAACCTGCGATATACAGATAGTAATTGTCGCAAAGTTTATAAACTGGCTCATCTAACATTGACCATGCCCACTTAGACAATGATTTGTAATCACTGCACAAGATGGCTCCAAACTATTAATACACCAAAGTTGTAGCAGATAGCTGTCTCCATTCCATAAAATTTGAAAATGGAGGTGCATGATTTCTGGGGCCAAAATAAGGAGAAAGGCTCTGTTACAGTGTCACTTCACATGAAACATTGATTGATGGATCCAGCTGAAATTTTGTATGCGGATATATTTCAGGCCAAAGGAGAATCAACTGACTTTTGGAGGATCCCCGACGTATACTTGACATGAAAAATTACCACGACCAAGGTGGAGCTACAGCCTTGGCAGAGGTTTGCACTGTCTAAGCACTGTCCAGGTTACCTATGAAGTAGGTTAGTTGCTCAATGTCCAGATGTATAGGCGGACGACCAGCTGTACCGGTGTCTCTCACATTCCTACAAATAATGCAGTGTAACAGCATACAGACATTAAGCACTGTACAGGGCAACAGTGCAATATATTTAGCAAGGTTTTCATATATTGCCCTCGGCTTATGGCCTCGGGCGATACTCATATATGAAAAATGACAGCAAAACAAATCTCACCGTTGACTGAAAACAGTAGTCCATTCTGTTTTGTTATATAAAATGTGTGATAGTTCAATGTATGGTCAATACAACAGACACACTGCAAACAATTCATTGTCTGTGCATTAACAACACTTCACCGTGAAGAAATTTCAGTCCTAACGTCAATTAATGCTAATTTGGGTGCAAAATGGAGTAAGCATTCAAATTTCAGTGCTAAATCTGCAATAAACAACATTAACTGCAACTAACAGGCCAGAAGGGCGCCCTTAAATTTGAAGACTAGTGGACTGCAGTAGGCAAACATATTAATAGGCATATATTCCTGTGGCATAGTTGTGGGCAGCAATATGTGCCACAGGCAAACAGGTATACTGTTGACTGCTACAGCTTATCGACTAATCAACGCACCTTATGTCATGGGCAACATGTGTAGGTGAAGTCTGTCACGTGACGTGGTATCAACCAGTGGCATAATGTATTATCAGCTGATCATATTGTAATGTGTTACACACAATGGCGCTGTTCTAGTAAACATATTGGTGGTGCATCAGGTCCAGGTCCCCTTCCCTACCCTTCTGCTTCTTCCCTACCCTTTCTCCTCCCTCCCTCTTTCCATCCCTCCGTTCACCTTCCCATCCTTTGCTTCCCTTTCCTTTCCCTCAGTACCCCTTTATGTCCTTCCCTTCCGTCCCCTTTCTCTCCCTCCCTCCCTATTCCCAACCTTTTCCTTTCCCTTTCCTCCTTCCCCTCCCCTTATAACAGCTATGGGATCTGGGGAGCACTATAGCTACCCAGCAGGTCTGGGCAGAGCTGGGCTGCCACTCATTTTGGTGAAATTCACAACCCAAAATTTGCAAATCTGTTACATCTTCACCCACAAGCACAAGATGCCAATGCCACATTTTAATGACTTTCCAAAATGCAAATTCTGTCTGTGTTGTAAACTCCTCAAGTGGGCTTGTACTAAGTCACTCTACCAAGTACATTAGTTGCATTTTTGAAGGCAAATTTTTCATAAGTAATGCTACAAAATCAGTCACAGTATCAGCATAACGTGGACAAAAAATACACCTTCCAATTTCGCAGCAAATCAAACCTTGAGTGCAAGTCCATATGAGGGTCTGGGGCATCTGTGTTGTAAAAGTTACAAAACAGATTGTATGCAAAAGAGCTCTAATTATTTTACTCCTGAAAGAATAATTATTTGTGTACCACAATTATTGGTGGTGAATTTTGTAATGTGTGCACCACCACCCTTAATTTTTGTGGTGCAAATCGGTGCCCATTGTTACACAAGTGTTGTTTCATATTAATTTCATCGTGTTTCAATGAAGTCTTTTCCAGTCAACAATCTGCAAGTAATTGGCCGTGCTGTAATGTGTGAGCTAGATGCATGCGAGTCAGACAGTTGCAAATAACTCTACATTATCAAGGATAAGGAGTGTTGCAAGTCAAATGAATACAAACCATGGAAAGTGCACAATTTGGCCATATATGTACCTTTCTGCATCTGGTGACAGCCGTGAAGGGTCGTTCATTTTCCAGCGGCTCTCAGTCACTATCCAACGTTTCAATGCGGTCCTGTTACATGAGACCTTCACTTGGCACGAACTTTACTCAATATAATACTGCATTCAGCAACGCACCAGAACAACAATTAACTTGTTTTTTTTCGGAAAAATGTGTTACTTACACATGTAAACAGCAAGTAAGTAACGAAATGTGGCAAATTTGCTGTCGGAATCGGAAATTTTAGCCGCCTGCAAGGCTGCAACTAGAATTTATCTGAAGTGCAGTTAGTGCACAGGATAAATGTCGAGCACTGGCTATTTTCGTAATAAGTACATCAATTTCTAACAGCACAATACAACACAGGAACCTAAACTTGTCCAAGCTCATGCACTGGCAGGCACGCAGACATCGAAGCTTATAAATATTCAATACATTGAATATTTAACAGCTTTGACTGATTCCACTTCGTTGATTGGTTGATTCCTCAGTTCATTGGTTGAGTGTCTGAGTTCGTTAGTTGAATGTGTGAGTTGGTTGATTGA
>Ga0209562_1000145_pt1 | contig 31167 bp, 25 predicted proteins | sample WorMetvacBELIZE2_FD_187399 | JGI IMG/M metagenome (GOLD analysis project Ga0209562, IMG submission 187399) | Marine gutless worms symbiont microbial communities from Max Planck institute for Marine Microbiology, Germany - Olavius vacuus BELIZE.2... | ecosystem: Host-associated > Annelida >... | reverse complement strand
GCATAATAGCTCTGTCGGTAATTTGCGCCACACCGACTCTATTTGCCCAAGAGGCTGGTCGAATTCAAGCTGGGCAATTTGATTTGATCCCTTCATTTACGTCTTCGATGGCGTATGTTGACAACGTGGCGAATGCACGAGATAACCAAAGTAAAATATACAGCTGGCGTACCACTTTATCCCCTGAACTTATTGCCGCTACACAAGTCAACGGCAACCCCGTTCAGATTGGTTATAGACTGGAGCGTGGTGTATATTTTTCCAGTAGCAATGATGATTATACTGACCATTTTGTAGAAGCTTCGGGTGACTTTGAATTGAATAGTCGTCATCGTGTGAGCGCGCTCGCTCAATATGAAGATGGTCATGAAGATCGCGGAACCGGCTTCTCAATTGGTACTGGGTTGGATATTTCAACACCAGATACTTATAAAAGCTCGAACCTTTCTGCTGAATACACGTACGGTGCCGTGACTTCTGATGGTCTTATTACATTAAAAACACGTCGACAATCACTAGACTATGACAGATCTGAAGACGCCTATTTGATCCGCGATAGGGTAAAAACCATGGTTGGCGGTGAGTTTGGCTACCAAATTGGAGCTGCAACTAGTGCTGTTATTGATATTACGCAAACCCACGTTAGATATGATGAGCAGTTAGACTTTGTCACTCGCGACAGTGATGAGACACGCGTTTTAGTTGGTGTTGTTTGGGAAAGCACTGCTGCGACAACAGGTTTTGCAAAAGTAGGTTATAAAGAGAAAGAGTTTGAGGATCAATCACGAGGGACATTCTACGGCACAGATTGGGAGGTTGGAATAGATTGGCAACCAGTGAGCTATTCTACGTTTAGAATCTCGACAAGTGCAGATACCTTCGAAACGAATGGTGAAGGCGATTTCATCCGTGGACAAAACTATAGTGTTCGCTGGAATCATGATTGGCTTGAGCGTTTAAGTACCTCGTTTAGTGTCACTCAACAAGATGACGAATATGTATTTAACGAAATTGATATCGATAATAGAGACGACGAACTCATAAATTACTCAGCATCTTTAAGTTATCAAGCTCGCAGATGGTTAAAATTCAGCACTTATTATCAGTATACAGATCGCGATAGTAACCGAGAGACCATTGGCTATGATAAGAGCGAAATTGGGGTAACTGCTGAGGTAACACTGTGAAACGACAGGTAATTAGTTTAGCTTCGATACTATTCATAATTCTTTACTCGGCGTTCTCCTTCGCTCAGGAAGGAAACTTGAGCATGAGTCAGTATCAACTTGGATCTGGTGACAGAATAAAAATCAGTGTTTTTGGCCAAGATGATCTTTCGATGGAAGTACGTCTACCTGACGTCGGTACAATTAATTATCCATTCTTAGGGGAAATTAAATTGGTAGGCTTAACTGCCGATGAAGTCGAAAAGAAAATTTATGATGGTTTGCTAGGGGATTATTTGGTTAACCCTTCTGTCTCAGTAGCTATCGTTGAATACAGGCCCTTCTTTATTGATGGTGAAGTGAAAAGGCCGGGCGGCTATCCATATCAACCAGGCCTTTCTGTTAATAAAGCAGCTGCATTAGCCGGCGGTTACACAGAGCGAGCGGCCCGCGACAAAATTACCATAATTCGTGAAAAGGACGGCAGAACAAACGAATTCACCGTAACCGTGAGCGATATGATTCAGCCTGGTGATATTATCACCATCAATCAGCGTTTCTTCTAAATTACGTAGCGTGCAGGAAATAAAATGGCAGTAAATGGCAGGGAAGAGTTCAATGCTGGTGTGTTTGAAAATGAGACCATCGACATTGCTCATTATTTGGGAATTATTAAGCGTTACGCATTTCGAATTGTATCATTAGCAATTGCATTTACGATCTTAGTTGCATTGCTAGTTATGCGTATGACGCCCATGTTCACTTCTACTACAACTATTTTAGTAGAGGCAGAAAAGGCGAACGTTGTTTCAATAGAAGAAGTATATGGTCTTGACACAAAGCGCAAGGACTACATGCAAACGCAATTTGAAATACTGCAGTCCCGTCAAATTGCAGAACGCACGGTTGAAAGCTTATCGCTTTATAACAACGAAGAGTTTATGCCAGTTGATGAGGGCCCTAGTCTATTCAATGAACTAAAAGCTAGGGTAGTCGAAGCTTTACCGTTTCTTCCACAGGAAGAGCCTAAAGATTTAACTGAAGAGCAAATTTTAGCGGCTAAAAAGCGCAAAGCTACTTCACTCTTAATGAGCGCACTTACCGTTGAAATGGTCGATAATACGCAAGTAATGAGAATAACCATTACTACTGAATCACCTACACTTTCAGCGGAACTGGCTAACGCAGTCGCAGACGTCTACATTGAAAACTATCTGCAGGCTAAGCTTGATATGACTGCGAAAGCAACGTCTTTTCTTACAGATAGCTTAGAAGGCCTCAAGCAAAAGCTTACTGTGGCTGAACGCAATCTTGCTAAGTTTTACGAACAAAATCAAGTCGTTAACATAGATGGTGTAGTGGGCTTAGCGGCCGATGAACTAGAGCAGCTGAGCAAGCAGTTACTCGATGCGCAAACCGCACTTAAGCTCAATGCTGTTATTTATAGACAAACGCGCAACGATGTTTCGTTAGAAGACATAGCGCGTCTTCCTGAAGTACTGAATCACCCAACCATCAGAGATGTTCGACGTGACGAGGCAAAGGCGATGACGCGCGTGAGCGAACTGAGTAAAGTTTATGGCCCTAAACACCCTAGAATGATTGCTGCGAATGCAGAGCTTTCTTCTATCCGGGAAACACTGAGTAGTCAGATTAGAGATTTGATAACGAGTATTACAACGCAATACGAAGTGTCGGAAGACCGCGTTGTACAGCTAGAGCAAGAAGTCGCGCAAGCGAAAGCTGAGTTCCGTTCACTGTCAGCGTTAGACAACCAGCGGCGAGCTCTGCAACGTGAAGTTGATATTAATCAGCAGCTTTACAACTCTTTCTTTACTCGTTTGAAGGAAACTGATGAGCTGGGCGGCTTTGAGTCAGCAAATGCTCGAGTACTCGACGCGGCGTTACCCAAATATACGCCTTCTGAGCCCAACAAAAAGCTGTTAATAGGTGCTGCTTTTGTCTTTAGTATGGGCTTTGGCGTTTTCTTGGCCATTGCCATGGAAACCCTTAACAGCGGTATTCGTTCGGTTGAAGATGTTGAGCGTAAACTTGGACAGCGTATGTTGGGTCTTATCCCATGGCTTCCACACAAGAAGAAGACTGACTTACCAATTCGTTCTTTCTTTGATGGTAAAAAGCATCAATTTGCAGAGTCGGTTCGTACCCTGCGGACTAGCTTATCATTATTGAATTTAGATAAAGAGCAGCAAGCCATAATGGTTACATCGAGCGTGCCTAAAGAAGGTAAAACTACCGTTTCGATTAATTTAGCGTTTGCCTTGGGGCAGCTGGATAAGACCATACTGATTGATGCCGACTTACGTCGTCCTAGCGTTGGCAAGCAATTTGGCATTCCAAATTACCAGCCTGGTGTTGCGAACTTAATCTTAAAATCACATACTTTTGATGAATGCTTAGTGCAGGATGAAGAATCTAAGATAGATATATTATCCGCAGGAACTATCCCATCAAATCCACAAGAATTGCTAGCTGACAAAGGCTTCGGCGAACTTATCGCCCAGCTCAAGACCCAGTACAAATACGTTGTTGTTGATACTGCACCAACTCAAGCTGTTAGTGACTCTATGGTTATTGCAAACTCATGTGATTCTGTAATCTACGTAGTTCGTGCAGACAGTACCAGTGAGAAGTTAATAAATAATGGTTTGTCTCGATTCCTTCAAGTTGGTCATCGTCTTGATGGGGTAGTGCTAAATCAAGTAGACTTACGTAAATCTGGTGCAGCACAAAGGTATGCTGGATTCTACGACCAATACGGTTATACGAGTCATAAAGACAGCTAACAGTAATTATTGATAGATATACATAGCCATATATTGCCTGGCATCGACGACGGTGCCAGGTCTTTAGATATCGCCTTAGAAATGGCACAGCAAGCTGTTGACTGTGGCGTAAGTCACATGGTTTGCACGCCACATATCCATAAAGGCTACTTCGACAATTCTCATAGTACAATAAAGCCTGTATTTGACGAGTTTGTGAAAGCTGTCAAAACAACGGCGATTCCCCTAACACTTTCTTATGCAGCTGAAGTGAGAGTGAATGAGCTTATTCCCGTTTGGTTCAAACAAGGGGAGCTACCATTCATCGGTGAACTAAGCGATAAAAAAATACTTCTGCTTGAAATGCCTCATAGCCATGTTCCTCAGGGGCTTGAGACCCTAGTTAAATGGTTATTAAGAAATAATGTTCAGCCTCTTATAGCTCATCCAGAACGAAATCGGGAGTTGTTAGCAGAGCCAACTAAATTTAGCTGGCTTCAGCGACAAGGGTGTTTGTTTCAAGTTACCGCTGGCGCTTTGACGGGGCGATTTGGAGACAACGTAGCACAATTTGCAATAAGTTTAATGCAGCGAAAAGCATTTCATGTCGTTGCCTCTGATACCCATGATTTAGTACGGCGGCCTAATGACATGAGAGATGCGTTTGACGTTGTCGCCGCCTTCGATAGGGTCTTCGCTCAAGACGTTTTCATTAACAAGCCTGGTGAAATAATAGGTAAAGCACTTAGGCACGGTGTTTAATGAAGGCGTTTAATCTCGCTAGCCACTACAACCAACAAACTTTTAGTACTTCGCTCAAATGGACCGTAGCGCTTATGGCGTTATGGAGTTTAGTGTGGAGTGTGCAGCTTTTTATTGCGGGTAATGCGTACTATAGCGTAAAGAATAACATTGATATGTGGCAGCAAAGGCCTGAGCGTGCAACTACAGAGAAGATAGAGCGAGCTCTAAATAAAATAGAAACAGCGCTTAGTTATTTCCCGAAAAACGCACTCTACTATCAAGTACAAGGGCAATTATATGAATGGAAAGCTTATAGTGTGGGTGACGCCGGCGTGTCGAGCGACACTCAAACAGCAGCTTTTGATTCGAAGAGAAATTTATACCAAGCCTTTACCGCCTACGAAAAGAGTCTAGAGCTAAGACCGAATTGGAGCGGCAGTTGGATAGGGCTAGCGTCAGTTAAGTGGAAACAGAGAGAATTAGATAGTGCATTCTATGATTATGTAACGCGTGCCGTTGATGTGGGAGCACAAGATGCCATAGTGCACAAATTTATCGTAGAATATGGGTTAGACATGTTTGCCGCACGCTCAGTGCATTACGTAAAAGTGAAAGATCTATTAAAGCGCCATTTAGATTTGGGAATTCAAAATCCACTTAGCAGAAACTTTGTTTTAGAAGCTATCCAAAAGCATAGCGCAGAGGAAGTAGTGTGTCGTTGGTTGAATACTTCGAGTTACCCTGTCAAAAAGCGTATACCTAATTGCGTGACATACGACTAAAAACGACCGAAATTAACTTTTTCCTTTCAACCAGTCCCAAAGCCCCAGTGAAAATCCTTCGAAAAGGTTTATTCCTAACCAACTTTTGAGGATATAAAGAAGTACCAAACCAAGTATTAACGATACGCAGAAAAAAAGCGCAACAGTTGCTGCCATAGCAATTCTGCCAATTCTACTTTCAGTTCTGGATAAATCTCGTTTATCTGTTCCAGCTAACAGTACGAAATAATAGCGGCTGCGTAGGAGGCTAATGGTGCCCCGAACATCCACTTTATGATTACCCCAACGTCTTCCCGCAAGCGCGGTATTTAAATGAGATAATTGTTCATCAGAGAATGAGTCAGCTACTTTTTTCGGCATACGCTCAAGCATGTGTTGAACGTTGGGCTCTTCTCTAACGGGGCGTTTAATTTTTAAAACCACACTGCGTCCTTTTACGATAAAACGATCGAGAAAAAATTGAGTTAAGCAGTTTATCTATGTGATTGCCTTCCCATAGAAATATCTCTGCTTAGCGCTCCTAATGCTAAAAGAACAATAAATATAGCCGTATTTGCTGGTGCTTGTAGAGGGAAATCCACACTGCTGTGCAAAGCCATGCCGATAGTTGCCATAATACTTGCAAAAGCGGTGCCTCTGGGTAAAGGGTGGCGTCTATTTCGAACGGCGCTAAGAGCATTTTTAGTACACAACAGCACTAGCAGAGCAAGAACAAAGGCACCTACGACACCAAACTCAATGCTAAATTGAAGATATTCGTTGTGTGCGTGATCGTAAAAGTGCTGAATACTTTCACTCTGAAATTGAGGGTAAACGGTGTAAAAAGTTCCACCTCCGGTACCTATTAGTCCGTATTCACCTAATAGGGGGAGTGCGTCTGTTATTACTTCATCTCTGCTTTCTTGTGCGAAGTTCGTTTGCTCTAAGCGCTGTTGCACTTGCTTGAGGCCAAAAAGACTACTGACTAACAAAATATCGATAATCAGCATGCTGATAAACAAAGTGATATAGCTTTTTTGACGGGGCTTAAAGTAAATCAAGCCGAGCGTGGCTGTAATTGTCATGGCTATAAAAAAAGCGCTATTACCCATTCGAGAACGGGACATGACTAACGCAATCACCATTATAATTATGCCTATTCTAAATAGTACTTTGTTACTTAGCCAAAACTTCACCAGCCTTCGCAGCCTTTCTCGTTTAGTGGTGGTGTTGTCTTGATGCAAACTCGCTATCAAATACCCGATTGCGGCACTCAAACAGAGCATTAGAAAATTTGCGTAATGATTCTTGTAAATATAGCTGCCAGTCGCGATGTGCGAAACCGGCTGTTTGAACACCAGGCTGTACTTAATACCTGAAAGTACTTCTAGTGCGCCGTAGATAGCTTGAAATATGCCAGCTGCGCTAATGACTATAAGGGTGTATCGTAAACGCTTAGCTGAATTGATAAGGGTTAATGCGATGAAAAATAGAAAACAATAGGCAAGAGATTTGAAGAACGTTACGTCGCTCTGGCCTACATCAAAACTCAAAGATAGCCACTTTGAAGTGACGTTCTCTTGGTTACCCCATTGCTCACTTAAGAGGTAGCTTACGCGCTCAGGTCGTATTGCCTCGACCAGCGCAAAGGGTAGAGGAACAATATTGATAAGCTGCCAAGCAAGAAAAATAACCCAAAGAATAATGAATGTTCGATATTTTGTGTAGAGTTGATGAAGTAGAGAAGTGTTTAGCAGAACCAAGGTGCCGCCAATTGAAAACAGCGACATTTGCATCAGCGCCCACGCCCACGGGCGGTTCGCGCCCAACGACAGAGGAAGCCAGAACAAAGTGAATAAAAGAAAACCGAAAAGAAACTTTTCGGTTTTCAGAACATTAACCATAAACAACTACAACAAAAATAGTTAAAGTTTAAGCAGTTACGTTTTGGTTAGTTGGCAGAAATTGTTGTATCACCACCACCTGCACCCGCTGCCCCAGTACCGACACCAAGCGGAGAAAACGTATTGCCCGTTCCACCTGCTGCAGTAGCTGTTAATGTGCTTGGATCTACACCAGCATTAATAACTGCTAGCAGTGCATCGTCTTCACTAATTACCTGCATTTGAAGAGCGATATTGTAGATCTCGCTGGCACTCTCAGGAAACATTAAAACAGTAATCGTTATGATTTGAGATACTTGATCTGGAAACTGTGTAAATCCAGCGATGGCTAATTCGAACCCTGTGGCATTTTCGTTAAGTAAACCTACTAAAGATTCAAATGAATCTTGGTTGTCAGATAAATACGCAGTGCCTGCAGCATCGAAGTAAAGACCTTCATTGATTACAGTCTGACTAACTTGATTTGCGGCGTCTTGTATATTCGCTCCGTTATCAAGTTCATTAACAAGTAACGTTCTTACTTGAGTGCCCGGTGCGCTATTTTCTTGCGCTGAAGAAACAGGCGTTAGCACAACCAGTGCAATCAAAAGTAGAGATAAAATAACGTTGCTACGCATAGCTTATCCTTTTAAATAAAACGTCGGGTCAGCGTCTTGCTAACACTATTAGTGATCATTGTATAACAAATAAGCGTGCTAGGTCTTCACTTTGTTATACAACTTTTCGGCTAAGTAACTTAATTTTGCCAAAGCGTAGGCTTTGCGAAATAAAAACCTTGCTGATAAGCAACGTCGAGTTGAGTTAATGCCACTGACTCTGCTTCATTCTCAACAAGCTCAGCAATTACGTTGATATTTAATCCTCGAGCTATGCTCAACAAGCTACTCACAAACAACTGATTATCTTTATCTGTGTGAATATCTTTCGTAAGCTTGCCGGAAATTTTTACAAAATGAGGCTGAATAGCCCTCAATCCTGCAAGTGATGCAAGATTTTCTCCAAAGTGCTCAATTGTTACGCGGCAGCCTAATGTCATTAGAGTCTTGCAAAAAGATATGGTGTCATCTTTATGGTGAATGAGTGCTGAGTCTTCGAATTCGAACACCAACTTAGTGCAAAGTGCCGTGTTTTGGTTCAATTGTGCAACTAGCCAGGTTCTGAAATGGGAATTAGCTAGAGATGCATTTGCAATATTAATGGCCACATCACATTTTGCTTGAGAAAGCTTTTTAAAAACGAGGGTTGCTACCAACTTATCGACCTCTGGAATAAGGTTCAATCGCTCTGAAGCGGGGATTAACTGCGACATTGGTATAACACTGCCGCTTTCTTTGTCTTTGAAGCGTGCGAAAGCCTCAAAATATGAGGGAGTGTTTTCTTCAATACTCATGACAGGTTGTATAAGCATGTCAGCGTACTGTTGCTCCAATATCACATTAAGCCTCTCTCTCCATGCAGTGTTACTGTGTATATGAGAGAGTTCTGAAGCAAATTGCCATCCATTAGCTTGTTTAGTTGCAGCCATAAGCGCGCTGTCAGCATTTTCCATAATTTCGGAAAAAGACTGCTTATCGCTAAATTGCGCCACGCCCATCCACACCGAACGAATTCCGTCTTTGAGAGGATTGCAATGTACGAGAGTTTCACTTAAATCTTCGATTTTATTTGAACATTCTCTCTTTGATATGGCTTCAGTGACTAGTGCAAAGTCGGCGCCTGATAGCCTGAATAAGTGTGTAGTCTCAGCCGACTCTTTGGAGAACTGCTTAAGAATGTTGGCAACTGAAGTCACGTAATTGTCGCCCTCTTGGGCTCCGAGAGAAGTATTGATAGCGTTGAGGTGTGCTAATCGAATTATAACTAAATAACCTTCATCTGAATGGGCTGTCGAACTTAATAAAGCGTTCATGTGACGAGTGAAGGCACTTCGGTTTTGAACGCCCGTAAGGCTGTCTTCGTACGCTTGCGCCTTGAAGTGTTCTGCTTTTTGGGAAAGTTCTTTAAACATCCCTTCTACAGATGAAGACAGCTTATTCACCGCTTGGATAATAAATGTAAGCTCTTGGGTAAATGGCTTATAGTTTATTTGAGAAAACTTTTGGTTTTGAATGTCATTAATCTTGTGAACCACGATTCTAAGCGGTTTTGTAATAGCAGTAATTATGAAAAGCAACGCGATGTAGGCTACAACGAACGCGGCAAAAAACATAAAGGCACTTTGTTTGACACTTTCATAAAGCGTTTCATTTGCAAGTCCTGGGTGGCTTTGAACGGTTAGCTCTCCGGCCAGGGTCCAGCCATCGTTTAATTCAGTTCGTTGAACGGGGGGAGTGACTTCTACTAAATTAGTGAACCACGCAGGCACTGAATCTTGAGTATTTGGGTTTTTACGCTCAATCAGTAAATTACCTTCCATGTCAGAGACCGTAATATACTGATAGAAACCCCTGTCAAAAATGGCATTTACCATAGTCTCCGCAACGATTATTCCGTTGGGTTCGCCAATGTAAGGCGTGATGGAAAGGCCTAAAGACGTTGCTGTATCTTGAGCGTGAGTCGCTAGTTGCTCGTGAACATATTCTCGAGTTAGCTTTACATTTATAATGAAAGAGCCAGCAAATACTAAAACTAAAAAAATGGCTAAGCTCGTACTTAATTGGGTAGATAGTCTCATTATTTTTCTTTATCTCCGTACATTACGCGGTCTAGTCGCTCTACCATGTCGTCCCACATTTTCATTGGGCCACTACCTCTCAACTTGCGGCCTGTTCCCATCGCTTTCGCAGCCCACAATCCATTACCATTAAAGCTGTAAATAGGGGATAAGTCTCTGCGCTTATTCGCCGGTAAAATTCGCCGATTAATATTGTCTAAAACTAAAGGTACTGAGGTAGGCGTTTCATAATAAGCTAGCACCATGTGAGGTTGACGTAATTCTAATGCCGTTACATACATAAGCCTCAATTGACTTTTTGGTACACCTAGCTCAATGAGTGAGAAATATTTCGCAATGGTGTAGTCTTCGCAGTCGCCTGCGCCAGTGGCAATAAACTCTATCGGGGTGGCCCAGTAGTCCTTTTCGTTCCAGTGAACAAGATCGTCAACAAAATCGAAACGGTTAAAGAAGCGGTTGATAGAATAGAGTTTTTCATCAATCGCCTCTTGTTGTAATTCATCGATCAGTTGTCGCCAATCAGCAACATCTTCGGCAGCGTTACTGCCATATACGTCATTAATCCGCTTATAAACCTGCTCGGTAAAGACCGTTTTTTGTTGGGCAATACCAGACGCGACGACAAATACGCAAGACATCATGATAACGCCAGCGCGAAAAGCAGTAATTAAACTGCGGAGTTTGACTGGGTTCTGTGTTCGCGTGACGTAGCGTTCTTTTTGGTGCAAGCCGTGGATACTTTATGCAATAGATTAAGGCGAATGTAAAAAATGTTTCACTACAACGTTGTACGCTGTCTCACCTGTGATTGCGATATGATGGCAAACTTGGTGATAACTTGAAAGGTTTTTGCTTAATTCAATTATCTTTTACTCAAAAGTGATCATAATTGGCATAATTCGTGTTTCTTATAAGCTAGGTAAATAATGTACCGCCCTCGAAAGCTTCGATAAGCACTTGCCATTAATTAGCATTGAAGGGCGGAAACCATGTACGAATATCAATAACACCTGATATCATTAGAACTGCTTGTAGTTTTATTACAACGAAAAGGAACTTTCATGAAGTACTCAGCGCGCCCAGCGGTGTTTATCATAAATTCACTTGAAGGCGGCGGCGCTGAACGAGTTATGGTTAAACTTTTAACCATAATGGAATCTTATTTCGAAGAAAAAACGATTCCCGTCCATCTTATTCTTTTGGATGATCTCCCTGAATCTCATCAATGCCCGGCGTTCGTCGATAAAACTGTACTGGACTCTCAGGGGAGCCTAGTCGAGGGTTATCGACAGCTAAAGCCTGTTTTGGAAAAGATTGGTCCTGAGTATGTATTCAGTTTCTTAACGCGAAGTAATTTTCTAAACGTCGCGCTTTCTAAGCGTTTAGGGTTCAAATCAATTATTAGTGAAAGGGTTAATACTACCAGCCATCTGTCAGGTGGCTTAAAGGATAAGGTAAGCCGATTACTTGTTAGATTGCTATATAATAAAGCCGATAGCGTAGTGGCTGTTTCTGAAGGTGTAAAAGCCGATTTAATCCAAAATTATGCAGTGCCGAAAGACAAAGTAACTCTGTTATATAACCCCTACGATATTGAACAATTGAAGGAACAGGCCGAGGAGAGTGTGTTAGACCTCCCTGCTAAACCTTACATTATTGGTGTAGGGCGATTAGTAAAGAACAAGAATTTTTCACTTTTAATCAACGCTTACGCTAAAGCAAACATCTCAGAAAACCTTGTTATTCTGGGAGTAGGTGATGAAGAGCTTAAACTGAAAAAACTCGCAATAGAGCAGGGGGTAGGTGACAAAGTTCATTTCTTGGGGTTTAAATCTAACCCATACCCTTATGTAAGCAGCGCCGAATTTTTTGTTAGCACATCAAATGCAGAGGGTTTTCCCAATGCCATTGTTGAAGCAATGTGCTTAGGGAAAGCCGTAGTCGCTACTAACTGTGAATCAGGTCCCGCTGAAATTCTTGCTGAGAAATATCCTTATCACGTGTCTGGTGCTAGCGAAGAGAAAAACGGTATTCTATGTGAACTCAATAACGTTCAGGGTGTTTGCGGCGCTTTAAAACTGCTCGAAAACGACAGCGTTCGCACTTCCTATGCAGCCAAGAGTAGAAGCTGTGCACAGCAATTCTCTTACCAAGCCTTCCAGGAGAAGGTGGTTGCAATAATAGATAAGGTTTGTAAATAAGCATGTTCGAAGGGTTAAAAGTTGTCGTTGGCCTGATCAGTTTCATTCTGGTGTATCGTACTGTCACTGGCAATTGTAATAAATACCTAGCGTTTGCGATTTGCGCAATATGGCTAAGGTTTTTCTTGGCAGCATTTCATACGATTACGTATCCTTCTCTTATCGCAGGTTTTTCTATTAATGCACTTTCCAGTATTTCTGTTGCTGGGTTAGGGCTTTTCTTCCTGCCGTTTGCTGTTTTTACTTTAAGGAAGTTACTCCCCTTTTATTTTCTGTTTTTAGCCATTGCTGTAAGTGGTTTTGTGAATATGCAAATTCCAGGAACCATCAATGTCTTAGTAAAATGGTGTTATTTCCTCGTTCTAACTGGAGCCATTTTCTTATCAGTTAGAGCTCAAGGTCACAGTGTCACATTTAAAAAATTATTAGTGTGTTTTTTTATGCCCGTTGTGATGCAAGTGTTGTCTATTGCATTAGGCGAGGTGAAAGCAACAGAAAATGATGGTTCAGCGAGCTATATCGGTGGATACAATCATGAAGCCGCATTCTCAATGATAATCGTGAGTTTTATTTTTGTTCTAGGACTAACTGAGAGAAACGCTATTAAGTTTCGAACCTCACTATTCACCGTTGCAGTTTTTCTCCTTATATTGGTGAATTATAGAACAGCAATCCTTACAATCTTGCCCATTGCGGCCGTGTTCTACTATTCATTGGTTGAACAAAGATTAAAACCTTCACAAAAGGCGCCAGTTTTGACTGTGGTGTCTATGTTTCTCATTTTTGTATTTGTTGCGCTTTCGTTTACGTTAAGAGAACGATTTGCCGACGTTGGGACATTGGCATCAAATTTAGACTTAATATTCAAAGCTCCTGCGTATTTCAGTGAGGCTGAGAAAGATATTATGTCTTCTAGAGTTTACTTGTGGAGCCAATACATTAATGCGCTTACAAACTCAGACTTACTTAGACAATTAATAGGTTATGGGCCTGAATCGTGGAATGGTGTTTTTAAACACTATGCTCATAACACATACGTGTCTTATTTTTACGAATACGGATACATAGGATTGTTATCGTTTTTGTTTCTTTGCTCGTATTCCTTGATTGTCACAGCTGGTGTGAAAGACAAGCGATTATCAAAAATTTTACCATTATCTTTAATTGGTTTTCTGACAATGAACCTAGCTACGATGCCCTTATGGAATATAGAAGGGCTTATATTCTTCGCAATTTTGATAGGGGTATCTCTCGGAAATACGGCTCCTGCAAAAGCACGGTACAGTTTTAGAACCCAACTAGCACTATTAACAACTACGGATTAGTTTATGAAGATTTGCGCAATTGGCTTAAGAGGTATTCCAGATGTTATGGGTGGGATAGAGTCTCATTGCCAACAGCTTTACCCTAAAATGGTAAAGCAAGGAGCTAAAGTGACTGTGCTTGCTCGGTCGCCTTATGTGAAAGAAAAGCGATTTAACTTTGAAGGTGTTGAAGTTATTAGCGTTTGGGCATTAAGACACAAATTACTAGAAACATTTCTTCATACGTTTATCGCAATTATTTACGCAAGACTATTTGTGAGGCCCGATATCGTGCATTTGCACGCTGTAGGCCCCGCTATTTTTACGCCTCTAGCTCGCCTGCTTGGCATGAAAGTCATGGTTACGCACCATGGGGCAGATTACGACAGGCAGAAATGGAGCCCGTTTGCGAAAAAGGTGCTTCGGTTTGGTGAAAAAATGGGGATTGTGTATGGAAATAAAATTTTAGTTGTTGGGCGAAGCTTAAGTGAGGCTCTTAAGGTTTCATTCCCAGAACACGCTGAAAAAATTAGTTTTGTGCCCAACGGAATGTTACCAACCTTAACCGGAAAACTTAGCAGTAGTTACTTACCTAAAGATTTGGATATAGAGTCACAGAATTACGTTTTAGCTGTAGGACGGCTAGTACCTGAAAAAGGGTTTCACGACTTAGTTGAGGCTTTTAAAGAATCTAGCACGTCTACCAAGCTTTTTATAGTCGGAGATGCCGACCATCAAGACGACTATTCTAAAAAACTGAGAATGTCGGCCAGTTCAAATGTTGTGTTCGCAGGAAGACGATCAGGAGATGAGTTAAAAGCACTATATCAGCATGCTTCGGTATTTGTTTTGCCGTCTTATCATGAAGGATTACCTATTGTAGCGCTAGAAGCAATAAGTGCTGGCTGTGACGTTTTATTAAGTGATATTGCTCCGAATGTGGACATTGAAGCTCCAAGCGACTGTTACTTCGGTGTTGGAAATGTCAATGAGTTGGCTAAAAAGCTGTCTACCTTTTCAAATTTAAACTTAAGTCTTGATAGAGAAGTGTTCTTGCAAAAATACAATTGGGAGAGTATTTCGGAAATTACTTTGGGACACGCTAAAAATTTGATAATTTAGCGCCAAATTAAAAGCCTATATCCATGCAGTTAGAAGGGAATCTAGTTGGACATCACAGTTGTAATTACCACATGTAACAGACCAGCATTTTTAGTAGAAGCGCTGGCAGGTATAGTTTCACAAGAGCTTCAACCAAAAGAAATTTTAATCATAGACGATTGTTCAGAGGTCTCTTACCAAGAGGCTTATAACGCTATAAAAGATGTAAATGCGCAATTCTTACGTTTAGAAAATAAGAGTGGTGCTAACCGGGCTAGAAATATTGGAATCAAAGAAAGTTCTGGGACGGTAATTGCTTTCTTAGATGATGACGATGTTTGGTTGCCTGATTACCTTAGTGAAATTTCAAAGCAATATGAGCTCGGAGCAGACGCGGTGGTAACAGGCTTCAAGCAATTAGGGAAGGAAAGTGTCTTGGTGGTTAATAAAGATGTGAGGGTAAGTGAAGCTTCATTATTACGTGGCAACACTTATTGCGGGATGTCTGGCTTTAGCTGCAAAAAAGAAGTGATCGAAAATCTGCATTTTGACGAAACCCTGAGCAATGGACAAGATTGGGACATGTTTGTCAGGCTGTTTTTGGGAGGTGTAGATTTCAGAAATATTTCGAAAGGGCTGTTTTTATATCGTTTTCAAAATGCTGATGGAATTGGAGCAAAGCTCAGAAATATTGAGCCTAGAGATATCATTCCACGGCTTGCGTCTGCAAATAAACATAAGAGCTTTCTTGGTGATTATTGGTTTAAAAAGCGTGTAAGTGAGCAAGTGTTATTTTCGCTAAAGTACAAAAAAGGCAAAGTAAGGTGGCTATTGTTATCGGTCAAGCTTTCGGGCATTCGTGCAACTTCTAGCTTTTTTTATCGAGCGATGAGAAGAAAAATCTTAAAGAAACCTATGTCAATTTAGATTCAATATATGGAACAAAAAAGCTTAATGACGGAACAAAACTGGAAAAACGTGAAATGACCCAACAAGATGTAAAAAAAGCTTTTATGTATCCACCAAGGAGTCAAAATGAATTCTTGGAGCTAAATAAAAATGCGTTAAATAAGATTGGCTATGATGTGCAGCCAACAGATTTAGCTTTTGTAAAATATATGCTTGCTTCGCCTAGGAAAGCCGTGGTGATTCTCAATTGGGTTGAGGATAGAGTTTATGGCAGGTCATATAAAACGGCGATACAGTATTTTTTTAAAATGATTGCTCTAGTCGTTTTTTCAAAATTCTTTGCCAAAAAAGTTGTCTGGATAAAGCATAACTTTAAGCCTCACAACAGTTCGGGCAGTACCAAGCGCTTTACATTTCTTTGTCGTTTGTTTGGTCTATTGGGAATTCCCCCAGTTTCACTTGAAAGCTACTTTAAGTCTCCGTCACTAGTTCATCCCTTATACAAGTCTGATGAAAAGCTGGTAAAACATATGCAATGTGGTGAGTCACAAGCTACGAACGATGTTTTGTTTTTCGGTGGAATAAAACCTTACAAGAATTTGCACCTTGTTTTAAATGAGTGGCCCGTTTCTCTCCCACTCAAGATCGCAGGTAAATGTTCAGATCCCGTCTACAAAGAGGAACTCGAATCTATCATTAGCAAACGAGGACTCAAAGTTGCATGGGAGAATAGATTTCTTTCTGGAGAAGAGCTCAATGAGTTGTTGGAAGCTTCTAAGTTTGTCCTATTGCCCCATTCTGATGGCACCATGATTAGCTCCGGCTCTTTCTATCATGCTATTGGAGAGGGGTGTAACATTCTGACTAATGAAAGTGAGTTCGGAAGGGAGAAAAGCAAACATCACTCATTCGTACATCTTATAGATATTAAAGGCATCTCTGAGAGAACATTAAAAGAGATATATGTGCCCAAATACAAAGTTCTGAAAGAGGTGCTCTCTCACTACGGAGAAGACAAAGTCGTCGATGCTTGGAAAGTAATCCTCGCTGGTGCTTAGACTTAAAGAGAAAAATGGAATGAATTCAAATAACAATGTTTCAATAATCGCTCCGAAAATAAGTGTTCTTGTTCCCGTTTACAATGATATTGGCAGGGTAGGTCAGTGTATTGACCGACTAAGAAGTATCAATTACCCACGAGAAAGTTATGAAGTCATTATTATTGACAATGGTTCAACGGATGGGACTTACGAATTTTTACAAGAGCGTGTAAAAGAAATTGAAACAGAAACGTTTTGTTTACTTCAATGTTTGACACCGGGTTCTTACGCCGCAAGAAACGAGGGCTTACGAGTCGCTTCTGGCGATTACGTTGCTTTTACGGATTCTGATTGTTTGGTTTCGAGCGATTGGTTAACAAGTTTGCTGGAATGTTGGAATGAACAGCAAGACGACATCATCGTTGCGGGTAAAGTGTCGTTTTTTTCTGACTCTTCGAAACACACCGAGCAAAATGCACTAGATTTTGAAAATATGTTCTCTATGAAGCAAGAACAGAATGCGAAAAAAGGTGAATGTATAACAGCGAACTTATTTTGCTCGATGTCCCTGATTAAGAAGCACGGTGGGTTCAATGAAAAACTTAAGTCAGGCGGCGACGTTGAATTCAGTCGACGTGTTGTTAGTTCTGGTGGAAAAGTTGTCTATTCAGAAAAAGCAGAAGTTTTTCACCCATCTAGGAATAAATCAGAGTTAATTGTTAAGCGCAAGCGAGTGGTAGGCGGGACTTGGGACGCAGAGCTCTCTAAGGCAGGATTTAAGCGAAAGCTTAGATTTTGCATAGGTTTATTAAAAATGTTCTTAGGTCGCACAAAAAAAACGTGCTTGCACTCAGGGTTTTCAGGAAAACGCAAAACGGGCTTAATCTGGCTGCTATTACTAATTTTTTTCACAAGCTTGAGTGAGTTTATGTTGCTTCAACTAGGAAAAGAAGCAAATAGATCTTAGTTACGTTACCTAAAAGTTCCCTTCCGTATTCACAATTGAGAAATTAAATGTCGCTTAAGAAAAAAGCTACTAAAGGTAGTATTTGGACATCACTTACAAGAACAGGAATCAATGTAGTTGATTTTTTGGTTTACGCATATCTTGCTCGCGTTCTAACTTTGGAGGAATTTGGTTTAGCAGGATTCTGTTTTCTATTCATCGAATTTGCAAACACGCTTGTGAATGCGGGCGTGAATCAAAACCTTGTGCAGCGAGATAAATGGGAAGATAGATACGCAGCAAGCACTATGACATTCGTCGCAGGAATGGGGTTGGTTGTAGTTATCGGTATTCTCGGTATCGGTGCTCCAATAGCTTATTACTCCTACTCAGAATTAGCCGCATGGGTCGTCGCGAGCTTAGCTCCTATTACCTTGGTTACCAGTTTGCAGGTAGTTGTGAGTGGCAAATTATTGAGAGAATTCAAGAATAAACAAATGGGTGTGGCTAAGTTTTGTGCAACACTTATATCCGCGACCACTATAGTCATTTTAGCAGAAATTGGTTATGGGCTTTGGGCGTTAATTATCGGAAAATTAGTAAATGCGGTTATTCAATATTTACTTCTAATTTATGTGGCAAAATTTAAGCCTTACTTCCATTTCAATAGAGATGACAATAAAGAGCTCATTCGATTTTGCCTTCCCTTGTTTGGTATGACCGTCATGAACTTTCTTCACAGAAAGGCGAGTAACTTGTTTACGGGTATTGTTTTAGGGCCTGCTAGCTTTGCTCTGTTGGCTGCTGCACATAAGGGCGAGTTAGTTATTAATCAAGTGACAATGAGTTCAATAAATACGATGGTTGTTCCCAGCTTTTCTAGAGTTGAAGACAAAACAAAATTAGGTGGGCTTTACGTAAAAATGGTATCAATTACTGCAATTATCGTTCTTCCTATTTTTCTAGGGCTTGCGGCTATTGCAGATCCTTTTATTACCGTGGCTTTTGGAGAAAAGTTTGCACCAAGCGCAGAGTTCATGACCATTTCCGCATTCGGAATGATCCCGAGTGTAGTAGCTTGGTTTTTGCCTAACTTACTCATTGCCAATGGAAAAACTAAAGAAGCGTTTAACTTAACATTGCTAAATATTGTAAGTAGTGTGTTTGTAGCGGGCGCAACTATTTGGTTTGGTGTAAAAATAATGCTTATAAGCGTTGTTGTCAGCGCTTTCGTTTTACTTCCAGTGAGGTTATGGATAGTTGATAGGCATATACGCATATCGAAGACGGATTTGTTCAAAGCCATATTTCCTTCCATTTTTGCGTCTCTCTCAATGTTTACGTTTTTAATTTTGATAAAAGAACGCTTGGCGACCTATTTATCCAATGATATTTTTCTTTTGGTCGGCTTAGTTGCATTGGGCGGCGTTACTTTCGTTTTGGTTTTATTTTTATTCTTTGGTAAGTTTGCGGTGGCTACCTCAAAAGAGTTAAAATCGCTGCTTTCAAAGAAAGCAAAAAAATAATGTCAAATTACTTTACAGTGATAGAGTTTGTAATTTTAAGTTATTGAATTTGAAAGTTTTTATGTTTGGCACGTTGTTTGCTTTTCTTCAGGCGGTAGTAAGCGTGTCTAGCTTAATTTAATTAGTGATATTATTTTTTTTGGGGAAGTAATGAAAAATATACTAGCAAAAGCTGTCGCGGCTTTAGTGATTCTAGCAAGTAGTGTTTACGCAAATGCATCAATCATTACGTTGAATGGCTCGCAAGAAGTCAATGCACTAAAAATTAATGAATCTTTTGAGTCTTTTTATAACTTTACTAATTGGAGCGCTAATACTGGCTTTGAAAAAGCAAACGAACTCGTAGCTTTCTTCGCTCTTGATGACATGGATAACCTTGGTCTATACATGATTTTCGGTGGTCCATCTGGTCAGGCTGGTAACATCGTCTTTGACATTAACGGAAACAATGGTGAAGTTGTCTTCGTAGATGATCCAGGCGATCGTGATCCTGTAGTTTCTACGGCTACCGGCACAAACGTTAAGTTTACATATGTTGCTGGAAAAACTGATGGTTTGGTTTTTTCAAATTTCTTGGGCGATTTTTGGGGACTTGATATTGTATTTGGTTCTTTCTCGGGAATAGACGGTTACAGCTTCCTTTCGTTTGACGGCAACGGTCAAGCTACAACAGTTCTCTCAGGAACAGGATTGGATGACATCTCGATTCTGTCTGTGCCTGGTTCTAATGTTACGCAGGTGAGTGCGCCTTCAACAATTCTTATGTTTGCTTTAGTGCTTATGGGTATGGCTACTGTAAGAAGAAGATAGTAGCGCTACATTGCTTCTCGACGATTAAGACGCCACTCTTTTAGAGTGGCGTTTTTGTTTTACCTTCTTATTATTCCCTTTATTTTCTTGATAATTTAATTTCCTTAAATTGTAATACTGTGCTGATAACTATAAGCAAAGTCTCTCCAAAAATGAGATGGTTCTTTTGCAAGAGCTTTATCGTAATTTAGGTGAATGTAAGCTTGGTGTAAATTTTGCAGTTTTAATATCAAGTCATTTTGAAAGTGAGCAATTGTGAAATTCCAATCGAAAAGTACAAATCCTATTTTCATCGTGGGTGCGCCTAGATCAGGTACAACACTACTTACGTCATTTGTTGCTTCTCACAAAAATATCTATTCAGGAGCTGAAACGCAGTTTTTCAATAAAATAGGTTTGGGCTCAGCTGAGTTAAAAAGAGCGCTAAAAGAAGATGAATGGCCCGATAAAGCAATTGCTTTAATGCAAAAAAAGCTGACGCTGTCAGGTCAGAGCGTGTTGGAGTTGTATGGTAAAAGCACACAGGATCTTCATGATTTTTTATCAGAACGGTCTCCATCTGTGGGCGCTATGTTAGAGTCAATAGTCTCTCAAAAAGGTAATGGTAACTCAGAGCGACGATGGCTTGAAAAAACTCCCAACCATCTACAGTACGTTTCTGAAATTCTGAATTATTTTCCTGACGCAAAAGTGATACTAATTCACAGAGATTTACGGGATAGCGCATCTTCAATTCCAAAGCTTCCATGGGCGTCTAACTCTATTCTAGAAAACGCAGCACTTATCTCCTCTTGGTTCGAAAAGGTTGACGAGTATAAAGAAATCGATAGAGTATTGTTTGTCAGCTATGAAATGTTAGTTAGAGACTGCGACAATGAACTTAAAAAAGTATTCGATTTCATTCATGAGCGTTTCGACAGTAGGGTGATAAACCGAGAGAGTGCTGACGATATAACCACTAATAACGAGCCTTGGAAAGAGGATATTCGGGGCAGTATAACCACATCAAATATCGGAAAATGGAAAACCAGCCTCTCGCAGGAGCTTATTACACAACTAGAGGCTGTTTGCGGAAAAATTCTTCAAAAGCTCGGTTATGAATTAACGACTAGTAACAAGTTTGAGCCCCTTCAATTGAAAAAGCTAAGGGGACAAAAGTTAAATGGAATAGATTGTTTTATTGAACAATTAACGTCTAATAAAAAAACTATTACTTACTCTGAATCTGAATCTATATTAATTCTTGCAGAGCGAAACTTTGTATTAAAAGCTTTGCTCTGTGCGATTAAAAGTAAAGTAATAGAGAGAAAAAAAGTATACTTCATTGGCCTCAAAACATTCCCGCTAAACTTTTTTGGGAAGTACATCTGAGAACACGTATTCAAAGTATTAGTTGAGTAAGTTTTGCTGGAGTATACTTCGAGCCATTGTTTAATCATTTTTCATTTAACGAGGCCTCTACAAGTCTAATGTCTTCGAACGTAACTTTGTCTCTGTTGCGCCAGCTTTCAATGTTATCGTTATCTAAAGCTAGAACTAGGTAATTTACTTTTCCCGTTATGTACTTCCCAATGGGGAATGATATGGAGCCCGACTCTCCGTTAAAGTAATCCTCACCTCTTATCCCCCAAGCCTGTGTTCCATGAAATTTAACTATTCTCGAGCTGTTCAATTGCGTGTCGGTTTCAAAGCCAACTCCAACAACTTCAGGTTTCCCTTCTACGCTTAAATTAAGTTTTAAAACTGAATTTTTAGTCAGAGTGTACTTTAAAGGAAGCACTTGCCAATTGTTTCCAGTAAGCATTACGGTGTTGGCTTTTACTAAAATAGTATCACCGTATCTGTATTGCTTTGGGAAGTTCGTGAAGTCTGTTTCGCTCGCATTTAAATACCACTTCTTTGGAGCCGCTTTAACAGCAGCCTGCAAAATAAAAGGCGAAGAAAAATTTGGAATAATGAATTCTTCTGAGATAGTTAGAGAAGGGGATGCATTTTCTTTTAATGAAGTGATATACGCGATGTTATCCGACTCTGCATGTTCCGTTAAATTATTAGTATTAAACTCATATCTCGAGTCGATAGTGTTTTCGTTAAAGCACAGGTCATTTGTGCTTGTACTACCTATGTATTTTTCCTTGTCAAAAATACAATAGCCGACGGCATAACCTGTGTTTTTGGTAAAAATAATATTGTTTTGAGAAGTAATCCAAAATGTAGTGTCGTTATTGACTTTAGATGCTGCAATACCGTTGCGATCGACATCCAATACATTCTCGAATATAAAAGTTCTTCCCGCAGGTTTAGAGATTAGGCCGCCAGCTTTAATTGCGGTCCACTCTTTGCCTGTTTCATCGCCTAGGTTGTGAATGTGGTTATGAAAAATATAACTTGGGCCTAGCATATTTGGGGCGATGCTGATTCCAGCATATCCTTGCTCCATTTCGTTTCCATACACCAAGACATTTTGTTGACCGCCATCTATTTCTATCAGGTCATCATTAGCATAGGCCAAATAATTATTATAAATAGCCGAGTTTCTTACGAATCCTCCGCGTCTTTCAAAATTCTTTCGACCTTCTATAACATCATTAAATCTATGGTTCGGGGCACCATAGAAGCGATTGTTTCTAACAATAAACTCGCCTCTGTAAGCATCGCTATCATGATATGCCCATACTTGAAGTGCATTTGCACCTTTTGGGTGCCCAACTTGCCAGCTATTGGCACCTAAGTTTGGGCTGTGTACTTCGCACTCTTCAATCACAGCAATACCGCTTCGCTCTAAATAGATGCCAGAGTCGTAGTTGATAGGAGAGTTCGTTGTAGGGCTTGCATAGGCTAATCCATCGCGAATATCTACTGCTTCACGACCGAATTCTGATACATTGCAGCCTTTAATCCATATATGGTGCGCCTTTTTCGCAAAAATGCCGTAGCGCTGGCCGCCCTTTATCGTCAAGTTCTCAAGCATAACATATGATTGCGCACCAATATTCACAGCGGCCAGATCATCACTAGAAGCCTCTATAACTTGACCGTCTCCAATGATTTTTGCATATCTATCAGCACTACCGCTTATATTAAGTGCCTCTAGATCAAGTTGACCTCCTGAGTAAATATCAGATAAGTAGTAAACTTTTTCTGGATCAATTGGCGGTGAATTTGGTTTAGTTTTGGTTTGAAAAACATGCTCTTGTTGTTCACCATTTGGGTCGGTAATTTGAACTTCAATATGGTAGGTCGTGTCTGCATTTAGGTACACAATGCTGCCAGCGAAAGAACCGTAAACTGGTTCCCATGATAAGTTCAAGCCTTTCTGCCAGCGCATTTCATCGTCTGCTCTGAAACGAACAGTAGCGGTGCTAGTTTCGTCTTGCCCGTAGATAACTATTCCGATGGAGTTAATTAAGGGAGTAACGGTGTCCTCGAAACCCGCTGCTGAGGCTTTGAAAACAATAGAAGGATCTAAACCTGCGGCAATTGCTGATTCGTAAACTTCATTTTCAGATAATTCTGAATGTATGGAAATGAGTTTCATCCATTTTGCTGTATCGATAGGGTAGAGTGAAAATAGCGCGGTAGACTCTTCTGTAGTAATCGATTGCAAACGCGACTTTATCTCGTCGCTATTAGTTGAAGGAGTAATATCCAAAACTTTTTTGGTAAATAACTCGGCAATCTCGTTGCGATATAGCTTTATGTGACGTTTAGCTTTTTTTGAACCGTCATATTTAAGTAAGAGATCATTGATATTGTCTGGTTGAGCGTTGTTAGCCAGCAAATAAGTGTTTAGCTTTTCGCCTGGTTGAACGGCATCTGTTGTGGCTTCGCGTTTATGAGAACTGCTCGTGCATGAAACGATTAAGAATGCGCTAGCGAATATTAGCCAAATGGAACCCGCAGAAATTCGAGAATTCATGTTACGTCCTTAAAAAATGGTAGAGAAATGATAAGTGAAAAGAAGGACTACAAGTAAAAGGGTAGTGATATCTGGTATACGTCGCAAGTATTAGGTAAAGATCTTTAGCGAAATAAGGTTCATAAAAAGCAATCATTGAATAGGATACTGAGAGTTGTGAAAAAGCGGAACTTAAATTGCTTAAGTTAAATTTAAAACGTTTACGCTTTGTGTTTTTTTATCTTGAAGTGAGCCTAGCAGCGTTTAAATCAGTAAAACCATGCGCCGCAATGATGAAAGGCACAATTAAATGGACATTGTATGAAGAAAAAAGTAGCAGTTATCCACCCCGAAGCTGGGTTTTCGTCGAGCGGTGGATCGCAATTAAGTGCTTATGAGATGGCAGAGCACCTCGCAAAGTTTTTTGATGTTAAGTTATTAAGCTCATCCAAGTGTAGTGAGCTCAGCGTTGTAATTCCTTGTATTCCAAGGGGAAAAGTAAAAAAAGCACAGCGAAATAAAATAGTAGATTGGTTTTTAACTAGATTTGTGTCCAATCCTTCCTTACTCATTGAATCTATTACAAGTTTTTTGACTTACACCCCTTATTTAATTTTTAAGCGGTGTGACGTTATTTATCCCAACAATGATTATGGTGGGCTTGCAGTTGCTGTAGTTATAAGAAAGCTGTTCAAAACACCTATCCTCTACACCGAAAGGGCTGGAATGGTTTCAAATGGTAAGGTCTTACGTCGGAACTTGAAATTTAAACCTGACTGCTTAGTTGTATTTAATGAAGAAACGAAAGCCTATGTCCATTCAATTGCTCCTAAACAAAGGGTAGAGATAATCCCTAACGGTGTGAATTTAGGTAAATTTAGCCCAGAAGGCGAGAAATTTGACCATGGTTTGAATGGAAAAGTCGTTCTTACGGTAGGTGCGTTGAACAAACAAAATCACAAGCGTATCGACTTGGCTATTGAGGCTGTAAGTCAATTAAACGATGTTTCTTTATTAATTTGTGGTGACGGTCCTGACGTTCAATTTTTTGCCGATCTTTGTGAGGAAAAGCTAGGAAAGGGGCGCTTTAAAATAGTAAAAGTTGATTTTGCAGATATTCCCAAGGTGTATAGGTCAGCTGATGTATTTACACTGCCTTCAGTCGATGAGCCTTTTGGTAGGGTTTACTTAGAAGCAATGGCGAGTGGGCTTCCAGTTGTCGCTACTGATGACGCTATGAGAAGAGTCTTAATAGGACACGCTGGACTGGTTTGTGATGTTACTAACCCGAATGAATACGCCACAGCCCTAGTCTCTGCACTAGAAAAAGAAGGGAATAACGCGCCAATTGAACAATCTTTGGATTTTAGCTGGGAAACAGTAGCGCAACGTTACGCGGAAGTAATTGAGAGCCTTATCCCCAAATAACTGCAATAAATAAAACACACTACATATTTTCACCTAAATAGGACTCAGCTTTGAGAGATAACAGGATTGATTTAATACGTGGTTTTGCAATGGTGACCATTTGCGTAAATCACATAACTTGGATGTTGGGTAAAGTAGAAAGTGTCAGTCTAAAAATACCGACTCTGACTCATTATGGTTACTCTTCAGCGGCGGAAATATTCTTTTTTATGTCGGGTTACATGGTTGGAATGGTTTATTTAAACAAATTTGATACTCGAGCTAAGCTATTGAGCCGGGCGTTCCATCTTTACAAAGTAAATATCACTCTATTCATATCATTAGTTCTTATTAGTTTAGCAACTCCTAGTGAACATTTTTTAGCGTTGACAGACTTAGATTATTGGGCTGATAACATCCCAATTGCGTTAGTCCAATACATGAGCCTCTTTTATGGGCCAATGTTTACAAATTTACTTTTCACTTATGTTCTACTCTTAATAATTGCTATTCCTTTCACCAAGCTCCTTCAAAAGAGTGCGATGACATTTATTCTGGCAATTACAGGGCTTTACATATTCTCTCAATATTTTCCCATGATGAAACTAACTAACGTAGCTACATCTGATGGAAAGTGGAGCTTTAATCTTTTCTCTTATCAATTTTTATTTATGCTAGGGCTCTTTGCCGGAGACCGAAAAATAATTAATCGAGTGTTTGAGAGAATCGATAGAAACACAGTGCTGTGGAGTGCGCTGTCTGTGGTGACTTTAGTCGGGTTCTACGCTATTAAACGCTATGACCTGCTTGGCTTAAAAGGGCAGTGGTGGATCGCGAAGGAGACTTTAGGGCCAGTTAGAATTTTACATTTCTTTGTCGTGATAACAGTACTGATGAGCTTGTTGTCTGTATTTAAAAAGGTGCTAAACATCTGGCCAATTACAGTTATTGCCCTAAGTAGGAAGGCAGTCGTTAACTGCATTCTGCGTTAGTGTTGTGAGCTGCTACATCGCACTTGCTATATGGATCTCAAACTCTGGCTCTCAAGTACTTTATTTCACACTCGCTTTACTGGCTGTTGTTGCAATGGCTTTGTGCTCGTATTTAGTTGAGTTCAAGAAGAAAAGTGGGAGAGCTTGGCATTCTTTGTTTATTAGAGCAAAAGAAGCTTGATGCAAGAGGGCGGATGAATGTCCGCCCAATAAATTATTTATTCAATAAGAGTTTTCTTTTAATCCTATCTTTGCCCAAAACTACCTTCGCAGTAGCGAAAACTCCAGCTTCTCGAACCGATAGAGCAATCCAACTAAGCTTATTACGTTTTTTGCCTATTTGGCTCAGTATCTGATTGGCTACTCTATCGTTATAGGCCTCTTTTCCTAAAAGTGCTTTATGCTTTTTAAACGCTTTTAACCTAGGAAACACTTTTTCAAGCGGCATATTTGCTACTTCAGTGGAAATACTTACATGGCCTCGGCGATAAAAGTAAATATCTTTTGGAATGTTTTTGAATACTGCATTTTCAAGCGTTATGCGAACAAAGAAGTCCCAGTCTTGACTATTTTTTAACTCTTCATCAAACATTAATTTTTTAGCAAGCGATGTTTTGCAAGTAACGCCGCTCATTCCACAAAACTTGTTTCCTTTTTTAATAACTTCAGTAGTGATCGTTTCTATAGGATTGATATGAATTTTATCTGGCGTTTCTAAGAAACGATAGCCAGATGTAACTGCATCCGCATTCTCATGCATTGCAATATGTTGTTCTAGGTAATCTGTATCCCAAATGTCGTCATCATCGAGAAATGCAATGATGTTCGATGTAGATTTATTAATACCTAAATTTCTAGCGGCATTTGCGCCAGAAGCTACTGGAACTTTTACATAGGTAAACTGCTTTTGTGGAAATTGTGACAATACCTCTTCGTAGCTGACAGAGGAACCATCGTCAATTACGTATACTTCAGAAGGCATGACAGTTTGATTAAGAACAGCCGCGAGTGACTCTTTTAAATAATCAGGGCGATTGTGTGTCGTAATAACGACTGAAACTGTTTTTTGCATCGATTGGTCCATAAGTAATTTAAGGCTGAGTTCCATGTTAATTGAGAATAGTGTCATATTTTGTATGTAACTGACTACAGAACAGAAATGCCACTATTTTTGTTTTGAATAATATCTTCCGCTATTAATGATGCACCATAGTTTGAAACATGGTTATCGTCGAAGTATAGAGAGTGCCCACCTTTGGTTGAGAAGCAAGCTTCGCTTCCGCAGAAGTAATTGGCCGGATTAATTAGTACTACATTGTCAGGGTAATTGGCACTTTTGAAGTGATTTATTATGACTGCGTTACGCTCTTCGTACCAGCTGCGCTCGGTTCCTTCAATGCTTACAAGCTCTCCATTTACCGACAACTCTCTGTCGATAAGCTTTGTAATGTGGGTAGGCAATTCTGGTATGGGATATAAAACATAAACACGTTGTTTTGAGCTAGCTAATTTGTGTATTGCCCTATCTATATTTTGCAACAGTTCAACAGATTCATTATCAAACTTTAAATTACGTAAATCAGGATAAGTTTTGTTGCTGCCACCAACAAGCTGATAGGAATACCTGTGAACAAAAACGACATTCTGAATCTTTGGTTCATCTGCAATGAATTCTAATGATGAGTTATACCATTTAGCGCATTTAGAAAAACCTTCACTCTTCCCATAAGAGGGTCTACACCCTGAAAAACTGAAGTGTTTTAGGCCTTCATTAGTTGCTTTCAATTCTTGACCTAACGCGTAAGCAAGTTCAACAGAATGACTATCCCCGATAGTTGCCCATGTTGTATTTCCCTTTACGAAATATTCACAGGCTTCTTCGGGAGCTACGTATTCATTTGTATGGCATCTATTTCTTAACGGGCTTGCTTCGACATCCTCTATCAGATTTTGATATGTGGTCGGAGCTCGGTGGATGAACCCGTTAGTGAAAAATGAGAAACTGCCCACTAGCGCTAAAAAAGTCGCAAATATAAGTGGCTTATTTGTAACAAAGGTTCGAATGGAGCTATTTCTATCGTCAAACTTAATTGCTTCTATGAATCTATAACTTAAGTAACCCAAAGCAATGGACAGAATGAAGCCCGCAATAGCAAATGCTTCGTTTAGTTCATTTTTGTATATAAATACAACTAGGGGCCAGTGCCATAAATAAATAGAATATGACCACGTTCCCAGTGCCTGAAATAACCTATTATTAAGCAATATGTTTTCATTTCGATTAGCAATAATAATTAAGTATGCTCCAGCCACAGGTAGCAATGCTGAAATCCCTGGCCAACTCGTTTTTTCGGAAAAAACAAAGCAGGAAATTAATATTAATATCACCCCTATTACTGCCAGAGGTTTACGCAGGGCCTCGTATATTTTTATGGGATACAAAAATGCTAACCCACCAACTAACATTTCCCATGCTCGTGTAGGGAGAACATAGTAAGACAAACTTGGGTTCTTTGGGGTTAGCCAGGCGCTTAGCACTAAGCTTAGAAATGTTGCAAAAACAATAGCGACCTTGAGTTTATCACGAGACAGAAGCCTATTTAGAACTAGTAGCGCAACTGGGTACAGTAGATAAAACTGCCACTCAACAGAAAGCGACCATGTGTGAAGAAGCCAGTTCTCTAATGAGCTTTCCGCAAAATAGCCAGAGTCGCGGTAATAAATGATATTTGATAAAAACAAGACGGAAGAGGCAGCTTGCTTACCTAACTTCGAGTACTCAACAGGGGACAAAGTGGAAAGTCCTATTATTAGTAGGCTTGCACATAAAAAAGCGAGAGCTGGGATAATCCGATTTACTCTGGCTAGGTAGAAGTCCATTAAGTTAAAGCGACGCTTATCAAATTTGCTTATGATGATACTTGTCATTAGATACCCAGATATGACAAAGAATACATCTACGCCAACAAAACCCCCGGGAAGTTTTTCTTCGGCGAAATGGAAAATAACGACCGAAAGAACAGCAATCGCTCTAAGCCCATTAATGTCATATCTAAACTGCACTGATTTGCCTCATTTGCTTCGCTTTAACGCATTAGCTTAAGCATAATCTGTACCGTTTTGGCTGGCTTCACGTTTCCTTTCAAGTAAAACTAATGATGGTATTACCGATATATAAGTTAAAGCTCCGTCCGGGGTTTCTTTAAAATATCTAACGGTCCCTTATCGGATATAACTTTTGCGGGAATCCCACCAAGGGTTACATTTCCGTCAAATGATTTGTTCACGACTGCGTTTGCGCCAATAGCAGTATTGTCGCCAAGTGTAATATCGCCATAAATTTTCGCACCAGGGCCAATATAACAGTCATTACCAATCATAGGTGCGTTCCCCTTTTTGGACAGACCACCTCCGATATTTACGCAAACATGTATTCGACAGTTAGCACCTATTTTACATTTTTTATTGATAACGATTGTGCCAGCGTGAGCGATAGAGAGTCCTGGTCCGAAGACATTTGCGGGGATTGAAAAACCTAGCTTTCTGCCTAGTTTACGTACTTTTAACTGTAACCAAACTGCGTAGATTTTGGAAAATACCGACTTCCCTGTGTTTTTACGGTACTCCAGCTTCCGTAACGCTATTTGAAAGTGCCAAATGTCGTGAGTTAGCTTATTTTTAAGTGTTGGTTTTATACCTAGAGCTAGCCTGTCCTGTTCCAAGTAGTAATTTAAGTCTGCTTTTGATTTTATCATTTTACTAAAACACACGTTACGGACGGTAAAAACAGTTGAGTCATTTTGCGTATTTTGTACGAGCGAATGTTTCCTAAAAGCGACTCTAATACTGAAAAATAAAAGCGAGGCATTCTTACATGCACATTTTTCGCGCTCCAGTAATATTTAACTTTGTTAAAGCCCATAAGCTCAATTGCTTTAACATCCTTAAATTTCCATTCCTTCAAATGGAAGCACTCAGGGGTATTTGAAAAGTATTGCGAGACATCATGTGGGCCGCAAAATGCGTGCGGTGTTCTAAAAGCGTATGACCCGCCTTCTTTTAAAATTCGTTTAATCGTGATGAAATGATGCTCTACATCTTCGTCGTGTAGGTGTTCGATTAACTGGTCACTAAATACAAAGTCCACACTTTCATCAGTTAGTTTTGACAGGTCATATCCATCATAAACAATCACACTGACATTGTCGGGAAAGTCCTCACCTTCATCTCTTTGGTCTGAGATATCGACGCCAATTGCTTGGTTGCAGTACTCGGCAGCGTCTTTCAGTAGCCTTCCATCTCCTGAAGCAAACTCCACAAAAACCTTGTTGGGGTGTAAAAATCGTTTTATGAAAGCCATTCTATGGCTTACTTTTTTACGGCTCTCTGTTTCGTCGCTACGTTTAGTTAACCTTGGATGATCTGGAACTTTCGAGAACAATTCATTGTACATTGAACTGTAGATTTTTTTGCGAGACTCTCTATCTGCTGCCTTTAATTTTGTTGCAAGCGCTTTTTCAATTAGGTAGTGGTTAAGTACTTGATCGTACGAACGATTTGAAGGAAGAGGTTTCCTTATCTTCATTTTTACTAATCCCTGTAATAATCAATTTGTAATTTTGTCTTTTTATTTTCGGCAGATAATATTCTTAATATGAACAAATGTTCAAGAAGTATCTTCTTCGTATAGTACTGTTTGAACGAAAAGTGCACTGTACTTACAATGTGTTCATAATCATCAACCTAACGGTTATCAATTTTCCACTCTATCCATCAAAATTTCGCCATTATCAGCTATATAGGGTAGCGGTAATGTCAGTCACTCGTGTAAACTATCGCTTTTATTTCAGGCAAGCCTTAGCGCACAGAAAAATTCTTCCTATGCTTTGGCCATGCAGTCATCATGTAAATTGAGGAAAACATGGAGCTTGACGCTATTATCAATCAGGCACAAAGCCAGATTGACGCTGCACAAGATGCAGCCACATTAGACCAAGT
>Ga0209562_1000143_pt1 | contig 31734 bp, 29 predicted proteins | sample WorMetvacBELIZE2_FD_187399 | JGI IMG/M metagenome (GOLD analysis project Ga0209562, IMG submission 187399) | Marine gutless worms symbiont microbial communities from Max Planck institute for Marine Microbiology, Germany - Olavius vacuus BELIZE.2... | ecosystem: Host-associated > Annelida >... | reverse complement strand
TATCTTACTTATTGATCTATTGTGTTGCCCTTGTTACATTATTTATGGGATATCGGATGATTGATAGAGAACAAGAAAATATCATTGTACACAATTTATATGAAAATATATTAATTTGTTTTTACATAGTTTCTTTTTCAATAGTATTTATTGTAATGTTTATCAAAAGGTATAAATATGAAAGGAATCAAAAAAAAGGATGTGTACGAGTAGTACTTGCAGAAAGATATCTTTCAATTACTACGATGTCAGTTTGTGGTTTATATTATTTAGAACCATCTGCACCTGAAATATTATTAAATGTTGATGCTGATAATCAAGAAATCGGCTCTAATGTTAGACAAGGGATGAGTAGGAGCAAGGTAGATGCAAGAGAGGAGTTTGATGAAATATGGGAGTTGAATATAGTACAAAAAATATCTAAAGAAAGAGATGAGGAGATTCGTAGAATATATAAATACCGACCTGTGTTAAGAAAAATGAAATTTCTTAGTGTTTACATTAATGATAAACATATTAATATTGTTCCTACAGAAAATCAAGGTAAGGGAAACACGAGAGGTCTTTCATTGGAAGAAAATATTTATCTCCCCCTAACTGCAACAGATGAAGAAATCGGTGCAGCTATTCGTGAAGGGTTTAACAGGTGTGTTTAATTTTAGAAATAAAAACATTACGAGAAATTGGCAATATAAAATGTTTTATTTCAATAATTCAAAATCAACCAAAATCACAAGAATTAAGTCTGGTTTTAATGGAACCCAACAATGATTTAAGCTCCACTAGGTAATAAAAAATATAGGAAAAAATGGGTTGCTATTAATATTGAGGCAACAACTAGATGGATTAAAAAATTACAAACTGAAAAAAAATCCCAACTATGATCCTGAAGAAAGTCCATTGGAAATGGGTAACTACTTTGGAAGATGGTGTGTGAAAGCAGTAGTAGCGGTTAAAGTATTTAATTTTGATGATAGTCTATGTTTAGACCATGAGCATTTCCCTGGTGATTTATTACGCCCTAAAGTACCACCACTAATATTAACAAAAAAAATGGATTTTTTTGAAGTGTTCTTAGTATTTTATTTATCGGAATAATATTTATAGTATTAAATATAAAAATATTCATAGCTTTATTGACAAAGATTAACAAGTTCATATGGGAAAAATAAATGCCATTTCAAAAAACTAATATTTATATATTTTGTGCATTATTCATACTAGAAGTTAGTAAATAATTGTTACTTGGTAGTCCAATTGCTGGGATGCCCTTTTCGGAAATATTATTCTTTTATCATAAGGAAATAAATATCAATCACTTTATTTATAAAAATTATTTAGTAATCCATTTTTAAATACCAATTGCGAAAAAATAATTTTTATTTTTTCAAATGTAGACAGTCTTGCACCACCTTGAATTTGATAATTTTTTATTCTAATAAATAATTTTCGATAGATTTTACCCATAACAATCCCCGGCATTTGGCTTTTATATTCTTCTGGTGGTAGATTCTTATCAGCTATACTAAAAGTATTCTCAATTCTCTTAGCAAAATTATTTAATATTACTAAGTAATCATTTTTTTCCAGATCATTTAGTAATGTTGGAATTTGTTGTTCAAGTGTTTTATTTGCTAAGCAATTAATAATGTTGGTTAATTCTCTTGGTAAATAAATCCGTCCGATTTTGGCATCAGCTTGAATATCACGCAAAATATTAATAAGTTGCAACGCTTGACCCAAATTGGTTGCATAACAAGCAATTTTTTCATGATTATGCAACTGATAACCAAATATTTTTGCTGAAATTCGACCAACTACTCCAGCTACCAAGTCACAATATTTGAATAAATCATCCCAAGTTTGGAATTGCAGGAAATTAACATCCATTTGCATACCGGAAATAATTTTTTGCAAATCTACAAGTTCGATATTAAATTTTTGATGGGCATAATAAAGTTCATTTAATATTGGATTATTATTTTGATTATTTGTAAGATTATCAATATAGTCATGCCAAATAGCTAGTTTTTGGCTCGCATCAGTAATATTATTTTGATTATCAACAATGTCATCAACTTCACGACAAAAGGCATATAAGGCAATAATTGCGCGACGACGCACTTTGGGAAGGAGTAAGAAACTATAGTAAAAACTTGAGCCACTTTTGCGAGCTAGATTTTGGCAATAAGTTTGTGAGTTCATATATTAGTTGGCATATTTCCCGAATAAAGTTTTGGTAACAATTTTTAACCAATCTTTTTGCTGCAATTGCGGACGATAATTAAATACATCACCAGCTACCTGATCAATTTTATCTAAGATAGTTAACCCACCGGCAATTACCAATTTCAATTCCCAACCTTGACGACCCCCAATTTTTTTTGGAAGCTCTTTACCGGCAAGCAATTTATTTCTAGCAAATTCACAAATCTCTTGGATTAAATTCTGCCAATTTTTTGTAATTTTTTTACCAGTTGAAAAATTATTAATTGAATCGCTTCCATCTTCACTAAATCCATATTTTTGCAAATATTCAGCCGGAATATAAATTCGACCCTTTTGCCAATCGATATTAATATCCTGCCAAAAATTTATTAACTGTAAAGCACTACAAATTTCATCCGAAAATAAAATATTTTGTTGGGTATGCTGGTTATAAATATATAAAACGCTTCTACCGACAGGATTTGCAGAATCTTCACAATACTTTAATAAGCTAATCATATTTGAATAACGAAAAGTAAAAGTATCTTGTGAAAAAGCTTTAATTAATCTTTGCGGATATTCAATAGGTAATCCCCTTTGGCATAGCTTTGCCATTGGTTTGGTATATTGCTGCCAATGATCATTTGGTATTTGTTTTCCCTGGTAGTTTGATTCAAAACTAGATAAATATTCTTTCAAAGTTTTGAGTTTAATTATTGGATTTGCATCGCCCTCATCCGCAATATCGTCAGCAGCTCTAGCAAAACGATACAAGCTAATTATTTGTTGGCGATATTTTTTAGATATTAATTTTGATGCTACCGGAAAATTTTCGTAATGACCAACTGTGCTTGCAGCGCTAATTTGCATTAACACTTTTTAGACTAGATGACTTTATTGAAAAATAATATATGAATTAACTACCAGGTTTTTCAGAAAAATAAGTATCGAATTTGTTTTTAACATCTTTATAGTCGTCTGCATCTGACGAAGGTTCTTTTCGTTGAGTGATGTTAGGCCATTTTTTTGAATATTCTTCATTAATTGCCAGCCATTTAGGATCAGCATCACTATCGGATTGAATAGCTTCAATTGGACATTGGGGTTCACACACTGCACAATCTATGCATTCATCAGGATTGATAACCAGCATGTTTTCTCCTTCATAGAAACAATCAACCGGACACACTTCAACACAATCTGTATATTTGCATTTTATACAGTTATCGTTAACAATAAAGGTCATATTTTCTCCTTTGGGAATTTTTAGATTTTGTCAAATTATATCAATATTAAGATTTTGCATTTTCGATAATATCGAATAAATTGGGTTAACCAAATATTTATTATTTAATATTATTTATTTAACTTGAATAATATCGTTTATATTAGTAGAATATTTTGGCGAAAGTCTCTCCTGGCGCATTCTCCACATTTTTTGGGAATATTGAGATGCCAGATGAATTTTATGCTGACCAAATTGTAAATTTATTTTATCGACGGCCCTCATTAAAGATTGGTGACGCGGATCAGAATTTTCAAATAGGCTTTTAGGCGCTCGACTTTGGTCAGCTAAATCCATTACTATTACTCCGGCTTTTTTATAAGCAAATCCATTTTTAAATATTTTTTTGAGCCCGGCTGTGGCAAAAGCAGCTAATTCAATATCTGAATTAGTCGGATAAGGAAGAGGTAATACGATATTTTGTGAATATTGTGATAAATCCTCACGAAAAGGGTTTGAGTGAATAAATACCATCATTTGATTGGCAACCGAATTCTGAGCTCGTAATTTCTGCCCGCAGGAGACCGCAAAAGTGGTTACTCTTTCTAAAATTGATTCTATATCCGTAAACATTTTGGAAAAACTTCGGGTAGTAGCGATGGTTTTCTTTTTTTCCGGAATTTCCAACTCAATTTTAGAAATTCCCTGTAATTCATGCTTAATCCTCAAACCTACGATAGTAAAATTACGATTTATCCACTCATCATTTTGATTAATATAATCCCAAGCATTACGAATTCCATTTGCATTTAATTTTTTGGCATATCGACGGCCAATGCCCCAGATATTGCCAACTGATAGATATCTTAATGCTTTTTGCTTTTTGTTCTGATCATCAATAATATGAAGTCCGGCAGTTCTTTCAGGAAAATCTTTGGCAATCTTATTTGCGGCTTTTGCCAAAACTTTGGTCGGAGCTATACCAATACTAATTGGCAGACCAAGCCATTTTTTAATTTGGTTGATAATTTTTTGACCATATTGGTATAAATCGTAATTTGCAAAACCATCAAGTTTGATAAACGCCTCGTCAATGCTATAAATTTCTACATCCGGTGAATAAGTTTGGAGGATATTCATCACCCGATTACTCATATCGCCATAAAGTGCGAAATTAGATGAAAAAACTTCAACTTGATTTTTAATAAACAGTTGCCGGTATTTATAAGCCGGAGTGCCCATTGGAATACCCAGATTTTTAGCCTCTTGGGTGCGGGCAATAACACATCCGTCATTATTGGATAAAACTACCACCGGTTTGCCATTTAAATCCGGGCGAAATACCCGCTCGCACGAAGCGTAAAAACTATTGCAATCAACTAAGGCAAACATTAATATTAAAAGGACTTGATAACATGAATAACAATCCCCCAAATAATAAACTCACTTTTTTCGGTAACATGTATTGGCTGAAAATCTTCATTTTCTGGTAACAACCAACAACCATCAGCTTCAAGCTTTATCTTTTTTAAAGTAAATTCACCATCTAGAAAACAAACTGCAATTGCCCCATTATTAGGTTCAATAGAACGATCAATAATTAATAAATCACCTTCACTAATTCCTGCATTAATCATCGAAAAACCTTTGACTCTGCCAAAAAAAGTAGCAGCAGGATGAGTGATTAAATACTTATTAAGATCTATACTATTTTCAACAAAATCACTAGCAGGCGATGGAAACCCTGCCCGCACTTCACCTGCTTCAGGTATAAATAAGTCTTGACCAATCTCAGCTGAAGAAATCTCTAATTTGGCAAATCGTTGATCTTTGGATTGATTATTCATATATTCAAATGCAAAATCTTTTATAAGGTCTCAATTTGTATGTCAACATTAAGTTTCATATAATCTAGTCGTGACAACAAAAACTAGTATTACTTTTCACAGATTTATCGGCAAAGTTTCAGACAAATTATTTAGTAATTATGTATGGGTTTTGCAGTATCTATGATAACTAATCTTGGTTAAATATATTCTAGTTACTATAAATATCGCATAAAATCTCAATTTTGAATTTGGTTAAATGATTTATTTAGTTGGCTTTTTAATTACCATTGGAATATTGGTTACCATTCATGAATGGGGACACTATATTGTTGCCAGATATTTCAATGTAAAAATTCAACGCTTTTCGATCGGTTTTGGGAAGGTTATTTGGAAGAGAACCGACAAGCATGATACCGAATGGGTAATTTCTGCTATCCCCTTAGGTGGTTATGTAAAAATGTTAGATAGCCGTAATGAAAAAGTACCTAAACATTTGTATCCTTTTGAATTCAATCATAAAAAGGTATGGCAAAGAGCTCTTATTGTTGCTGCCGGACCTTTAATAAATATTTTCTTCGCTTTTTTACTTTTTACCGCTTTATATACATTTGGAATTAAAGATATTAAACCAATATTAGGCGAGCCTACGAAAGGCACCCCTGCATATGTTTCGGGCATTAGGGGTGGTGAGATAGTGGTAAAAATAAATCAAAAACCAGTTAATGGCTGGCTTGATATCCGCGAAAATATTGTCGGAAGTGGAATAAATGAAGATTATTTATCCCTGACAATTAAAGATAATAAATATTCTTACGATCAAAATATTAAAATTAATACTAAAGGGATGTTAAAACATCCGCCAACCAATATCGGATTGCATCCCCCCTATCCTAACCTACCACCAATAATTTATCAATTAGTAGATGATTATCCCGCCCAAAAATCTGGTTTAGTAGCCGGAGATAGAATTAGTAAAATAAATCAACAACCAATTTATTCATGGCGAGATCTAACTCATGAATTACAAAAATATCCGGATGAACAAATTACAATTGAATACCTTTCTGCAGGGACAACTCAGCTAAGAAGTGTTTCTTTAATTACTCAAAGTTATCTGCGAGATGGTAAAAAATTTGGAATTATTGGTATTCAACCCGACCGAGAAAAAGTAAAGATTCCTGAGGAATTAATATTTCGTTATTCATTAGATTTTCCCAGAGCAATATCACATGCTTTTAAACGCACGATTTATTCGGCAAATCTAATGGTTCGATTTATTACTGGAATAATTAAAGGTGAAGTTTCTTGGAGATTGCTAAATGGTCCGTTTGTAATCGCTGAAATTGCCGGTAAATCACTTGCTGATGGATTAAATACCTTTATTCAATTTATTTGTGCCGTTAGTATAAGTTTAGGGATAATTAATTTGTTACCACTACCAATATTAGATGGAGGGCATTTGGTATTTTTAGCTTATGAAACCTTTACTAATCGTCAACCTTCAAAATTTGCTTTTGATTTATTAAATCGAATTGGTTTTACTTTAATCATCTTGCTTATGGCAACTGCAATATATAATGATATATTTCATTTTTTTGGATAAGAATTTCAAATGTATATAAAGAATTATAAAAATACCACGAGTTCAACCTTTGACTTTAGATTTGTATTTATCGGGATATTATTAATATGCCCTTGGTCACAAGTTTTTAGTCAAAATCAAATTGATATTTCGAATAATCAAAATTTAGAAATCAAAAAAAATCTGATAAACCGGCAATTAGGAAATCCTAAAATTCAACAAAATAATCAAGATCAAAATACTTTTGCAATTAATGATATCGTCATTAAAGGTCTATCTGATATTGAACCTCAAACTGTGTTTACTTATCTGCCAATTAAGATTGGTGAGCAAGTAAATCAAGATAAAATTAAATCAGCAATTCAAAGTCTTTATGCCACAGGTTTATTTGAAGATGTAGCTATAAGTAGAAGTGAAGACGATTTAGTCATAACCGTAATTGAACGCAAAGTGCTAGGTGAATTGGAAATTACCGGTACTTATGAATTTGATGCTAATGTTTTAAAAGAATCATTGCGATCAGTTGGATTATTTGAAGGAAAAACGTATGATCCTGTATTGATGAGCCGAGCTGAGCAGGAGTTAAAAAATCAATATTTGGCAAGAGGTTTTTATTCAACTAAAGTTAGTCAGGAAATTACCCCAATTGATGACAAACGAATAAAAATTAATTTGAAGGTAGATGAGGGTCAAATTGCCAAGATTAGAAGTATTAAAATTCTAGGAAATAAACAGGTCTCAACATCTACAATTTTAGGACTCATGGATTCGACCGACTCGGCATTTTTATCTAGTAATGATCTTTATTCCAGTCAGAGACTTCAAGCTGATATTGAAAGAATTAACCAATATTATTTAGATAAAGGATTTTTAGATTTTTTATTGGAAAGTGCCCAAGTTACCATCTCTGATGATCTAAACGGTATTTATATTTCAATCGGAATCAAGGAAGGGGATATTTACCGAATTAGAGATATTGAGCTTGCTAACCCTTCAAATAATCTTACAAATGATGATTTTCAAAAATACAATGAAATTAAAATTGGAAATGTTTACTCAGATACTGAAATTGAAAAAGTCTCAAAAAAACTTAGAGAGCATCTGACTCAAAAAGGATTTGTCTCACCTAGAATTGATGTTGAAAAAATTAAAAGTACCAGTATTGATGAAAAAACAGTTTTATTAAGATTTGTAATTAATGAACAAAGAAGAGTTACTGTCAATCGAATTGCAATTGAAGGTAATACCCGCACCAGTGACGAAGTAATTCGGCGTGAGTTTCGACTTCAAGAAGGAGATTTATTCAATAGTGATCTTTTAAATAATACTAGGCGTCAAATTGAAAGATTAGGCTTTTTTTCTGATGTTCAACTTTACCCCCAATCCGTTACCGGCGAACCGGATAAAATGGATGTAATTGCTAAAGTAAAAGAAAAACGAACTGGTTCATTTGTCTTCGGAGTTACAAGTTCAAGCGTCGAAAAAATTGGTTTTAATGCAAGCATCTCTCAAAGAAATTGGGGTGGAAGTGGAAAACAAGTTAGCCTTGCCTTTAATACTTCTCAATTGTCCAGATCAATAAATGCTAATTATTTTGATCCATATTTTACTGATGGAGGTTTAGGATTTGGAATGAATGCTTTTCAAAGGTATAACGATTCTTCAAAATTAAAAACTGGTCGCTATAAGAATCTTACACAAGGAGGGGGATTTAGATTTAGTTTTCCAATAAACTACGATAATATCTTTGGATTTGGTATTCAGGGAAGTGTAAATGACTTTACTTTATTTTCTGACAGTCCTAAACTTTATCTCGATCAAGCCCAGACATTCGGTAATAAACCATCAGATATATACACTTTTTTATCTTATACTATTGATCTTTTAGACAGCTCAATTTATCCAACAAAAGGTTTTTATGGTCGAACCTATGTTGAAAATACCATTAGTAGTAGCGATTTTCAATATCATCGGGAATTTATTACTTTACAAGGTTATATTCCTCTAAATGAAACTGTTTCTATGTTGTTAAATACCGATTTAGGAAAAGCTACTTCTACCAAAGGACTACCATTACCATATAGTAAATATTTATATACCGGTGGTATTGGATCTGTAAGAGGGTATAGATATGGCACAATCGGACCATACGATAGCACAACTGATCGCTACACCGGGGGTGATCGCTCATTTAATGCAAATTTTGAATTATTATTTCCTTTTCCGGGAAAATCTCGATCAAAGGAATTACGTTTAGCTCTATTTGCTGATACTGGTACTTCTTGGGCAGAAAATGAAAAAACGTCTGATCGAAAACTCCGTTCTTCATGGGGAGGAGCTCTTTCTTGGACTTCACCTGTTGGCCCTTTGCGTTTTAGTTATGCATTTCCGGTAAATAGGAAACCCGGTGATCAAATTCAAAAATTTCAATTTCATATCGGAACTACATTCTAGAATTTTTTTGGAGAATAAAATGAAATGCTTTTCTTGGTTTTACAACCGAATTTTTACTCTTATCTTAGCTTGCGGTTTAATCATATTTTCACCTTTTGCTCTTGCTCAAACAAAAGTTGGGGTTGTAAATGTTCAAAAAATTATGAGCACCTCTACAGCAGCAATCGAGGCTTCTAAAAGAATTGAACAAGAATTTTCTGCCCGTGATCAAGAAATGAAAAGATTATCTTTAAAGTTACAAGGGATGAAAGAAGATTTTGATAAAAATCAAGCTACTTTATCAGAATCGGATAAAAAACGCAAAGAAGCAGAATTTGCGGATTTAAATCGTGAATTTCAAAGAAAAGGTAGAGAATTAAGAGAAGATTTAGAGCGTCGACAAGCTGAGGAAACCGGTAAATTATTGGAAAAAACTCAAGCAGTAATAAAAATAATTGCTGAGGCTGAAAACTATGATTTAATTCTTCGAGATGCTGTGTATGTTGCACCTGCAGCTAACATTACTGATCAAGTTTTAAAAGAATTGCAATAATTATTCACAATATTTTCGTAATTTAAGAACAACTAAATTACTGGTTAATCTAAATATTTAATATTTAGTTTTATCGCAATCATCTCAAAGTAAAATATTTGAGAAGTTCAAAATATATCAATTGAAAAAATATTACAATAGAAATAATTTTAAAAAAAGTAATTTATGAAATTTTCAATAAATGAAATTAAGAGTTGGTATAGCAAAAAATATTCCAATAATCTTATTGATTTTATTATTGGCGATAACTTTCAATTATCAAAAAAAATAATCAAATCATTAGCAAGCCTTGATGAAGCAAATAGCGAAACCCTAACATTCGCCCAGGCGAAAGCAGATATTAAAGCACTGGATAAATGCAAAGCTGCGGCGATTATTGCGGATTCAAAATGGCAAGAATTGATCTCAAAAAAAAAAATACCGGCAATTATCTCAGATAATCCTTATTTACTTTTCACTAAAATCGCCTATTTGTTTTACCGACAACCGGCATCTGTTAACCCCAAAGATCAATTCGATTGCCGAGATTTAGCAAAAATTGATTCACCAATTAATTATCAAGTAAAAATTGGAGCTTTTAGTGTAGTAGAAAAAAACATCAAAATTGGGAACGGCACTCAAATTGGTTCTCAATGTTGGATTGGTGAAAATGTAAAAATTGGTAAGAATTGTTGTATCTATCCCCAAACATCAATCTACCCAAATTCAGAAATCGGTGATAATGTAATTATCCACAGTGGTGCCACAATTGGTGCTGATGGATATGGATTTATAAAAGATCAACCGGAAAATGGGAAAACTTGGTTTAAAATACCTCAGCTTGCAAAGGTGATTATTGGGAATAATGTCGAAATCGGAGCTAATTGCGCCATAGATCGGGGTGCGTTATCTAATACCATAATTGGTGATGGTGTTAAGATTGATAATTATGCTCAAGTCGGACATGGTGCCAAAATCGGTAGTGATACATTATTAATGGGTTTTAGTGCGATATCAGGATCTGTAGTAATTGGAAAAAATTGTTTAATCGGCGGTCAAGCAGGAATTGGTCCTGGAATAATAATTGCTGATAATGTGATAATACATCCTCAAGCATTTGTAGTTCATAGTGTCTTGAAGTCAGGTGAATATTCAGGAACATGGCCTTTGCAAAATCATCAAGATTGGCTAAAAACCCAAATTAAATTAAAGAAATTAATTAAAAGGTAAATCAAATGAATTCGAATATAAATCAAGTCCAACCTCAAATACCAAGTCTACCACTAGGAATTAAGGAAATCGAAAGAGCAATACCTCATCGTTACCCGTTTTTATTTATCGATCGGGTAATTGAAATTGAATTGGGTAAGTCAATAGTAGCAATCAAAAATTTATCTTTTAACGAATACTTTTTTCAAGGACATTTCCCCGATCGACCAATAATGCCGGGAGTCCTTACAACTGAAGCAATGGCACAAGCAGCCGGTGTTTTAACCAGATTATCATTTGATCCCGAATATAAGATGGAGGCATTGTTTTTTGTTGGAATCGACCAAGTCAGATTTCGACGACCAATAGGACCTGGAGATATCTTAAGAATTCAAGTGGAATTAACTAAAAAGCGATCAACCTTTTTCAAATACTATGGTGAATGTCAAGTGGATAATGAAACTGCATCTAGTGCAGAATTTATATTAACTTCAAATATTTAATAATGATTAAATCCAATATTCATCCAACTGCAATAATTGATAAAAAGGCTCAAATTGATGCTAGTGTTATTATTGGTGCTTATGCAATAATTGGACCCAAAGTTACTATTGATAAAAATACCCAAATACATTCTCATGTAGTCATAACCGGGAATACCACAATTGGTAAAGATAATCAGATATTTCCCCATGCTGTTTTAGGTGGGGATCCGCAAGATAAAAATTATCGAACTCAGGATGCAAAAATTACAATTGGGGATAGCAATACCATTAGAGAATTTTCCACAATTCATTCCGGGATAACCAGTAGCACCCACCCTACCATCATAGGTAATGGTAATTATTTAATGGCTTATTCACATATTGCTCATAATTGTTTATTACAGAACGATATTGTAATTGTTAATAATGTTCAAGTCGCCGGTCATGTTGAAATCCACGATGGCGCTATGATTGGGGCTTGTTCGGGAATTCATCAATTTGTCCAAATAGGTTCAAAAGCTATGATTGCTGCTTATTCAGCAGTATTAAATGATGTTCCGCCGGCGGTTATGGCTGGAGGTCAACCTGCTAGAGCATTTGGATTGAATCGAATTGGGTTAAAACGTTCGGATTATTCTAAAGACAGAATTAATCATATTAAAGATAATTTCCGTTTATTGTTTCAAAAAGGGTTTACCATCAATAAAGTTCTAGAGGAATTAGCAAGCAATAATGATGAAGATTCAAAATTATTGTTAGATTTTATTAATAACAGTAAACGGGGAATAATTAGTATCCCTAGACGAAAGAAAATCGATCTAACTAATCAAGATTAAAAAATGAAAATTGCTCTTTTAGCTGGTGAAATTTCCGGAGACCAGTTAGGTTCAGCTATTGCCGAAGAATTATACAAATCAGTTCCCAATGTAACCTTAATAGGTATTACCGGTGAAAATATGCGAAATTCGGGAGTGAGGAGTATTGCCAATATCAATATGCTTTCGGTTGTTGGATTTTCGGAAATAATTCTCAAACTTCCAAAGCTTTTATGGTTTCGCTATCAAATTTTCCGCCAATTAATCTACGAAAAACCTGATTTTGTTATTGGTATTGATTCACCTGATTTCAACTTATCTTTATTAAAAAAACTTAGAATCCGCGGAATTCGAACGATACAATTTGTCGCTCCCACCGTTTGGGCATGGCGTAAATGGCGAATTAAAAAAATTAAAGACTCGGTAGAAAAGCTTTTATGCTTATATCCCTTTGAAGTTGATTTTTTTTCTAAACATAATATATCTGCTATATATGTCGGTCATCCAATCGCTGATAAGATTCCAATTGATTATGATTTGGTTCAATATCGTAAACAAATGCGTGTTGAACCAAATAAATTGATAATTGCATTATTACCTGGAAGTCGGGAAAGTGAAATAATTCGACATAGTCAAATATTACTAAACACTGCCTCTACTATAAATCAAGAGCTCAATCCCCTAGGCACTATTAAAAAACAAACCCACCAAGAATTGAGAAGATCGGCACGGATAGTTACAAATTTTAATTCTCTCATTCCCAATAATCCCAATGAAACCTTATCTTTTTTCAATCAATCACCTCTCCAATTTGTAGTTCCCTTACCAACTATTGAAACTTTCAATTTATTTAAGGATCAAACTTCTAAAGCTATAACTTCCTTACCAATACGCATTATGAGAGGACATGCAAAACAAGCAATTGCACTTGCTGATATTTGTCTTATTGCCAGCGGAACTGCCTGTTTGGAAGCGGCATTATATAAAAAACCGATGGTAATTTTTTATAAACTAAATAAAATCACTTTAAGACTAATGAAATGGTTATATAAACTACCTTGGTTCGGTTTACCTAATATCTTAGCCAAAAAATTTATTGTGCCGGAAATTTTACTAAACCAAGCAACTGAAAAAGAGATGGCTGAGGAAGTTTTATCACTACTTGAAGATAAAAAACGATGCCAAAAGATAGTTGAGGAATTTAATGAATTACATAAAAATTTAATCGTTGATCGGCAAAAAATTTGGCAGGGAATTCTAGTTAATCAAAGTCCGAAATAATGTGAAATTTATATCTAATATTTTGTATTCGGTTTATTTAATATTTTGAAGTAAATTTATCAACACTTAATAATCCAACGATAATTATTTTTTCAAAATTACAAAATTAATATATTATTAACAATTATGCAAACTAGAATTCAACAGATAAAGTTGCTTGAACGGCTGACTTCCATTTTTTATAGTAGAAATCCTTTTTGTCATTTTCAAATTGTGGATCAAAGCGTCTATCGATAGCCCATTTTTTCGCAAAGATATCTTGATTTGGGTAAATTCCAGCACGCATTCCCGCTAACCAAGCAACTCCAAGTGCTGTAGTCTCAATCACTTGTGGTCGTTCCACTGGAATTCCAAGTATATTAGCTAAAAATTGCATAGTAAAATTACTTGCACACATACCACCATCAACTCGCAATGACTTTAGAGAAAAATCCGGATAATCCGCATACATTGCCTCCAGTAAATCACGTGTCTGAAATGCTACTGATTGTAGAGCGGCACTGATAAGGTCAGCAACCTTAGTATTACGGGTAATACCATAAATTGCACCACGACATTGTGAATTCCAATAAGGAGCTCCCAATCCCGTGAAAGCAGGAACTAATATCAGATTATGAAGTTCATCTGCTTGACTTGCAAGTTGATCTGATTTTGAAGCATGGTCGATAATCTTTAGCCCATCTCTAAGCCATTGAACTACTGACCCTGCATTATAAATTGAACCTTCCAAAGCGTATACAGCTTTGTCATCTAGTTGATAAGCAATTGTTGTAAGAAGGCGGTTGCTTGATTTAATAGGTCTTTCGCCAGTATTCAATAATGCAAAACAGCCAGTGCCGTAAGTCGATTTCAACATACTAGGTTTGAAACATGTTTGTCCCAATGTTGCTGCTTGTTGATCACCTGCTACTCCAAAAATTGGAGTATGTCCACCTAATATTTGAGTGACTCCAAAATCGTCAGCACTATTGCTAACTCTTGGTAGCATATTCAAGGGAATATTAAGAAGATTGCAAATCTCATCTGACCAATCTCCTTTAAAAATATCATATAACATGGTTCTTGATGCGTTAGTTGCATCAGTTACATGTGATTTACCATTTGTGAGATGCCAAATTAAAAAACTATCAATCGTTCCAAATAATAGTTCTCCTGCCTCTGCTCGTTTCCGTGCTCCTTCAATATTATTTAATATCCAACAAAGCTTGGTCGCAGAAAAATAGGGGTCCAAAACTAAACCTGTCTTTTCGGTAACTAGAATTTCATGACCTTCTGCATCCAATTTACGACATAAATCACTAGTTCGACGATCCTGCCATACTATCGCATTGGTAATCGCATTACCTGTATTTCGTTCCCATACCACAACTGTTTCTCGTTGATTAGTAATACCAATGGCTGCAATATCTCTGGGTTTAAGTTTCGACTGAACCATCAATTCAGAACAAACACTATTAACTGAATGTAAAATTTCACTAGGATTGTGCTCTACCCACCCTGGATGAGGGAAATACTGGGTAAACTCCTTTTGAACTGTTTGGAAAGATCGCATATCACTATCAAAAAGGATTGCGCGTGTAGATGTAGTTCCTTGATCAATAGATAATATAAAAGCCATTTTACTTCTCAATCTTCATATATATGTCAATACTTTGTGCAGCTTTTTTGTTTATTCTAAGCCCTAGTTGTGAGCGTCGCCATAGAATATCCTCTGAGGTTTTCGCAAATTCATTTGCTCTCAAATAGTCTATTTCCCGCGCAGTTAAATCTGCTCCAAAGTTTTCCCCTAAATCATCTATGTTACACGCATTACCTAATACTTTCCATGCATCAAGACCATAACTACAAAATAACCTTTGGGCCCAAGTTTCATTTAGAAATGGATAGTCAGCTAAAAGACGAGCAAAATGGGTTTCACGTTCTGTTAGTTTAAACTCACCCCCTGGTAAAGGAGAAAATTTTGTCCAAGATGCCCCAATAGTTAGATACTTCGACAATTTATTTAGTACTTCTTCCGCAAGTATCCGATGAGTAGTGATTTTACCTCCAAATACATTAAGGATTGGTGCACCATCATTATTTAAATTCAGCAAATAATCACGGGTGGCAGCAGTAGAAGATTTAGCACCATCATCATAAAGTGGTCTTACTCCAGAAAAGGTCATTATTACATCATCAGGAGCTATATTAGCCTCAAAATAATCAGATGCAAATTTACAAAGATATTCGATTTCTTGATTTGAGCATTCAGGTTCGATATCAGCATTTTCATGAGGAACTTCGGTTGTTCCTATAAGGGTAAACTCACGTTCATAAGGAATTGCAAAGATAATTCGACAATCAGAACCCTGAAGTAAATAAGCCTTTTCGTGATCAAATAATTTTTTGGTAATAATATGTGAACCTCTTACTAATCTTACATGAACCTTTGATTTTTGGTTTGTTGTTTGACACATTATTTTTTCAACCCAGGGACCTGAAGCATTCACTATGGATTTTGCATAAAATCTTCCTTGTTCGGTATCAATTTTCCATACTGAATTTTCTCTTTGTAATGACTCAACCTTATTTCTAGTCAAAATTTTAGCCCCTCGCTTTACTGCATCGCTTGCCATTAATACTACCATGCGAGCATCATGAACCCATCCATCAGAATACTCATAAGCCTTTTTATATTTTGACTTTAATGGATTTCCCTCTTTTGTATTCTGTAATTTAATACTGGTGGTTGAAGGAAATTTTGAATTTCCTCCTAAATGATCATAAAGCCATAATCCAATGCGAATAATCCACCCAGGCCGTTTACCCTTTAGCCAAGGCATGAAAATTCCCAGCAAACGACCTGCAGGAGTTTCGCTTTCAAATCGCATATCTGGAGAAATCGGCAAAATTAACCGTAGTTGTTTTGCAATATGAGGCATATTTTGTAATAATACTTCGCGCTCTTGAAGTGCATTACGTACCAGTTTAAAATCAAAATACTCTAGATATCGTAAACCTCCATGAATCAAATTCGTCGATTTCGAAGAGGTTTCAGATGCTAAATCGCCCTTTTCGGCAAGAATCACAGACATCCCACGACCAGCTGCATCACGAGCTATTGCAACTCCATTTATTCCACCGCCAATAATAAATATATCAAAAATATCTTTTTTATTATCCATTTTATTAATCTTTAGAAATAATAATACGAGTGTTGGCTATTTGAGCAATTTTCTGAAAGTCTATTGGAGGAGGACTATCAGTTACGAAAATATCTAAATCTCTCACGTTACAAATACGGTGAGGTGCTGAAATTGAAAATTTTGAATTACAACATACTAGAATTCTGTTTCGAGAATTGTTGAGTATTGATTGAGCAACCACCACTTCCCGTTGGTCAAAATCTAGTATCGAGCCATCAGAATCAAGAGAAGATGCGCCGATTATAGCGAAATCTACCTTGTAATTACGAAAAGCTTCCTCAGCACTGGAACCGACAATAGCACCATCAGACAAACGCACTTGTCCACCAACAACTATTAGCGATTTAACCTTTGAAGTCTGCATTATATGTACAATATTTATGTTATTGGATATAACTGTTAATTCATTGTGTTGTCTTAGAGCATTGGCCACTTGTTCAGTAGTGGTCCCAATATTAATTGCAACAGAACTACCATTTGGAATTAAGCTAGCTGTAGAATTTGCAATACTTATCTTAGCGCTGACATTTGCTTGTCTACGGGATTCGTAAGCGACCATAGAGGTTGATATAAGTTTTCTCGCTCCTCCATGAATACGATCAGCAAGCCCTTTGTTGCATAGTTCAGTAAGATCCCTCCTGATTGTTTGATTGACCACGCCAAATGAGGTCGCAAGTTTTTCTACTTGCACCTGTCCTTCACTTGCTAATAACTTTAATATTTTCTTCTGACGAGAATTTAATATGTTCATTTAATGTTCGTTTATTAATATTTTCATCAAATTAAATATTACCATATAAACATTAATAGTTTTTGATAATTTGATATTTTTAACAATAAGGACGAACTGAAATTAAATAATTAAATACAGATGATTATCTCTTTGTAATGGTTATATAGTAATGTTCATTATTTTTTTTTATTTAAAAGCATCAATAGAATATTTAGAAAAAAAAGCGGGGGTTGACAAATTGATAATGTTCATATAAACTTATAAATGCTGTTAAATCAGCATAAGAGCATTTTTAAAATATTATTTTTAATCAAATTAATTTGGAGGTAAAAAATGTATAAGCGATTAGCGTTATCTGCTGCTAGTTTAATTTTGTTAGTCGGAACCCAAAGCGCATGGGCTGACTCAAAGGCAGCCAAAAAGTGGATTGATAATGAATTTCAGCCATCAGTATTATCAAAATCTGCACAAATGGATGAGATGAATTGGTTTATCAAAGCTGCAAAACCTTACAATGGTATGGAGATTAATGTTCTATCTGAAGGCATCCCAACTCATACCTACGAAAGCGAAGTGCTTACTAAAGCTTTTGAGGAAATCACCGGTATTAAGGTAAATCATCAGATTCTTGGAGAAGGTGAAGTTGTTCAGGCTGTGCAAACTCAAATGCAAACTAAGCGAAATCTTTACGATGCGTATGTAAATGATTCAGATTTAATTGGCACGCATTCTCGTTTGCAACTAGCTTATCCGCTTTCAGACATGATTTCAGGTTCGTGGAAAGATGTTACAAATCCGAAACTAGATTTAGATGATTTCATTGGTACTCAATTTACCACTGGTCCAGACGGTAAATTGTATCAGTTACCTGATCAACAATTTGCTAATCTATATTGGTTTCGCAAAGATTGGTTTGACAGAGCAGATTTAAAGAAGAAATTTAAAAGTAAATATGGGTATGAACTAGGTGTTCCTGTTAATTGGTCTGCCTACGAAGACATTGCTGAATTTTTCTCTGAAGATGTTAAAAATATCGATGGAGTCAGAATATATGGTCATATGGATTATGGTAAAAGAGCGCCTGATCTAGGCTGGCGGATGACAGATGCCTGGCTATCTATGGCAGGTGTGGGCTCTAAAGGAGAACCAAATGGAATCCCTATTGACGAATGGGGTATTCGTATGGAAGCCGGGTCATGTAATCCTGTAGGTTCATCAGTTACTCGTGGAGGTGCTGCCAATGGTCCAGCAGCAGTTTATGCAATTCGCAAATGGGATGAGTGGCTACGTAAATATGCCCCTCCTGGTGCAGCTTCTTATGACTTCTACCAATCATTACCTGCATTGAGTCAAGGAAATGTTGCTCAACAAATTTTTTGGTATACTGCCTTTACCGCAGATATGGTAGCTCCAAAATCTGAAGGTAACAACACCGTTGACAATAAGGGTAATCCATTATGGCGTATGGCTCCTTCTCCTCATGGACCTTACTGGGAAGAAGGACAAAAAGTTGGTTATCAAGATGTAGGTTCTTGGACATTTCTTAAATCAACTCCTGAAAAACGTGCAAAAGCAGCATGGTTATATGCTCAATTTGTTGTTTCTAAGACAGTTGATACTAAAAAATCACATGTTGGTTTAACTTTCATTCGTGATTCTTCTGTAAATCATAAGAGTTTTACTGAGCGTGCTCCAAAACTTGGAGGATTGGTTGAATTTTATCGCTCACCAGATCGAGTTGTTTGGTCACCAACCGGCATTAATGTTCCAGACTATCCGAAGCTTGCACAAATTTGGTGGCAACAAATCGGTGATGTAAATTCTGGAGCGTTTACTCCACAACAAGCTATGGATCGCCTTGCTGAAGAAATGGATGTTACAATGTCAAGAATGCAAGCTGCGGATGAAAATGCACAAGTATATGGAGGTTGTGGCCCTCGTTTGAATGAGGTTAAAGACAAATCCGCCTGGATTGGCAAAGGCGGTGCTAAAGCCAAACTTGCAAACGAAAAACCGCAAGGAAAAACTGTAAATTATGACGAGCTAATTAAACGCTGGGCAAAGAAATAAATAAGAAAATATTCTTATAACTAGAAGACTCGCAACTGTTACCACCTACGATTCTGTCATTGATTACAAGTATTATTTGGCAGATCTGGTGGTACCAGTATGGGGGTATTGATAGATTGAGAAAAAAATGGCACTGGAACTGCAAAATATTTCTAAAGTTGTGGGAGGAAAAGCCTATATAAAGAATACTACACTCACTTTTGAGACAGGCCATTTCAATGTGCTTTTAGGGGAGACGGGAGTTGGCAAAACTTCATTAATTAAGTTAATAGCAGGGTTAGAGCCATTAGCTTCCGGAAATTTAATTTTAAACGGTGTTGACATCACCAAGTTAAACACTCAAAAGCGAAATATTAGTCTAGTGCATCAATTTTTTATTAATTATCCCCATATGACGGTATTCGATAACATTGCATCACCTCTGCGAGTAGCAGGAATACCGAAATCAGAGATTCAAGATCGAGTAATAGAAGCTGCTAAGACCCTTAAATTAGAAACAATGTTAGAACGAATGCCTCACGAATTATCGGGAGGACAACAACAAAGAACAGCTCTAGCACGAGCAATTGCAAAAGAGTCCAAAGTAGTTTTACTTGATGAACCTCTTGCTAATTTAGATTATAAATTAAGAGAAGAACTTCGAGAACTACTGCCTGAACTATTTTCAAATCGAAAAACAGTGGTTATTTATGCAACATCTGAACCTGTAGAAGCACTTTTACTAGGTGGTCAAACTGTTTTAATGGATGATGGTAATGTTCGCCAAAATGGCACAACCACTGAGATCTACCGAAATCCAACAACTCTATTAGCTGCAAAAATTTTTTCGAATCCTCCAATTAATTATGCTAAAGTTCAAAAAAAAGCGTCTAGTTTTTTTCTAAATAATATTTTTTGGGAAGTCCCTAAAAAACTTCAAGGATTCAACGATGGGGAATATCAATTTGCGATCAGACCTTATCATGTAATGCCTATGAAGAAAGAAAATACTCCAGTTTCGATATCGGGTAGAATAAGCGTTGCTGAACTAAGCGGATCCGAATCGATTGCTCATTTTGACTTTGAAGGAAATAGTTGGATTTCAATGGCTCATGGTGTACACCTATATTCTGTAGGTGAGGACCATATTTTTTATTTAAACCCAGAAGATTGTTTTTACTTTGATCTTAACGGCAATCGTATAAATTAAGAGCTAATATTGGCTAAGATTAATCTTTCAAATATTCGACATAGTTATCAATCCAATCCTAGTGAGCAAGATGATTATGCTCTGAAGCAAATTAATCTTGAATGGGAAAAAGGTGGTGCCTATGCACTTTTAGGTCCTTCAGGTTGTGGGAAAACAACTTTATTGAATATTATCTCAGGTTTACAATACCCAACTGAAGGGAAAGTTTTGTTTAACGATCAAGATGTTACTTATCAGCCTACTGTTAAAAGAAATATTGCACAGGTTTTCCAATTTCCAGTAATTTATGACACTATGACGTTATATGATAATCTAGCTTTTCCTCTTCGTAATCGTGGAGTTGATGAAACAACAATCAAAACACGCGTATCCGACATTGCTGAAATGCTAGAAGTAACCGGAATGTTGAAATATAAAGCATCTGCACTCTCACCGGACAATAAACAAAAAGTTTCAATGGGGCGTGGACTTGTAAGAGATGATGTTAATGCTGTGCTATTTGATGAACCTCTAACTGTAATTGATCCACATTTAAAATTAAAATTACGAGCTAAACTAAAAGAATTACATCAACGAATAGAACATACAATGATTTATGTAACCCATGATCAAACCGAAGCATTAACCTTTGCAGATAAAGTTGTAGTTATGAATCACGGTGAGGTTGTTCAGGTAGGCACCCCAATTGATCTTTTTGAACGCCCGGCGCATACATTTGTAGGATATTTTATCGGATCACCCGGAATGAATGTCTTACCCTGCGAGATTGATGACGAGAGGCGGGTGATGATAAATGGAATAAATATTGAACTTGATGGTGAAATTAAAAATAAAAATCAGGGTTTAGCTGAAATTGGTGTGCGTCCTGAGTTTGTATCTTTATCAACAAAAGGTCTAGAAGCTAGAGTTAGCAAGATTTTGGATGTCGGTCGTTATGCTGTTATTGAAGCAATGCTAGGTGAACATAAAGTCGCTTTAATACATTCAGGTAAACTTCCTAATCAAGGTGATTTGGTTAAACTAGATTTTAATAAAGAACATACTCGTTTGTATATTGATGGTTGGTTAGCTACAAAAGAAAAACACTAAAATGAAAGTAGTAAATCAAAAGGCATGGTTATTTGTATTTCCAGTATTTTTATTGGTAGCCTTCAATGCAATCATTCCGATGATGACTGTAGTAAATTATTCCGTTCAAGAGACATTTGGTAATAATCAGTTTTTCTGGGAAGGTATTACTTGGTTTGAACAAATTTTGAATTCTGAAAGGTTCCATGCCGCGTTAACTAGGCAATTTATTTTTACGGCTCTAATTTTAATTATTGAAATTCCTCTGGGAATCGCTATTGCGTTATCAATGCCTAGGCAAGGGTTTTTTGTCCCAGTCTGCCTTGTTCTGATGTCACTACCTATGTTAATTCCATGGAATGTGGTTGGTGCAATGTGGAATATTTTTGCATTACCAGATATTGGACTACTTGGTTATTTTGTAAATCATATATTGCATATTCCATATGATATGACTCAAAACCCAACATCGGCTTGGATTACTGTTATTGTTATGGATGTTTGGCATTGGACATCGCTTGTTGTTTTACTTTGTTATGCAGGATTAGTATCAATCCCTAATGCATATTATCAAGCGGCAAAAATTGATGGAGCTACAAATTGGTCAGTATTCCGCCATATTCAATTACCAAAAATGAAAAATGTTCTTACCATTGCCATAATTTTACGGTTTATTGACTCATTTAACATATATACCGAACCATTTGTGCTTACAGGCGGAGGTCCTGGTAATACTACAACTTTTCTTTCTATTGATCTAGTTAAAATTGCATTAGGTCAGTTTGATTTAGGTCCTGCAGCTGCAATGAGTTTGATCTATTTTGTAATCACACTATTAGTTTCTTGGATATTTTACACTCTAATGACCAGGGAAAATTTAAATGAATATGAAAGGGAGGTACGCAAATGAAAAAAAGATATATTGTTCCCATTGTATATATTTTATTTCTAATGTTACCTATTTATTGGCTGGTGGCAATGAGTTTCAAAACAACCAATGAAATTCTTGCAGGGTTTTCACTATTTCCCCAAACATTCACTACTGAAGCATACCAAACTATTTTCACCAATCCGACTTGGTATTGGGGCTATTTAAACTCAATTATTTATGTTTCAATTAACACAATCCTTTCTGTTGCTGTAGCACTTCCAGCAGCTTATGCTTTCTCACGATATCAATTTCTCGGTGATAAAACATTATTTTTCTGGCTTCTAACCAACAAGATGGCACCTATTGCAGTGTTTGCACTACCTTTTTTTCAATTATATTCTGCAGTTGGATTATTTGACACTCATTTAGCAGTTGCACTTGCGCATTGTTTATTTAATATTCCACTTGCAGTGTGGATACTAGAGGGATTTATGAGTGCAGTTCCCATAGAACTTGACGAAACAGCTTATGTAGATGGATATTCATTTCCAAATTTTTTCATTAGAATATTTATGCCCACAATTAAGGCTGGGGTTGGAGTAACTGCATTTTTCTGTTTTATGTTTTCATGGGTAGAACTGTTATTGGCAAAGACACTTACATCGGTTTATGCGAAGCCAATAGCTGCTACAATGACCAGAACCGCATCTAGTTCTGGATATGAATTAGGTTTACTAGCGGCAGCTGGAACCCTGACAATTATTCCTGGAGCTATTGTTATATATTTTGTTCGTAATTACATTGCTAAAGGTTTTGCACTAGGGAGAGTTTAAATGTTAACTTGGATGGCATGGACTTGGCAAACAGCTCTTTTTTTTATATTCATTTTTGGCGCTATTGGAGTTGTTATTTTTATCGAAATAATTTTTCCAGGAACCTCAGAGCGACGAGGCATCCTGGGATTAGTTACAACCAGAGGAACTCGTCTTTTTCTTTCTTTACTTGGATCTTCTTATATATTTTTAGCTTGGCTCGGTTTATTTGGAACTCCCCTATGGATCCCATTAGGAATATCTATAGCCTGGGGCACCTTTTGCTTTTTAAAAGTCTAGCTTTCGTTAATTTTGAAACTTCCAAAATAAAAAATTGAAACTTGTGATATAGCTCATTTTCATCAATGATACTAAGTCAGTTCGGACTTAGAACTTGAATACAATATTATCTTAATCATTCACAAGTATTATGAATTTTAAAATAATTAATTTTCATCATCAAGATGTTGTTGATATTCTTGGAAATCTAGCAACTTTTGGAAATCTTTAGGATCTGCTGCTTTTATCTGCCATAACCAATTTGCGTAAGGATCTTGGTTAATCAACTCCGGGCTGTTTACAACATCATTATTGATACTAATTACTTCACCAAATATTGGAGCATATACATCAGCCGCAGATTTTACGCTTTCAACTATTCCGCACTCATCTCCAGCTTGATATTTTTTACCTACCTCAGGTAATTGAATATATACCATATCACCTAACTGATTTTGGGCAAAATCGGTTATACCAATACTAAAAGTTCCATCATTATTATCTTTAACCCATTCGTGAGATTTTTGATATTTTAAATTTTCCGGAAGTTTCATAAACTTGTTTTATGTTAGTAAGTTGAAAATATTTACAAAAGTTTGATTTTATTTTACCAAAATTTTACCTTCTCTAACAAAAGGGGGATTGACAACTCTAGCTTTGAGCCATTGATTACGAATTTCTACATCAACTTCATCACCTGTGTTTATAGAAATTGGCAGTCTTGATAATGCAATTGATTTCTTCATTATTGGTGAGTATCCTCCACTTGTAATCCAACCTATACCTTGATTAATTTTTTGAGAAGCACGAAGCACGCCATTGGAATTTAACAACAATCCTTGAATTTGAAAACCTGGTGTTTTTCCTAAGGCCTTTCTCCCAATAAAATCTCGATCTTTAGATAAATCAACACTCCAGCCAATACCTGATTCATAAGGAGTATATTCATTTGATAATTCATTACCATATAGAGGAAATCCTGCTTCTAATCTCAACGAATCACGGGCACCTAATCCACAAGGTTGTGCTTTATTTTTAATTAAATCCTGCCATAATTTGTTTGCTTTTGCTATTGGCAGGATTATTTCGTATCCGTCTTCGCCTGTATAACCGGTGCGAGATATCATCAAACCATTTTTACAATCTTCAAATGTAAAGAACTTTTTCATTACTAAATTTTTTTTATATTCAGAAAAAGAGCTTCTGAGCAATGATAATGAATTTGGTCCTTGTATCGCAATTATTGCAATATCTTCAATTATTCTAAAATCACATTTCCATTTGAAAGTTGCTAGTTGCTGTTTAATCCAATCAATATCATATTTTGCTCGGGATGCATTGTGTATAACTCGATATCGGGGTATTTGATTTTTTTTGAATAAACAATAAACAATCAGATCATCAATTATTCCCCCTTTTTCATCAAGCATAGTTGTATATTGAGCCTGATAGGGATTTAATTTATTTACATTATTTGCAAATATTCTTAATAGAGCTTTGGTAGCATCTTTCCCCTCAATTTCCGTAACTATCATATGAGAGACATCAAAAATTCCAACACTTTTTCTTACAGCCAAATGTTCAGATATTTGAGATCCATAATTTAGTGGCATCTTCCATCCACAAAAATCAAACATCTTTGCAGATAGTTTTAGATGTTGATGATAAAGTGCAGTCTGATTTAATTGATTCAAACTTGTTTTATCTATTAGTTTAGATTAAGCTGGTTGATGTGTCCTAAAAGAGAAGAATAATCATCAAAACTGGGAATATGTGGATATTCTTGCTTCATAACTTCCGGAGCAAATATTAAATTTCCATAATTTGCAGAAATTAACATTTCAATATCATTATAAGAGTCACCAATTGCAATAACTTTATAATTGATTGATTGCAGAGCCTTTACAGCCCTCGCTTTTTGGTTTGATTGCCTGAGTTTATATCCAGTAATAAAACCATCTTCAATTTTGAGTTGATGACAAAACAAAGTTGGATACCCTAATTTTTGCATCACCGGATAAGCAAATTCTTCAAAGGTATCTGACAAAATGATTACTTGATATTTTTGTCTTAATCTAGTTAAAAAATCAAGTGCGTTTGGTAATGGTTCAATTTGCTCAATAGTTGAAAAAATATCCGAAAATTTAATATTATGTTGATGAACAATATCCAGTCGGTATTGCATTAATTTATCATAATTTGGTTCATCACGAGTAGTGCGATTCAGTTCAGATATATTAGTTTTCTTGGCGAACTCTTGCCAAAACTCTGGAACTAATACTCCTTCTAAATCAATTGTAATAATTACCATTTTGTAATTTAATCATTATCTGTCGGTTCTTGAGCATCAGGTAATGGTAACATACTACTATAAATTGAAGCGGTTTGTCTTCTTTTTAGCTCGGCATCGGGAGTAAAACCCCGAAGCCTTAAAATTGTTTGCCTAACTGCAGCTTCAACTAATGCTGCAAGATTTCGACCTTCCGAAATTGGTAAATTTATTTTACGAATTTCAACTTCCAATATTTCTTCAACTTCATTTCCTGACGGCAAGCGTGGTAACTCATGATATTCTTCCAGTTTAATTAAATTTATAATTAATCGAAGTCGCATTTTTCTACGAACTGCTGTTTCCCCAAAAATTAATCGAATATTTAATATTCCCAATCCCCTCACTTCAATAAAATCTCGAAGCATCCCAGGGCATCGACCCTCAATTTCATTAGGTGATACTTGGGCTAATTCGGTAATATCATCTGCAATTAATCCATGACCTCGGGTAATTAATTCAAGTGCTAATTCACTTTTACCTAATCCCGATTCTCCTTTAATTAGCACCCCCAATCCAAAAACATCTAGCATTACTCCGGAAACATTTATAGTATCAGCAAGCCTTCTAGCTAAGTAGGTTCTAAGAATATCAACAACTTCAGATGAATTTTTAGTTGAATGAATTAAAGGGATATTGTATTGCCTGCATAATTCAATTACTTCCGGTTTTATCGGTAATTTATCAGCAAAAATAATTGCCGGTGGTTGCTTCATTTGCAGTAAAGTTGTAAATGTTTCAAACCCATCTTTTGAAGTAAACCATTGCCACTCTTCAGTCCCAATAACTTGTAGTCGATGAGGATGCATTAAATTGTAATGACCAATTAATTCCGATGAATATTGCCTTTGATTACGAATAATTACATGTTCATCCTTAATTGGCAAAATCGGGTTTAGGGATAAGCGCTGTTGATTATCCGAGGAAAGCTGAATTAACGGCAATCTCATGATTTATTAAAAATTTGGAATATTACCGTTTAATTGAACCTAATAGACCTCGAACTATTCTACCGGCAATTTTTGAACTAACAGTACGAACTACAGTTTTAGCCATTGCTTCACCTAGACTTTGACGACGACCTCGACCACTTCCACTTTTGAAGATTCCACCAATTCCTTTGAATATTGCAGATATTCCACCAGACCCTTCTCCAGTTTTCTCAATATCAAGTTTTGCACTTTTTTCTACCCTACCTTGTAGTTGTTCATAAGCAGATTCTCGATCTACACTCTTTTCGTAAACTCCGGCGACTAAAGAATTATTAATTATTTGATCTATTTCATTTTGAGGAATAACTCCCAAATGAGATTTAGGTGGATAAATATATACTCTTTCAACAATATTTGGTGCACCTTTTTCGTCTAAAAATGATACTAAGGCTTCACCTACTCCCAATTCAGTAATCGCTTTTTCACTATCGATTTTAGGATTCACCCGCAAAGTTTCTGCAGCAGTTTTAACTGCTTTTTGATCTCGTGGAGTATAAGCTCGAAGAGCATGTTGAATTCGATTACCTAATTGACTCAAAATTTTATCGGGAATATCAAGCGGGTTTTGGGTTACAAAAAAGACCCCCACACCTTTGGAGCGAATTAATCTTACTACTTGTTCGATTCTTTCTTGCAAAATTGATAATGAATCGTCAAATAATAAATGTGCTTCATCAAAGAAAAAAACCAGTTTGGGTTTAGCTAAATCACCTACATCAGGCAAATTCTCAAATAATTCAGATAACAACCATAATAAAAAAACACCATATAATCGTGGAGTGAACATTAATTGCTTAGCGTTTAACAAATTAATGACTCCTTTACCATCGATGGTTTGCAGCATGTCATTTATGTTGAGCATTGGCTCACCAAAAAACTTATCACCTCCTTGTTCTTCTAAAGTTAGTAATCCTCTTTGAATTGCACCAATAGAAGCTGATGAAACATTTCCATAATCACTACCTAAATCTCGGGCATTTTCACCAATATATTTAGTCATTGATCGTAAATCTTTCAGATCAAGCAACATAATTTTATTTTCATCGGCGACTTTAAAAATAATTTGCAAAACCCCAGATTGAACATCATTTAATCCTAATAATCGCGAGATCATTATTGGACCCATATCTGATATTGTCGCTCTTAATGGATGACCTTTTTCACCAAATACATCCCAAATAGTTAATGGATATTTTTCGGGAATCGGTTCATCAATTCTTACTTTTTGTAAATGCGCGGTTAATTTGTCATTGATATCAGCTTTAGATCCTAGACCAGTTAAATCACCTTTAACATCTGATAAAAATATTGGGACTCCAATATCAGAAAATCTCTCGACTAATACTTGCAAACTCACTGTTTTCCCGGTTCCTGTAGCTCCGGTAATTAAACCGTGACGGTTTGCCATATTTGACAATATAAATATTTCCTTGTTTGAACTTTTAGCAATTTCAATTATTTTCATAAATTTTTATAATTAAATTGAAATATATATATAAATATTTATTTGAATTAATATTGAAGAAGCAATATGCTAAATGCAAAAATTATATTTACAGAATACTTATAATAAAATCTAACAAAACTTCAACTTTAATTTATCATTAGACATAAAAAATTGATTAAAACAATATATTTTAATTAATTCTCCCAAGCAGGTAATTTCTTTTCAACAAAAATCGGTTTAATTTGAAAATAATCAGGAAGACCATCAACATAAGGTGGATAATCTTCCCCTTGAATAAGCGGAAGTAAATATTCGCGACAAGCAGTAGTTACCCCCATTTGATCATCTCTTATGAAATTATCAGGAATCTTAGCTTCGATATTTGCAACTTCAGATAATTCAATTTCAACAATTTCCCATTCATATGGCTTTGATTTAAGCCGTTTGATAATCGGCATCTTACCATTTTTCCCGGCAACGGCCATTCTTACAGCTGCTGCACCTACTTGATACGATTGCTCGACATCAGATTTTGAAGCTATATGTCTTGCAGCTCTCTGCAAATAATCAGATACTGCCCAATGATATTTAAGTTGTAGATTTTCGGCAATCATTTGTGCTAAACGAGGGGCAACTCCTCCTAATTGAGCATGGCCAAAGGAATCTTTTAGTCCTGACTCAGCTATAAATTTTCCATCTTGATCTTTAATTCCTTCAGAAGCTGCAATTACACAAAAACCATATTTATCAACTATAGTTTTTACAGCATTTAAAAATTTTTCTTGATTAAAAATAACTTCAGGTAATAATACTAAATGCGGAGCATCACCTTCCTCTCCATCACGTGCGGCTAAGGCGCATGCAGCAGCAATCCAACCGGCATGACGCCCCATAACTTCTAAGATAAATACCTTAGTTGAAGTTTTTGACATTGAATAAACATCTAATGCCGCTTCTTTAATTGAAGTTGCAACATATTTAGCAACTGAACCAAATCCGGGACAACTGTCGGTAATTGGCAAATCATTATCTATGGTTTTGGGGACTCCAATTGCAACAATTGGCACACCTAATTCTTTCATTACCGTTGAGATTTTATTTGAAGTATCCGATGAATCACCACCACCGTTATAAACAAAATAACCAATATTATGAGCTTTAAAAACTTCAGCCAACCGATGATAAACCTTCATATCTTTATTAGGATCCGGTAACTTATACCTACACGAACCGAAAGCGCCACCGGGAGTATGGCGAAGTTTTCTAACATCACTATCAGGTAAAACCGAAGTATCAATCAGGTCTTCTTCAACTGCACCAATAATTCCATTATGACCTGCCAAGACATTACCGATTTCTTTTGAATTTTTCCTGGCTTCTTCGATAACTCCACAAGCACTAGCATTTATTACCGAAGTTACTCCACCAGATTGTGCATAAAATAGATTTTTCATAATTATTAATTTCTAAAAGTAGTATTGAGAGCTAAAACAAGTTTATTTATTGATTCATCAATATTCTTATTTGCTATTTTTTTTTCTTCACCGATATAAGTAAACTTTACTGAAGTTACTCCTTGATTCTCTTCTAAGAAAATTTTATAAGGAGGAAATTGTTTCTCATCGCCATAAGGCCGATGATTCATCGAAACCTTTAACATAACATCAATGGTTTTATTTGATCTATTAGCACTATTTAAAATAAATCCATTATTGGGAATTTTCAGTAAAAATTGCTGCCATACTTGATCTAAGTTGTCATTGATAGTTATAGTATTATTACTTGTAAGTTTTGCATAGTCAATATTAATATTTTGACTTTTATTAATTTTAGCTTCGGCAACACCTAAGAAAATTGCTAATCTCTTGAGTATTTCCATTTCAAGTATTGGTTCCCGTTGACGATAGGTCCAATAATATGATTCAGCTATACCCGGTCGATTGGTTTCATGGAGCCCATAATGTGCTAAATAAATTCGAGTTTTTCCTGCTCTTTTTTCAACGAATATTTGATACCGATCGAGTTGTCCACTAGATAATAATCCCCCAAAAAATTGACCAAAATACTTACGAAAAGCATTAGTATAATTTTTTGACAAATTTTCCTGCCAATCAGTATATATAACACCAACTTCTGGATTACTCACAGATACCGACAGACCGGTTTCTTTTAAAAACTCTCCAAGCCGATCCCATATCTCACTAGGATCTAGATCAGTTTCCAGATATCGATAAATACCGTTATCAACAATAGTCGCTTCGGTGGGAATTGAAACATCTACCTTAACGGCTCCACTAGAAGTTCTTTCAATCTCTTTATTTACTTCTTTAAAACTAACAGAATCTTTTTTGGATTTTGAGGTATTTGCTTGCAATAATTCCGGAGGTAAGTCTAATGGTTTTGTCTTTTTAGTAGCTTGATAATCAATAACCTCAGATCCACCGGTTAAAGTGCATGCACAAATATAAAAACCAATGAAAATTTGAAGAATAATTATCTTCGATTTTTGGAATAATATTCTATTCATTGATTACTCCTGCTTCTTTCATTGCGATATATACAATTTCATGGTTGGTTGGTTTCAAAGGTGATAGCGGTAGTCGTAAGTAATCCTCGATCAAACCTAATTTGGCACACGCCCATTTAACTGGAATTGGGCTACTTTCAACAAAAAGTTTTTGATGTAATGGTAAAAGTTGCAAGTGAAGATCAACTGCTTTTTGCCATTGTTGATCAAGTGCTGCTGCACAAAAATTATGCATTTGTCGTGGAGCTACATTAGCTGTAACTGAAATAACACCTTTGCCTCCCAGTAATAAAAGTCCAATCGCACTAGCATCATCTCCAGAGAGAATTATAAAATCATCTGAAACTCGTCGAGATAAATCTGCAACTCTTTCCATACTAGCTGTTGCATCTTTAATACCAACAATATTGGGAATATCTGCTAACTTTATTACGGTGTCATTACTCAAATCAGCTACAGTTCGACCCGGAACATTATATAAAAACACTGGAATCGAGACCGATTCGGCAATTGCTTTAAAGTGTAAATACAAACCATCCTGAGTTGGTTTATTATAATATGGAACTACTGATAAAACTGCGTCAGCACCATCTTGTTCTGCTTGTTTACTCAATTGTATCGCTTCAATTGTAG
>Ga0209562_1000139_pt1 | contig 32538 bp, 33 predicted proteins | sample WorMetvacBELIZE2_FD_187399 | JGI IMG/M metagenome (GOLD analysis project Ga0209562, IMG submission 187399) | Marine gutless worms symbiont microbial communities from Max Planck institute for Marine Microbiology, Germany - Olavius vacuus BELIZE.2... | ecosystem: Host-associated > Annelida >... | reverse complement strand
CTCTGGTGATGGTTGAGCGATGTACGCCCAACATTGTGGCAATGGTTTTTTTCTTCAGACCCCTATGCAACAGCACGGTAATCTGGCATCATTGCGCACAGGTCAGATGGCGATAGCCTTTGGGCACGGGATCCTGTGATTGTGGTAAACCACGTGAGTGTACCGCGCCATCTGGCCGCCCCTCCCAAGGCAACGCTTTGAGGGGCGTTGCCCAGGAAGGAGCTTCTCATTTGTTGCACTTCATAGTTGAAAAGGCGAGGTAAATATTAACAGGATATTATGGTGTATGCGAGTTATCAGGGCGAATTTGCCTGAAAAGATGGGAAATATCAACTTATCAGGGAATAATGACCTGATAATCAATGGTTAAATGCCCAGCTCAACGCTTACCTACCAAGCAGCAGACATTGATGCTCAAGAAGGGTAAAATTCTCGAACTAATGAAAATCAAAGAGATGTATATATTTTGAGCAAAAGACCTATCGCTATAGACCTTTTTGCGGGCGCAGGAGGCTTGAGCTTGGGCATAGAGCAAGCTGGCTTTGATGTTGTGGCGTCTGTTGAGATTGATCCCATTCACTGCTGTGTGCATAAATACAATTTTCCAAAATGTGCTGTATTAGCTAGCTCTGTTGAAAAGGTCTCTGGTGACTGTATACGTAAAGCAGCAAACCTTAAATCAAGAGATAAAATAGACCTCGTTGCAGGTGGTGCTCCTTGTCAGGGCTTTTCCTTAATTGGACAGCGGGCTCTAGATGATTCTCGAAACCAGCTTGTGAAGGAATTCATACGTATCGTTGATGAGCTTCAGCCTTCATATTTTCTATTTGAAAACGTTAAAGGCCTAACCGTTGGAAAACATAAAAATTTTCTAGAAGAAATAATTCAGGAGCTTGAATCTATCGGATACAAGGTTTTGAAACCTTGGAGCGTACTGAATGCCAAAGATTATGGGGTTCCCCAAAGCCGAGAGCGTTTATTTCTTATTGGCTCTAAAAAAGGGGTTGCTCTCCCGGAGTACCCAGACTCTTCGTTGTTTGACCCTGTTACTTGTGGCGACGCGCTAAATGATCTTCCTGACGCTGAATTATTTGAAGAGTTAACAGAGACCGATCAAGTGCCATTTAGGTACTTAAGGAGAGCGTCTGGGTACTCTTCATTAATGCGCTGCACTAATGAAAAATCGTGGAAGTTGGGTCATAAGAGAAAATGGAACTTTAAGCTATTAACTAGCAGCCTCAGGACAGAGCACACTGAAATATCTCGAAGAAGATTTAGTGAGACCACTCCAGGAACTGTTGAAAAAATATCGAGATTTTACAAACTTTCAGAGTCAGGAGTTTCAAATACTCTACGAGCTGGAACTGATTCGGCTAGAGGGGCATTTACTAGTCCACGACCAATCCATTTTAATTACCCAAGATGTGTAACTGTAAGAGAAATGGCTCGATTACACGGGTTTCCCGATTGGTTTAGATTTCATGAGACAAAATGGCATGGCGCTAGACAAATTGGCAATGCAGTTCCGCCACCTCTAGCTTACGCTTTAGCTAAAGAATTTGTCGCATTAATCGATCCTGATTTGGAGCAGAGCCATGAAATCATAAATCTTGGTGGTGATGAATTGCTACGCTTGGATATGTCGAAAGCTTCTAGCTATTGGGGAATTGAATATCCTATAGCGAAACGAAATCGAAAAAGCGGGAATAAAAAGCGTAAACAGGAAGAAATAGAAGCGTTAAGGGTGGCGAATGGCTAAGAATAATAGGTATCAACAATTAATTGAAAAGATATTCTTTGATCAACACGATTCCAATAATAGTGAAATATATTTTGAACGGGTTGATTTGGAGCATGCTGCAGCGGCATTAGATATAGATCTACCAAAAAACCTAGGGGATGTGGTTTACGCTATTCGGTATAGACTCGATATGCCTATATCTATTTTAAAAACTCAGCCTGAGGGTATGGAGTGGATAATCGAGGGTGCAGGAAGAGCAAAATATGTAATTAAGCTCGTTAAGATTAATCGAATTTTACCCAACCCAGACCTAATCACTGTAAAGATACCTGATTCCACACCTGAAATAGTTAGTTCGTATTCTCTTTCTGACGAACAAGCTCTCCTCGCGAAAGTCAGGTATAACAGACTCATAGATATATTTTTAGGGCTTACGACCTATTCATTGCAAAACCATTTGCGCACTACTGTTAAAGATGTTGGGCAAATTGAAATCGATGAAATATATGTTGGTGTTGACCAGTCTGGATGTCATTACGTAATACCTGTACAGGCAAAAGGTGGTAACGACCAATTATCAGTAGTTCAAACTAAACAAGATATATTGTGCTGCAAAGAAAAATATCCTGAATTAATAACAAGAGCAATTTCTACGCAGTTCATGGAAGATGATTTGATCGCGATTTTTGAACTAACTGTACAAGATGAACAGGTCAGATTGGTTTCAGAAAAGCACTATCGATTGGTGCCTAGTGCGGATATTTCGCCCGAGGATTTAAGTTTGTATCGAAATTCGTCAGGAAAGGGCATTTAACAAGGCGCTGCACTCGGATAAATTTTCCGCTGCGCTCCAAATTTACCGGTGAGCGCGGCGTTAGGCAACAAGAGAGGAGAGCAAGTGAGCATATTCATAGATCGCATACATAGACTCCCAAGAGTCTGGTCAAACCGTGAACTTGAGAAGTACGCTCATCTATTTCAAGGCAAAGTAGTAAATGTAAGCGGATGGAAAGATGTCGACAAAGAAGGAAGGCATTATCGAGACTACTTCACTGGAGCTTCCAGTTACACGTTAACAAACTTCAAGTCTGAAGCTCGGGGATTCCAAGGATATGAAGGCGAAATATTTCTCGATCTTGAAGAAGATTTGCCCGAGTATTTAGTTGCCAATTTCGACGTGGTATTCAACCACACTACGCTTGAGCATATTTATAAGGTGCATAAAGCATTCGAAAATTTATGTAACCTTTCTAAGGACATCGTGATCATTGTCCTCCCTTTTCTTCAACAGTATCATTCCGATTATGGCGATTACTGGCGTTTCTCTCCTTTGGCCATCAAGCGGATGTTTGAGGAAAATGGGTTTTCACTCATTTATCAGAGTTTCAATAGCAACATGATGAGTTCTGTCTACACGTTTACAATTGCTTCCAGAGATCCAGAGAAATGGAAAGATCATTTTTCATGGTCATTTAGCTGCATTGCTCCCAAAGGGAAAGGATCAGAGCCGTACATAGGCTGGAGCGCCATCCCGCGTTTTGGATCTCGGTTCAACAGCCTTCTGAGTAGGCTAATGTCGCTGCCTAACAAAACGCTGCAGCGGACGCTCCTGAAGTCGCGCCGCTGAGCTTCGTCGTTAGGGTTAAAACTATGCCCCACGTAGATGGCGAGAACATTGACGAATATGATGAAAATGGCCGGACAGCATTAATGAATGCTGCGATAGCTGGTGATTACGATGAGGTGAAAAGGTTACTAGAGTTGGGCGCAGATCCAGATGTTGCTGATAGAGACTGGGGGACAACAGCTAAAGCAGAGAATTACGCCGGTAGAAAAGCTAAGAATAGTGAAGTGCACAGAAAAATTGAGGAACTTCTTGTTGAATCAAACCCTCATTCAGAAAAGAAAGAACGTAATGCTTTTAAATATGAAGCAAGTCAGATTTATAGCAACAGCTCGCACTCATCATCAATATCGTTGTCTGGTTGGCTATATATTTTGGGGTTTATAAGTCTGATTCTCGCGCCTTTTAATGGCATCACTGTTGTTACAGCCGCAGCGTTTTTCGTAATCGCATGGATATTAGATCATTAACCCTAACAATGCGCTCGTGCGGGACGCTACGCCGCGTGGCGGCTTGCGCCCCACAGCTTAGTCGTTAGCCAGCTTAGGTTAATGAATTTGCACGAGGGGTCATAGCTTCATGTTTGCTCAGTTGTTCAAACAGCCATTTCACGTCACGCTTTTCGGCGTTGGGGCCCTACTTGTGTTCGCTGGCTTTTTCAAAATCGACGACATCACCAAACTGGCTATCGTCGCACACGCCAACCCGCTTTACGTCGTCGTCACCATTGGCGTCCTTCTTGTCGTAACCTCCATCGCGTTGCACGTCGCCACGACTTTCTCACTTCCTTAAGCGTCTTATCAGCCGCTTCCATACCGCCATATTTCGATTTCCAGTTATAGCAGGTTGCCTCAGATACAGAACGCTCCCGGCAAACATCCTTCACCGTACAACCCGCTTCAACTGCTTTCAATACCCCGATAATCTGGTGTTCTGTGTGGCGTGTCTTTCCCGTCATCGCTCTCCTTTCAAAGTAGTATCACGGAGAACCTCTAATTGTAAATGGTACTAATTTCGGGGATGGTTACACCCACCCTGAAGTGCAACACAAGGCTGGTCCATCATGGCTTCGGCAAACTCAAGTAGCGACTGGAACCCGAGGACCTTCCTCGGACGAAAATTGAGCGTATTTTCCATCATTTGCACGGCTTCATGCGACAGGTTCAGGAAGTCGCATACTTTGGGAAAATATAGCGTCCTCACGCAGTACTGGGATTTAAGCCACCGGCTTCCTGAATCAACCAGATCTGTGAACAATGTGTGTAGTTTCTACATTTAAGTCAGACTACCATCGGCCAAAGTGATGCGCACTGTAGCAACTTGCGCACACCGTAGCAACAAAGACTGCTTTCATCCACTGTTCGCGCCCGTTGTGGAGCAATCAACAAAACAGAATTGCCGTTGACAGTCCAGTTATGTCAGGCATCGCTATCAGGTTTTTTCAGCAACCGTGAAGGAAAGGGACCGGAATTCATTACCATTGTCCGTTTTCGCATAATCGCCTGCCGCCAACCAAGGGAAGAAAATGCGCGCACACTATTTTCAGCACGATCCAGCCGAAGGGCTGGGTAGCATCGAACCCTGGTTGCAGGCGAATGGCTACCAGCTCACCTGCACGCGCTTCTTTGCGGCGGAGGAATTGCCGAACCCCCAAGACATCGACCTGCTGGTAATCATGGGCGGTCCCATGAGCGTGAATGACGAAGCCAACCACCCTTGGCTCGTCCGGGAAAAGCAGTTTGTACGCACGGCAATCAAGTCGGGAAAGTCCGTCCTGGGCATCTGCCTTGGCGCGCAGATGATTGCGTGCGAATTGGGGGCCAGGGTATTTCCCAACAGAGAAAAGGAAATCGGCTGGCATTCCGTGCACGGGCTCACCCCGGCGGATGACTCCACCTTCAGCCTGCCGCCCTCACAGACGATGTTCCATTGGCACGGCGAAACCTTTGAACTGCCGAGGGGAGCAACGCGTCTCGCCAGGAGCGAAGCCTGCGAAAACCAGGCATTTCAACTCGGCAGGCGGGTTATTGGATTGCAGTTCCACCCCGAAATGACGCCCGGGTTGGCGGCGGCCATAGTCGCCGCATGCAGCGACGAACTGGTTCCGGCAAAATATGTGCAGACAGCGGAGGAAATTCTCTCGGCGAGCCAGGAGCAATACCAGGCGATGCACGAAGTAATGGACAGCGCCCTCGCCTACCTGCATCAGCACAACACCTGATCGTCTTCAGGGCGAAAGCCTGAGCCCGCCCGGCGGGAACGGAATGGGAAGACTGGCGGTCGTCGTCTTTATTCGACAACCGCCGGGGACTGTTCGCTTGCCTTCCCCTCCTCCGTTTTTTCCGATTCTGTTTCTGTTTCCTGGCCTACTTCCAAGGTTGCTTCAGCCTTGTCTATGGGTTTTTTCACACTCACCCCCAGCCTGCGAAACTCCTCCACCCTGCCGACCAGGTTGCCCCTGCCGGAATAGAGTTTGCCCTTGGCTTCGGTCAGGGTGCTCTGACTCCGCTCAAGATGTTTTCCCAGCTTGTCCAAATCCCCGACCAACCCACTCACCTTATCGTAGAGGTTGCCGGCGCGGCGTGCGATATCCCTGGCGTTGCGATTCTGGTCGTCGGTGCGCCATAGGTAATTGATAATTTTCAATGTGCCCGGCAGGGTTGACGGGCCAATTAGCGCAATGCGTTTGCCGAAGGCGAACTCAAACAGCTCCGGATCATTCCCCAACGCCAGCACATAGGCGCCTTCGACCGGCACAAACATCAACACCAGGTCGAGCGAGCGCCCGGCCAGTAGGTGGCTGTAATCGCGCCCGGACAGCTCCCTGATGTGCGCCCGCACCGCGTGAGACAATTCATTTAACGCCAGTTGTCTCGCCTCATCATCTTCAGCGGCGTGGTAGCGGGTGTAGGCGTTGAGCGAGACCTTGGAATCGATAATCACATCCTTGTTATCCGGCAGGTGGACGATGGCGTCCGGCCGTTGACGCGCGCCCTCCTCGTCGGCAAAGGTGCGCTGCATTTCGTATTCACGCCCCTTGCTGAGGCCGGATTGCTCAAGCAGGCGTTCGAGAATCAACTCGCCCCAGGCGCCCTGTTTTTGCGACGAACCCTTGCCCTGCAGGGCCTTGGTGAGGTTGTTCGCCTCCTCGGTGATGCGCTGATTAAGTTCGCGCAAAGCCTTCAGTTCGGTTTTCAGGCTTGACTGTTGTTCGACTTCGCTGGTGTGAATCTGATCGACTCTGGCGCGGAACTGGTGCAACTGCTCGCGCAATGGCTGGAGTAGGCTCTGGTTTTGTTCGGCAAGTTGGCGGTTTTTTTCTTCGAAAAGTTTGCTGGCAAGCCGGCCAAACTCGTTTTTCAGCAACTCCTGCGCCTGTTTCAGTTGCTGCTCGCGCGCCACGGCTGCTTTGTGCTCGTCCTCCAGCCTGGTGGCAAGGCGAATGCGTTCGCCCGACTCGCGTTGCAGGCTCAAGCGCAGGCTATCGGTCTGCTCTTCGCCTTGTCTGAGTTGCTGCTGCAACGCATCTTCGCGTTGCCTTGCATCCTTTTCCTGTTCCTGATGACGTTGTTCCAGTAAAAACAGGTGCTGACTATGCAACCTGTGCGCTACCAGCCAGGCGATGAAGCCCCCCGCACAAAACGCGCCAAGGGCGAGAACAAGGAGCGACCAATCAGTCAATTACAACGCCATGACCACGCCCAGTGCAAAGCGGTTGTATTCGTAGCCCTCGGCAATATCGCGTACGCGATTCACGCTCTTCAACCTGACGCCGCCGCCGACATCGGTCACATGCTCAAATTCCACCCGCACGCCGAAATCACGATCCTCGCCCAGCAGAAAATCCGCACCCAGAGCGAACATGGGGGCGTAGCCGTCTACATTGTGCGAATAATCATTGTCGGCTTCGAGGGTTTCCGAACTGTCGTTCACCTCGCGCACGCTCGCCGACCAACGATACGCGCCCAGCTTGGCGTAGCCAAAGCTGCTTTCGCTGAACTGCCTTGAATAGCGGCCGGAAATGTAAATGCCACTGATGGAGGCTTCCAGTTTCTGATTGTCGGCGTATTTGTCCTCAATATCCGCCATCTGGGTGTAGCCGCTTTCGAAGGAAAAATTGCCCGTGCCGTTAACGCCGAAAATAAAACTGTAGCTGGTCGAATTGCTGTGCACTTCGTCGCTTTTTTTACCCTTGGCCGAAGGCAGGCCAAGCGTCAGACCAATAAGCGGCGCCGAAGCGGCAAATCCCGGAAAGGCGAAGGTCAAGGCGGCGACAAGCAGAATTCGTTTCATAACTATCTCCCAAATGGCTGATCAAGTGAGGCGAGTAGCTGCTGATACTGTCGCCGCATGGTCGCGTATTCTAGACAACGGGCGCGCACTATGGCGCGTAAGTCGGCCAGCGCCTGATCGAATTGATCGTTCACCACCAGATAGTCGGCCATGCTCAGTTGACGAATTTCCTCAGCTATGGTCAGCATGCGCTTGTCAATTGTCTCCGCGCTGTCCTTGCCGCGCCGCTCAAGGCGGGAACGCACCTCGGCCACGTTGGGTGGTTGAATGCCGATCAACACCGCGCCCGGCATACGGTCGCGAATCTGCCTGGCTCCCTGCCAGTCGATTTCCAGCAGCACATGCCCTTGCGCCAGTTGTTTTTCCAACTGGCGGCGAGTGGTGCCGTACCAGTTGCCGTATACCTGCGCGTGCTCGACAAACTCCCCTGCCTTGCGTAGCGCGGCAAACTCATCCTCGTTCACAAACACATAATCCACGCCGTTCTGTTCGCCTTCTCGTATCGGGCGGGTGGTGTGCGAAACCGACAGGCTGAGGTGAGAGGCATCCGCCGCCAGCGCCTGCACCAGGCTGGTTTTGCCCGTTCCCGAGGGAGCGAAGACGACAAACAGGTGCATTAATCAAGCACTCGTAGCAACTCGCCCGCAAGCGAATGCGCAAACACCCTGGTAATCCGGCATTCGACCATGCGTCCTATAAGCATAGGGTCGTGGTTGTCGATATGCACCTGGCGGTTGTTTTCCGTGCGCCCTTGCAGGGTTTCGAGATTCTTTTTTGAAAAATCGGAAATCAGCACTGTCTGCTTGCTTCCCAACATGGCCTGCGCATGGCGATCAGCCTGGGTATTAAGCAGCTGCTGTACTTCCTGCAGGCGGCGTTTTTTCACCTCCAGGGGCGTGGTGTCGTCGAGTTCAGCCGCAGGCGTGCCTGGTCGCGCGCTGAAAATAAAACTGAAGGAAACGTCAAAATCAACCTTGTGGATTAACGCCAGCGTGGCCTGATGATCCTCCTCGCTTTCACCCGGATAGCCAACGATGAAATCGGATGAAATCGGCAACCCCGGACGCGCATGGCGCAGTTTGTGGACGAGTTCAAGGTAACGGGCGGAATCGTAACCGCGCTTCATCGCCGCCAGGATGGAGTCGCTGCCGCTTTGCACCGGCAGATGCAAGTGGCCAACCAGTTTGGGCTGGGTGCGAAAACAGTCGATCAGGCAATCACTCATTTCCAGGGGATGCGAAGTGGTGAAGCGAATGCGCGCCACCTGATCCATGGCGGCCACGGCATGAATCAGATCAGCCAGTTCAATATCACCCTGCTCGCCTTTATCGCTGTAAGCGTTCACATTCTGCCCGAGCAGGTGAATTTCGCGTACACCGCCGGCGACCAGGTGCCGGACTTCGGCGAGTATGTCGTCAAAGGGGCGACTGATTTCCTCGCCCCTGGTATAGGGAACCACGCAATAGCTGCAATATTTGCCGCAACCTTCCATGATGGAAACATAGCCTTCCGGCCCTTTTATTCCCGGCGGAGGAAGATGATCGAACTTTTCAATCTCGGGAAAGGTCACATCCTGCGCGGCGATGCGCCGGCCAACCGGAGCCGCTGTTACGCTTTGCAACAGGTCCGGCACCCTGTGCAGGGTCTGCGGGCCAAACACCAGGTCAACCCAGGGCGCGCGTTTGGTTATCGCCGAGCCTTCCTGTGCGGCAACGCAACCGCCCACGCCTATTACCTTGCTCGGGTCGGCTTTTTTCAATTGATTCCAGCGGCCGATTTCGCTGAACATTTTTTCCTGGGCCTTTTCGCGAATGGCGCAGGTGTTGAGCAGCAACAGGTCGGCCTCCTCAGGCGAGTCAACCAGTTCCATTTCCTCGTCCGCCTGCAGCAGATCGGCAAGTCGGTCGGTGTCGTAGACATTCATCTGACACCCCTGGCTTTTGATATAGAGTCGCTTCATCAGTGTGCGGGTTTTCCGTATGGCCGGGAATCTTACCCGCACTGCCGCTCCTCAAATCACTTCAACAATTCCCGACCGCACTCAACGCCGCGCCAAGTTGAGTTCGGCCATCACGCGAAGATTACACCCCGGATCAGGTATCCAGTAGCGATCCAACATAGCCTTCCGCCAGGGCGCGGGACGCCGTTTCCGATTCGACCAGGTTATCGAATTCGGCGCGTTGCATGCGCTGTTCGAATCCGCTGTATTCTGGAAGCTGGTGCAACATGAGCGACATGGCCCAGGAAAAGCGCTCGGCTTTCCAGATTCGTTTCAGGCAGGCATCGGAATAGCCTTCGATAAAGGAATCATCAGAGTTGTGAAAATGCTCTATCAACGCGCGGGATAGAATCTTGACGTCTGAAATGGCGAGGTTGAGTCCCTTGGCTCCCGTCGGCGGAACAATATGCGCTGCGTCACCAGCCAGGAAAAGCCGTCCGTAACGCATAGGTTCGGCGACGAAACTGCGGAGTGGGGCAATGGATTTCTCGATACTGTCGCCGGTTTGCAGTGGTTGCGCAATATCAGGTCCCAAACGCTGGATCAGCTCGTCCCAAAACCTTTGGTCCGGCCAGTCATCCGGGGTGTCGGAAAGCGGACATTGCAGGTAGTAGCGACTTCTCGTTTGCGAACGCATGGAGCAAAGCGCAAATCCCCTGGGGTGGTGAACATAGATCAGCTCGTCGGAAACCGGGGGCTTATCCACCAAAATCCCCATCCAGCCAAAGGGGTACACACGCTCAAAACACTTGATTTTGTCGGCAGGAAAAGTTTTCCGCGACACTCCGTGAAAACCATCACAGCCGGCGATAAAGTCGCAGGCGATTTCGACGTCTTCTCCATTTGTGCGATAACGAACCCTGGGCTGGTCGGATTGAACATCAAGAGGTTGCACTTCCTCCGCAGAAAAAACTATGTCGCATCCCTGGGCAAGGCGGTTTTCGATCAGATCAAAGGTGATTTCTGTCTGACCATACACCATTATCTGTTTACCGGTTAATGTCTGGATATCTATGCGGCGCCTTTCTCCGTCAAAAACAATCTCAAATCCACCATGAGCAAGTCCTTCGCGGTACATTCGCTCGCTTACTCCGGCTTCTTCCAACACGGTAACCGCCCCCCATTCCAGCACCCCGGCGCGAATTCGCCCCTCGATGTGTTCTCGCGACTGATTGTCGATAATAATGCTGTCTATGCCATTGTTATGCAGCAGCTGGGAAAGCAACAGACCAGAAGGCCCGGCCCCAACAATGCACACTTGGGTTTTTTTCGCTTTAACGTTCATAATATTCTCTCCATTTCATAGTAATTCGATTGAAAACCTGTTTTACCTAACCGGACAGCATCCGGGGCAACCAAAAAACCAACACCGGGAAAAGAATCAGGATGGCAATCCGCACCAACTCGGCGGTGAAAAAAGGCACTACCCCGATAAAGGTGTCGCGCATTGGCACATCGGGCGCCTGGGCCGAAATAATGAAAACATTCATCCCTACGGGCGGGGTTATCAACCCCAGTTCGACAACAATCAGGGCGATAATGCCAAACCAGATTTTTAAATCCTCTGTGTTCATGCCAAAAGGGGAATCAGCGGCGGCAACCAGGTCGCCGCCGTTTATATTCACCAATACCGGCCAGAAAAAAGGGATGGCCAATAAAATCATCGACAGGCTGTCCATTAGACACCCTAAAAGAATCAACACCAATAAGAGCGCCAACAATGTAACCATGGGCGTCATGCCCGATGTAGCCACCCATTCCGCCATTGTTTGGGGTACGCCGCCACGAGACATGAAAATCTTCAGCATTTCCGCGCCAAGCAGAATCAGATAAATCATGCCGCTGGTGCGTACAGTTTCCAATAATGCGGACCTGGCGTTCGCCAGCGATAGTTTGCGGCGTAGCAGGCCGAATAGTGAAACCATGACTACAGCCACGGCGGCGGCCGGCGTGGGATTAAAAAAACCAAAATAAATCCCTCCAATCACTACCGTAAACACCACACCTACCGGAAGGATATTCAGGGTGGATGCTATGATTTCCTCTCGCGTTACCCTTTCACCACGCGGCCCGGAGTCCGGAAAAATAATGACAACTACCAGGATGGCGATGATAAAAAACAACACGGCAATCAATCCGGGGATCAGGGCGGCCATGAAAAGGGTCACTACATTAGCTTCGACAATAATCGAATAAATAATAAGCACCACAGAGGGAGGAATAAGAATGCCCAATACCCCCCCAGCCGCGATGGTGCCGGTCGCCAGCGCGCCTGAATACCGATAGTGTTTTAACTCAGGCAAAGCAACACGGCCCATGGTCGACGCAGTCGCCAGTGACGAGCCACACACTGCGCCAAAACCAGCGCAGGCGGCTATAGCGGAAATCGCCACGCCACCGCGCATCCAACCCAGCCAGGCATTTGCGGCGCGGAACAGGTCCCTGCTCAAGCCGGTGCGGGCCGCGATGGCCCCCATCAGTACAAACAAGGGCACTACGGACAGGTCATAGCTGGAAAACTGTCCATACGCCAGGTTCTTCAGTTGGTTCAGGATAATATCCGGCCCGTTGAGGATGGCTACCCCGACTCCGCCGACCAAAATCATGGCGTAGGCAATGGGTACCCGGATTGCGATCAGCCCTACTAGGGCCCCCAGCCCCACTAACCCGATGGTGATGCTGTCCATTATCGAACCGGATCATGTTTGGCGACCGTAACGGCGTCGACCATGGTAATCAACGCGGCTAAAAACAGCAGGACCAGTGAGACAAGCGTGGGGATGTAAGCCCACCAGATCGGGATTTGCAGAAGGCTGGAAAACTCATCGAATTCCCGGTAGTCCTGTAACCCTGCCGACATCCGCCAAATCAGGATGGCGGCGAACAATACCGCACATATCGCGGCTATCAGGGAAGTGAGCGTCACGCCCCGTTTTCCAGCCAACAGACTGAAAAGGTCGGCGGATACGTTAGCGCCGACCAGCTGACAATATGGAAGGAAACAGAAAGCGGCAATCGCCGTGCCCATTTCCGTCAACTCGTAATCGCCGGAAAAGGGTTTGTTGATCGTGGCGCCGGCAATAATCGAATAGGCATTGACCAGCACAACGCCAACCAATACCAAACCGCCCGCCAGCGCCCACCACTCAATCATTTGGCGGACAAGGCCGAACGGCCTCCTCCGACCCTGTTCCGTCTGGAGCATGTTCTACCTGGGCATGTTTTCCGCGACCAGTTGTTGCGCGCGAATGTACAAGTCCCAACCGTCTATCCCTTTTTCCTTCATTTCAGCAATCCAGCGATCTTTCACGCCTAAAACAGCAGTTTCAAACTGACTCCATTCTTCGGCGCTGAGTTGAATATGCTCATTTCCGGATTTGGTGGCTACTCCAATGCCACCCACTTCGGACGCATCCCAGATTTCGCCTACCTCGGCCACCCAGTCTGCTCCCGAATTGTCGCGAAATACCTTCTTGATGTCTGTCGGCAAGCTGTTCCACCTGTCCTTGTTCATCGCAACGGAGAAAGTCGCGGTGCCCAGGCGCTGACCATTCGGTCCCTCAATCTGATACTTGGTTTGCTCTTGAACCTTCAGGGGTGGGATGATTTCAAACGGAATGAAGGCGCCATCTATGACCTTCTTGGATAAGGCCACGGGGATTTCACCCACCGATGTTTTGACCGGACTGGCGCCCAATGCCTCAATCACCCAGGCGCCCGTGCGCGATGGCGTACGGATTTTCAAACCCTTCAAATCATCAGGAATTCGAACCGGCTGATCAGCCATTTGAATCGCCTGTCCACCATGAACATGCTGAAAAACCGGTTCCAATCCCTTGAAATCCTTGATCAGTTCATCACGCATTGCCAGCATCGCCTTGTTGGTGGCGGCGCAGTTCCCCTGGTGCACCCCTGGAAGTTCGAAAACTTCGGAACGCGGAAAGGCCCCGGTAGCGTAAGCATTCACTATCCAAACCATATCAACAATGCCATCTCGCGCCTGTTGAGGTAATTGAGGTGGTTTGCCGCCAAGCGTCATGGACGGGAATATCTCGATTTTGACCCTGCCTCCTGAAGCCTCCTCGATTCTTTTAGCCCATGGCGCCAGCATTTTTGCGTGCGCGGGCGCCTTGGGGCTGAGAAAGTGGTGCAGTTTCAGGTTGATTTCGGCCGCCATCGCGCTTGTTGACAACAGCAGACCGAAAAACGCCAGCAATCCGCCGACAAATATTGATTTGATGTTCATATCAATCCTCCATTCAATGTTACAAATGTTACAAAGTCACGCCAGACATTGCGACAACGCCCGGCATCCAATGCCGGCGGAGCGCCGACAAATAAGGTTTTGGTTTTCAAAGCATTCCTCCTTTACTGGTTACAAAAGCTGGTTAGGCGTCTAGCGCCTTTTCCAATTGATCAAGCACCCGCATACACGGCAAAATCTGGTGGACGCTCGCATTGGGTTCACGTCCCTCGCGAATTGCCGCGATAAATTCGCGATCCTGTAGTTCTATGCCGTTGATCGAAACATCAACCTTGCTGACATCAATGTTGTTTTCGCGACCATCGACGAGATCGTCGTAACGGGCTATAAACGTGCCGTTATCACAAATATAGCGAAAGAATGTACCCAAGGGACCATCATTATTGAAAGAGAGCGACAGGGTGCACAACGCGCCTGACGTCGTTTGCAACCCGATGCTCATATCCATCGCGATGCCGAGCTCGGGATGTACGGGTCCCTGCATAGCGTATGCCCCTGAAATCGTTTCACCGGTTTGGTGCATGAACAGGTCAACCGTATGGGCCGCATGATGCCAAAGCAGGTGATCCGTCCAACTGCGCGGTTGTCCCAACGCATTGAGATTTTTTCGACGAAAAAAGTAGGTTTGCACATCCATTTGCTGAATGGCCAGCTCACCCTTTTTGATTTTATTGTGGATGTATTGGTGGCTGGGATTGAAGCGGCGGGTGTGTCCCACCATGGCCACCAGGCCGGTTTCCTGCTGGGCTTTACAGATGGCTTCCGCATCGGCCAATGAATCGGCCATGGGAATCTCAACCATCACATGTTTACCGGCGCGCAAGGCCTGCTGCGCCTGCGCTGCATGGATCGGTGTTGGAGAAGCAATAATGGCGGCATCGACGCCAGGGTGCGCCAGCGCTTCTTCCAGCTCCAGTGTCCAGTTGGCTATGTTGAACTTCTCGGCTGTTTCCCTGGTGCTCGCTTCACTCCCCCCGGCAATTACAACGACTTCAACATCTTCGATATTGCGCAGGGCGTCAAGGTGTTTATGCCCAAATGCGCCACCTCCAACCAGGCAGATTTTCATTTCCTATCTCCTTGCATTTTGTTTTCCAGAATTACGTGCCCCACCGCCGTATTCGAGGCGGGAACGTGATAAAAACGATGTTTTACTTCCACCACGTCATCCAGCGCCCCCCGCATAATCAGCCACATCACCAGTTCGATACCTTCCGAACCGGCTTCGCGCACATAACGAATATGTGGAACCTTCGCCAGTTCTTCGGCGTCGTCAATCAGGCGATCCAGAAACTCGTTGTCGAAATCCTTGTTGATCAAACCGGCTCGCGAACCTTGGAGTTGATGGCTCATACCACCCGTGCCCCAAATATGTACATTTAAATCATCCGGGTATTTTTCAACGGCCTTGCGCAATGATTTCCCCAGGCTGAAACAACGCCGACCTGAGGGCGGTGGGTATAACACGACATTCACCGCAAAGGGAATAACCGGACAGGGCCAAGCATCCGGTTGCCCATACACCAGAGAGAGGGGGACGGTAAGTCCGTGATCCACATCCATTTTATTGACAATGGTGAGGTCAAAATCATTCAGAATCACTTCCCGAGCAATATGCGCCGCCAATTCGGGATGACCTTTGATGGTCGGTACGGGTCGCGCGCCCCACCCCTCATCCGCCGGTTGAAATTCCGCCGCACAACCCAGGGCGAAGGTCGGAATGAAGTCCATATCAAAAACCGTGGCATGGTCGTTATAGACCAGAAAAATCACATCCGGCCGGTTCTCCCTGGCCCATTGTCTGGTGTATTCAAAACCGGCAAACATGGGTTTCCAGTAGGCATCGCTTGTTTTGCCCTGGTCAATCGCCACACCTATGGCAGGCACGTGTGATGCCGCCAGCCCTGCCGTTATCCTTGCCATTATTCGCTCCCCTTTTTATACAGATTCCCTTCAGGGGAGCGCCCGCCATCAAGCATCATTTGCCGGTATTCCTCTTCCGTTTGTCCGGTCATTGTTGAAGCGGCGTATTGAAAACTCAGCCCGTCGGTCGAGAAAATTTTTGCGAGAAAGTAAATGTTCCCCCCAAGTTGTAACATGCGGTTGTAATCACGGCCCAGTACAGCCTGCTTCTGTTCCTCGCTCATGGCCCACTCGTCAAGATAGGCCTGCTCATCCGCTTTGAAGCGTTCGCGATTCTTTTCGCGCCGCAATGACATTGCAAACTGGTTCAGGTAATAGCCCTTCCGTCCCATTTCCGCATCAAAGATGATGGTGCCGGGGATGTCGTCATAGGGTTGGGGCAAGCGGTTCATAATAGATTTACCTCCTCTAAGCGCGCATCAAGTCGAGTAAACACTCTGCGAGCGTTGAGCGAAAACACTTTCCGCTTAGCTTCTTCGTTGAGTTGACAGACGTCGACATAGCGCTTGGTATCGTCAAAATAATTCCCCGTTCGCGGGTCGATACCGCGCACCGCGCCGATCATTTCCGAGGCGAACAGAATGTTTTCCACGGGTATTACATCCACCAACAGGTCAATGCCTTCCTGGTGGTAGACGCAGGTATCAAAAAACACATGGTTCAACAACTGCTCTTCCAGTGGCGGCAGGCTCTGCATATCAGCCAATCCACGAAAACGCCCCCAGTGATAAGGCACGGCGCCGCCGCCATGAGGGATAATGAATTTCAAGTCGGGAAAATCCTTGAAAAGCGTTTGTGCCGACATTAGATGCTGGAATGCCGTAGTATCCGCCCCCAGGTAGTGTGAACCCGTTGTGTCAAAACAAGGATGGCAGGAAGCGCTGACATGAATCATCGCAGGAACGTGCAATTCCGCCATCTTTTCGTAAATCGGATACCAGTAAGGGTCGTCCAGTCGGGGAGCAGTCCAATGCCCTCCGGATGGATCGGGATTCAGATTGCAGCCGACAAAACCATATTCAGTTACACAACGCTCCAATTCAACCGCACTGGCGCGCGTATCGAAGCCTGGTGATTGCGGCAGTTGTGCGACGCCAATAAAGTTATGCGGATAAAGTTGAGTGATGCGATAAATCAATTCGTTACAGTGCTCGGTCCAGTATTTACTGGTGGATTGGTTGCCAATGTGGTGCCCCATCCAGCTCGCGCGAGGCGAAAAAAGCGTTACATGGGTGCCGCGTTCTCGCTGTAATTTGAGCTGAGCGCTTTCGAGCGATTCGCGAATCTGGTCATCGGTGATTTTGACCACACCCTTGGTGTGTTCGAATAAAGGATTAGCCTGCAATTCCTTTTTTTGCTTTTCACGATACGACCCAAGCTCAGCAGGCGCTGTGGTGTAGTGCCCATGGCAATCAATAATCAACCTATCGGCGTTATTGGCCATCACGACTCATCGAATTCATCCAAGCTATCCAAGTATCTGAAACCCGCCTGCTCCAGCCGCGGACGCATCTTGTACATATCAAGCCCTAACTCGCCGGATGCAAGTCTGTTGCGTTTTCCCTCCTCGTTGGATTGTCGTTGCTGCGCCAACTCAAGTGTTTTCTCGGCATTCAATCGCGAAACCAGGCAAACGCCATCGTCATCCGCAACAATCACATCGCCCGGAGAAACCTGCCGCCCGGCGCAAATCACCGGCACATTAACCGATCCCAGAGTGTTTTTTACCGTGCCCTTGATCGAAACCGATTTTGACCATACCGGAAAACCCATTTCGGTAAGTTCGCGAATATCCCGCACACCTGCGTCTATAACCAATCCACGCACCCCCCTTGCCTTTGCCGAGCTGGCGAGGAGATCCCCGAAATAACCATCGCTACAGGGCGTGGTAACGCCGACAACCAGAATATCGCCCGGGTTGCACAGCTCAATAGCCACATGCACCATCCAATTATCTCCCGGCTGAGCAAGAATGGTGACCGCGCTGCCGGCAATGCGCGCACCGGAATAGATCGGACGCAGATAGGGGGCAAAATGACCTGTGCGCTCCTGGGCTTCGTGAACGGTGGCTGCGCCGCAATCCGCCAGGGCATCAATTACGGGTTGCCGTACCCGCTTGATGTTTTTCACGGCAACACCCTGCATTATCAACCCCGCACCTCAAACATCGAAGCCATACAAACGCGCCGGATTTTCTACCAGCAGTTTGTGTCGGGTTGTTTCATCCCGCGCGATCAAAGGCACCAGATCCACTAGATCCGCGTCATTCGGCATATGTTTTTTGATATTCGGGTGCGGATAATCGGTTCCCCACAGAACCCGATCCGGCGCGACGTCCAGCAAACCCTGCGCATAGGGAATTGCATCATAAAATGGAGGGGCAATTGATATCCGCTCTGCTCCACAAACCTTTACCCACCAGTTTTCTCTTTGCATGCATTCCAGAAGAATCCGGTAAGCCTGCTGCTCTACCCCCTCACTGGCGGGTACGCGTCCCATGTGATCGACCACAATGTCCATATCCAACCTGTCGAAGAAATCCCGATACCGGATAACATCTTCCGCGTTAACGTGAATTACGAGGTGCCAACCCAGCGGTTTGATTCGGTCCAGGACGGCTGTCATCATCTCCAGATCCGGAGCGCCGCCCAAATGCCTGACAAAGCCGAATCGCACCCCGCGCACACCGCTATCGTGCAATTCCTGCAAATCGCGTTCGTTGAAGCTATCGTCAACGATGCAAACGCCGCGATAATTACCGTTCGACGTTCGAATCGCGTCCAGCATGGCGGAATTGTCCGTACCGTGACAACTGGCCTGCACCAAAACCGCCCGCTTAATCCCCAGCAGGTCGTGCACCCGCTTCAAGGCATGCTTGTCCGCATCAGGAGGCCAATAGCTGGCGTTTGCGGCATAGGGGAATTGTGCGTGCGGGCCAAATATGTGGCAATGCGAATCGCAAGTTCCCGGCGGAACTTTAAAGCTCGGAGTACGAGTATTCGCGTCGGGTGGCATGCATCCTGGCTTAGTCATAGCTCACCCTAACATAAGCCTCACCCCTGCAGAGCAACCTGGCCGTGCGCAACAAACCCGCTTTGCGCACATCGCCTTTTTCATCCAGGCTCAACTCCACGGTAAACTCCCCGGAAGGGTGTTCTACGGACATTTTTTTAGGGTTCCCATCAGGCGTCAGAGCAATGCCTTCCGCCACCGAACCCGGAAGAAGGCAAGCCGTCGCCACGGAAACCGCCCCGAGAACGCCGATTGCAGCATGACAGGTGTGAGGGATAAAAGTGCGCGTACAAACATTTCCGCCCGCAACCGGAGGAGCAATCAAACTCATTTTCGGCACGACTCCGGCGCTGACGTCGCCCAGATTCATCATCTCTCCAGCGCGAAGGCGAATTGCTTCCAACCTGGCGCGAAATTTTGAATCAGCGCTCAACTCCTCGCAACTTTCATAGCCGCTCTTGCCGATGTCTTTCGCCGGTAAGAGCACAACCGGCATGCCGTTATCGATACAGGTTACCGGTACTCCATCAATTTCGTCAATCGCATTTCCCGTTGGCAACAAGGCGCCGCAGGCTGAACCCGCTATATCCATATAATTGCATAGCACCGGCGCAGCCGCACCTGGTACGCCGTCTATCCGGGTATCGCCCTGGTAGTTCACGCGATCCTGGGGAGTCTGGACAACCAGTTCACAGAGATTCCCGCTATTGACCATGTGCACCCGCACATTGGTGGTCTTCCCCCCCATGGCGACCATACCAGATTCAAGCGCAAAAGCCCCAACTCCCGCAAGGATGTTGCCGCAGTTGGGCGTGGTATCAACTCGATTCTCCCCAACCACCACCTGTACAAACAGGTAATCCACGTCTGCATCACGACGAGTGGATTGGCTGATAATCCCAACCTTGCTGGTCAAAGGGTGCGCCCCACCCAGACCATCGATCTGACGGGCGTCGCGACCCATGATGTCCAGCAAACACTGGTCCCGCGCATCACTATCGTTGGGCAAATCCACGCTATTGATGTACACCCCCTTGGAACTGCCGCCGCGAATCAGCATGAACGGGATGGCGCGCATCAGAAGTCCCCGATGCCTGTGAGAGGCCTGACCATGAGCATGAAGAAGAGTATCAGAGAGCTTGCCGAGCGCAAAATTGCGGATTAATGCAACTTTTACAGGTTTTATTGTATATTTCACACAATAATACTTGAAACTGTTTCGCTACCCATTAACCGGGATGCGCTTTGGGAAACAGGCGAAACCCGTTATGAGCGGATCCCACTGGTCAGCAATTAGACGGCAGCCACTGCTGCAGATGGGCACGAGCGGCGGCGCCTCAACTGCCTGCCTTGGCGCCGGATCGAATAGGCAATCAACCCGATGTATCGATGACCGAAACCGATATTCCACATTATTTTCTGTACGGTGAATCGGCGCCTTCAGACAGCCTTGCCTACGTGCATATCGCCGCCCTTGAGAAGTCTTTACCCAAGCACAATTGGGAAATACATCCGCACCGACACGACAACATGCACCAATTGCTGTTTATCGAAAAGGGCAGCGTCCTGGTGCAGATGAACGAAGCCTACAGCGAGGAATGGGGAACCTGCGTGATTTCCGTACCCTCCCGGCAGGTACACGGATTTGTCCATCAACCCGATGTGCGGGGATTTATCGTCACCATAACCAACGATTTTTTGTTTGATCTGTTTCGTGATGTCGAGCGGGAAGCATGCGCGGAATTATTCCGCATGCCGTTGATTGTACGTCAGGATTCGGACAACTCACTACGCCGGACAATGCGACAACTCTGGCTTGAATATCGACGGGCTGATGCCGTACAGGCTTCCATGCTGGGGGCCTACCTGAAAATACTGTTTATTCTGATCCATCGCTCCCGGCAACCAGGCGCCAAGCCGGTGCATACCACGGACAGTAGGATAAAAGCCTACGAGCAATTTCTCAATCTGCTGGGAGCCAACTACGCCGGGCATTGGAGTATTGCGCGATATGCAGCCGAACTGGGCATGAGCGCCGGCAGGTTAAACCGCATATGCCAAAGCCATTCCGGTCGCGGCGCGCTGCAAATCGTTCACGAACGCCTGATTACCGAAGCCAGGCTCCAGTTGATTTACACCCACCACTCCGCCAAGGAAATCAGCTACGCACTCGGGTTCAAGGATCCTGGTTACTTTTCACGTTTTTTCAACCGGCACTGCCAACTGACTCCGGGGCAATTCAGACGTCAGGTTATGCAACAGCGATACAGTTTTCCCGGGCGGGGGAAGGTGGTCTAATTTTTCGATTTCGGGAAAGGTCAGGTCCAGCGCGGCAATTTATAGTACTTCAAGGTGTCATATACCCCACCCAGCGATGCCTGGCTTGCTCCGCCGCGACCGAACCACTGGTAAAGGCCACCTGATTGACCACCGCAGCGCCGCCCTCGGCCGCGTAGGTGGTCGGCGCTACCCAAGCGAAAGGACCCCGCCGCCTGCTCAAAAGAATCTTGCCATTGAATGCGAATCATGTCGTCAATGGCCTGGTTCATGCGCTGGCCAATGTTGTGGTTTCCCGTTGCGAAATGTAGCCGCGAACCTGTTGTTCGAGTTGGTCGATCAACTCGCCCCCCTCGACCTTGTGTTTTGGTTTGCCGTCGATAAATATCATGCTCTGCGGGCTGGCGCCGGTAACGCCGACTTCCACCATGCGCGCCTCGCCTGGGCCGTTGACATAACAACCGATAATCGCGACGCGAATGGGTTTGGTGATGTCTTCGAGCCTTTGCTCCAGTTGGTTTACCGTTGCGATTACATCGAAATTCTGGCGCGAACAACTCGGGCAAGCAATCAACTCAACCCCGCGCCGACGCAGACCGATATGCTTCAACAGATCCCATCCAGCGCGCACTTCGTCCACCGGATCGCTGGCAAGGGAAAAACGCAGGGTATCGCCTATGCCTTCCATCAACAGCATGCCTAGCCCCAAAGCTGATTTTCCAATGCCGTTTCTCAGTCCACCCGCTTCGGTGATTCCAAGGTGAATTGGCTGTGTAAAGCCCGGCGTTGCGGCGAGTTTGCGATAGGCCGCCAGCGCCATGTGCAGATCCGACGCCTTGACACTGACCTTGAAATCCGGATAGTCGTTGTTTTCGAGTATCGCGGCATGCCGCAACGCCGATTCCACCAAAGCGTCGGCGCAGGGTTCGTGGTATTTGTGCAACAAATCGCGCTCGAGCGAGCCTGCATTGACGCCTATGCGAATTGGCACACGCTTTTCCCTGGCTGAATCCACCACCGCTTTAATCCGCTCACGCCTGCCGATGTTGCCGGGGTTGATGCGTAGACAATCGACTCCCAACTCCAGCACTCTGAGCGCAATCCGGTGATCAAAATGAATATCCGCCACCAGGGGTGTATCAATCTGTTGATGAAGTTGCGAGCGGATGGCGCCAAATGACTCGGCCGCTTCGAGCGTGGGGACGGAAATCCGAACTATGTCCGCCCCTGCTTGCGCCAGTTGTTTCACTTGGGACAGAGTCGACTGGACATCATGCGTGTCGGTGTTGGTCATGGACTGCACGCTTATCGGAGCATCGCCGCCAACGGCAACCTTGCCCACTTGTATCTGGCGGCAAGGACGGCGTTGGATGGACTGGAAGTCCGGATTATGCATTAGCCGGGAATACGCAAGCGAGCGACATTGCTGTGGGTATAACTGTCAATATTCAGGTTCAACCCGTTCGCCCATATGGTCGCTCCAGCGGCGTTGCCAACTATGACATCAACGGGAAGGTTCACCAGTAACAGAGGGTCTTCGTTGGCCTGAAAGAGGCGCGAGAGAATCACACTGCCGTTTGGACGACGTACCTCTATCCAGCAGTTGTTATCCAAGATGAAAAGCAAGCGGTCGCCGCCCTCGTTCACCAATGCATTTTCCTGCGCCTGTGTGGCGCTTTGTTGTGGCTCAACCGATGTCTGCTCGGCGATTCCTGTAGACTGCCCCGACGCCTGTTCGGCTATGCCCGGTTCATGCGTTGCAAAAGTTTCGTCGGAGGCGGTTTCGTCCGCAAGCGGCTCATTTGATTCCTTATCAACATTTTCAGATGTTGCCAGCCCAGTTGTGTCTGCTGCCGTTTGCGTTTCGGCATTCTCCTGCCCCCGTGTATCATCTACTGGCAGGCTTGTCGACAGGGAATCACCTTCCAACACCGGGCTTGGTTGTGGTTTCTGGACCGGCTCACTCTCGACATGCTTCGGCTCAATCGTTGGGGGCGTGTCCACCTTGACCACACTAGGGCCGGGTTCAGTCTGGTTGAAGTACACATAGATGATCCCGCCGCCGCCCACCAGCAGCAGAAACAGTAACAATGCCGTCCAAAAAGCCAGAATACCGGAGCGTTGTCGCTGCTGCCTGGTGCTGAAACTAAGCTGCGCCTTGGTGTAATCAAGGTGTTCCGCTGCGTTTATATCCGTATCAAGAAATTCGGGTTTTTGCGGGCGGTGATCGATCAGCTCAAGAAACGGCTCAAGCATTTCCATTACCAGCTGTTGATCGATTTCAAGATAGCGGGCGTAATTCCTTACATAACCTCGGATAAACACCTGCTTGCCTATCATGGCGTAATTGTCCTGTTCAATCGCCTTGATAAAACGCCGGTCGATATGCAGATCCACCGCCACCTGCTCGATAGACAGATTGCGCGCCTCACGCTGATCGCGCAACTCCTTGCCCAGCGAAGGCAGGTGATCGTAGCTCTGTTGCTGTTGCTGATCCGAATTGTGTTCTGTCAAAAGTATCTCCAAAAACTACACCCACGAAAAAGGCGCCGGTGCCGGCAACGACATTGAAAAGGGTGCGGTATTCTAGACGAGCTAGGCGGCTTTGCGTCACTAAGGAACCATGTTGCTTCCTTCCTGCCTTTTTGTTTGCCTCGCCGGCAGTAAATTTCTTGGAAACGCAACCTTGAACACTATTATGTGCACACGAATATACGCCAAGCTTTTTTTATGCCTTTGTACGCCTATACCTGCAATCATTGTGGCGAAAGCCACGAAGCGCTGCAAAAGATCAGCGATTCCCCGCTCAAGGACTGCCCCCACTGCCGTCAACCGGCTTTGATGCGCAAACTTACGGCGCCCAACTTCCGCCTCAAGGGGGGAGGCTGGTACGAAACGGACTTCAAAACCGACAAGGATAAAAAACGCAACCTGGCTGAAAGCCCGGGTGAGCAATCGACCGAAAGCGGCGACAAGAAAAGCGCTGACAAGGCAGGCGAGAAATCGACCGACAAAACGGCAGATAAAAAAGCAACAAAAAGCGACGACAGCGCCGCGAAAACTACCAGCGCCACCAATTCCGCAAAGAACAAACCGGCATCCAGCCCGGCAACTTCGTGACCAGCCACGGCCATCACACCGGCGAGCTGAATCGTTCGCAAATCGGGCAGCGCGTTGTTTTACGGGGATGGGTGCACCGCCGCCGTGACCATGGCGGGGTGATTTTTCTTGACCTGCGCGAAAAAACCGGGCTGGCGCAGATCGTCTGCGACCCTGACAACCAACAGATTTTCGCCCTTGCTGAAGAAGTGCGCAATGAGTTTGTGGTGCGGGTTTCCGGTCGGGTGCGTGAACGCCCGGAAGGCACCATCAATCCCAACCTTGCCAGCGGTGAGGTCGAAGTTATCGCCGACGAATTTGACATACTCGCGCGCAGCGCTCCCCTCCCCTTCCAACTTGATGAGCACCAACGGGTAAGCGAAGATGTGCGCCTGCGTCACCGGTACATAGACCTGCGCCGCCCGGCCATGCAGCACAATCTGATCACCAGGGCGAAAATCACCGGTGAGATCCGCCGCTTTCTCGAATCGCGAGGGTTTCTCGACCTGGATACGCCCATGCTCACCCGCTCCACACCCGAGGGTGCGCGCGATTACCTGGTGCCCAGCCGTACCCATCCAGGACATTTTTTTGCCCTGCCGCAATCGCCGCAACTCTTCAAGCAATTGCTGATGATCTCGGGTTTTGAGCGCTATTACCAGGTGGTGAAATGCTTCCGCGACGAAGACTTGCGTGCCGACCGCCAGCCGGAATTCACCCAGGTGGATATCGAAACCTCTTTCGAGGATCAGGAAAGCATACTTGTGACCACCGAGGAAATGATTCACCAGGTCTTCCAGGAGCTGGAGGATCCGCTTCCCGTGTTCGAACGCATGACCTGGCGCGAAGCCGTACGTCGCTTCGGCATCGACAAACCGGATCTGCGCATTGAACTCGAACTGGTGGATATTGCCGACCTGTGCAAGGAAATCGACTTTGCCGTTTTCCGCAAACCGGCCAACGACCCGGGTTCGCGCATCGCCATGTTATGCGTGCCGGGCGAATCCCTAAGTCGCAAGGATATCGACGACCTCACCAACTATGTCGGTCGCTACGGCGCGAGGGGGCTGGCCTATATCCGGGTCAATGATCCGACAGATGTAAACAACGGCCTGCAATCGCCCATTCTCAAATTCTTCCCTGAGCAGGTGGTGGCCGAAATACTCAACCGCGCCGGGGCGAAAAAGGGCGACCTGCTCTTTTTTGGCGCGGACCAGGCCAGAGTGGTGAACGACGCCATGGGTGCGCTCAGGGTGCGTCTGGGGCAAATGCTGAATCTGGTCAAACCTGGCTGGAGGCCTCTCTGGGTAACCGACTTCCCCATGTTCGAGCCGGATCGGGAAGGTGGACTCACCCCCCTGCACCATCCCTTTACCGCCCCCGCCTGTGATGTTGAAACGTTGCAAAAAGCACCGTTTGAGGCACTGTCGCAATCATACGATCTGGTGCTCAACGGCGTGGAGCTGGGCGGCGGGTCGATACGTATCAACGATTACCACACCCAACTCGCCGTGCTCGAACTCCTGAATATCAACAAGGATAAAGCGCACGCCAAATTCGGCTTTCTGCTCGAGGCCATGCAATACGGCTGCCCGCCGATGGGAGGCATAGCCCTCGGGCTGGATCGGTTGGTGATGCTCGCCACCCATAGCGAATCCATCCGCGATGTAATCGCCTTCCCCAAAACCCAGACGGCTGCCTGCCCACTTACCCAGGCACCTGGTGAAATCGAGCCGGGCGCCCTGATCGAGTTGTCGATTCAACCAGTTGTCGAGTCCAGCGAGTAACCAATGGCCGGACACAGCAAATGGGCCAATATCAAGCACCGTAAATCGGCGCAGGACGCCAAACGCGGTAAGGTTTTTACCAAACTCATCCGTGAGATCACCATTGCCGCGCGCAAGGGCGCCGCGCCAGAAGACAACCCCAGCCTGCGCAGCGCCGTCGCCAAGGCGCTGGGTGCGAACATGACGCGCGATACCATTGATCGTGCCATAGCCAAGGGCGCGGGCACGGCGGGTGGCGATGAACTGGAGGAAATCACCTACGAAGCCTATGGCCCAGGGGGCGTAGCCCTGTTAATTGAAACTGCAACCGATAACCGCAATCGCACGGTGGGCGAAGTGCGCCACGCTCTCACCAAACACGGCGGCAACATGGGAACCAACGGCTCGGTCAACTACCTCTTCACCCGCAGCGGCGAAATCCGCCTGGACGCCGCCGCCTGCAGCGAAGAAGCCGTGATGGAAATCGCCCTTGAAGCGGGCGCCCAGGACCTGACTGAAGAAGAGGGTCAACTGCTCGTCCACACCAGCGCGGAGGACTTCTCCACTGTTTACGAAGCGTTGCAGGGCGCATCCATGCAACCGATGGAAGCGGAAGTTCGCATGCTGCCACAAAACGAAGTGGAACTGGACGAGGACAACGCGCGCAAGTTGCTGAAATTGCTCGACATGCTCGAAGATCTTGACGACACCCAGAACGTCTATCACAACGCCGGCATCAACGACGAAGTGCTGGCAAGGCTCAACGCCTGAAAAACGTGTCTTTCCTGAAGGTTGCCACTGGTGACGCGCATCATCGGCTTTGATCCCGGCTCGCGGATTACCGGCTATGGCGTTATCGATTCAAGCGGCGGGAAACTCGGTTACATAGCCTCGGGAACAATCAACGCCGATCCCAAAACTCCCTATCTCGACCGCCTGCCAAGCATAGTCGAAGGCGTGGAGGAGGTGCTGCAACGGCACCAGCCACAGGCCGCCGCAATCGAACGTGTCTTTGTCGCCGCCAATCCCAGCGCCGCGCTCAAGCTCGGGCAGGTGCGCGGAATCGTCCTTGGCCTGCTGATCCTCCACACCGTACCCATCTACGAATACAGTCCGCGCGAAATAAAAAAAATGGTCACCGGGCAGGGCAACGCCGCCAAAGAGCAGGTGCAATACATGGTGCAGAAGCTGCTTTGCCTCTCCGCCATGCCGGGCGAAGACGCCGCCGACGCACTGGCCGCAGCGATCAGCCACATCAGGCATCTGTAGCAGTGCAACGACTCCAGGAACAGCTATCCTTTCGCCAATGAACTTCAACCCAGCGCAGCAAAACGCCCACGGCATCCTCAGCGAAGCGGCCATGCGCATCAGCCGCGAACTGGTTCGCAAAGGCGCCGCAGCCTTTTTCAACCCGGACTACTACCAACGCTGGCGCGACTGGTGCCACAACTTCATCAGCGAACGCCTCGCCAACACCTACGGCAGTCACGCGCTTGAACAGAACAGTGAGCAACGCTGGATCTGGCAGATCCTGCCCGAATACGCCAACCTGTGCCACAACCTCCCCTTCGTCACCCTGGCGATGCTGCGCATCCAGCAGGAGCAGCCCAGCGACCTGGTGATTGTGCAACCAATAGGCAGCGACTATATCGCCGCCGCGCTGGGCAGCGGTTGTCACACCCACAATTCGCGCGCGCGCGTCTCCAAACTGCGCGAACCGTCCAGCGCCATGCTCTACGCCGGCGAAGGTCTGCCGGGAATGCAACGCAATTTCGGCTCGCCCCTGCTGGAAATCGCCATGGTGGCGAATGGAGAATTGGATGCCGCCTGCTGGGACCAACTCAGCGGCTTTCTGTGCCTGGCCGCAAAGTTGATGCTGAGCGAATCGGGCGGCATGGCCAGCAATAAAAAGGGTGATCCGCTCAGTGCCGACCGGACGCGTGACTCGCTGCTGATCGCCAATCCCGGACTCCACGCACGCCTTGCTCCATTGGTGGACAATTAACCAATCAGCGCGATGCACCGGCACGGCATCACCCTAAGCTGCTTTCTTTATTGTTGCCTGCTGTTGCCTGCCCTGCCGCTTCAGGCAACCCCCAAGATTGCGGTGGCGGCCAACTTTTTCGTTCCAATGCAACAGCTGGTTGCCGACTACGCCGCCCTTGGGGGCGAACGACCACAACTACTGAGCGGTTCCACCGGTAAACTCTATACCCAGATAATCCACGGCCTGCCGGTGGACGCCTTTTTTGCCGCCGACAGCGAGCGCCCTGCCAAGTTGGAGACCCAAGGCAGGACCATGGGACGTTTTACCTATGCCCTGGGCAGGCTGGTGCTGGCAAGCTCTCAAGCTCGGCTCGTGGACGGCAATGACAATGTGCTGAGTACAGGAGGATTCGAACACTTGGCGCTCGCCAATCCGCGTCTTGCGCCCTATGGATTCGCGGCAAAGCAAACTCTTGAAGCGCTTGGACTGTTGCGGAAACTCAAAGAACGGCTGGTGTATGGCGAAAACATCGCCCAGACATGGCAGTATGTCATCAGCGGCAACGCCGAACTGGGGCTGGTGGCTTTGTCTCAATGGCTGCAATGGCGCGAACGGAGTTCCGGCTCGCACTGGTTGATCCCCGCGCATCTGCACCAACCGATCGCGCAACAGGCGGTCATCCTGCACCGTGGTGTGGAAATCCAGGCTTTTATGGCCTTCATCCAGTCGCCGGCGGGGCGCGAACGCATTGCCGCGCTAGGCTATGATCTTCCCGAAAAGCAATTTTAATCTGTGCAAACAGCAGACCTGATCGCCCTGTGGCTGACCATTCGCCTGGCTTTGATTTCCACCTTGGTGCTGATGCTGCTCGGTGTGCCGCTGGCCTGGTGGCTGGCGCGTAGCCGTTGGCGGGGCAAAAGCCTGGTCAACGCGCTAATCGCCCTGCCGTTGGTGCTGCCGCCAACAGTTCTTGGCTTCTACCTGCTATTGCTGATGGCGCCCGACGGCTGGCTGGGAAGCCTAATCACTTCTCTTGGCCTTGCGCCCTTGCCCTTCAGCTTTGCCGGTTTAGTGATCGGATCGGTGGTCTATTCCCTGCCTTTCGTGGTGCAGCCAATCAGCAATGCCTTCGCATCTATCAAGCAATCAACACTGCAAGCGGCGGCCACGCTGGGTTCCGGACCACTTGAGCGCTTCTTCACTCTTGCCCTCCCCTTGGCGCGACCTGGATTGTTGAGCGGCGCGGTGTTGGGATTCGCTCATACCTTGGGAGAGTTCGGTGTAGTGCTTATGCTCGGCGGCAATATCCCGGGTGAAACAAGAGTGGCGTCAATCGCCATATACGAGCATGTGGAAATCCTTAACTACAGCGGCGCGCACTGGTTAGCTGGTTTGCTGCTACTGCTCTCGTTTGTGCTGTTGCTGCTGGTTTACAGTCTGAACCGCAGGGCGATATGGCCGGGATGAAGATCGAAATCCGCGCCAGACTCAAGCGTCAGGTTTTTGTGCTGGACCTCTCGCTCAACCTGCCTGGCGGCGTCACCTGTCTCTACGGTCCATCCGGCAGCGGGAAAACCACCCTGCTGCAAGTGGTCGCCGGGCTCATCCCCTGTCCTGATGCGCGCATAGTTGTGGCAGGGCAAACCTGGCAGAACGGGAAGTACCAGCTTCCAACCCACAAACGTCGCCTTGGCTATGTCTTTCAACAGCCCAGACTCTTCCCCCACCTGAGCGTGGCGGGCAATATCCGCTATGCGCAAAAACGCGCCAAAGGCGCGCACTGCCCCATCGACCTTGAGGAATTGATTGATCTGCTGGATATTCGACGCCTACTCCCGGCGCCAATCACGCATCTATCCGGCGGCGAAGCCCAGCGAGTGGCGATTGCGCGCGCCCTGGCAGCCGCGCCGCAACTGCTGTTGCTGGACGAGCCACTGGCCTCGCTCGACCGACGACGCAGGCGCGAGGTGCTGGGTTATCTCGAAACCTTGACCACCCGACTCGCCATTCCGCTGCTCTATGTCACCCACGAACGTGACGAAGCCGCCAGACTCGCCGATACCCTGGTGTTGCTCGAAAACGGCCGCATAACCGCCCAAGGCGATGTCGCCGCGCTTTTCAGCCGCATCGACCTGCCCCCGGCGCGCGAACCAGACGCCGCCACAGTGCTTGAGGCGACGATCACACACCAGGATGCCCACTGGGGTTTAAGCAAGCTTGAGTGCGACCAATTGAACCTCTACGTCAGCATGCTCGACGCCCTTGTTGGCGCTCGGGTGCGCATCGGCATTGCCGCGCGCGATGTCAGCCTGACGCTACACCGGGCGGAGGATTCGAGCATTCTCAACCAGATTGCGGTTGAAGTTGTCAAAGTTGAACCCCTGCCCGCCGGGAAGCACGAACACAGCGCCGGTCAGGCTCTTGCGCAACTGCGCGCCGGCGATAATTACCTGCTCGCCCGCCTGACCGCCAAATCAGCACACCGGTTGGGATTGAAACCCGGATTGCGGGTCATTGCGCAGATCAAGAGTGTCGCTTTGCTTGGGTAACCAATGTGTGCGCCTTTTCAACTTCCACTTTGAAATATGAAATGCATTCCGCGCCAACTAGGAAGTTGCCGGCAAGTCGTGGTTCTTATTTGAGATAGCGGAAAAATTCACCTTCTGGGTGCACTACCAGCAGGTCGTTGGGGTTGGCGAAGGACGCCACGTAGGCGTTAAGCGTACGGTTGAACTGGTAAAACTCGGGATAGCGACTGAAGGCTGCGGCGTAGATGTTTGCCGCTTTGGCGTCTCCTTCACCGCGTATGACTTCAGCCTCGCGAGAGGCATCGGCTTCGATAATCTGGCGCTCCTTGTCGGCGCGAGCGCGGATTTCTTCGGCTTCTTCCAGTCCCTGGGCGCGCAGTTCCCGCGCCAGTCTTTCGCGTTCAGTAATCATGCGGTCAAACACCGAACGGCTGACCGATTGCGGCAGGTTGATGCGTTTTACCCGAATATCCACCACTTCTATACCCAGCTCATCGCGGGTGATGCCGCCGATTTTGGTGGTTAAATCCTGCATCAGTTCGTCTCGCTGGCCGGATACCACCTCAAACAGGGTGCGGTCGCCAAACTGGTTGCGCAGGCCGGTATCCACGCGCGCGGTAAGCAAGCGGCGCGCGGTCAGTTCGTCGCCGCTGGTGGCGGTGTAGAAGCGTTGCACATCAGCTATGCGCCACATGACGTAGGAATCGACCACCACGGCTTTTTTCTCGCTGGTGATGTATTCCTGCGCATTGGTGTCGAGCGAGAGCAGCCGTCCATCGAATTTGCGCACCCGGTTGACGAATGGAATCATGAAGTGCAGGCCGGGTTTGATATCCGCCCTTTCGACTTCGCCGAAGCGCAGCAGCACCGCGCGCTGACGTTCGGTGACAATGAACAACGTCTGGCTGAGGCCGAAAAGAATGGCGATCAGGAGAATGATGAGAATGGTGAATCGTGCGTTCATGCTGGTTTTCCTTAGCGACCCTGGCGCAGACTGCCGGTTTGCGAACCGGTTTGTTGACGGCGTTGCAATTCATCAATCACCTGATCGGTTATGCGCCGCACTGTCGCCGGACTGCTTTCCTCCGTCGGCGTCGCCCGATCACGCGCGCCGCGCACAAGCTGATCAAGCGGCAGGTAGAGCAGGTTGTTGCCTCCTTCGCCCGTATCCACCAGCACCTTGGAGGAGTTTTGCAGCACCTGCTCCACCGCCTGGATGTAAAGGCGGGTGCGGGTGACCTCCGGCGCGGTGGCGTATTCGGCAGCCAGTTTGGTGAAGCGTTCGGCCTCACCCTCCGCCCTGGCGATGGTTGCCTCGCGATAGCCGGCGGCTTCTTCAAGAATCCGCTTGGCCTGACCACGCGCTTCGGGGATGATGCCGTTTTCGTAGGTGGTGGCCTGGTTAATGACCCGCACCTTGTCTTCGCGCGCTTTGATGACATCATCGAACGCGCCTTTGACTTCGTCCGGAGCCTTGGATTCGAGTATGTTTACCTTGCTGATAAGCAGGCCGGAATTGTAGTTGTCGAGATAATCCTGCACCCTCGCCTGCACTTCGTCCGCCACCAGTTCGCGACCGGTAGTGATTACATCGTCGAGTTTGCTGCTGCCGACCACATGGCGTAGCGCGCTGTCGGTTGCCAGCGACAGGCCTTCTTCGCCGTTGCGTATCGCCAGCACAAAGGCGCGCGGGTCTTTGATGACATACTGCACCGAGGTTTTGATATCGACTATGTTTTCGTCCTCGGTAAGCATCTCACCGTCAAACTGTTGCTCGCGCACACGGGTAACATTCACCCGCACCACCTGATCGACCAAGTAAGGTTGCCACCGCAGGCCCGGCTCGAGCACGGCGTTAAACTTACCAAGGCGCAGGGCCACGCCGCGCTCCTGTTCGTCGATTACATAAAAACCAAGCACAAACCAGATCATCAAAGCTGCTATGGCGACAAAAGCCAATGGACCAATTATGCCGCCTCGCCTCCATCCACCTTTGCCGCCGCCGCTGCCGCCACTGCTGCTGTC
>Ga0209562_1000133_pt1 | contig 33568 bp, 23 predicted proteins | sample WorMetvacBELIZE2_FD_187399 | JGI IMG/M metagenome (GOLD analysis project Ga0209562, IMG submission 187399) | Marine gutless worms symbiont microbial communities from Max Planck institute for Marine Microbiology, Germany - Olavius vacuus BELIZE.2... | ecosystem: Host-associated > Annelida >... | reverse complement strand
AAGGTCCCCCCCTTCCTTAGTTCTATAATTTAAGTTAGGTATACTTCGGGGGGCAGCATGAATCGTGCTCTGCAGTGTCTCCCTTCTTTTCAGAATTTTTTGGAGGAACGCGGTTTCGAGAAAGTGACAAGAGGAGTATCGATTTATTCCGCTACCCCCGTGAACGCGTACCTCAACAGGCCCTTATATATAGTTGTAGTATCGTATTTACGACTATGTTTTTGAGGAGAACCGAAATGGCTAGACTTTATCATCGACTTAATAAAAAACCGGCGTTACCTACGTCTATTCAAACAACGGTCCGGAACGATTAAGCAAGCTGTATCAGCGCCAAACATGACGGCTATTGCCAGAGTTGCAGGCCCCTTATCTGCTCTTAGAAAAAATTACCCATATATAATACGGTTTAGATAAGCTCCTGAAGAGGTGTTTTTCTGAGAAGTGGAAGTTCATGTTGAGCCTTGTATATTTTCTAGCACACAAGGGGATGCCCCTATCTAGGGCTAAGGCGTGGAGCAACTCTTGCCCACACTCATACAATGAGCCGATTGTGAGCCAACGGATCAGCGAATTTTTGAGAGATGTTTCTGAGGATGAACGACAACGATTTCTGTCTATGTGGTTGGAGCATGTGTTTGAAGGAGACTATTTGTGCTATGACATCACCTCTGTATCACATCCTACGCAAGACACAATGAATATACTCATTATGGTTACAACCGAGATAATGAGCAGGTTGAAGCAGATCAATCTTGCGATGCTATTTGGGCCTGTTGAAAAAATGACCGTTTTTGGGTCAAAACTTGAAAAGTTACTAATACGATAAAAGCTTTTAGTTTTTGGGACAAATTATGACTAGATTTACGCTTGCCCTTGTCTCTGATTTGATTATTTTACCCCTGATTTTGTGTTTTTTGCAAAATTAGGGCAGGGGGGACTGCTCAAAACCCTTGCAAAACTGTGTCATATATACTAATCAATCGTTTGAAATTATGAACAAGAGCTTGCATAAAGCCCTAAAACTGATTCTTGGCAATCCCTATGTAACGTCCTTTCTTACTTTGTTTAGAAAACACCCTCTCGTACGGCATCCTCTGTTTTGAAAAAAGTCAGTCTCTCTCACAATCTTTCCTTCTCATATTGTTTTTTAAAATCGCTCTGCTGGTGCAGCCATTCTGCTTCAGAATCACGCTTTCTGGGCCTGTTGAGAAAATGGCATTTTTCGATGCAAGTGGTCTATATGCACTAAATCCTCAACAGGAGGCTTTAAATTGCATTATTTTTATTTTCAGTGATTTATGATGTAGATCGGCCGTTTTATTTTAGGCCAGTTTCGAAGGTTTGTATCACTGCCTTCCCATTTTTCAACAGGGCCTTTCTTACTGCAATACCCTTTGTCAGCAAACACCACGGTTTCTTTCGGACACTTGGGGAGCTAGACTGGTCGAAAGGTTGATGACCGTAGCCGTCACTTTGCAACAAAGATCGAAAAATGTGTTGTTCTTCCTAACCGAGCTCTTTGAATCTTTCTACGAGATAAGGTCCCCCCCCTTCCTTCAATTCTATAATTTAAATTAGGTATACTTCGGAGGCAGCATGAATCGTGCTCTGCAATGTCTCTCTTCTTTTCAGAATTTTTTGTAGAAACGCGGTTTCAAGAAAGTAAAAAATGGAAGATCTAGTGGTGGTTTGCTGGCTACAAAGAAGGAGGGGTATCGAGTTTGTTCCGCTACCCCCGCGAATGCGCACGAAAAATTTTGTCGACACCTCCCATTTCTCAACAGGCCCCAAAAGGCAATCAGCCAATGGTGATAGATGTTCACCCCTCGCACACCGCAAGGTAAAACCATCCACAGATAGACACAATCCCCCGCCTTCCATCCACATGATTCGAGTCGTGTTCTCCCCTCTCAAACAACTCTCATCGAGTAAAATCTACCAAAACAGTTCAAATATGAGATCATTCCTCATAACATCGATGGCCGAACTGCATTTTACCCTCAACCCCCTATCCCCCTTCTCTTCTTCTACGTGCCTTCCAAAATCGGTAGAGGAAGATCCCCATAGATGTTTTAATATCAACGATCTTTCCTCTCTCAATCAAGGTGAATCCCTCCTCCAAAGATAGGGGAAAAAGATCGATAAGTTCAGAATCCTCTGACCATAAAGGGTCCTCAACTAAATCTTCAGCAAGAAAAAAGTGAAAACACTCCGTGCAATAACCGGGAGCAGAAAAAAAATCCCCCAAAGAAACTAACCTGCCCGCTCTCATCCCCGTCTCTTCTCTCAATTCCCTCTGCGCGCTATCGACAAGACATTCCCCCTTCTCTACTATACCGGCTGGGCACTCGATCAACACTTGCTGTGCTCCACGACGCCACTGCTTGATCAAAATCAAACGCCCTCGAGAATCTATGGGAACCAAAACCACAGCGCCAGGGTGTACAACGATATCAAAACACTGAGTCTTTCCGTCCTCATAAAAGAGGCGGTCTTGGAAAAGAGAAAAGATCGAGCCCTGATGAAGCAATGAGCGATTCACTCGAGCCCTTTGCTCCCTTCCCTGCTCTCGATGAGATCGATCCACAAGCAACCCCCGCTAACACCCCATCACCGGAAAGCAACGGTATTCATTAGCCCTTCACCACCGCCCGCCCCTCCGGGTAAAAGGAGGGGGATATCATGACCAAATCACAAAAGTCAAGTTTTTTCATCAGTACATGCTACTCATACACTTCGACTTTCCTCAGCCCTTCCCCGGTCACCCATGCATTTTCCCAATATAAGACCGTTGCACAACCTCTAACCGTTTGGTTTCATTTAGAAAAATCTAGGTACTTTTAAAAAATGAGTTCGAAGTGTAAGAATTTTTGGTCATTTTCGTGTACAAGACTCAAAGATCCGTCCATCGTTGCAGCAATTTGTTGTGCTTACCCAGGTTGGAGGTACGCGTTCATGAGGATGGAGACTATATCCAATTCACCTGATCGCTCCGCATTTAGCTTTTGCGAATTTATTCATATCTGGCTTATAGCCAAGTCTTTGCATTAAAATTCCAAGGACAAATTAAGACATTCTTATAGAAATCTTTTGTACGCGTACAGTTTTGCTCTCTCTTTCTTGACCAGACCTTTTTTTTCGCTATCTGGGCAGCCCTTCAAAATTAACCTTCCTAACCAAAGAACCACAGTATGTAACAAAAAAATTTTTTCGTCTTCCTATTAGAAAATTTGATAAGAGTGACGAGGATTGAGGCTCGGTTAGTGCTATTTACTGATCGAAACCAAAAGAATACCGGTTTGGCCGAATATTTCAGGTCGATTTGCTACCCCCGTGAACGCGTACAATCTTTTCTTGTAGAATCGTAATCAATTTCGTGCTCAAACATCACAAAGAAGAATTGTTTATAATCTTTCGCATACTGTTGGCTTACTATTGCGCAGGTCGAAAAAGCGAAGTGTACACAAAATTTCGCAACGTTTTCTCAAAAAGAATTAACATAAGACGTTGATTTTCAAGAAAATAAGCCTATAACTGAACAGTTAATTTGAGAGCGGGTTCGTACGACGCACTCCCCGTGAACGCGTACGCCTCACTTCCCCTAAGGCTTGTCATCGACTACCAAACTGTGCAACACAATGGAAATAGCTCTAAGTCATTCATATTAAAAATCTTGTAATGATTACAAGTTTTGGGTTCTTCGCTTACATTTCCATGATTTTTCAGATTAAATCGGCCAATCAATGGCTATACAACAATCTTATAACGAATAAGGCAGAATAGCCGCTCCAGTTTATCCATAAGCCAACTAGCCGCCGTTTTTATCTCCTGAGAAGATCTCTCGAACAACAGTCCTACTGTCTTATAAATGGGGCTGCAATTCTCATCATCGTTTATGCATAAAACGCAAAACATGTAATCTGAAACCATCATTATTAAATAACCTAATATATTATAAATTTTAAAACTAACATGACTTATTTTAAATGAATTATAAATTTTTTGCAAGACATGAAATAATGTATTCAATAAATTATTCCATGATGAATTATTATTCGTGTCTGCGGAATGGTTGCGGATAGTATCGCTTCACATCTGGTTGGTACATGTTCACGGGGGTAACGGAATAAACCGATACCCCTCCTCTTTTCATAACTAGCAAACCACCACTAGACCTTCCATTTTTCATTTTCTCGAAACCGCGTTCCTCTAAAAAATTCTGAAAAAAAGGGAGATACTGTAGAACATGACTCATGCTGCCCCCCTAAAGCATAATAAATTACAGAACTAAGGAAGGGGAAAGCCTTATCTCATAGAAAGACTCAAAGAGCTCAGTTAGGAAGAGAAACACATTTTTCGACCTTCGTTGCAAAGTGACGGCCACGGTCATCAACCTTTCGATCAGTCTAGCTCCTCAAGTCGATTGGCTTCCTGGGGAAATTTTTCTGAGTATCACATCTAAAGACCGTTGCATAACCTCTGGTTGACGTACGCGTTCACGGGGGTAGAGACTATATCCAATTCACCTGATCGCTCTTCATTTAGCTTTTGCGAAGCTGGTTTATATCTGACTCATAGTCAAGTCTTTGCATTAAAAATTCCAGAAACAAACTAAGACATTCTCAAAGAAACCTTCTCTTGTAGGATCGTAATCAATTTCGTGTTCAAACATCACAAAGAAGAATTGTTTATAATGTTTCGCATACTATTGGCTTACTATTACGCAGGTCGAAAAAGCGAAGTGTGCACAAAATTTCGCAATATTTTTTCAAAAAGGATTAACTTAAGACGTTGATTTTCAAGAAAATAAATACATAACCGCACGATTAAACTGGGGACAGATTCGTACAACGCACCCCCCGTGAACGCGTACACAGGGTAGGCTTGACTGAATCGTACGCGTGCGTCCATGCAACAACACTGAAAAAAACAAAGAAATCTTGGCCCTGCTTCTATTTTTCGTATACTTCAGCAGAGGATACGGGCTCTATCTTACGCAGGTGATATCGGTAAGCCCAGTTATCCATCTTTTTTTTAAAAGCTCCGAATAACAAAAATTTTCTTAAATATGAGAAATAGTGAATGCTGCGTGCATATTGGCGCATATAAAAAGAAAACATAATTAATAATTGAGAAACTGTTAACAAAAACAAAGAATAAGCAAAACAGTGTACCCCGTCCACATCGGCCTGAACAGAGCAGTAAACACGTAAAAAATCACTGAATTCCTCACACGGCAAAGGTGTTTTTAAGCAAAATCCCAATACTGTTTCGGCCGTCCTCGAAATTTTTCGCATCGAGTCAAGAAGGCCCAGGTCGGGATGAGAATTCCTGTATGCCGGGTCCATTTCTCGATATTTTTTATGCATCCTCTCGTCCCTTGTTGTGCACTCTCCTAAAACTTATGACAAAAACTATTTCGGGACAGGGTAAAGATATTAGCGAAAATTTGTCAACATAAAATATACCTCCAGACGAGGTTTTTAAACCGATTCTCAAACCAGCACAGTCCAGTAATTCCCCAGGCATAGTGGTAACGCTCTCCCTCTTGTGCATTTTTTGGGACTACTAAAGACCGTTGCATAACTTCCCTTAGAGCTTGTCATTGATCATCAAGCCGTGTGGCACAACGAAAACAGAAAAGGGGGAAATATGTATAAGCAATTTATAATGAAAAACTTACTTAGGCTGTAAATTTTGGGTCCTTCGCTTGAATTCCCATGATTTTTCACATTAAGTTGGTCAATCAGAGATTATGCAACGGTCTTCACTAGCACAATCGCTTGGTTAAACGACTTCATCCAGGAGAGAATATTTATCTTCAGGCAACAAATTTAGGAATGACTAGATTTTTGGGTGAATTGATATCGCAAGCTGCGGCCCCCGCGCCCCGTCTTCCTGCATTTTGCCTGTGAGCTTAGGCGATTTAGCTTCAATGGTTCTTTTAAGCAGACCGCTTCCTTAAATACGTGCATTATCGCCGAGTTTTTATATAAAAAGCCAATAATAAATACAAATAGTATGATTTGTTGCACGTTTTTCATAGTAATGTCGTTGAATAATTCAAAATAGAGTTACAATGAGGGAAACGCCAGAGGTTGTTGATGATTATTGGACCCATTTCCCAGACAGGTCTAGAGGAGCCGACCATGCCCTCTGCCCACTCCCTTCAAACGGCTTCCCTATCCGAGACGATTGGGCAATTTTATAGTTGGTATCTCTACAGAAGCTCAGGAAGGGAATCCCCTAAGATCTTACAGAACCTTCTTTCCATGAAAATTCTCGCTGATCACAAACTGCTCTCAGAGGAGGAGGAGAACCTGTTGAAAGGGAGGATAGGAAAATTGTGTGGGAAATTAGGAAATAATGAAGTAAAATTCGCAAACCTGGAGAGGGAAGTAAAAAGACTGTCCGATCTTGAAAAATCAAAGCATAAAATCATCTTCGTAGCCCGAAAATTGCTGGAAGCAGCACGAAAGTTCCTTCCCTTCCACCAACGAGAAGAATGGCCCGCCCAACAGCTCAAACAGGTGATCGACAATGTGAAGGAAGAGAGGACCCCATGCCAAGAGCAAAGGCAACTTCAAGAGCTTAGCCAATGTTTGAAGGAGGTGCAAACCTCTCAGGAGTGTGAGCCACATCTGATGGACAAGGTCCAAAAAGCGGTTCAAAACTCACATTCTAACCCTTCCTCTTCTAATTCAAAGGTTTAATAAAAGCCATCTGAGGAATGCGTAAATCGATAAGCCAACTCTCTTCAAGAGAGTGCGCCGCAGATAAGGCAACATAGCGGGATAACTGTTGCCGAATATCATCTGGAGTCAGACGCAAATAGTGGTGGCCTTGCCCTCTTTCTATGGTGACTACGATCTCTCTGCGCCCTAAACTGGTCATATTCGACTTGGAAAGGTCGACAGACAGAACAAACAATCTCTGCTGAGTCAAAATTTCTAAAATTTCCCACCCCAACTCGACGAGAGGAAGGGTGAGCGGTTGATTCCACCGCAGCTCTTGCTGAGATAGGCCCAAGTAAAATGCACTCATTTTTTGGAAGGGATAGAAGGGAAAAAAAGGGAAAAGGAAGCCGGAACGATCCATGGCCACATTGTCTCCATCCTTTACCCAAACCTGGGGAGAACGAAGGGAATACTCAACGAGTAAAGTGGTAGGAGAAAAACGGGTAATCTTCGCTCCTCTTATCATAGGGAGTTCCAATAACCGTTTCTTCATTTTGCGCAGATCCATTCTCCGTATATGAGTGGAGCAATCAGCGGATAGGCCTAACCACTCGGCCAATTCGTCCGTTAAAAGGGCCTCGCCTGAGGGAACATTTTGTGCGATGTAGAGTATGGGTTGATTCGACTCTGAAAAAGCCTCGTAAAGAAGTAGAGAACCTCCCATCAAAACAAGGAGAAAACAGGCAAAAGTGAGCCAAAAAATTTTTAGAGTCACTCTTCCCCTCCCCTTCCCAACCACTCTTCTGCAAATCGGGTGATATCACCCGCCCCCATCGTCACCAACACATCGCCAGGTCGAACGACAGATGATAATGCGTCGCGTAGGGCAGCACGTTCGATATAATAGCGCTCCCTCGGAGCAGTTAAGTGATCCAACAGCATTTTGCCAGAGACAGAGAGGGAAAGAGATTCTCCAGCTGCATAGATTTCAGTGATCACGCAAATATCTGAATAGGCGAATGCTCGACAAAATTGATCGAATAAATGGAGAGTACGCGTATAACGATGTGGTTGAAAAATCACAATCACCCTCTTCGATCCCACCACCTCTTTGAGAGCAAAAAGAGTTGTGTCAATTGCAGTAGGATGGTGGGCATAATCATCATAGAGTATGACTCCATCCCTCTCCCCCTTCTTTTGCAACCTTCGATATACCCCCTGAAAGGTCAAAAATGCTTGACGAATCACCCTCTCTTGGATCCCTAACCTGAGGGAAAGTCCCAAAACAGCTAGCGCATTGACTCCTTGATGGATCCCTAAAGTGGGAATAAAGAGTCTTCTTATCACTCGTTGACCATACTTTGCAGAAAAAGTAACCCCCTGTTCACTCCTTTGGCAGGAAAGCATTCTCACCTCAGAATGAGGATCTATCCCATAGCTCACCCCTGACAGCTCCATCTTGCGTAAAATCGGATCATCCCTACACCAAAAAAGAAGATCAACATTTGTCATCTGCTGCAAAAATTGTACAAATCCCTCAATGAGTTGTTCCCGGGTCTGCCAATGGTCTAAATGATCCTCTTCAATATTGGTCAAAATCCCCCCCTCCCCACTATAGCGCAAAAAAGAACCGTCGCTTTCGTCTGCTTCAACAACAAAATATGGGCCCGCTCCATACCGTCCATTTCTTGAAAGGGTGGGAGCAACCCCACCAATGGCAAAAGAGGGATCTAATCCCGCATAGGAGAGCAGGTGAGAAAGGAGGGCAGAGATCGAACTCTTTCCATGGGTTCCTGCAACCAACAAAGATCGTTTCCTCCGCATTAGTGTCGCTAGCAATTCTGAGCGATGAAGGATAGAAAGAGAACCCCGTTTCGCTCTTTGGAGAGTCTCATGATCGAAAGAAACAGCGCTGCTATAGACTATCGTCTGTTTATCCAAAGGGGGAAGGATCATCCTGACCCCACGTTTTTCCAAGGCTCGAGTCAAAAAGTTCCTTTGGCATTCCTCCCCAGTCACCACTCCCCCCATATCGACCAAGATGTGAGCCAATCCGCTCATGCCAATGCCCCCAATCCCAATCAAGTGATAAGCCTGATCGGTTAGTTCCATAGTAAGTCACGAACTACGGCGGACAGTGGTTTTCCTCTCCCTAAACGGTGATGATTCCGTAGGTTCTCCCCCATTCTCTTTAGCTGAGATGTAGAGGCTAAAAAATCCCTCAAAATATTAGCTAACTGTCCCCTCTTTAGATCTTCCTCTCTCACCTTTATCCCTCCTTTAAGAACGTTGACAAAAAAATCTGCATTGATTTCTTGATGATTTTCGGCTCCATATGGATAAGGGATCAGCACCCCAGGCACTTCGAAAAAGAGACGCTCCGACAGAGTGGCGGATCCAGCTCTAGAAATAGCAATGTCAGCAGCGCTCCACGCAAACTCCATCCTTGGTTCAAAGGATTGAACATGGGCGGGAAGGCGATATTTACGGTAGATCTTTTGAAATTTGTCCACCTCCTCATCTTTTCCCGTCAGGTGAAGGAGTTGAAAATGTATATCGGAAATGAGGGCCAGGCGACAAAGGGCTAGAGACGCATGTTCATTGACCAACTGCGCACCCTGAGACCCCCCAAAGAGCAGAAAAGTCAACCGTTCTTCATCCAAATGGTAGCGAGCTCTCGCTGCTGTTCGAGAACACTCCCCAAGACTGCGAAAAGGAAGGGGCATTTTGACCAAAACCGAAGATCCCCTCAAATGGTCAGCTGCAGGGAGAAATTGAATTGCAGACAATCGCGCCCATCGTGAAAAAAGTCGATTGACCCTCCCCGGAAAGACATTAGACTCAAAAAGGAGGATGGGGATATGCCACAACTTGGCCGCCATCAACAGCGGGAAAGAGTGAAAGCTTCCAAATCCAACGACTAAATCAGGGGAAAAAGAAGCAAGGAGATTCATAGCCTGCATGAAACCCCTTCCCAAGGAAAACAGGGAGGGAATCGATCGCCAGAAACCTTTACCAAAAGGAGACTCTCCCGAAAGTTCTTTGTAGATAAATCGATCTTTTTGAAAATAAGGACTTTGACTCAACCGAACCCCTACAAAACGTACTTCGATCGAGGGATCACTCTCCAAAAGATCCCCCGCTAGGGTCTGCGCAGGAAAGAGGTGCCCTCCGCTCCCCCCTACCGAAAAGATCATTCTCCTTTTTCTGCAATGCATTATTCTTCTCCCTCCGCTACGCTCACCACATGCGTGCCCGTTTTGCCAATGTTCATTACAAGCACGACCGCAGTAGAACAGACCAAAAGAGAAGATCCTCCCTGACTAAAAAAAGGCAAGCCAAACCCCTTACTCGGAAGGAGACCTGAAATGATCCCTAAATTCATAAAAGCCTGTAACGAAATCACAGAGGTTAAAATCGCCGCAGCACATTGATACTTTCTCTTCGGGGCTAACCAAGCGATATGAAACCCGCTGTAAGTGAGAATAAGATAAACCATCAGTAAAAATAGTATGCCGATAAAACCAAATTCCTCAGCATAAATAGCTGCAATATAATCATTTCGCGCTTCTGGCAGATAAAACTTTTGCAAGCTTCCCCCAGCTCCTCGACCACGCAAATAGCCTGACCCCACAGCAATTTTTGCTTGATGGGGTTGATATCCTTTCCCCATTAAATCCCTCTCAGGGTGGAGGTAAACCTTCACCCTTTCCCTTACGTAAGGAATATTCCAACCAACGGCCACCCCCATGGCTGCAAGAAGAAAGATAGGCAAAAACCAATAACGCCAGGGAACCCCGGATATGAAGAAGAGAAGACTCATCGTACAGATCATCATAACCACCGTCCCATGATCAGGTTCGACGAGCACTAAGGCTAACGGAAGAGTAAATATGGCCATCATTTGATAAAATTTCTTCCAAGAGATATGGGGATTATGATCCCATATGTAGATAAAATAGAGGGGCATCACTACCTTCAAAAATTCAGAAGGTTGAAAAGAGAAAAAACCCAGGGACATCCAACGACGAGCTCCATTCATCTTCTGTCCTATTCCCGGGATCAAAACTAAAAGCAGGCAGAAAGATAAAAAATAAAAAAGATAAGGAACGTACTTTAAAAAACAATCAAACCCATAGAACCAGATGAGTAGGGCGCAAAACAAGCTGATACAGCCGTAACAGAGTTGTCTCAACAAAGCATAATCCAATCGCGTATTAAGTGCACGATCAATAACTTCAGCAGAAGTCGTCTCAAAAATCATTAACACTCCCGCTATAAACAGGATCGCCGCACAGGAAAGGAGAATAATAGCGGGGGATTTCATCAAGACAATCGTATCTGATCACCGGGTTGTAAACGACCTGCCTGTTCATGTGTGAGATTATTTATCTTTAATAGCTTTTCCACAGATATACGGTGGGCACGAGCAACCTTCCACAAGGTATCGCCTACCTTCATTTTGTAAAATTTCCCCTCTTTTTCCCCTTTTGTCGAAGAAGAAAGGGCAAGCCTTTTCCCATAAGAAGGAATCTTTAATGTTTGTCCCGCATATAGGCGAGCTGTCTTCAACTGATTCACTTCCATGAGATCAAATACCTTCACCTGATAATTGCGCGCAATATTCTCTAAAAGATCTCCTTGTTCCACCGTCACGACAATATGAGATTCTGATGAAGGAGAAGAAGAAGCCTCTTCTTTTTTCACAACAGGAGGTTCCTCTGAAGACCCTTTTGCAGGAGAAGATGAGGAAGGGGAAATTTGACTAGATTGTTCCTGAGGAGAACGATATTGGTCAATCATTCGCTCAATCTGTTGTTCATTCGTCGTGAGGCAATCCCTCGGAAAAAGAGTGACCTTTTGCATTGGGTAAGCCTCAACTTTTTCCAAAGATGCAGAAGGCCCCCCCCTGGGAGAATGCGATGAAAGCGCACCAATGAAAAGCACAATCAAAAATCCGCAATTTACTAAGACAGAGGCAATAATAAAATCTTTTCGATTCATGAATAACTCCTACACATTCGAAACAGTTGCTTAAATTGGTTCCCTCTCTCCTCAAAATTAACGAATTGATCAAAGCTTGCACAACCGGGAGAAAATAAAACCGCCTCTCCAGCTCGTGCAAATTCTCTAGCCGCCTCGAAAGCCTCCTCAAGATTCAAACAAGGTTTGACGGGATAATGGGGGCGAAGAGTATGGTAGATCGCAGAGGCAGAAGCGCCTATAGCAAATATCCCCCTCACCTTGCCCTTGAAGGGGAGGATCCACTCCTCAAACTGATTCCCTTTATTCACCCCCCCTACAATCAAAACAGTTGGACGCATCATCTGATTCACACCATAGAGCACAGCAGAGGGATTAGTTCCCTTGCTATCGTTATAATAAATCACCCCATCTACCTCTCCTAAACATTCTACACGATGAGGAAGAGGGATAAAGGTATTCTTTGCCTCCCTAAATTTCCTTCGACTCACCCCCAGCTCACAAGCTACACCAAAGGCCAAATCAAGCCCTCCTTCCTTCTCCCTTTGATCCTCCGCTGACTCAAGGCAAAACTCCGGAAAATATTGACGGCGAGGACACCCCGCAAAAGCACAATCATAAGATCGCAAAGATGTTGCCAAAAAGAGACTACCGCCGGGCTTGATCAAATGAGCCAATCTTCCCTTCACGGAGAGATAGTCTAAAAATGAGCGGTGGCGGTCTAAATGATCACGACCGATTGAGGTGACTACCCCTACATCAAAAACGGGCGAAAAAAATCCCTCCAGTTGAAATGAACTTAATTCTACAATGACAATATCACCCTCTTCAACCAGAGGGAGATGCGCGGTTAAACTTTTCCCATTATTTCCCAGTCCGTGTGATCGATAGCCACAACAGGTGAAGAGGTGTTCTAAAAAAGAAACAAAGGTGCTTTTTCCATTGGTTCCCGTCACGCCAATAGCATGGCCACGGAAATGGCGCATGGCGAGCTCGGCTTCTCCGATCAGTTCTATCCCCCTGCTTTGGGCCGACTTTACCAGAGGATGAGTAAAGGGAATACCGGGGGAAAGAACTGCCAAATCAAAAGGTTCATCGGGAATGCCCTCCCTCTCCTCACGGAAACGCATACCAGAAATCCCTCGTTTAGGTAATGATCGGTCGATACCGACAATTTCATACCCCAAACGGGATAGAAAATGCACGGCTCCCTGACCACTGATTCCTAAACCAATCACTAAAGCCTTCATCAATATCTCTCCTATTGAAACTTGATAGAAAGAAGACCGACTGAGGCCAACAATAGGCCTATGATCCAAAATCGAATGACGATTTTTGGCTCAGGCCACCCCTTGAATTCAAAGTGATGATGCAAAGGAGCACAACGAAAGATGCGTCTTTTGTTCAAAAAACGATAACTACACACTTGCAAAACAACTGAGAGCGCTTCAATCACAAAGACTCCGCTGACAAATGCAAACAAAAACTCACGACGCAATAAAACCGCAGATAGGCCAAGCACCCCTCCTAAAACCAAAGAGCCCACGTCACCCATAAAAACCTGAGCCGGGTGCCCATTATACCACAAGAACCCGATACATGCCCCAATCATCGCGGATAGGTAAATTGCAATCTCTCCGCTCCCTTCCAAAAACAAAATATTTAGATAACGCGCACAAATCGCATGGTTAGAGAGAAATGCAAAGACGGTCAACACAAAAGAGACTATGAGAACACACCCCACAGCCAACCCATCCAGCCCATCCGCAAGATTAACTGAATTAGAAGCCCCTGTAATGACTAAACCCGTCATTAAAAAAGCTAAAATCAACCCCCAATTTTTTAAAATAAAGAGGGGGGCTTTCTTAAAAGGAAGGTAATATCGGCCATAGGTCTCCGTTGTGGAATGACGACACACTATAGGCTCCTCTCCTTTGTGAACAAACTCCTTTGAGGAGGGGGGGGGGAACCAACGATAATGGTGGATAGATTGCGCAAGGGATGGCCAAAACAGATAGAGTGCAATGAGAAGAGAAAAGAGAGCCTGTAACCCAAATTTAGACATCATCCGCATTCCCTTCGAATTCCCATGTTTCATCTTCAAATAATCATCCCTTCCCCCCAACAAGGCGAACCAGACTGTAGCGAGAAAAAGGAGCAATGTAAACACATTCTGAAGATCCATCCAAAATGCCGTGGCGAGCAACATAGCACAGACCATTAACATACCCCCCATCGTCGGAGTTTTTTTCTTTTTCTGGTACAACGCAATGAGATCGGGACAATCTTCCACCCGGATTGATTGCCCCGTGCTCATCCGACTCAAATGATTGATAAAACGAGACCCAAAAAGGATCGTCACGCACAACGTGGTCAACATCGCCAATATCATTCGAGTGGAGCAATAGAAGAACGCCGCGGGAATCTTAATGTGGAAACACTCTCCCAACAGCCTCAAAAATATTAAAACCATAGCGGCCACCACGACCAATCCACCCTGCACGCGCCCCCCCTCAAAGTCAGGACACGCGCCCCCTCAAACATGACAACCTCCATATTCGAAAAAGAATAGGAAGAGGCAGATCATCCTCCCCATTATAACGATAAATCTACCAGAGTCTACACAAAAAAAGTGGGACCTTCCGTTGGTTGTCTTGCTAAAAAAACCTACGGACAAGGACCAAAGCTATGTTTTGCTTCTCTGGGTAGTCGAGCTCGCACCTTTTGCCACAATGCGCACATTTAGGCCCTGTTGAAAAATGGGAAGGCAGTGATAAAAACTTTCGAAACTGGCCTAAAATAAAATGGCCGATCCGCATCATAAATCATTGAAAATAAAAAGAATACAATCAATAGTCTCCTATTGACGATTTAGTGCATATAGACCACTTGCATCGAAAAATGCTATTTTCTCAACACTCCCATTTATTTAAGCGTGTGTATTCGATATTGGGTCACGTTTGGAGAAATTTCTGCTATATCTGCTACTTGTATGCAATTAAACGGATGTCACAGATTCTCCAAAAAGTTTGCTATGACAGCCCGAACACTCTTCTAAAAAAAGATTCTATATTCTTGTGACCTCATCCTCGGAATAGACCATTCTGACGTGGCCAGAATGGTTAAACTGACCCTCTGGCTCTCTACCTGTAGAGTCTAGAAGATCGGCTCCTACGAAAAGAATCTTGTGACGGAAGTTTAGAGCTTTTTCTGCTGTTAGTCCCAATTTTTCTTTGAGGGCCTGATTTTCTTTTTCTAGCTGAGAAAACCTTTCTTCCCACTGAACACATTCTTACTTCGAGATAATGAAACTTTTCTTTAAACAGAGAATTTTATTCTCTGTTTCTTGACCCAACCTTTTCTTCGCCATCTGAGCAGTCTTTCAAAGTTAACCTTCCTAACCGAGGACCACAGTGTGTAACAAAATTTTTTTTTATCTCCCTTTAGGAAATTTGACAAGGGTGACAAGAATTAAGGCTCAGTTAGCGCTATTTGTTGATCGAAACCAAAAGAATACCGGCTTGGCCGAATATGTCAGATCGATTTGCTACCCCTATGAACGCGTACGGTAGAGACTATATCCGATTCACCTGGTCACCCTTCATTTAGCTTTTACGAAGTTATTTCATATCTAACTCATAGCCAAGTCTTTACATTAAAAATTCTAGGGATAAACTCAGACATTCTCAAAGAAACCTTCTCTTGTAAAGATCGTAATCAATTTCGTGCTCAAACATCACAAAGAAAAATTGCTTGTAACGTTTCGCATACTATTGGCTTTATTGCACAGGTCGAAAAAGCGAAGTGCGCACAAAATTTCACAACGTTTTTTCAATAAAATAAACCTATAACTGAACAGTTAAATTGGGAGCAGATTCGTACGACGCACCCCCCGTGAACGCGTACTCCCCTAAACAGTTGAGTGAGAAACAGGTTGGCAAGACACCCCCCCATGAACGCGTATGAGTCAAAGATAAGACCGTTGCATAACCTCTGATTGACCAAACTTAATGTGAAAAACCCTGGGAATTCAAGCGAAGGGCCCAAAATTTACAGTCTAAGTAAGTTTTTCATTATAAATTGCTTATATATATTTTTCTCCTTTCTATTTTCGTTGTGCCACATGGCTTGATGATCAACGACGAACCCCAAGAGAAGTTATGCAACGGTCTTAAGATTTCTTTGCATCGCAAACGTGACGCATTCCTACTGAACACACAACATCAAGGTTTGCAACCCTCATCGCTCCCTGACAACGTTGTTTCTCTCAATTCTAAAAAATTTGAGCATGTTCAAAAATTAGGACAAACATTCTTTCTTCTTCTTCCTTATTTCCCCCTTTTGCTACTTGCCGTATAAGGAAAAATTTGTTACAATCTCGTTCTCCTCACGCCATGGCGATAGCTGTCTGGAAGGGATGAAGAGTTGGACATGCTCAAGTTTTTTAGAAAGTATCAGCGCCTTTTTTTTGTCCTTGTCGCCATCGTTACCATTGCCTCCTTTTCCTTTTTTGGCACCTACCATTCGATCAACCCAGCAACAAGCACAGAGGATCATCCCGTCGGGAACGCGGTCGATGGTTCCACCATGATGCATAGGGAAATTCAATTATTGTCTAGGTTTCTATCAAGCGACCAGCTAGACCCGCGCTCCAATCGTTCAAACAAAGCTGTTAACTACCTGAACGATGGGGTCATCTGCAAAGATTTTTTTGAACCCAGATTAGGAATCCTATTGATCGAAGAGTTTTTTGAAACATTAAAACCGGAGTTGCAGCTCCTTTACCAAAAACATCAACAATTCCAGCCCTATCAACATCCTACAGCTCCTTTCATTAGTGCAACACAGGTATGGCAACAGGTTTCTCCAGAGTATAAGAAAAGGTTCGACCTGTTCCAAAAGAGCGAAAAGGGAATCAATTTAAACATCGTTAAACTTTTGATCGAACTTTATTTATATCAAACCTCTTTTCCTCCCTCCCTTCTCAAAGAATATCTTTCATTACAGCAAAAATATTACCATCGATGGGTGCAACCTGACCCATACTTATCTTCAGCTAATTTGAGTCTTTTTCACTGTGACTGCTTAGAGGAATGGTTTGGCAAATCTTTCATCGAACTGTGTGCACAGGTCATTCACAATACGGCCCTATTTGCACAGCAGAAGGGATATATAGTCTCTGAAGAGGAGGCTAAAGCTTCCCTGCTAGACAATGGGATGGAAGTGCTTCGAGGACAACAAAAGAGGTCCCATGTGACGTCGGAAGAACGGTTAAAATTTTTCAAAGAGCAATTGCGAACATTGAATATGAAAGAATGGGAACTGGTAGCCGTTTGGAAGAAAATCATGTTGTTCAGACGGCTATTTCAAAGCTACGGATCTGGGGTCGTTCTCGATTCTCTTCCCTATCGTACATTTCACCATTTTGCCTCTCGATCCGCAAATGTGGAGGTATATCGACTTCCCGATTCTCTACAGCTAAACACATTTCAAGACCTTTTGAAATTACAGGTCTACTTGGAAAGCGTAGGGAAAGAGGTAGCCCTTCCTCTTTTGCCCCATTCCTTTCAGCCGGTGGATGTTGTGGAACGTACGCACCCAGAGCTTGTAGAACATCGGTTTCTGGTCGAAATATCTGAAGTGAGCATCGATGAGGTTGCTCTCAACGTCCACCTGCACGACATGTGGGCCTGGCAGGAAGAAAATTTTGAAATATTGAAAAGTCGATGGCCTGAGCTCACTAAAGGTCGACGAGAAAGCGTTGAAAAGTGTGAGGCGATTCTAAACCAACTCGATGATGTCTTCCGTCAACAAGTCGATCAATTCTCAAGAAAAATGATCGCCCAGCAACATCCCGAATGGATCCATGACCTGCTCAATCAAAAATCCTTGATCAAAAGGGAACTAGGATTTTCTTCTCGAGGAGAAAATCCCCTTGTTCATCAAGAAAAAGCGGGTCGAAAACTAGAACAATTATTGAGCAAGGCCGCCTTTAAAAACCAGTTGGAGGAAGATGAGGAGGCCTGTCACGCCCGGAAAGAGCTAGAACTTTTTTCAGAAGATCAGATCACCTATTATCGTATCCAACTTTTGGACCGCGACTTAAAAAAAAGGATTCTCACTTTTACAGAAGCAAATGCTAAGGGAGTGCTCGATAAGATATTGGACGCAAAATTGAAAACAAGTCACCCTACTCTGTTCTCTCCTCAAGAAAAAGGGAAAAACCTCCAAGAAAAGAAAGAATCTGGGTCTGAAAAAGCAAAAGTTGGAGCAATGACATATGCTCACCTTTTAGACGCTATTGATCAGAGTTGTCTGGATCTCGGTATAACTCTTCCAGAAGATCGAAGGGAACATTTGGACGTTTTCTATCCCAAATATTACTTTTTACCCTACATGCAGTTAGTAGAAAAAGAGATCATAGTTCAGGGAGATCAAAGTGCATTTTTAACATCTCCTCCCAAGGAGCAAGGCCCTCTCGATCGCACCCAGCTCAAGCCTCCTTCCTCTCTGGAAACACAGTGGTCGCTAGTGAAAGAACATAAGAAATTCATACATCATGAAAAACACCCCTACCTCACTCCCGATCTTTTCTCCATGTCAGAGGGTAGCTGGTCCCCTATTGCACATAACCATCAACGAGCTTTAATCTTCTTTTACCTACACACGAAGGAACTACCGCAGAAATGGTTTTCCCAAGAAATACAGATGGGACAGCAACTCTTGGCCGATGAGGCCAAACAATATCTGATGGATGATTTGTTGACTCTTTTTCAACAAAGGCAATGCATTCACCTATCTCTCCCCCTGGAACAGGACTAGTTTGATATAAAAAGTAGACCTTGCGCGCACACCATCCTGGAAATTTGCCATGAAAAAAAAGTTTCTCTCTATGAATAGGTAAAGTCGATGTTAAAATATACGCATTCCCATGAATGGATCCAGGTAAGGGACGACGAGATAGGAATAGTTGGTCTTTCCCTTTACGTTCAAAAGGAACTGAGCGAAGTAGTCTACATCGACCTACCTAAAGTTGGTAGGGTGGTGTGCGCCGATGAAGCAGTCGCAGTCTTAGAATCCACAAAGGCAGCGATTGACATCTACACCCCTGTTTCTGGTCTCATCACAAGAGTGCATTCGGACCTGCAGGCTACCCCCTCGCTGATTCACCAATGGAACAAACGAGAGGAAGGATGGCTGTTTGAAATCGAACTTCACTCCCCCGCTGAACTACTTCCCTTACTGTCTCCAGAGGAGTACGCCTATTTATCACGCCCTTCCAAAGGAAGGGATGAAACCTTCAGATCCTAACCCCTTTCTTTAACGTTGGCCTGTCGTAAGACCGTTGCATAACTTCTCTTGGAGTTCATCGATGACTACCAAGCTGTGTAATACAGCGGAAATAGAAAAAGAGAGAATATATCTAAATCATTTGTAATGAATATCTTATGATGATTACAACTCTTGGAGTTCTCACTCGAATTTTTATGATTTTTCACGTAAATTCGACCAATCAGAGATTATGCAATGGTCTTGTCGTGGGAGTTCGATTTCCATCACTTCAAAGTTTAACAACTCAATCCCATACAAATAATCATATTTTATTAACGATAGCTTTCCTAAACTAATGCATATGAGAACATAAATCAGACTATTCTCAAACAAAAAAGATGATCTTTCTAAAAACACAGACTTTCTTCAAATGAAAATTTATGAGATAGGAAGGGGTGGAAAAAGGAAAAGTTTCTATGAAAAAATCCTAGGGAAGAGGCTACTTATATACCCACCGAGACCTTGAGTCTGATCGAGTGCTCTTCAACACAACATCAATAGCCCAAAAAGCGGTAAAGAATGGTACAAATCCATCGAAACCAACTCTAAGCAATGAAAAAGTTGATATGTATAAGGTTAATGAAATTATTTTAATGAAACATTATGATTATGGTCTCACATGTGTATATCTCAATTATTCAAAGATGTTATTGAACAATATGGAAAAGAATTCAAAATTATCATAGATGGCAACATAAAGGATATTTTTGAGGAATATGTAAATCAGTTTTGCAAAAATATAGATCCAAACATTGCTTGGAATTACGCAATCCAAGGATTGACATTTTTACAAAATTTTTATACGGATCAATCATTTACAATCGATCGTATCCTCTTCCCCGTGTGCTTGACTTGGGGACTAACCTGCTTTGCCATCGCACAAAAAAAACAAATCGTTGAAGGAATGTTTGTGATCGAAGATATGGGAACAAAATTGTTTCAATTTCTATTTAAACAAAAGAAAAGATACCAACGCATGTCCTCACATTTTTCTAATAGGTCAAACTGTTTAAAATATGGATTAGATATAGATCAACGTGTCACCCCACTGCCAGCAAAAAAGCGCACTTTACTATTCGGCCACATCCATGGAATAGACAAGGCCATGGACCTTCTCTACATTAAACCTGAAAATTTTGGCTGTCATATAAACATAACCTCTTTTTCTTTTAAAAGGATATGGGGAAATCTATATTCTGTATACAAACATATTTTCGAATTAATTCAGTCTCTTCTAAACAAACGTTTCCCCAAATATATCCCTCCTGTAGGAAGTGACAATAACTCTCTGTTACATGAAGAAAATTTATCGTCGAAAGAAATCGATTATATCAAACAGCTACAAAAAAGAATAGAAAGTTATTTCCCACATGCAGGATACTTAAATTTCTCTCAAATTAAAAAATATGGGATCGCAGCCGCTCTATGCAATTTTCAAAAAATATCGGAATGTTTGCCTAAACATCTATCCCCCGAACAAGAAGAGACTTTGCAGCGAATCATCGATCGAATTCACTCATGGCAGCGGGAAGGCCTTCGTCACCTCTCTATACGAAAAGGATATGAGATCGTGGTGAGGAAGCAAGACTTTTCAGAAAAAAATTTCAAAATTGACCCCTCTTTTGGTCTCTAAGAAGATGCACTTTCACGAGATGCACCCCCCTCCACACTCATTGAAGAAAATTCACTCATGCATGGAAGGGGAAAAGCCTGCAACGGAGTCATTTTTCACCCCTAATCCTTCTCCAATTGCCTTCTCCTCCAAACGATCATGTCACCACTCCCCGGGGATCTAACTCGCTTACCTGACGGGAACTAACGTCCCTTCCCTCTTGCGATCAATGAAGGAAATGACCACAAGATATAGTAGCAAAAAGAACCACAATACAAGATATAGTATGCATAAAAAGAAGGGGGCGTGCTATACCTTGCCACAGGGTGGGCCAAGCCTAATTTGGGCCAAGATTCAAAAATAGATAGATCCGTTGCCATCAAACCAGAAGAATGGGTGTTATGAAAAGCCAAGTGTTAGAGAATCAAAAGCTAAAAAAACAAGAGGAAGGACTTGCGATCACTAAAAGGGATGGGACAGTCGTTCCGTTTTGTAAGGAGCGAGTGTTTCGCTCTGTGGAGGCCGCCTTTCGCATTTCTAAGTCAATAAGTCATGAGCTTCCCTTTCCCCCCAATATGGGGAAAGTAGTCGATAGAATCACTGAACAAGTGATCACTAAATTGTTGACTTTAGAAGAAGAAAAGATGTTGCTCACCGTGGAAGAAATTCAAAACTTAGTGGAAACCGAGCTAATAGACCAAGGGTTTCACGAAGTGGCACACTGTTACATCACCTACCGAGATTCACGTGGATTCTCGCAAAGAGAGGAGGTGGAACAGATTGAAGTCTATTGCCCTTCAGAAAATAGGCCGATCCGATTTAACCCCATTAGAATTGCTTCCTCTTTGGGAAAGGTTTTCCAACAGGTGCACCCCCTTGAACAATTGACCTCTCAAGAATTTGTTGAAGTAGTGGGGGCTCTCACACAGAGAGCCATTTCAGAATTCCTTCTTATCGCAAAAACAACGAAAAGGATTCCCTTGCATCGTGTGGAAGAGGTCTTGGAAAGAATGTTGATGCGAAGTGGATATTTTCATGCCGCTAAACACTACATCCTTTCACAGGCGAAAAAGTCTCGGCGGAAGGATGAAGAGAGTCCTCTTCCCAAACGAAAAAGAAGACGTATCCAAAAAGAAAATGAACGACAATTCCAGGTCATCACCAGAGAAGGAGAGAAAAAGGTCATCTTAGAATCCGCACTACTGGATAGGATCGATTATGCCTGTTCAGGGGTAGAGGATCTGGTCGAGGCAGAAGAGTTGCTCGCGGAGGTTTCTCTAAATTTTTATGATGGGGAAATGAAAGAAGAAGAGGTAGACCAAACACTCATTATGGTTGCGCGCTCACGCGTAGAACGAGATCCTGTCTATGCTAAGGTGGCCTCCCGTCTCCTGTTGGACAAGATCTATCGAGAAACGATAAAGGTCGAGGCCACGCATCCTGAGCTAGAAATGCACCATCGAGATTACTTTAAGCAATATATTCAACGCTCTATCGCATCAAAACGCCTATCTCCTGCCCTGGAAAGTTTTAACCTAGACACCCTATCACAAGTCATAGATCTCACGAGGGACGACAAATTCCTCTATTTAGGTTTGCAAACGCTGTTCGACCGATATTTCATCCATGAAGAGGAGAGAAGAGTGGAAACCCCTCAAATTTTTTGGATGCGCGTGGCTATGGGACTGGCGCTCCAAGAGCAAGATAAAATGAAAAAAGCGATAGAGTTTTACCATGTCTTATCGCGATTATACTACCTCCCCTCCACTCCTACCCTCTTCAATGCGGGCACAACCCACCCTCAGCTCAGTTCTTGCTATGTCTCTACCGTAGGGGATAGCCTAGAGAATATCTTCAAAACCATCTCAGATAATGCCAAGCTTTCCAAGTGGGCGGGTGGACTCGGAAATGATTGGACCAATGTGCGTGGAACTGGTTCATACATCAAAGGGACGAATGGAAAAAGTCAGGGGGTTATTCCCTTCCTAAAGGTTGCCAATGATACCGCGGTCGCAGTGAATCAGGGGGGTAAAAGAAGAGGGGCAGCTTGTGCCTACCTAGAGACATGGCACATTGATTTCGAAGAATTTTTGGAGCTTAGAAAAAATACAGGGGATGAGAGAAGACGGACGCATGATATGAGCACCGCAAATTGGATCCCTGATCTATTCATGAAAAGGGTCAGAGAAAATGGTAAATGGACGTTGTTTAGCCCCCATCAAGTCCCTGATCTACACGATCTTTGGGGAAAGGCCTTTGAAAAACGCTATATCGAATATGAAGAGAGGGTAGCAAGAGGAAAACCTTACTCTTATAAAGAGGTGGAGGCCAGAACCTTGTGGAGGAAGATGCTCAGCATGCTTTTCGAAACAGGTCATCCCTGGATCGCCTTCAAAGATCCTGCAAACATTCGCTCTCCTCAAAATCATGTCGGGGTGATTCACTCCTCCAACTTGTGCACAGAAATTCTATTGAACACCTCCGAAGAGGAAGTCGCAGTTTGTAACCTGGGTTCGGTAAACCTGGTCGCACATGTGACGCCACAAGGGCTGAATGAAAAAAGGCTCGCTAGGACCGTGCGCACCGCGATGCGCATGCTGGACAATGTCATCGATATCAACTTTTATCCGATTCCCGAAGCAGAAAAAACCAATCTTACCCACCGTCCCGTGGGATTGGGCATCATGGGATTTCAAGATGCCCTACACATCTTAGGACTGAGCTATGCGAGCAACGACGCAGTGGACTTTGCCGATTATAGCATGGAGATCATCTCTTATTACGCTATCCTCTCCTCCAGTCATCTAGCTAAAGAGAGAAATCCCTACCCTAGTTACAAGGGGTCGAGATGGGAACACAACGTGATTCCTATCGATACGATCGACTTATTAGAAGAGGAGCGGGGAGAAAAGGTGTATATGGATCGATCAATGCGTATGGATTGGGGAATAGTTAGAGAACATATTCGCAAACATGGCATGAGAAATAGTCACACTCTCGCCATTGCCCCAACAGCTACCTTGGCAAATATCGCAGGGGTGTCGGCCTCTATTGAACCAAATTACAATAACCTCTACGTAAAGTCTAATCTATCTGGGGAATTTACAATATGCAACCCCTATTTGGTCAAAGAATTAAAAGAACTCGGCTTATGGGATGAAGAAATGCTCGACGAGCTGAAATGTCTAGATGGATCGATTGCAGGAATCGAACGCATTCCCCCAGAGATCAAACAGAAATATCTGACCGCATTTGAGATTGAGCCCAGGTGGATTATTGAGAGCGGTAGCCGACGCCAAAAATGGATCGATCAGGCACAATCTTTAAACCTTTACTTCGCTCAATCCAGTGGAAAAGAGCTAGATCAAATGTTTCAACTCATTTGGTCCTCTGGACTGAAAACCACCTATTATCTTCGCGCATTGGGAGCAACGAAAATTGAAAAAACAACCATAGACGTATGCCAAAAAAAGGTTCGGTCTACAGAAAAAAATCCTTCCCTCTCTTCTCTACATCAAAGAGAATGTGAAGCTTGTCAATAACCCTAAACCCGCAGGAGAAAATGATGACAGCGACATTAAGCTCACGTAATCAAAAAAGAGCCCCTTTGAAAAAGAAGAACGAGAAAGGTCCACCTCGCATGCGGGTTGAGGACAAGCGACTAATTAATTGTACAACCGTAGATGTGAATCAGTTGATGCCTCTAAAATATCATTGGGCATGGCAACACTACCTCAATGGATGTGCAAACCACTGGATGCCCACCGAAATCTCAATGGCGAAAGATATTGAGATGTGGAAATCTGACCGAATCTCAAAGGTAGAGAGAAAGGTAGTCATGCGCAATTTAGGCTTTTTTAGTACTGCAGAAAGCCTAGTGGCCAACAATATTTGCCTGGCGATCTACAAGTTTATCACCAATGCAGAATGTCGACAATATCTTCTGAGGCAAAGCTTCGAGGAAGCGGTCCACTCCCATATGTTTCATTATATTGTCGAGTCTCTCAACTTGGATGAGAAAGAGATCTTCAATATGTATCGCGAAATCCCTTCCATTCATAAAAAAGATCTCTTTGAAATGGAACTGACCGAGGCCCTTGTAAATCCATATTTCACTACTGCCACCTTGGAAGGAAAACAAAAGTTTGTAGAAAACTTGGTCGGTTTTTATCTCATCATGGAGGGAATTTTTCTCTATAGTGGATTTGCCATGAACCTTTCTCTCTCCCGTCAAGGCAAAATGGTAGGCATAGGAGAACAATATCAATATGTGATGCGCGATGAATCTATCCATGTCGATTTCGGCATCGATGTCATCAATGGAATTAAAAAGGAAAATCCGGAGATATGGACGCCTGCATTTCAATGTTATCTCGAAGAACTGATCATGCAGGCGGTAGAATTAGAGGCTAATTATGCTAGAGATTGCATTGGGCAGGAGATCTTGGGTCTTTCTTCCCCTATGTTTGTAGAGTATGTGCAATATATGGCCAACCGCCGCCTGAAGAGAATTGGCCTAAGGGAACGGTATCACCGGGCGCGCAACCCTTTTCCCTGGATGAGTGAAGTCATCGATTTAGGAAAAGAAAAGAACTTTTTCGAAACGCGTGTGACGGAATATCAATCCGCTTCAGCACTCGATTGGGATGAGTAAGGGAGGACCACACCAGGGTGCTTCCTGGAATACAACTTCTTACCGCAAGGGCGATCGTTATCTCGATTTCACCTTCACCAAGGTGCTCCCTATCCGAGAGCTGCATTCCGTTCTGTATGAGCTTGAGCACTGTTCGGGTGCTCAAATTATGCATCTTTCCTGTGAAGATCGAGAAAACCTTTTTTCCCTTTCCTTTAGAACTCTTCCCTTCGATTCCAAAGGAACAGCTCACATTCTTGAGCATATTGTCTTATGTGGATCAAAAAAATTTCCCGTCAAGGACCCCTTTTTCTCTATGACACGACGCAGCCTGATGACTTTCATGAATGCGATCACTGGTCCAGACTTTACCTGCTATCCTGCTGCCTCTCAAGTAGAAAAAGATTTTTATCATCTTCTAGAAGTCTATCTTGATGCGGTCTTTTTCCCCAATCTTGACCCATTGAGTTTCCACCAAGAAGGTCATCGGCTAGAATTTTCTACCCTCGATGATCCCACCTCTACCCTTCTCCATAAGGGTGTGGTCTTCAATGAAATGAAGGGCAGCTTAGCTATCCCAGAAGTGCGTCTATACCATCTCATCCAGGAAAAGTTGACCCCAGATCTTCCCTATGCACATCATTCGGGCGGTCTTCCCAGTCAAATTGTGCATCTCACCCATGAAGAGCTATTAGCCTTTCATCAACACTTTTATCATCCTAGTCGTTGTTTATTTTTCTTTTATGGAAATTTGCCGATCACTAAACATCTTGAGTGCATTACACGCCATGTTCTCCATCAGGCCTCCCCCCTCCCCCCCCTTCCTCCGATAGCACCACAACCTCGATTTTCCTCTCCTAGACATTATGTCGCCTACTATCCTACAGAAGAGCGTTCTAATCTATCTCAAAAAAGCTATTGCGCTTTTGGATGGCTGACCGTCCCCATTTCGGATCAGCAAGAGCTACTCGCCCTCTCTGTGCTCGATACCATTCTTATGGAAAATGATGGCTCTCCCCTAAAATATGCGCTTTTACAGTCAAATCTATGTACCCAAGCTTTCAGCCATTTGGATTTCGATATGGCCGAAGTGCCCTATATCCTCATTTGCCATTTTGCTGACAAGGAAAAGGATCAGGAGATCGAAAAGGTGATACGGGATCGTTTAGGTCAAATTGCGCACGAAGGCATTCCTCTTCACCAGGTTGAAGCAGCCATGCATCAGCTGGAATTCCATCGCCTGGAAATTCTCCATGACCCGGAGCCATTCGGACTTGTGCTTTTTATGCGGGCAGGATTGCTTAAGCAGTATGGGGCACCCCCAGAGAATGGGTTGACCATCTATGAGCAGTTTCACCAACTTCGCGAAAAGGCAAAAAATCCCTCCTTTTTCCCCTCTCTGATCCAGAAACACTTTCTCCACAATCCACATCTTATCTCCATCACCTTTTCTCCAGATCCCAATCTAGCGAAAGAGGAGAAAAAAGAAGAGGAGGAGGGATTGCGTACGATCGGACAACAACTCACCCAAGAAGCAAAGCAGAAACTCGTCGAGCAAGCTAAAATATTAGTTGCCCTACAACGAGAGAATGAAAGTGGTCGATTAGATTGTTTGCCCAAAATGAATGTGAAGGATATCCCTCAAAACATACAAGAGTTTCCCCTAGATAGTGAGGAAGAAGGAGGCGGGACAGTATTCCATCATTCCTGTTTTACCAACCATATCGTTTATGCAAATCTCATATTTGACCTCCCCTATTTTGAAAAAAACGAGCTCTCTTACCTACAACTCTTCCTCTCCATTTTGCCTCAGTTAGGAATGGCTTCTCGAAACTATCGAGACAACCTTGCCTACATTCAGGCTCATCTCGGCCATTTCTATGCCACTCTCTCCTTACGTCCTCATTATCAACATTGTGACCAATTCATCCCCTCCTTTGGCTTTCATGGACAAGCTCTAGACCGGAATCTCCCCCAGCTTTTTGCACTCTTTAGGGACGCATGCACTTTCCCCCAACTAGATGAAAAGCAGAGGTTGAAAGAGTTAATTCTACAAATTCACACCTCTTTGAAACAGACATTAATCATGCGCGCGAGATCCTACGCCCAGCAAGAACTGCTAGGCCGTTTAACTCCCACGTCTTATCTGACCAGGTATTGGTATGGAATCGATTATTATCGATTTATCTCTCGACTGGTCGACAACCTCGATCAAAAGCTCACCACAATCACCGAAAAAATGATAGAAATTAAGGAAAAGCTTTACAAATTTACGCCACCTCATCTTGTTCTCAGCTGCGATCAACACCAGTATCAGTCTCTACGGGAAGATCGATGGTTCAACTGCATGGAGTGGTTCCCTCAAAAGGCGCCCCTCCACCCGTGGCCTTCCCTTCCCTCCCCTCCTTCTTCTATTTCTTCTCATGCCTATGTGATTGCCTCTCCTGTCGCTTTCTCTACCTTTGGTTTCAGAGCACATGCGTCCCTCATTGAGGAAAAGGATCGAGCTCGCCTCCTTCTCTCTACTTATCTGTTAGAAAACGTCTACTTGCATCTGATGATCCGAGAAGAGGGGGGCGCATATGGCTCAGGGGCACATTACTGCCCCTCTACCGGAGTCTACTTCTTTTCTTCCTACAGAGATCCCCACATTGAGAGAAGCTATCAATCTTTTCAACGGAGTGTAGAGCTTTTAGCCGAAGGATCCTTCACAGAGACTCACTTAGAAGAGGCTAAATTCAGTCTCATCCAACACCTCGATTCCCCAGTCTCTCCTGGTCAGCGAGCAATAGTCAGCTACTGGCAGAAACGCAGAGGAAAAAGCCCAGAAACAAGACAATATTTCCGAGATTCAGCTCTGTCAACGACAAAAGAAGAAGTCATGAGAACAACACACACCTATCTGCTTCCTTCCATCCGCCAGGCAATCGGAGTAACCTTTGCCAGTGAAGGGCTTATTGACAAAGAAGGCCCTAACTTAGCCTTAACCAAACATTACCTTGAATAGAAAAAGAAAAAAGAGTTCTCTACCCTTGCTTTAACCTCGGGAGGCATACATCATCTCCCAACCCTCCGGGGCTTTTTCCTTTTTCAAATAGCATGAAAAGGGGACCTCGACTGATCCTTTCGCAGGAACCCTTACTTCGACACAACCCCTCACAAGCCCTACTAGGCGTATGTCTTCTGAGGTGTATAAAAGGAAATCTGACTCAGCCCTTATGACCACTACTTTAGAGGAACCTTCTCCTTCAATGTTCACCCTCATCAACCGATAAGCATCATCTTGGATCGCCGGGAAATTCGGGTCAACCGTCTTCGCAGCGAAATGATTAGCAAGGTCACATACAGGAGGAAACACAGCCTGAGAACACATTTCAAGCGCTGCTTTCTGATTCTCTTCCTCAAGTCCCTGTGCGCCCATCCATCTTTCGATGATCGATCTTGCCTCTAAAAGCAACGGTTTCTCGCAGGGGCAGTATAGCTTCCCACATGCAACACCCACCATCCCCCTCTCTTGTTGAAGTGCATTACACAGCTTAGTCACCTTATCGTCGTCAATGTCAACTCGTTCTCCTCCATCCACTGGTCCCCCAAAACAAACTCCTTCAACTTCCAGCTGCATTCTGTCAAAATCCAGGTCCGCCTGATGCCTGATTTCAGACCATGGTTTTTTACTATCAAAATATATCCACCCGTTGCTCTCCGCAACGACCCCCCACTGGGTACCATCTTCTTGACCGGCCAGGTTAGCTACTTGACCAAGATCGAAGGACTCCTTCCCAACGATGGACTCCTTCTCAACCAGGAAGTGCTTCGCCCTTACATTTTTTACATCTTTTACATCTTCTTGATCAGCTGGGTCATCAACTAACGTTCCATCAGAAACTGGAGAAGACTCCACCTCTGCGTTGTCAGACGTTTCACCACAAGCTGGGAAGGCCTCCCCCCTCCCTACACTTTCTCGACAAGCCAGATCACCCAGAGCTTCATCAACAGGGAAGGACCCCACCTCTGCGTTGTCACCTGTTTGACCACCATCCGCCTTTCTGCACGTGCGCGATACCTCTTCTATCATTCCTAGGAAGACCAACAAATTGATAATTATATCGGGTAGATAACGCAAGAGAGAAAGTAACAAACCATTCTGTTTAGAAAAAGATACATATGACCAAGAGTAATCCTGAGAGAAAACGCTTTTTGGGTTGACTGATTCTGCCATCTTTAAGCCTCCTTAAAGACACATGATAACATAAACCGTGATTAAATTCAAAGGTGAAATCCCTCAACCACAACCCATCAGCTCCGAGAAATGGTAAGGCAAGCTGACAAAGGTCATTGCATCCCATGTTGACCTTTTCTCATTTAGCCTTTACAGATTAAATTATATCTAATTCACAACCAATATTTTACGCTAAAAATTTCCAGAGATAAATTGAAATATTCTTTAGAAAGAATTCTCTTTATCATAGTATTGCAATCAATCTTATGTTCAAACATTAAAAAAGAATTTTTTTATAATGTTTCACATACTTTTAACCTAAAATTGCAATATGAACAAAATAGTGAAGTGTTCTTCTTAATAAAGAAAGCATATAATAGATTGATTATTCAACGGAAAAAACCCACTGCAAAAAGTGGCGCCGGAAGCGTACGCGTTCACGGGGGTAGCAGATCGATCTGAAATATTCGGCCAAGCCGGTATTCTTTTGGTTTCGATCAGTAAATAGCACTAATCTAGCCTTAATCCTTGTCACTCTTGTCAGATTTCCTAGAGGAAGACAAAAAAAATTTTTTTATATACTATGGTTCTTTGGTGTAGGAAGGTTAACTCTAAAGGGCTAATCCAGATGGTGAAAAAAGAGTTGAGTCAAGAAAAGGAGCATAAAATTCTCTGTTTGGAGAAAAGCCTTACCATCTCAAAGCAGGAGTGTGTTCAGTGGGAAGGAAGAGCTGTTCGGTGGAAAGAAAGGGTTGCTCAGCTAGAAAAAGAAAATCAGGTTCTCAAAGAAAAACTTGGGACCAATAGCAGGAACAGTTCCAAACCTCCGTCACAAAGATTTGGCCAAACCACTATTCTGTCAATTGCGACCGGTAAACAGCACTCACTCCACCCCATTCTTGCCCCACTTTGGAGCGTTGTTGGACAGTTCAAGATACAGGAAGGCTGAATGAGAAGATCTCCGAACCTCTTTATCTAAGGGAAAATAATCACAACAGGTTGATTTTAAATCAGATATATAAAACAGGAAATCAGGGAGCATAAAACTGCAGACTACAAAAGACCGTTGCATAACCTCTGGTTGGTCGACTTTATGTGAAAAACCATAAAAATTCGAGCGAGAAATCCGAGATTTGTAATCATCATAAGATATTCATTACAAACGATTTGGACATATTCCCTCTTTTTTTATTTCCGCTGTATTACACAGCTTGGTAGTCAACGACGAACTCCAAGAGAAGTTATGCAACGGTCTTTACAAAAATTCTTAGAAACCGTTTCAACACAGACCAAAAATTAGTTCTTTTCATGCATTGTGCAACAACGCCTAAATGAAGCAAAAAGGATCCGCTATACGGAGATTGCCAAAAATCCATTTCAAGGGTAGTACGCGTTCACGGGGAGGGGGTGCGTCGTACGAATCTTCCCTCAATTTAACTGTTCAGTTATAGGTTTATTTTATTGAAAATCAATGTGTTACGTTAATTCTTTTTGAGAAAACGTTGCAAAATTTTGTGCGCACTTCGCTTTTTCAACCTGCAAAATAGCAAGCCAAAGACCGTTGCATAACTTCTCTTGAAGTTCATTGTTGACTACCAAGCTATGTAATACAACGGAAATAGAAAAGGAGGGAATATATCTAACTCATTTGTAATTAATATTTTATGATGATTACAAATCTCGGATTTCTCACTCGAATTCTTATGGTTTTTCATATAAAGTTGACCAACCAGAGGTTATGCAACGGTCTTAGCCAATAGTATGCGAAACATTATAAACAATTCTTCTTTGAGATGTTTAAACACGAAATTGATTACGATCCTATAGGAGAAGGTTTCTTTGAGAATGTCCTAATTTGTCCTTAGAATTTTTAATGAAAAGACTTGGCTATAAGCCAGATATGAACTAAATTCTCAAAGGCCAAATGAGGAGCGATCAGGTGAATTGGATATAGTCCCTACCCCCGTGAACGCGTACAAAAAATACGAAACCGGAATAAAAATAAGCACAAGTCAGATCGCGTGGGCTATCCAAAAACGAGCCCAAAACCGAAAAAAATCTTTGTACTCATTTCCTTATCTTCTACCCCGTGAACCTATACGTTGACACACTTCTCTTTTATCCCATCCTTCTTCCCTTGCCAAAACCTTAAAGCCTTGCTTAAATTCAAAACCATCTGACACAATGCGAACTTATCATGTTTTTAACAAGGGATTTTTTATGACTTTTACTGTTACCACTTCCAAGATCTTCCCCGCCATCAATACATATGGGTTTTGGACAGGAACAGGAATAAGTTTTGGACTCCTCGCGGGCTCCGCCATACTAGGATCGATTATATACCGTTGCGTAATCTTCGCTTTGAAAGGGAGGATGGATAAATCTCAGGCTGCACGTATCGGCAAAGTCGCGCATGATGTCGTCTTCTCGACCCTGCTCATCACCACATTCGTTCTTTTTCAACACAATTTGACGACGATCCTGCTGGCCACCTTACTAGCCATTCTCTGTTACAAGTCCTCTGAGCATTCTTTATTGCTTCGTTGAAATAAAATCCTAATCCACCAAACACACAACTCTCTCCATTGGAAGTGATCGGCGGCACCTCACGTCTGGCCACAAACAATGCTCGAACTGATGAAAACAATACTAAGACCGTTGCACAACCTCTAACCGTTTGGTTTCATTCAGAAAAATCTAGGTATTTTAAAAAATGAGCTCAAAATTTAAGAATTTTTGGTCATTTTCGTGAACAAGACTCAAAGCTCCGTCCATCGTTTCAGCAATTTGTTGTGCTTATCCGGGTTGGGGAATCTACTTTTTGACCATTTTATGCAAACCTCACTATATTCACCGCCTTGAGAAGGTTAGAACAGATCGATTTCAATCTTAATTGAGCCCTCAACCTTAATTCTCGTCATATAGCTTGCTCGAAAAAATCTGAACCACCTCTTCAAAGGCCCAAACTCCTGCTCTATTTTAAATCTTTTTTGAGAAATTAATCGGTTAAATTTCTTCTGAGAAGGTCGAAGCGGATGGTTTTTTCTTGCCCGTACATGATTTCATCCTTTATCGATCTGCTTTTCAAAAATTGTCGACTTTTCTCGGAATCATATGCTTTGTCAGTCATGAGTCTCTTTGTCTCAACATATTTCATCATCTTCGGTAATTCAGGACCTTCTCCTTGATTTGCTGGAGTCACATGTACTTTTGAAATAAACCCCTTGTTTACGTCAGCCAGAACAGAACCTTTATACCCAAAATAATATTTTTCTCCTTTAATCAACCATTCAACATCGGGATCTACCAACTTTATGAGGATATAGAAGGAGAAATGCTCTATTCAATATTAATGCGGCACCGCTGTATGCACCACTCGAATATCATTATCACACACGCATAACACGCGAGCCTTTCTCTTTTACCCCCACAACAACCTAACCCTATCAACCCGAATCCGATATGAATCAGAGCTCGCAGAACCTGGATTCCATAGAGCCATTTCTCGGGCTGAGCCCATCCATTCGACATGGCAATTATCCCCAGTCCCTGCATCAGTCCACGCTCGATAATTCTCGACGCACAGAAAGCCCCCAACAAGACAATAACTACTGAATATTGGGGTATATCTTCCCTTGTTTTGCCTAGCGTGCCTCTCAACCACGAAGTGTCATAATGAATAACGCGCATATCTCCCTTCAACCGAAGATGGAACACATGGTGTCATAACAACATATTTAACGCAACATAATCAAAAAATAAAATTTTCATATACATTCACTAAGAGGTATGTTGTGCTAACTTCACTCCTGATTCAACTTTTAAGACCGTTGCATAACCTCTAGTTGGTCGACTTTATGTGAAAAGTCATAAGAATTCGAGTGAAAAATCTGAGATTTACAATCATCATAAGATATTTATTACAAATGATTTAGATATATTCCCTCTTTTTCTATTTCCGCTGTATTACACAGCTTGGTAGTCACCTGAATTCCCGGAAATTGTAACTAGGTTTTGGTTCCAAGGTTGAATATTTTCATAATGTGTCGCTGCATAGGTGAGGTTTCTGTGAATATTTGCCCATAGCGGGAGTATTCGATTCTGGTAAGAGT
>Ga0209562_1000132_pt1 | contig 33606 bp, 30 predicted proteins | sample WorMetvacBELIZE2_FD_187399 | JGI IMG/M metagenome (GOLD analysis project Ga0209562, IMG submission 187399) | Marine gutless worms symbiont microbial communities from Max Planck institute for Marine Microbiology, Germany - Olavius vacuus BELIZE.2... | ecosystem: Host-associated > Annelida >... | reverse complement strand
AAGAGCGGGCCAGACCGGGATCATAAGATAGTGGTGGGTTCGTTACATACTGGTACTCTCCGTTTCTACGATGGTCGCATGCAGGAAATTTTGCTTTACGATTCAGACAAGTCGGCGGATATGGCGGACATAGAAGCCAACATGACTGACTATTGGGGCACCCCATGACCATCTTCGCCCAGCTCCTTGTTCACAGCCGTCGCATTTTCACTACGCAAACTGGTTTATTGCGACAACACCGCTGTTGAGGTACGTCGCAGCACTGATAGCATGACAATGGACATGCCCTTCAACGCAGCAGCGATTTGGACACAACCGCGCTGGAAACCTTTGTTGGCGCGTGCAACGACAGCTTTGTGGTCAAATGGTATGATCAAAGCGGCAATGGTCTGGACATTTCTCAAACAACAGATGGGAGTCAACCACTAATTGTGGAAAGCGGCAGTGTTACTGAAAACCAGTTGAACAAACCGGCGGTCAAGTTTGACGGAGTAGATAATGTGCTGGTTAGTAGCGCTGACCTTAGCAGTCCTCCGGATAATGTATTTGAATTTATGGTTAATCAGTCGGGTACTACGAACAATGGCAATAAACTAGAACCTTTAACTTGAATGATGATGATACTACCACTAGAGTGAGCACGAACATTGGTTCTAGTTGAACGGGCATGTATTGGATACTAAGCTCCAATTTTACAAGCTATACCGATAGTTTTCCGAATGATATGCTTAATCAATGGATATTCACATATATGTCCAGCGGCACTAATCAATTGACCATTCGTCGAGATGGACAACAAAAGGTTGCAAAAAGTCCAATTCCAGTGTAACAACATCCAAAATCCGTCATGGTGCGTATGGTGGTTCGGATTATTATGACGTTGAATATCCGAGTTCATTGTCTACACCACCGACCAATGGGACAACAAGGAAGCGATAGAGCAAAACCAGAAGGATTATTGGGAGATAACGCCGTAAGGTTGGGGATTTCGCTCCATCACTGTCTGCCGGGCAGGCAGGGGTAGTAAATGACAGGTGTGGAGATTACTTCGTCACTGGCTCCCTTGCAAAGGACCGCCCCGAAAAGCACATCGGTGTGCTTGCCCATTTGCCCCTTCGGCAGTATCGTTCCGCCACCTGTTTCTTCCTGGCGTTAATGTCCAATTCAACCTCGCGCGGCGGGCGCTTTGCCGCACACGCTCACAGTCTGGTCGAGGTCTTCAACGCCTCTATAGAGGTCGATAAAACCATGTACCGCGAGGACATAGCCGCCTCGCGCGCGCACGCCGCCATGTTGGCGCAGATTGGGATACTCGAGGCGCGGGAGGCCGAAGCGATGGACGCCGCGCTCGAGCGCATAGAGGGCGAAATTTCCGCTGGTAAAATGACTTTTTCCACCGCCCAGGAAGACATTCACATGCATGTCGAGGCGCGGCTGACCGAGTTGATTGGCGAGGCGGGAAAAAAACTGCATACCGGACGATCGCGCAACGATCAGGTGGCCACCGATCTGCGCCTCTATACGCGTAACCGCATCGACGAGATCACCGCGCTTATCAAGGAGTTGATCAAGGTGTTGCTGACCCTGGCCGAGCGCGAGCAGCACACCATCATGCCCGGTTTCACCCATTTGCAGATCGCCCAGCCGGTGAGCTTCGCCCACCACATGCTCGCCTGGGTGAGCATGCTCAGGCGCGACTACGAGCGTTTTATCGACTGCCGAATGCGCGTCAACCAGTTGCCCCTGGGCGCGGCGGCTCTGGCCGGCACCAGTTATCCACTCGACCGCGAGTTTGTCGCGCGCAAACTTGGCTTTGCCGGCGTTATGGAGAATTCGCTCGACGCGGTGAGCGACCGCGACTTCGCTATTGAGTTCTGCGCCGCCGCCGCTCTGTGCATGCAGCACCTGTCGCGCTGGGGCGAGGAGCTGGTGCTTTGGTCGTCCCAACTGGCGGGCTTTATCGAATTGCCCGATGCCTTTTGCACCGGCAGTTCGATCATGCCGCAAAAGAAAAATCCCGATCTACCCGAGCTGATACGGGGTAAAAGCGCGCGCGTGTTCGGCGACCTGCAGGCGCTGCTGGTGTTAATGAAAAGCCAGCCTTTGGCCTATAACAAAGACAACCAGGAGGACAAGCAACCGCTCTTTACAAGCGCGCATACGCTTGTCGAATGCCTGCGGGTGCTCTGCGCCATGTTGCCGGAGATACAAACCAACCCGCTACGCATGCGCGCCGCTTTCGCCGGCAGCTACGCCAACGCTACCGATCTGGCCGATTATCTGGTCGCCAGAGGTGTGGCGTTTCGCGACGCCCACGCCCAGGTCGGCGAGCTGGTGCAGAGCGCCATAGGCAAGGGCAAGGAACTTCAGGATCTGCCACTGGCGGAAATCCAGGCGGTATGTCCGCAAGCCGGCGAGGATGTTTATGCCGAGCTTGAGCTGGAAAGTATTGTCGCTCGTCGCACCACCTCCGGCGGCGCGGCGCCGGAGCGTGTGGCCGAAGCGATTGCCGCCGCTCGCAGCTGGCTACAGGGATTGGAGTAGATCACAGTGACCTGCCGCCCGTTTACAAAGCAGCTCACTAAAAAAGGGGCGTGTGGGCGGAGGATAGTTGGTGGGGAGGGTTAAAACGGACGCACCACCAGTACATCGCAAGGCGGATGCTGCAACAGGTTTTCGGCAACGCTGCCGAACATTAAGCGACTGAGGGTGGGTTTGGAATGACTGGCGATGACCACCAGATCGGCGTGGGTTTCGAGCTGGCAATGGCGTAGCGCCTCGCATGCCTCGCCTTCAATCAGGTGGGTTTTAAAGGCGCTTTTAGTCAGACTATGTTCGCGCGCGCGCTGGTTGGACTGATCCAGCTCCCTGGCGATGAAGCCGGTGAATTGTTTGGTTATTTCCTCGGCGTGTGCGTGGTGATGCGCATGGCCATGTCGCATGCCGCTGAAAGGCGTGTGATAGGCGTGCAGCAGGTGCAATTCAGCCTCGGGAGCGATATTGTGCGCCTGGGCAATGGCGGGCAGGCTGTAGAGCGACAGATCAACGCCAACCACCGCCCGTTTGTAAGGTTCACTCGGCTCTTCGCGCACCAGCAGTACGGCGTTGATCGATTGATGCAGGATTTTGCCCGCGGTGGTTGCGGAGAAGCGTTGTTCGATTTGCTGGTTGTGGATGCCCAATACAATATAGTCGTGCTGCATACCCAGCTTGGTGATGGCCTTGACCGGCTTGTCCACTTCAATCAGAACTTCGGTTTTAACGCCCGCGCCAACCTCCTGGCAGAGTTTGCTCAGGTTGGTTTCCGCCCAGGATTGGGTGTGTTCGCGCAATCCTTTCGGCAGGTGCTCGTCTATCACATAGAGCAAAGTCAAAGGCTCGTTCAGCATCCTGGCCAGCGACATGGCGCGCAACACCGCGCGGTCGGATCGTGCGGTCAAATCAGTTGCGACAAGCATTTGTTCTCCACTCGTGGGTATGTGAAGTGTAGCAGGTTGGTGGAGGCGATACGGGGCTCGAAACGCTCAGGGTACCTGCAAGGCGTTGTGACGGGACAGAAAGCATAATCAGAAGGTGTAGATATATTCGATTCGGCCGCCGCGCAAATAGCCCAGGCTGTCGCTGTCCACCTCGCCGATTCTGGTATAGGCCGGGCCGACCGGCTCCATCAACACATAGGTTTTCCCGCCGTAGGTGAGGATTTCGTCCCCCGGCTCGGGGGCCATCACCACGCCCAGCAAGGCATGCCCCGGCAGCAGCACTATCGCCATGCGGCGTCCGGGGAGCAGGCGGGTGAGCAGCGCGGCCATGGCAGTGGTTTTAATGTCGCAATCACCCCGGCCCTGGTCCAGCAGCAGAGCTGGGGGAAAGAACCCGCCTATAAAAGATTCGCTGTCGCCGCGGGAACCAAGGGTGTCGTAATTCAGGGATTGCATAAAGCTCAGTACCCTGGCAATCAGGGTGCGTTGGGTTGGGTCGTGAAAACGCCGCATCGCCTGGGCCAGACCGGCGAGCGATGGTGCGGTGGTCTGGGCAACCCGGCCATAGTCAATGTGGGTGATCCTGGCGGCTGGATCGGTACGGGTGTAGAAGTGTTGATCAAAACGGCGGTATAACTCCGCCCTGAAAGCCGGGTCGGCACGCAGACCGCGCACCCTGGATTCGTAGATGTTGGTCTGCCTTTCGTATTCGGCGTAGGTGTAGCGGATGTCGTCAAAATAGCGCAGGGCAATGGCGTGATCCTCGGGGGCGAAGCTTTGTGTCGGGATGGCGTAGCCAAGCCGCCAACTGTTGGCGGATTCCTTGATCTTGATGTTGATCACAATTTGCGGGAGTTGCGCCCTGGCGCGGCTTTTGATTTCCAGCAGGGTGTCGCGTGAGCGGTGAAAAATTTCGCGCCCGGTGGTTCCGGTGTCTTCACGCAGGGAGTCGCGCAGTAGTTGCTGGTAGTAGGCGTCGCGTTCTTGCTGCGTACCGAGCATGTGGCTTTGTCTGGCCAGATCGTCGCTGTCGAGGCTGAAACGCAACCGGAAAGGCTTCCCTTGCGGTGGGTTGACTCTGTAGTCCAGGTAACGCAATTCCCCACCGTTGACCGGCAGAGCAGACAGCACAAGTGCGAGGAGCACAAAAAAGGAAAAAGATTTCAACCTGTATAGGGGTTTTCGCTATCGACAAACTGGAGGTCAATGTTAACACCGGCAAGTTTGAAACGCTTGATGAGCGTGTTGGATAGATAGGCGACATAGCTAGGGTGCAGTTTGCTCGCCTGGTTGCCGCTGATGCGGATGGTGAGACGACGCCTGGGGGTGACCTGGTGGATGAATTTCAGTCTGGGGCGAAAACGTCCGCTCATAGGCGGCGGTTGTTTGGCCATGGCATGTTCAAGCGTGCGCATCAGTACTGATGTAGCGAGCCTGCCGGCGGCAGCTTCAGCGGCACTGAAGGCGCGCTGTAACAGAGGCGCCACCCCTTTGCCTTGCAGTGCCGAGATGTGAACTAAAGGATAGTGTGATAAGGCTGGCGCGCGGCGATCGAGCTGGCGCGTCAATGTGGTCTTGGTCTCGACGTCGAGCGCGTCAATTTTGTTTACGCCTATGACCGTTGCCGGCGCCAGTTCGCTGAAGCGGGTCAACAGGCGCAGATCCTGTTCGAGCAGGCCGGCGCGGCCGTCTATCAGCAATATGGCGACATCGCACTGGCGCAGAGCTTCGAGGCTTTTCAGCAGCGAGAATTTTTCCAGCATCTCGTGGATGCGCCCCCAACGCCGCACACCCGGGGTGTCAAGCAGTGTAAAGCGTTTGCCGGCGTATTCCAGGGGCAGGGCGATAACATCGCGCGTGGTGCCAGCCTGATCGCTGGTTATCAGCCGGTTTTCGCCCAGCAGGTAATTCACCAGGGTAGATTTGCCGACATTAGGTCTGCCGGCTATTACCAGCCTGGGGGATTGTCCGTCCTGTTCGCATTGCGAAGCGGTTGGCGGAGGCGTTGCCAGCTCAGGATTTTTTTCCATGAATGCGACTATGCGTTCGCGTAATGTGTCCATGCCGCGCCGGTGGACGGCGGACAGCTCAAGTAGGTGCGGATGCAGTCGGTACCATGCAGTGGGATCGCTCGCTCGTGATTGGTCGCTTTTATTCAGAAGCAATAGTAAGGGTTTGTCCAGTCGCCTGACCCTGGTTACCAGTTGCTGTACGTCCTCGCTTGGCAGCGCGGCTTTTTCCACTACCAACAACACCAGATCGGCTTCCTCAAGTACGGCGAGAATGCGTTGGTTGACCAGCAGGCCCACTTCATCGCCCTTGTGGACAAAGCCTCCTGTATCAACCAGGGTGAGCAGATGTCGATCGAGTTGGATTTGTCCAACTACTGGATCGCGTGTGACTCCTGCCAGGTCGGCCACCAGTGCGGCGCGACTGCGGGTAAGGGTGTTGAAAATGGTTGACTTTCCCACATTGGGCGGGCCGACCAGCACCAGTGTCGGCATGACCGTGGGACTAAGCGCCCTCCGAACTGTGATCGTCAATGCGCAAAGCGTGCAGATAGCCCCCGTCGTCCTGCACGAACAGCCGTTCCTTGTCGGCAAGCAGAAATGAAGACACGGCGTAGGGAGACACGCGCCGGACGCCAAGCAGTGCGCCGTTGTCCGGGTTGAACACATAGACGCGACCATCGGTGGCGGCGCTGATCAGATAATCGCGCCACAGCAGGGGGGCGCCCATGCCTTGATGCTTGAGGCTGGTGTTGCTCCATGCTTCTTCGCCGCTATCCTTGGCGAAGGCGTGCAGACTGCTTTGCTCGCTTATGGCGTAGATATGTCGGGCGTCCAACGCCAGATTGAGGTGAGTGGAGAAGTCCCTGCTCCATGCGGACTCGGGCAATTGGTTGGCGGCCAGTTTGAAGGCGCGGAGTGAACCGTGCAGGTTGGCGGCGTAGAGATAGGGGGGATTGAGCACCGGGCTGGTGTCCGCATCGATAATCCTCTGGATTTCGTTACGGCTTGGTGTTTCGCCTATGGCGGCTTCCCACATGCGTGCGCCATTGCGGGGATTGATGATCGCCACCTTGCCGGTATCAAAGCTGCTGAACACCAAACCGGCGGCAAGCAGCGGGGCCGATTTTGCGCGAGTGGAAAGCGGCGGGTTGTTGGTGATGGTGGTCCACAGGATGGTCCCCGTGGCCAGTTCCACGCCCCAAAGCTGGCCGTTGTTGGTTTTTACCGCCACCAGCGCACCGTTGCTTACAGGAGGGTGCAGCACCTCGGAACCGAGTGACACGCTCCAATGCGCCTTGCGTTCATCCAGCGAAAAGGCGATCAACTCTCCATCTATGTTGCCAAAGAGCAAGCTGCCGCGCACCAGTGTGACCCCGCCTGTGATTTCACGGTCGAAAACGGCTAGGGTCTCGCGGTTGCCGTTGAGTTTATCCACCCGGTAGAGCTCGCCCTGCTTGCCGGCGATATACACCCAGGCGTCGTCCTGCGCCGGGCGGTAGCGATAGTCACGATAACTCGGGCCAAATCCGACATAGGTGTCCCAGTCCTTGGATATTTTCACCAGGCCGGGGTTTGTTGGTGGATCGGGCCTCGGGGCGTCGCTGGCGCAGGCGGCGAGCAGGGTCAGCACGGCAATAGCCGTGAAGGATGTAAAGGCATTCAAGCCTGTCAGGCGAGTGGCCGGAAACGGCATGAACTCGTTCAGTGGGTGCAAAGCTGGGGAGGGTTTTCGATCAACGCGCATCTTCAGCCAGCAGGGACTGCTTGAGTCTGAGGAGTTCCGACTCCAGGCCAGCCTCTTCGGCCTCGGCATAGGCGCGCGCGGATTCCTCCCTGTTGCCGGCTTGCAGGTGTATGTCTCCGGCGAGCTGGCGCGCCAGCGGACGCAGGTCCGGGTGAAAGTCCCCGCTCAGTAGTTTAAGCGCGCCATTGGCGTCGTCATTCGCCCAGGCGGCGTTGGCCAGCAGCAGGGTTGCGGTCGCAGCGACAAGCTGATGGTCGGAATGCAGCGCCTCGCCGAGCGCCTCCTCAATTTGCGCATAGTCGGCCTGATTGGCCAGCAGCAGGCGCGCGTGTTGAATGCGCCCCATACCTGCCTGGTAGCCGTCGGCGTTCAACGCACCCAAGGCGGTAGCGAGGGCGGCGGCCTTGTTCGTCGCCGCGTTGCGCGCCTTGGCGTCCTGGAGAGGGGATTCGATTGACGTGTTGCTGTGTTCGATCAGTTCAAACAGAAGCTCGGTGGCGCGGCGATTGGTGTCTTCCCGGCTGCTGTTGTAATAGGCGTAACCGCCAATACCGATAACCACTGCCGCCACTCCAGCGCCGATGAAGGGCAGGTAACGGCGCAGCCAGTCCTTGAACAATTGGGCTTGTTCGTCTTCGCTCAGGTCAATTCCAAACATGGTTCAATCCGCCGGTTCGGGCTGAAAATGGCTGGCTAGTGTAGCCAGCGGGATGGTGGTTTGTTCCTTTTCTTCGCGCAGGTATTTGAGTGTAACCTGACCTGACTCGCGTTCGCTTGCGCCAACGATGAGCGCCAGGCGTGCGCCTAGCTTGTCGGCCTTGTTCAGTTGTTTGTGCATGTTACCGGTTACACCAACCACGCGCATGCGGGGCAGCGCGGCGCGCAGTTGCGTCAACAGGTCGAGCTTGTCAAAGGCGTCGCCTTGATTCGCCCATACCAGCACCGCATCCGCCTGTGGCGGCGGGGATAGCAGGCCGCCGGATTCGAGAATTAAACCAAGGCGTTCGAGTCCCAGGGCGAAGCCTGTGGCCGGGGCGCCGCCGCCGCCCAGATCGGCGCAGAGTTGGTCGTATCTGCCCCCGGCGCAGACAGCGGCCTGGGCGCCGAGGTGTTCGCTGGTCCATTCAAACACCAGATCATTGTAATAATCCAGCCCGCGCACCAGTCTTGGGTTGATGGTATAGGCGATTCCCAGCCGATTGAGTCCTTGTTGCAATTCCTCGAAAGCGGCGCGTGATTGCGGTTGAAGAAAGTCGTGCAGGTTTGGCGCATGGTCGAGCAGCGCCAGGGTGTCGGGGTGCTTGCTATCGAGCACGCGCAGAGGGTTGCGGCCAAGGCGTTTGCGGCTGTCGGAATCCAGTCGATCTTCGTGACGTTGCAGAAAGGCGACCAGCTTGCGGTTGAAAGCGCGGCGTTCCTCGCGGCTGCCGAGATAATTTATTTCGAGCCTGGGGTTCATTCCCAACCTGTTCCAGATGGCGCAGCACAGGGCGATGATTTCGCAGTCCGCCACCGGCGCCTCGCCGCCGAAAAACTCCACCCCGAACTGGTGGAATTGACGGTAGCGTCCGGCCTGCGGTCGTTCGTAACGGAACATGGGGCCAAGGTAGTAGAGCTTTTGCGGCAAGGGAAGGGAGTGTTGTAGCAGGGCGCGTACGCACCCTGCGGTGTTTTCCGGTCGTAGCGCGAGCTGGCGGCTGCCTTCCTGTTGCAGCAGATACATTTCCTTTTCGACAATATCCGTGGTCTCGCCGACCGAGCGCTTAAACAGCTCAAGTTGTTCGGCAAGCGGGGTGCGGATGGGGAAAAAGCCGTAGTTATGCGCCAGCTCAATAAGCGTGTGTTCAAGCCGCTGGCGGATTTCGCTGCCCGGAGCGACAAGATCGTGCATGCCGCGCGGTGCGGAGAGAGCGTTCATGCAGCGGTTTCCTATTCGGCGAGCGAAGGCCGTTCGGCGCTGATGGCGGTGATTTCCCGCAATTCGCCGTCGCGAGCTATCGACATGCGGATGGGCTCGCCCGGCGCGATCCGCGCGATAAGGTCGATGGCGACCGACGAGTCGGCAACTTCCTTATCGTTGATGCTGAGAATCAGATCACCAGGGGCAAGACCGGCATCTTCGGCTGGTCCATCCTTGAACAGTCCCACCACTTCAGCATAGTCGCGTTTATCTTCTTCAATATGCGCCGTGTGTATGCTTACTCCCAGCCAGCCGCGCACCACCCGGCCCTGGGTGCGCAGCAGTTCAATGATATCCCTGACCTGGTTGGAAGGCACGGCGAAGGCGATTCCCTGGTAGGAGCCGGAATTGGAGACTATGGCGGTGTTGATGCCCACCAGTTCGCCCCTGGTGTTCACCAGCGCTCCGCCCGAGTTTCCCGGGTTGATGGCGGCGTCGGTCTGAATAAAGCGCTCGTAGGTGCTGATCCCTACATCCTTGCGACCGAGCGCGCTGACTATCCCCATGGTGACGGTTTTACCTACACCAAAAGGATTACCAATGGCAAGAACTACATCGCCGTTTTCCAGATCGTCGCTATCGGCAAAGACAATAGGATGAGGATTTTCAAGCTCCACCTTGAGTAAAGCGAGATCGGTCTCCGGGTCGGTTCCCATCACTTCGGCGGTGGGGTTGTGTTCGCGTGGTGATCCTATGTACACCTGCCCGGCGCCACGGATGACGTGATAGTTGGTTATGATAAAACCATCCTCGCTAATGACCACTCCAGAACCTATGCCGCTGGCGCGCGGGTCGGATTCGGCGTAAAAGTCCTGGTAGTCGCGATCACTTTCTCTCGCCGCACGGTTTGCGGCGTCGCTGGTGTAGATGCTGACAACGGCGTTGGCGGCCATTTTTACCGCATTGGCGTAGCTGAGCGCGGGCATGACCTGTTGCGGTGGAGCCGCCGGTTCAACCGACTGTGTTGGCGGCGTCGAAGTAGTGCCTAGCTGTGGCGCGTCGTCGGCCAGATGACCGCTTTCGACCAACCAGGCGCCAAAGACACCGCCGCCCAGAGCGGAGAGAAGAACGGCAAGCAGCAGGGATAGTTTCATAAGCAAAGCATGGGTGTCGAGGGAATTATAGTGGAAGGCCGTTGTCTAGCGTGTCTTGGACTTGGATTCCGGTTGTTCCGGTTGAGCGTTTTCGCTTTCCGGCTTGTTTGTTGCCGGCGGTTTCGGGCGCTTGTCTATGTGCAAAGGCAGGCGGCGGCCAAAGCGCGCGATAATGCGCAGGTGGCGGTGGGTTTCCTCATCTGTGTTGTGCGGGCTGAGCCAGAAAACGAAACGCGGCAGCCAGCGCAGTGGCAGCGAGTCGTAAAACACCATCAGCACCACCAGGCGACGCGAATACCAGGCGAACCACCAATGCGCGATCGGGAGTTGATCGCAATCGATTTGCACCAAGCCGTGTTCGTTGACGATGACCTCCAGCACTCTGGGCGCTTCCGGCCAGAGCAACAGCACGCGCGAAACGAGCGACAACCCGGCCAGCATGAGCAACAGCAGATAGACAGGCTGGGCCAATGCGCCCAACGGCAGCAGACCGATCACCCAGCCAAGGGCCAGGTAGTAGATCAGCCAGGCCAGCAGCAGGTAGCGGTTGGTGTGCAGCTCAATGCTGTGGTATTGCATGACCTATTCAGAGTGGAATTGCTCTGCGATGCGCGCGCTGTCGTTACGCCAGTTTTGTCGCACTTGGACAAACAGCTTGAGCATCACCTTGCGTCCAAAGTAGGCTTCAAGATCCCGGCGCGCTTTGACGCCGATATTTTTAATCGCTTTGCCGCCCTGGCCCAGGACAATCATTTTCTGCCCGTCGCGTTCGACGAGAATAAGCGCGTCTATGTGCACCAGCAGGTCGGTTTTTTCAAATCTTTCGATACTTACGCCCAGTGCGTGGGGCACTTCGTCGCGGGTTTGCCACAGTGCTTTTTCGCGCACCAGCTCCGCGATATAAAAGCGCTCTGGCTGCTCGGTGATGGAATCGACGTCGTACAGCCAGCATGGGTGGGGTGCGTGCCTGGCGAGCACCGACTTGAACCGGTCGAGATTGGTTCCACGTCTGGCGCTGACGGGCATAAGTTCAAGGTAGTCGTGCGCTTCCCAGGCAGCGTGCACTTGCGCCAGCATAGGCAAAAGAAGTTCGCCTTTCGCCAATCTGTCGATCTGGTTGAGCGCCAACAGCAGGGGAGGCGCCGAGTCCTGCAGCAGGTTGGCCAAGCCTCTGGGTGGAGCAAGGGGGCGATCCACACGCAGTATCCAGACCAGCAGATCGACTCCGTGTAGGGTTTCGCTGAGTTGCGCCTGCATGGCGCGTTGCATGGCGTTGGGCAGACTGGCTGACAGTCCCGGTGTATCGCAGAGCGCCAACTGGGTATTTTCGCTGTAACACAGCCCCAGAGCGCGGCGGCGGGTGGTGTGCGGGTGGTGGCTGACGATACTCAGCTTGGCGCCGATAAGCGCGTTGGCGAGGGTGGATTTGCCGGCATTGGGAAGCCCGGCGAGGGCGACCATTGCGCCCTTTTTTTCCGTATCGGCCCTGGTCATGGCCTCATGAATGTCGCGGCTTCATCAGTTTTTCAAGCTGCTCCAACGCTTTGGCGGCCGCGAGTTGTTCCGCGCGTCGTTTGTTGCCCGCCTGGCTGATGATGGGTTGATCCAGCAAGGGCACCTGGCAGGCGATGGTAAAGTCTGGGTTGTTGTGGTCGCCTGATTCCGCCTCAAGACTGTATACGGGAAGTTGTTCGCGTCGCGCCTGCAGCCATTCCTGCAACCGGCTTTTCGGATCCTTGAATTGTACGATTTCCTCCAGCCGGTCGAGCAGTTGCACATAGAGTTGTTCAATGCACCCGGCGGTGGTGGTGAAGCTGTTGCTGTCGAGATAAATGGCCGCGATCAGAGCTTCAAAACTATTGGCGAGTATGCTCTCTCGCTGGTTTCCGCCCGATTTTCTTTCGCCCGCGCCAAGGCGCAGGAGTTTTGGTAGTTGCAACGTCAGCGCCAGTTCGCACAGGGTTTCGCCGCGCACCAGGTATGCACGCATACGGCTTAGATGGCCTTCGTTGGCGTCTGGATAGCGGGTGTAGATGGCCCTACTGATGACGACGCCGAGCAGGCTGTCGCCGAGGAATTCAAGACGCTCGTTGTGGCGTGCTCCGTGACTGCGATGGGTCAGCGCCTGGTCGAGCAGGTTGGTGTTGGTGAAAAAATACCCCAATCGCTGCTGGAGCTGATGCTTGTCCATTGATCGGTGTTTCCTTATTGCGTCAGTTTGTCAATGGCTCCGGTGCGCGAGAAACCCGGCAGGCTGAACCAACTCTCCCAGGTCATCCAGATATACACCGCTTTGCCGACCACCAGATCGTCGTGGACAAAGCCCCAAAAACGACTGTCGTAGGAATTGGGACGATTGTCGCCCATCACAAAAAAGTGATCGTCCGGCACCTTCCAGCTTTGTTCTCCTTCCAGTTCGCGCGGCATGGGGTGAATGTAGTGGGGATGTTTCTTCAGGCTTTCGGTATACACAGCCGGTGTGTCGAAGGTGGCGGGTTTGACCATGCCAAGAGGGATACGTTTATCATTGATCAATAATTCATCCCCCTTGACCGTTATGGTGTCGCCGGGTAAACCAATCACGCGCTTGATGTAGTTGTTGGCCGGATCGAAGGGAGCGCGAAACACCATGATTTCGCCGCGTTCCGGCTTCAGTCTGCCTGCAAACCTGGTATTCAGCACCGGCAAACGCAACCCGTATGAGAACTTGTTGACCAGAATAAAATCGCCGACTCGCAGGGTGGGAAGCATTGAACCCGAGGGAATCTGATAAGGCTCAAAGATGAAAGAACGAATCACCAGCACGATAAAGAGCACGGGGAAAAAAGAACGCGCTGTTTCCACCAGCCTGGGTTCGGCTTTTTGACGAATCTGCTTGAGATTGGTTTTGTTGACCTTGCGCTCCGCCAGCTTGACCAGCTCGGAGAACTCGACCTGGAGGGTTTTCTCGCGCCGCTTGGCGTAGAAGAACAACCGGTCGATAATCAGCACCAGCGCGCTGGCGAGAGTCAGCAGGGTGAGTATCAGGGTGAAGTCAAAAGCCATCAGGTTGCAAGAATATGGGTAAAAATGCCTGGAAGGATAAAGGGTAAAGCAGCACCTTCGCAGCCTTTTGTCTCGCATGCCGCCCGTGCGGCGCATGTTGGTTGTTAATTACGGACGTTTCGTTATCGCCTTTCCACCAGGAACATGTGCTCGGTTGTGTGGATAGGGCGATTGTGGAAACTGCGACTCCCCCGGAAGGCGTTGTGCTTCATTTCAATGCTCTCGACGCCGCCGAGCGAGGCGAGCAAGGTGTGCATTTCCTGCGGGGCAATGAATCCCTCGTTGTTGAAGGACACCAGCAGAAAGCGGGCGTCGAGCTGTTGCACCAGGTCGGTCATGAGTTTGAGCGACTCCGAGCGGACATTGTATCCGGAGCGTTTCCAGTCGACAGGTATGCCGGATACACGGCTGATGCGCGACGGGCGTGCATAGTTGGCGATTAGATTCAGCATGAAATAATTCGATCCATAAGGGTGTTGGTTGTAGGGAGGATCGAGATAGGCGAGGTCCAGGTTGGCGACCCGCCGCGCCGCTGCGTTGGCATCATCCTGGAGCACCTCATAGTCGCATTCAAATCTGCTCAGAACCGGCGCTGCGAGCTTGACCTCGCCAATAATGCGCCGCAGCGCATCGGAACCGCTGCCGCCGAACTGCCCGATCTTCGTCACGCGATTCTTGTAGAAGCCTTTGAAAACTCCGGCGGTGTTGGTGTGAATCGAGGCTTCGCTGAGTAATGGCGCAAGCAGAAAGTCACGCCTGGTTGCCGGCAGTGTGTCGATCAGCCGACGGTAGTTGTCGATACGGTGTGCGTTGCTCCTGGTAAAGAAGACTCGATCTTCCCTGGTGATCACGTTCTCATTGGCCGGTGCGTACATTCGTTCAATGAAACCTGGTGGGAAGGTGGTATTCCTGACACGCGCATTCAGGTCTTCCACCAGCTCCGCGATTTCGGCCAGGTTGACTTCGGAATGGTTGGCGAGATAGCAACGCCCGATAACGGCCGCGTAGTCTTCAAGGTCGTTACACACCAACCGAGAGGCGTGGGCCTTGAGCAGGCGCGAAACGACGCCCGACCCGCTGAAGACATCAAAGCAGCGGAGCTTGTCGACGCCAAGCCTGCGTTTTACGCGTTCGACCGCGTGGTTGATCCCACCGAGAAGCGAACGCTTGTTACCAAGATAGGTGATCAGTTGCCGGGAAAGATATTCGGGGTTTTCGGCTATTGGAGCATCGCCCCGAAACAGGGTTTGCGGTATTGCTTTACCATCGCGTATGGTCGGAGAGGGGTTGCCTGGCCATGGCGCTTTGTGCAAGGTTTCCAATCCCAGCAGCAGCTAGTCGTTATCCACCCGAAGGATGGCGAGAAAGGCGTCCTGCGGCACTTCGATTCTGCCTATCTGCTTCATCCGCTTTTTCCCTGCTTTCTGTTTTTCCAACAGTTTGCGTTTGCGCGTGATGTCGCCTCCGTAGCACTTGGCGGTGACATTCTTGCGCAGCGCCTTGACCGTCTGTCTGGCGATGACATGGCTGCCTATGGCCGCCTGGATGGCGACATCGAACATCTGCCTTGGGATGATTTCCTTCATCTTCTCGGTCAGCACCCTGCCCCTTGCCTGGGACTGGTGGCGCGGCACCAGCAGCGACAGCGCATCGACGCGTTCGCCGTTCATCAGCACATCCACCTTGACCAGGTCGGCGGGATCAAAGCGTAAAAACTGGTAGTCGAGCGAGGCGTAGCCGCTGCTTGCCGATTTCAGCCGATCGAAGAAGTCGAGCACTATTTCGCCTAAGGGGATGTGGTATTGCAGGGTCACTTGTTTGCCGATGAAGTTCATTTGTTTTTGCACCCCACGCCTTTCGGTACAGAGTTTGATTACATTGCCCAGGTGGGCTTCGGGGGTGATGATATTCACTTCAGCTAAGGGTTCCTCAATGCGTTCGATACGGGAAACATCCGGCAGGCTGGAGGGGTTGGAGATTTGCATACTTTCGCCGGATTTCAGCACTACTTGGTAGAGCACGGTCGGCGCGGTGGTAATTAAATCCAGGTTGTATTCGCGTTCCAGCCGTTCCTGGACTATGTCCATATGCAACAGGCCGAGGTAGCCGATGCGAAAGCCAAAACCTAACGCGCTTGAGCTTTCGGGCGTGTATTCGAGCGAGGGGTCGTTAAGCGTCAGCTTGGAGAGGGCGTCGCGAAACTGTTCGTATTGATCGGCGTTGGTGGGGAAAACTGCGGCGTACACTTGAGGTTTGACGCGCTTGAAACCCGGCAAGGCCGGAGTGGTTGCGTCCTTCAGGCCGACAATGGTGTCGCCCACCATTGCCGCCTGGATTTCCTTGATGCCGGCAAGCATGAAACCCACCTGCCCGGTGATGAATTGTTCGCGCTCTGCCGGCTTGGGAGTGAACACGCCCAGCTTGTCCGCCTGGTGAACGCCGCCGCCGTTCTTGAACAGAAACTTCTCCCCCCTGGTCAGGCTGCCCTGCATCAGGCGGATTAGCGAAACTACACCGTTGTAGGCATCGAACCAGGAATCGATCACCAGCGCTTGCAGCGGCCCGTCCGATTCGTCCCGTGGCGGGGGCAGCAGGGTGACTATGGCTTCGAGCAGATCTTCAATTCCCTCACCGGTTTTGGCGCTGACCAGCACGGCGTTGTCCGTATCCAGGCCGATTATCTCGCGCACCTCCTCCAAGGCGCGCTCAGGTTCGGCGGCAGGCAGGTCGATTTTGTTGACCACCGGAATCAACTCAAGGTTCTGCTCAATGGCGCTGTAGCAGGTGGCGAGGGTTTGCGCTTCTACGCCTTGGGCGGCGTCTATCACCAGCAGCGCGCCTTCGCAGGCGAAGAGCGAGCGTGAAACCTCGTAGGAGAAATCAACATGACCGGGGGTGTCGATCAGGTTGAACTCGTAGGTTGAGCCGTCTTTGGCGGTGTAGTTAAGGCTTACGCTCTGCGCCTTGATGGTGATGCCTCGTTCGCGTTCAAGCTCCAGGGTATCGAGCACCTGGCTTTGCATTTCGCGTTCGCTCAAACCCCCGCATAGCTGGATGATGCGGTCAGACAGGGTCGACTTGCCGTGGTCGATGTGGGCGATGATGGAAAAATTGCGGATATGCGCCGTGCGGCTCATGGGTACAGCCTGTGAATGCAGGCGCGGGAAGCGTTTCAGCCTTCGCGGTAGGTGATGCGTCCCTTGCTCAGGTCGTAGGTCGACATCTCGATGCGCACCTTGTCACCGGTGAGAATGCGGATGTAATTACGGCGCAAACGCCCGGACAGGGTGGCGAGAATCTTGTGTCCATTCTCCAACTCTATGCGGAAAAGGGTGTTGGGCAGGGTGTCGATAACCTTGCCGGTCATCTCGATTACATCATCTTTCGCCATCGGGTTTGCGTTGGTGCAAAAAAAGGGCGGCATTATAGCCGCGCCTGGGCCTTTGTTTTTTGATTGTCCCGGCTTTTGCGGGTCGCATCGAATGGCGGTTGGCGTAAGCGGGAACCCAGGAATCTACATGATCGACACGGAAAAAACCTCTTGGCGCTGATGCTTTACTTGCAACGGGACGCCGACCTCATGCGAAGTGCTCAGTAAGGAAACATGGCGCTGGCACATGGAGCAGAAACATGGAACGGAAGCATGGATGCCTGCAGAGGTCGCAAGACAGAGGTCGCATAGCTTCCTTGCGTCCTTTAACATTTTTATATAGACTTAGCCAAGTCAAACCAGATATTGAAGATGCAAATAAATATGTTTCAAGCCAAAACCCATCTCTCGGGATTGGTTGCCAGGGCGTTGCAGGGCGAGGAAGTGGTCATAGCAAAAAACGGCGAGCCCCTGGTCAAGCTGGCGCCGGTCGTAAAGCCAAGGGGATTGACCGGCTTTGGCAGCCTTAAGGTCAAAAAACTTGACGCCGCTTTCAGCGCTGAAGTGGATGCAGAAATTGCGGCGGGCTTTTATGGTGAGGCATCGTCGCAAGAGGTGTGCAAGGTGGTGGAGCGGGGCGCTTATTATCAGCCGAAAGAATGATTTTGCTCGACACCCAGGCGGCCTTGTGGTGGCTGACGGGGAGCCGACGGCTTGGCGCCGAGGCGCGGCGGTTGATGACCGTTTCGGATTGTCTCTTTTCCGTAGCCAGCTTGTGGGAGGTGCAGATCAAGCACCAGATCGGCAAGCTGGAACTGGATGCCGCCAGAGTGGAAAAGGGGATGGTTGAGGCTGGGGCGACAATCCTGGCGATTACCGCGTCTCATGTGGGGGCGCTGGCGCAACTGACCACAGCGTACGCGGCGTTGGCGGCGTTAAAAGACCCGTTTGATCGGCTATTACTGGCCAGCGCCAGGTGCGAAGGCGCCGGATTGCTCACCGCCGACTCGCAGCTGTTGCATGTGGGGGGCAGAAAAGTAATTGACGCCACAAAATAGATAGTGGCGGATTGCATCCGGCGCGAAGGCCGATGGAGCTAGGTTTACTTTTTGCCGGTGTTCAAGCCCAACAGAGTGTAGAGCGGGCACCAACGCACCAACGCGGTTACCAGCGGGATGATGCCTATATAGCCCCAAAGCCCGATATAGCCCAAAGCCGCGCCAAGAATAAGCGCAATGCCGATGACAAGCCTACCGATGCGGTCGATAGCACCAATATTGGTGGAGAACATATCCTGATTCCAGAAGTAAAAAGGCCAAGTATAGACGGTGACGCGCCGGTCGACATGACGTGGATCATACGACCTGTTGCTTTTTCCCCCAGCTATCGCGCAGGGTGACGGTGCGGTTGAGCAGCACCCTGTCTTCGCTGCTGTCTTCGTCCTTGCGGTAAAAACCCATGCGTTCGAGTTGTAGGTTCTGTCCCCCGGGCATGTCCGCCAGCGCAGGTTCGGCCAGTAGTGATTCGCTGGTGAGCGAGTCCGGGTTTTTTGTTTCCGCTTTGGCGTCGAGATACAGCCGCTCGTAGTTGCGCGCGGTAATGGGGATGGCGTCCTCCGGCGCCCACTGAATCGCACCGCGCACCTTGCGACCGCTGGCATCCTGTCCGCTGCGGGTGGCTGGGTCGTAACGGCACACCAGTTCCACGACCTTGCCCTGTTCATCCGTGATGACTTCTTCGCAGTCGATGATAAAGGCATATTTCAATCGCACCGACCCGCCGGGCGCAAGGCGGTGGTATTTCGGTGGTGGATCCTGCATGAAGTCGTCGCCGTCTATCCACAGCCTGGAGGAAAATCGAACCTTGCGACTCTGATCGCCTTGCACGGCGCTTGTGTCCGCTCGCCAGGGAATGTCAAGTTCAAGGCTTTCGCCTTGAGGCCAGTTGCGGATGCGCACCATGATTGGGTTACGCACCGCCATGGCGCGCGGGGCGCTGTGTTCGAGTTCGCGCCGCACGCAGTTTTCGAGCAGGCTCATTTCGATGGTGTGGAACTTTTTGGTGACGCCTATGCGTTTGCAGAAGTCGCGAATGGCCGCCGCCGGATAGCCGCGCCGCCTCATGCCGCTGATGGTGGGCATGCGCGGGTCGTCCCAGCCGTCAACCACGCCATCGACCACCAGTTGGTTAAGCTTGCGCTTGCTGGTGACTGTATGCTCGAGCTGCAGACGCGAGAATTCAAACTGCCTGGGTCGTGAGGGAACGGGGAGATGGTCCAGCAGCCAGTCGTAGAGCAGCCGATGGTCTTCAAACTCGAGGGTGCACAGCGAGTGGGTTACACCCTCTATGGCGTCGCTCTGACCGTGGGCGAAGTCGTAGCTGGGGTAGAGGCGCCAACGCGCGCCGGTGCGTGGATGCGGGGTGTTGAGGATGCGATAGAGGGTGGGATCGCGCATGTTAATGTTGGGATGCGTCATGTCGATTTTCGCTCGCAGCACATAGCTTCCTTCGGCAAATTCGCCTGCTTTCATGCGTCTGAGCAGGTCGAGCGATTCGACCGCCGGCCTGTCCCTGTCCGGGCTTGGTTTGCCAGGGGTGGTGAGAGTGCCGCGATATTCGCGCAGCCTGTCGGCGGGCAGGCTGTCGACGTAGGCAAGGCCATGCTCCACCAGGTATTCGGCCCATTGATAGAGCTGTTCGAAATAGTCCGATGCGTAACACTCGGCATCCCAGGTAAAACCCAACCATGCGACATCCTCCTTGATAGCGTGGATGAATTCCTCGCTTTCCTTTTCCGGGTTGGTGTCGTCAAAACGCAGGCTGCACCTGCCGCCGAAGGTTTGCGCCAGGCCGAAATTGAGGCAGATGCTTTTGGCGTGACCTATGTGCAGATAGCCGTTGGGTTCAGGGGGAAAGCGGGTGACCGGCGCGCCGCCGTCCTGCAGGTCCCGGCGGATGCGCTCCTCGATAAAGTTGGGCGCTGGGGTGTGTTCCGGCTTGCCGCCAGGTTTGGGGGGACTCATTGGACAGTTCTAAAATGCGCGGAATTATGCACTGCCGGGCAGAGAAAAACATGGCTCGGGTTTCCAGCGTGGTTGTTCCGGCGATGGGGTGGGTTAATGGGCGGCAAGATGGAAGGTAAACCTGGTCAGAGTACGACAGATTTCGCCCTGAACAGGCGCCAGGCGTATGCGGTTGTGATGACGGTATGCAACTGGCGCATCGTGATAGCATCCCCCGCCTTGCCAACGGCGTCTTGTCAATTATTTACGGAGGAACATCATGTCGATCGATCTGGAAATCGCCCAGAAGGCCAAGCTTAAGCCCATAGGTGAAATTGCCGCTTCGCTTGCCATTCCCAACGAACGCCTCGTTCCTTATGGCCACACCAAGGCCAAGGTCTCGCTTGATTACCTTAACAGCTTGCCGGAAAGCAGGAGCAAGCTGGTGCTGGTCACCGCCATCAGCCCCACCCCGGCGGGTGAGGGCAAAACCACCACCAGCGTGGGTTTGGGCGACGCCCTCAACCATATCGGCAAAAGGGCGATAGTGTGCCTGCGCGAGCCGAGCCTTGGCCCGGTGTTCGGGATGAAGGGCGGCGCGGCCGGCGGCGGCTATGCCCAGGTGGTGCCGATGGAGGATATCAATTTGCATTTCACCGGCGACTTCAGCGCCATCGGCCTGGCGCACAATCTGCTGGCGGCGGCGATAGACAACCACATTCACCACGGCAACAGCCTGGGATTTGATTCGCGGCGCATTTCCTGGCGGCGGGTGGTCGATATGAACGATCGCTCGTTGCGCAGCATAGTCGTCGGAATGGGCGGGACGGGCAACGGCTATCCGCGCCAGGATGGATTCGACATAGTGGTCGCCAGCGAGATCATGGCCATTTTCTGCCTGGCGAATGACTTGCAGGATCTGAAAACCCGCATGGGCAATATCATTGTCGGCGCCACACGGGAAATCAAACCCATTTATTGCCGTGAGTTGAAAGTACACGGCGCCATGGCCGCGCTGTTGCGCGACGCCCTGGCTCCCAACCTGGTGCAGACGCTGGAAAACAACCCGGCCTTCATCCACGGCGGACCTTTCGCTAATATCGCCCACGGTTGCAACAGCGTGATTGCCACCAAGGCGGCGATGAAACTGGCCGATTATGTGGTGACCGAGGCGGGCTTCGGCGCCGACCTGGGCGCGGAGAAATTCATCGACATAAAATGCCGCAAGTCAGGCATACGCCCGGACGCGGCGGTGATAGTCGCCACCATCCGCGCGCTCAAGTTTCACGGTGGAGTCGACAAGGCGGACCTGGGCAAGGAAAACCTTGAAGCGCTGGAAAAAGGCATCGCCAACCTCGAACGCCATGTCAACAATATCCGAAATCACTACGGGCTTTCCTGCGTGGTTTCGATCAACCACTTTGTCGACAACACCGAAGCCGAAATCCAATGCCTCAAGGACAGGATGTCGCACCACCAGGTGCCGGTGGTGCTGGCGCGGCACTGGGCCGAAGGCGGCAAGGGTGCGGCCGACCTGGCCAGGGAAGTGGTGCGCGTGTGCGAAGAGAACAGGTCGAACTTCAGTTATGTGTATGAAGAGGAAGACGACCTCTGGGAGAAGATGAAAAAGCTTGCGGTCAAAATCTACGGCGCCAACGATATCACAGCCGATACCCGTGTGCGAGGTCAGGTGCGTAAGCTGCAGGAAGACGGCTTTGGACAATATCCCATTTGCGTGGCCAAAACCCAGTACTCCTTCTCCACCGATCCGAAGTTGCTCGGCGCGCCGGAAAATCACGTAGTGAACATCCGCGAAGTGCGATTGTTGGCGGGGGCCGAGTTCATCGTCATGATCTGCGGCGGACGTCATGACCATGCCGGGCTTGCCTAAAACCCCCTCGGCTGAGGTGATAGATGTCGACGAAAAGGGCGAAATTGTGGGGCTTTTTTAATTACTCGCAGCGCGGCGTATGGGACAAGCCTTTTTTGTGGGGGCGACTTGATTTTGCTCCTGAATCCCGTGACGTTGGACGCGCGAACGTGGAAACTGACGATCCTTAACTGTTGTTGGACAGCAGCGCCAGTATCCCGGCAACGCGATCACGCATTTCGTGGCGGTTGACAATCATGTCTATCGCGCCTTTGGAGTAGATGAACTCGCTGGTCTGAAAACCGTCGGGCAGTTTTTCGCGCACTGTCTGTTCAATCACCCTTCTGCCGGCGAACCCGACCGAGGCCCCAGGTTCGGCAATGATCACATCACCCAGCATTGCCAGGCTGGCGGTAACACCGCCGAATGTGGGGTTGGTCAGCACCACAATATAGGGCAAGCGTTCCTTGCGCATGCGTCCAACCATGGCGCTGGTTTTGGCCATCTGCATCAGCGAGAACAGCCCTTCCTGCATGCGCGCGCCACCGCTGGCGGTAAAGCAGAGGTGGGGTATGCGTTTGTCTATGGCGTATTCACACGCGAGGGAAAATTTTTCCCCTACCACCGCGCCCATGGAGCCGCCGATAAAGCGAAAATCAAAGGCGCTGGTCACCAGCTCCCTTTCCTTGAGTTTGCCGGCCATGACCACCAGCGCCTCGGTCTCACTTGTTTTTTTCCGCGCCTCTGAAAGGCGATCCTTGTAGCGCTTCAGATCGCGAAACTTGAGCCTGTCCTGCGCTTCCACTCCCTCGGCCAGTTCCCGGGTCGAGTCGGCGTCCAGAAACTGTTTGAGCCGCTCGCGCGGCAGGATTTCCATATGAAAACCGCATTCGCTGCATACATGGGCGTTGCCCACCATATCGGGGGCATAGAGGGTGTTGCCGCAGCTTGGACAGTTCACCCACAGGCCGGTGGGCACCTTGCTGGCGCCAGAGGCATTCTCGCCCACCCCCGGGAGAAGTCTGGTCAGCCAACTCATGCCGCTATTCTCCCTGTGGTTGCGGTTCGCCTGCAAGTTGCGGGCGGAGATGATCCAGGTTGAAACCGGCTTCGCGTGCTTTCGCAAGGGCCGCATCCGGGTTGTCGCGCTGGTTCAGCAACCACAACACACAGCACCTTGTTCCCGTGCGGCAAAAAGCCAGCACCGGCCCCATGGACTGGTTGAGGTGCTCAGCGAAAGTTTGGACATCCTCGTGGTTGATGCTCCCGCTGATTACAGGCTGGCGCACACAGGCCAGCCCGGCGCTTTGGGCGGCGGCGCTTATTTCCGTCGCTCCCGGTTGGCATGGCTCTTCGTTGTCCGGTCGGTTGTTGATGATGGTCCTGAACCCGGCCTCGACTATGGCGGGAATATCATCGACGCCTATCTGCGACGACACGCTGAGTTTATCGGTCAATCGGGCAATCTTCATGTTGTCCGTGTTGTTCATGGTTGCAAAACACGCCCCGCATGGGCTGCATGGGCAAAGCCCCGGAGTATAGCAGCCGATTGCACAAGGGGGCTGTAATGGGTTAGAACCTCGTCGGCCGCAACTCCTCCGGGAACGAACCGGCATCGCCCTGCATTGCAGCCGCCAGCATGCGGCTGGTGGGCGTTATCGCGAGCGAACCCTTGCCGCCGTAGCCGCAATTGAGATACAGGCCGTTGCGCAGCAACCCCACCAGCGGCAGGTGGTCGCGCCCGGTGGAGCGCAGATCCGCCCAGGCGCCGGTTTGCCTGGCCCGTCCGCCAAATTGTTCATCAGGCGCGCCAAAATCGGCCGCAAGCGCACGCCTAATGCCTTCGCCCTGTCCGGCGCGCGCACGCAGGTTGGCGAAGTCCTTGAGAAACTCACCGCCGCATTCGGCCATGCCTTCCCCCGCCGGAGCGATATACCCGGCGCCCGAGCCATAGATTTGCCTTAACGGCCCGGATACTTCCAGGCGATTGACCTGCCCCTTGTAGCAATGTAATCCCTCCAGCGCCAACAGCGACGCAACGCCGCCGTTGGCGCAGAACGCCAGATGGGTAAAGGATTCACGCCTGTGACTTCCATCCTGGCGAAACTCCACCAGTCCGAGGGCGATGTTTCGCACCCATGCGCCGGTGCGAATCGCCACTCCCCTTTCGGCCGCCCCTGCCGCAAGCATTTTCGCCAGCCTCTGCATATCCAGCAAGCCAGCGCGCGGCAAACACAGTCCGCCGGAAGGCGTATCAAAAGCCAGCCAATCACCGTGGGCGCGGGCGCTCCATGTCCGCCGCCAACCAGCCAGCCAGTTTGCTCCCCGCTTTCCGCCCGGCAGCAGGATTTTTGGCAGCCGGGTGAACAGATCGGGAAACAAGGTGAAATAACTGTAGCTTTCGCACCAACAACGCCACAGCCAGCGTTGCCGCCAATCCGCCAGCCAGGGAACCTTGGCGAAGAGCACCGCGTGGCGATGGCGGCTGGCGCGTTCGGCCAGGGCGGCGCGGCGTTCGAACAGGGTGATCGATGCCGTCGGCCCGCCGTCAGCATCCGTCAACTTCATCAACTCCGCCAGCGAAGCGGCAAGCGCGCAACCGGCCAGACCGCCCCCGATTATGGCAATACGCATCCCGGACTCCATCGCTCCTGCCCCTGCGACCCGCTCTTTGCCCTGAAACTTCCCCCTGAGCATGTGGCGTTTTTCCCCGTAGCCCTCAGCACGCCGCACGGCGAAGCCTTGTACCTCCAATCCCTTGCGCGCAGCCGCGGCGACGCTGAAGGTAGCGATGCTCGTGCCCGGCCTGCTCGTCGAGGCGACGGTTTGCATGGCGCGGGCGTTCCAGGCTGCCGGATCCCGCGCCGGAGCGAAAGCGTCGTAAAACCAGGCGTCGGCGACAAAGGGCCGGGCGGACTCCTGTAGCGGAAAAAAATGCAACTCCAGCTCAATATCCTCGGCGAACCGGAGGGTGAAACTGTTTACCAGCAGGGGCGGATAGATGGCCAGCAGGCGCTCCGTAAACGCCGCCAGTTCGGCAAAGGGCGCGAGGGCATACGCCAGTTGCGATCCGGCGAGGGGCATGGGTTCAAAGGCGATATAGCGCAGGCTTGCGCTTGTGGGCGCGCGTTGCCGCCACAGGCGTACGCTTGCAAGAAAGTTCAGACCGGCGCCAAAACCGACTTCCGCCAGGGTGAAGCGCCCGGTGCAATCGGCAAAGCGGCGCGGCAGGTCGTTGCCCAGCAGATACACATGCTCACTCTCGGCCAGGCCATGCTCGGCCTGGTGGTACAGATCCAGCCCGCGCGGGGTATGACCTTGCCAGCTGAGCCTGGGGACGGGGCACAGCCCCCCCGGGTTGGCTTGCACTGCCTCCAGACGCTCGGTCAATGCAACGCCGGGATATTCAACCGGCGCTTACGATTCCTTCAACGCCTGCCTCGGCAGGTGACGGGCGATATAGAGGGTTTGCGCAATAACAAAGGCCAGGGTGATCGCCAACTGGCCGAAGAGTTTGAAATTCACCCACACTTCCTCGCTGTAGGCGTAGGCGACGGCAATGTTGACCAGGCCGGAAAAAACAAAAAACCCAATCCACATCCAGGTAAGGCGCCGCCACACCTCCACCGGCAGGTTGAGCTTGCTTCCCAACAGCCGCCTCGGCAGCGGGTTGTCGCGCGCCAGCAACAGGCTGACCCAGAAAACCATTGCCAACAGCAGGTTCACCACCGTCGGTTTCCACTGGATGAACCGGCTTTCCTGCAACAGCAGGGTCGCGCCGCCAAACACCACAACCGCGGCGAGGGTTATCAGATGAAGCTGTTCGAACTTGCGATAGATCAACCACATCAGCCCCACCTGGGCGATGGTGGCGGGTATCAGCACCAGCGTGGCGGTGTAGATATCGCGGGTAATCCAGAAGCCGATGGCAAAAGCCAGCCAGGGCGCAAGATCAATAAAAAAACGCATGGATGAGCACTCAAAAAGCTGAACGCGGCAGTGTAACCGCCGGCGCGAGCGCAAGGAGAATCAATGCCTGGTTTCGGGTGTCAGAACTCCCAGAGCGGGGCGGTATGCACCTCATCCGGGTCAAAATCGCTGTCCGCGATTGCCTCCAGCGTTTTAATTAAAGTGGTCTCATTGGTAAAAGCGTAACTAGCCGCGGCCGAGTTGGCGCCAACCTGTTCCCCGGAAGCGTTGAATTCCGCCTTAACGATATTGGTGCTGTAGTCATAGGCGCCCACCGGCGCATTGTCGGGGTCGGGTTTGCAGTCGTAACCGCAAGAATTGGGATTTTCGCCGCCTCGTAAAGGCGCAAAGGCGACTTTCAAGCTGCCATGGTCTCCCGCCGGCGCATGCGCGGGATTTATGCCGTCGGCGTGATAGTAACACCAGGCTGGATAGGTCTTCCAGAAGGCGTTGTCCGGGGCGGTATTGCGCCGCATGGCGTAGTTGCCGGTATTGTCGCACCTGTAGTGAATTGTACTGCCGCCGGGTGTTTGGGCAACCTCCAGAAACTGGGTGACGGTGAAACTGTTATGCCCGGTATAGGCGTCGTCAATCAGGTCTCCACAACTTTCATCCAGGGAATCGCCGGATTCGTCGAGGGACAGTTTTGCATAGCCGCTTATGCCGACCACACCGTTTATTTCTATCGACTGTTGCACACTGTCCAGCACCTGTTTGCAGTAATGGCCGGCATAATTCAGGGTTTGCGTAAATCTGGATTTGATCTGGATGTATCGGGTTTCCGAGCCGTTCGGGTTTTCTTTTTCCATTTTATAAATGGCGTGTTTGGAAGTGAGCGAAAAGCTGTCCTCGTCTTCCCTGAACTTGTTGGTAGAAGCCGGCGCTCCGCACCCGCCATTGGGAAACAGGCCGGGCAGGTTGCTATAGCCATCCGGATTTTGCGAGCAAAGGTAGGTATCAAACCGCATTGTCCCAACAAAAAAATCACCTTCCCTTTTCCACGCCAGCCCCACCCTGCTTGGTTTATGCCGTACATACAGGCTGTTGAAGCCGATATTGACGGGCAAGGATTGGTCCAGCGCCACAATTCTCCTTTGCGTATGCGTAGCGTAGGCCTGAGTAAAGCCGAACAACGCATAGCCGTGGCAGTGCACATCAAGCAAAAAGGCGAAGGCGTATTCCGCCATCACCCCCAGTTTGTAAACACCGTTGTTCAGGTACGGATTTTTTGTGGTGTTTTTTGTATACCAGGTGGGCAGATAACCGGGAGCCTTGCCAAGCGGATAATCAACAATCAAATCCAGGCAATTGTTATTGGCAAAGTCCGATCGGGAAAAATCCAGCCGGTCTGGCGGGTAATTCGGCGCAGGGGTTACGCCAAAATCCGCGGGCGACCACGCGCCTTGTTTGCTTGCCTGGCGCCAACGGGGTGGTGAATTGGGTAAGGAAAGGCGTGTGAATGCCGTCTGGGTGGCGACGACCGTATCCAGGATGGGTTTGGCGAAAAAATTGAACAGGCCGGAACCGAAAAACGGGGTATTCCTACTGCTGCTGCTGGTGCTTATAACGTCGCCATCACAACCAACAAAGGTGGCAAGACTTGTAGTGGCGAGAATAGCCGCGACCGAGAGCAACCGCTTCATGCCGCCCGCTCAAGGCGCAACGCTAAGCTGGAGCTTCCCTGCTCCGGCAGGTTCATGCGGTATAACGCCCTAGGATCGCGCTTGTTCCTCACCAAATCGCACCTGCGTTGTGTCTGTTGTTGTATCAGGATCACGCATAACCGCGTGCGGTTATGCTGTGTCGCAACCACCCCCGTATCCCAATGGACCGAGGACTATGCGGCCCGATTATAACGCTTTTTCGGCAGTTTTTGCCTTTTTACCGCTGTGCCGCAATCGGTGAACCCCCGAGTAACGGCTTTGGTTGGATGGGCTTGTGGTATAAGGATAAGCGTTAGGAACACCAGCTTCCTGCTTTTCTGCCACACTGTGCCGGATTACTTAGTCGGCTCGTATTCACATTCTACCAAAGGGCGTTGGTATTGACCCCATCAGGGGTAAAGTCGCTGTCTTCAATAGCCTCGAGCGCTGTTTGCAGGGTTGACTGATTTTTAAAGCTGTAGCTGTTCGTGATCGTATCACTACCAACCTGATTTCCCGAGGTGTCGAATTCCGCCATTATTATGCCTGTGCTGTATACATAATTATTACCTCTGGGGGCGTATTTATTATCAATGTTACTTTTATAATAACACCAGGCTGGATAGTATTTCCAAATTTCGTCGTCAGTCGCGTCATAACTAGATGTGCTGGTGTTCCATTCCAGAATTCCATAATCACCAGTATTGTCGCATTGATAGTAGACACGAGTGTTGTCGGAAGTTTGCGCAACATCAAGGTACTGGGACACCGTCAGGCTGTTGTCCCCTGAATACCTTGAGGTCTCAACACCACAATAATAGTTTAAATGGGTATTGTCATTGCTAACATCAACGTCTTGTACGGAGAGTTTGGCGTAAGCGTTTATTGTGATGTCGCCATTCAACTCTTTGGCTTCCTGCACCGTATCCAGCACATGCTTGCAATAAAACCCGCCATAATTCACTTTTTGAATGTATCTGGAGGTAATCTGCACCAGTCGATCCACTCCTTCCGAGGTTTCTTTCTCTTTTTTATAGATAGAGTGTTTGGCGGTAATGAGAAAAGATTCCTCACCACTGACTGTCTGACCGGTTGTGGCCGGCTCTCCGCATCTGTCATTGGGAAGCAAGCCAGCTAAATGGCCATCCTCCAACTGCGAGCAGAGATAGGTATCAAAACGCATGGCGCCAACATAGTAATCGCCTTCTTTTTTCCAAGCCAAACCAACTTTGTTATCTTTGTATGTTGCATATAGACCAGTATAGGTAATTCTTGAATTAGAACCGTCAAGCGTCAAAGTGTCAGTTTGTTCCACCGTGGTGTAATCCTGATTATAATCAAAAAACTCATAACCATGGCAATGCACATCCAGTAAAAACACGAAAGCAAATTCACCCATTACTCCTAACTCATATTCGCCGGTATTGCTATAAACATAGACACCATCTTTGTTTTTTGTAACATTATTGGTGTACCAGGTCGGCAGGTATCCAGCCTCTTTCCCTAAGGGATATGCCCCAATGATATTATGGCAGTTGTTGTTGGTAAAATCACTTGCACTAAAGTCAACCTGTAGTTCTTGATTACTACCCGTAGGGCTTGGCGTAATTCCAATCTCAGATGGGGTAAACAGGTTTTCGATCTTCGAATACAACCCTGCTGCGAAACCCTGAAACGCCTGGCCGGTGGCAACCACGGAATCCTGCACCGGCTTGACAAAGAAGTTGGTCAAGCCCTTGTCGCCGGTTATCGAGCTAAGCGGGCTGCTGCCCCCACTGCCTCCGCCCCCGCCGCCGTCGCAGCCGACAAAGGTGACAACGCCCGTACACGCGGCCAGCAATATTGCCATGGAAATTGTGCGCTTCATAATCCCGTCCTCATTCTGTTCCTGTAAAACTATAGCTGACCCGGCCAACCGTGAACCCCAAAACCATCCAGTGGCTTCCGGCGCCCTTTGCCGCAGCATGGTTGCTCACAGTGCATGGCGTTTTCCCGCTGTTGAGTGTTTTTCCTTCTTCTTGTCTTATCCCGTCGTCACCGATTGCTTTGGTGCGGATACCACCATTGGTAGAAATGGCTACGTGACGGGATGGAAAAAGTTACCTAGCTCACCTCCCACTGCCGATGCCCGTTTTTCCACACGCCCTTGGGGGTATGGCCGGTGGATGGCGCCGGCATTTGCGCCATTGCGCCAAATGCATACCCGGACATGGCTACAATCCGGCCATGCAGCTTGTCGCCACCAATCTTTCGCTCAAGCTCGGCAAACGCCGGGTGTTGCAGCGCATTGATCTGGAAGTTCCCGGCGGCGAAATTCACGCCCTGCTTGGCGCGGCGGGCAGCGGCAAAAGCCTGCTGGTGGAATGCCTGGCCGGTTTGCGCCCCTATGATGAGGGCGAAGTGTTTTTGCGCGGCGAACCCCTTGCCGGCCGCAAGGCGCTGAGCAGGCTGGGGGTGGTGTTTGCGCAGCCGAATTTCTTCAGCCACCTGTCCATGCAGCGCAACCTGGAGCTTGCCCTGGCGCGACGAGCAGAAAGCGAAAACGCCATTCACCACACCTGCGAACGCTTGCGCATTTCCCATCTGCTTGGCGCCTTGCCTGGTGATTTGACCAGTTGGCAGGGGTTGCAGATGCAGTTGGCGCGCGCCTTGTTGAACGAGCCGGACGCGTTGGCGCTCGACGTCCCGTTTGAGCAGATTCCCGCCGGGTACCACAACACCCTGCGCATTCTCCTGGCCGAGGAGGCCGCCCGGGGGACGGCTGTGTTGTTTACCACCAGCCTGCCGCGACAAGCGCAGCTGGCGGCCGGGAAAATCGCCCTGCTGGAACAGGGCGCAATAGTGCAATACGCCACGCCGCGCGAATTTTATTCCGCGCCGCAGAGCCTGTTTGTCGCCAATGTGTTTTTCGACCAGGGGTTTGGCGTGATTCCGGGTGTAATCAGCAAACGGCTGAAAAACGCCTTTGACTGCACCCTGGTGGGAGAGTTTGAGGTGCGCATTCCCTGCCCCAAGAGCAAACTGCTTGACTTTTCCGGCGCGGAGGTGTTGCTGGGCGCCCATTCCGGGCGCATTGGCTTCAGTCAACCCGATGAACCGGCCATTGCGGTGAAGGGGCGGCATATCCTGAGCAGGGAGCCGGGCGACTGCCATATTTCGCTCTGGCGACTGGGGAATGGAACCATTCTTGAAGCCAGAACCAGCGAGACCTACCAGGGCGCAACCCGGAGTGAGTTGTGGATTGGTGTAAAGGGCCTGGTGGTGTTTGACGAATACGGTTCGACGCTTGCCTGTTTGTGACCGCCCGGCGGTTTTTGGACAGTTACCGGTGGCGGGCTAGAACACCCTCCCCAGCGAGAATTCAAAGGTGTTGGTCAGGTCGTCGTCCCTGGGATTGATGGCGCGGGGGAAGATAAAAACCAGCGGACCGACGAGGGTGAACCAGGCGATGGTCAGGCCGTAGGAGGAGCGCAGTTCGCCGGTGTCCACCCCTTCGCGGCACCAATCGACATTCGGCACCTCGCAGTGGTCGGTATAGACATTACCTATGTCGTAAAAGAGCGAAAAGCGCGTGCGTTCGGTGTGGAACCACACGGGAAACACCAGTTCCTGCGAGGATTGCAGCAGGATGTTGCCGCCTATGGTTCCGGCTTCGCCTTTGTCATTGGTGGCGCGCGGGCCGAGGCTGCCGGCGGCGTAGCCGCGCACCGTGCCGTACCCGCCGGCGTAGTAATTGAACAGAAAGGGATACTGCCTGTCTTCGTCATAGCTTTTGCCGTAGCCCAGGCGCATGGTGGGGCGATAGAGCCAGCGGCGGCGCGAGTCGAGCGGTTGATAATAGTTGGCCCGGTACCCAAGGCGATAGAAATGCAGATCGTCGTTGCCGGGGGTAGTGAACAGGCTGATATTCTGGCTCAACCCCCTGGTGGGTAGAAAGCCGCTGTCGTAGCTGTTCTGGTTGAGGCTGAGGTTTAACGCCGGGACATTCACCGTCTCGCCGTACCGGTCGGTAAAGTTGCTGACCTCGACAATCGGGTCGGAGCCCAGGATGATGTCGCGCCTCGCGATTGAGCCGCCGTAGTTGAAACGCCAGGTGTCACCCACCGGGTAGCCAATGCTTGCCTCCAGGCTGTAGGAGCTGGTGGCGTAGTTGGCGATTTCCGACCCCTTGTAGTTGACCTTGTAATAGTTCAGACCGGTGGAAAGACTTGCGCCGTCATAGTTGGTGTAGGGTTTGGTCCAGTTGAGGCCGACCTGTTGCACCCGCTCGCTGGTCTGCACATTGATGCTGCCGGCATTGCCCGTTCCCGCAACGTTTTTCTCCGCCAGGTTGAGGCCGAAGCCCACCCCTTGCAGGTTGCTGTAGGTGAGCGCGGCGGAAAAGCTGCCGGTAGGTATGTCTTCGAGGGAGAATTCTATATCCACCTGGTCGCTGCTGCCGGGGACGCTTTTTATCTCGTGGCTGACATTGGTAAAAAAGCCCAGGCGCTTCAGGCGGTTTTCCGATTCGACGATTTTGGCGTTGGAGAACCAGCCTCCTTCGAAAATGCGCAGTTCGCGCCTCAGGGTGTTTTCGGTAGTGGAGGTGTTGCCGCTGAAATTGATGCGGCGGATGTAGAGGCGTTTGCCGGGCTTGACCAGGTAGGTGAGGTCTACGGTACGGGCGGCGTTGTTGGTGTCCAGTTGCAGGTCCACCTGGGCGAAGCCGTAGCCAAGGTCCTCAAGCATGCTTTTGACATCCAGCTCAGTCTGGGTGGCGCTGCTGGCGAGGTAGGTGTCGCCCGTCTTGAGGTCCACCTTGTCGGTGTAGTCGGTCAAATCGCCGATCAACTCGCCGGCGAACTCGACCGAACCCACTACATACTGCTTGCCTTCGTCGACGGTGATGCTTACATAGACATTGCGGTAATCGTTGGAGATGGTGACATCGGTGGAGCGGATGAGAAAATCCACATAGCCGCGTTCAAAGTAGAAGTCGCGCAGTCGCTCCAGGTCTCCCGCCAGTCGGGTGCGTGCGTAGCTGTTGGCGTCGTAGGCCCAGGAGAAGGCGACCGTCCAGAAATCGCGCTCGTTGGATTCGAACCCGGCGATCAACACGTCGTCGGTGAAGATGCGATTGCCGATGATGTTAATGTCCGCCACCAGAGCCGGCGGCGCCTCGACGATATTGATGGTGAGGTTGATCAGCAGTTCGCCCGCATTATCGGTTTGCATGTCGATCACCGTGCCGTAACGGCCCTGGCTGCCGTAGACCTGCTCGAGTTCGGTGATGATCTGGTCAAGAGTATCGCGCCGCAGCACTTCGCCCACGGCTATGTTGTTGCGCCCGAGAGTTTCGATCAGTTGTTCCGAGGGGATCAGCTTGTTGCCTTCTATCTCCAGCGAGCGGATGGTAGGGCGTTCGTGGATGGTGATTACCAGCCTGTCGCCTTCGCGCGAGATGAGAATGTCGTCGAAATAACCACTGCTGTAGAGGCTTTTCACCGCCTCGGCTATCTGTTGCTCGTCAAACGAGTCGCCGATGCGCAGGGGCAGGTTGACGAACACCAGGTCGGTGCTGATGCGTTTGACATTACGGATTTCGATATCGGCGATTCTGTCTCCTTCGGCGGCGAGCGCACCCGACCCGACCACCGGCGCGAGCGCGAACAGCAGGGCGGCCAACGCCAGGCCGCGCAGGCGCCCCGTTACCACAGCCGCAGCAGGTCGTTGAAGGTGGCGATGAGCATCAGGCCGAGCAGCATAGCCATGGAAAGGCGCATCAGCATCGCCCGCCAGGCCTCGCCCAGCGGTCTGCCGGCCAGACCTTCGCCCAGAATCAACAACGCCTGTCCGCCGTCGAGCACAGGCAGCGGCAGCAGATTGAGCAGCCCCAGGCTCATGCTCATGTAGGCGGCGAAAGCAAGCAGGCTGAAGAGTCCGGATTCGGCGCTGTCGCCGGCATATTTGACAATACCGACCGGGCCGCTGAGGTTGGAAACGGCAATTTCGCCGCTTATCAGCTTGGCGATGGAAACGCCGATCAGGGCGATCATTTCCAGGCTGTCGTCCAGTCCCTTGGCGAAAGAGGCGATCAAACCCGGCTCCAGGCGCAGCAGCTTGTCTTCCGGCCAGGCGACCGGTGTGACGCCAACCCCGGCGTAGCCAAGCTGGATGTCCGGATTGCCGGCTGAAGGACGCGCGGCGGGAATAAGCTCAATCGCCAAATTGTCGTCGCCGCGCCGCACCAGCAGGTTGAGCAGTTTCCCCGGGTTCGCCTGCACCAACGCGACAAAATCGCGCCATTCACCCGTCGGGATTTCGTTGACGGCGAGGATCAGATCGCCCGCCAGCAAACCGGCTCTGGCTGCGGCGGAATCCTCCGCCACCAGGTTGAGCAGGGGCGGGGTGGGTGGTTGCCAGGGCGCAAGTCCCAGGG